>JAAIGG010532206.1_pt1 | contig 21532 bp, 16 predicted proteins | sample 6487391 | NCBI WGS metagenome assembly JAAIGG01 (sample SAMN13974130, study PRJNA590717) | phyllosphere metagenome | biome: asymptomatic weeds; feature: pooled weeds collected from a community garden; material: weeds; isolation source: pooled asymptomatic leaves from various weed species from...
CCTGGGCAACACGCTTCCGACGCCTCGTCAAAGACTATGAGCGTTACGCCGAAACACTTGCCGGACTTCACGTCGTCGCCTTCGCCTGCCTTATGATGAAACAGGCTGCCGCGCTCGCCGTAGGTTCATAACAGCCTCTAGCGAACCAGCTTGAGGCCGCGGAGATCGGCGATCTTGTTCATGTAACCGGCCGAGTGCGCGAGAGCCAGCACGGCGAAAACAATGACACGACCTATCGTACAGAACTTATCGCCGACACGTTCTCCGTCCTGGCTAAAAGTACCGGCGAGCAGGAGTAAGTGGTGCGACGCGCTGATCGTTCTCGACCGGGCCGCAGCCTGCAGGTCGAAGCCTTGGCTACACTTTCTCCTTTCGTTCTGCCCGCGAATGATTCAGAATCGCGCGATGCCGATCCGTCCGGAACATCGCTGGCTATACCCGATCGACTGGCCGGAGATCAGCCGGATCGTTCGCTTCCAGCGCGCGGGCGGCCGCTGCGAGCATTGCCGACGTCCCCATGGTCGCCATGTGGCCCAACTCTTGGAAAGCGACGGGGCTTGGTGGGACGTCGAGATTCGATCGTGGCGCGATGGTCGTGGTCGACTGCTTCGCCGCCCCCCGCGCTTCATCGCCCTGGATGCCATCCGAATGACGCGCAGACCTGTCTATCTTGCGACGGCTCATCTGAATCACGACCCCAGCTTCAGCGGGCCACGCTGGCGCAATCTCGCCGCGCTTTGTCAGCGCTGCCACATGATCCACGATGCCGCAGAGCATCGTCGACGTCGCTGGTGGAATGCGTTTCGACGACGCGCCCTCGGCGATCTGTTCACTGGGCGCTATTCCTAAGCCTGCGATATAAGCCCAGCGCTGCGACGAGCGAGGCCTATCAGCGCCATGGCGCCGGTTGGTCGTCGGTCTTTCCCCGGTCTTCAGAGGGGAGGATGCTGACGATCTTTCGGTTCAGGGTTGCCGGAGGGACGGGGCATGGTTGGGATACAGCAAATCATCACGACGCGTCCCGTGGCTAGGTCATCAGTCGACGCCGCACTTCGGGCAAAGGCAATCGTCGAAGGGCTTGGTGGGGTCTGGCGCGGCTTTCGCGGAGAATGCCGGTGCCCCGCGCATGACGACGCATCTCCCAGTCTGTCTGTCCGTCTCGGTGACAGCGCCATTCTGTTTCATTGCTTCGCCGGCTGCTCCGCTGCCGAGGTGATGAAAGCCCTTCATCGACAGCACCTTCATGATCGCGCGCCGCTTGCGATGCCGATAAGCTCGCCAAAGCGTGACATGGGTGCGCTCGCCAATCGGCTCTGGAGAGCAAGCATCCCGATTTCCGGCACCCTTGCTGAGGAATATCTTGTCGCGCGCGGTCTACCAGGCCCCTACCCCCGCTGCCTCCGCTTCAACCCGAACACGATCCTCGGTTCTGGCCCCGACAAGCGGTTCATGCCCGCTATGATTGCCGCGGTCGAGAATGACCTGGGGGTCGTCGCGGTCCAGCGGACCTTTCTCGATCCTGCCGACGTCCTCCATAAGCCGATCCCCAAACCCAAGGTCTCCCTTGGCCTTTTGGGCACATCTGCCATCCGTCTCGCACCTGCAACGGAGGAGCTTGGCCTCGCCGAAGGGATCGAGGACGCCATGTCGGCTATGCAATGGTTTGGCACGCCAAGCTGGGCTTTGGGCGGCGTTGAACGGCTCGCCTTCGTCGCCATTCCCGAGAAGGTGCGACGGATCATCGTCTATGCAGACCGCGGCCGAGCAGCAGAGCGGCTTCTCGAGAAGGCCCGGGGCCACCTGATGAGTTCACATCGTGAGCTTGTTATAAAAGTGCCGCATGTTCACAAGGATTGGAATGACGCGTGGCGCGAGCATCGGGCTAGCGGTCGCCGATATTAGAGAGGGGAGGGCGCCTTCGGCGTGTTGATCCGGTGACGAGCACCGGGCGACAGAACGGAGGCCCTTGATGCGTACCTCAGCCGCAGCTCTCGAACTCGATTTTACCGAACCCTCGGTCACCGCCGCTAAGGCGGTTGCCCATGCCATCGGCCGAAATGGCTCGCTCCAGCGCGAGACGCTGCTGTGGGCGATGGAGCAGGCGTATGGCGGCTCGTCGGCCGATGGTCATTGGTCGATCCGCGACGCCTATGACATGCTCGAACTCGCCGAGGTCAAGCACCTCGTCAAGGCCGACCTTCCGGCCGCGCCCGATGCCTGTCTCGCCGCGCTGACCGAGCTGATTTCGAAGCTGCCGACGCATAGCGTCCGCAGCGAAGGCCAGCTCGAGCTGCAGCAATTCTCCACCCCTGCCCCGATCGCCTATCTCGCGACCTTGGCCGCCAGGATTGCGCCCACCGACCTGGTTCTCGAACCGTCCGCCGGCACCGGGCTCCTCGCCACCTTCGCCCATCGCCTCGGTGCCCGGCTCGTCCTCAACGAGATCGATCCGCGCCGCGCCGAGATGCTGACGGCGGCCTTTCCCGGCGTGCCGGTCACCCGGCACGATGGGGAGCTGATCCACGACCTCCTCGCGCCAGCGATCCGGCCGACGGCCGTTCTCATCAACCCGCCCTTCTCGCGCAGCATGGGCCGCCACGCTGACCCGCTCGCCGCGTTCCGCCACCTCCGCGCGGCGCTGATGCGCCTTTCGCCCGGGGGCCGCTGCGCTGCCATCCTGCCGGACCGGGTCGATACGTCGAGCCGGGCCTGGATGAAGGCGACGGAGGGATGCATCCTCACTCTCCATCTCGAACTCCCCGCGAACGCCTATGTGAAACACGGCACCAGCCAGGCCGTGAAGATCATGGTGTTGGAGAAAGGACGCGGCGATCAGGCCGCGCTGGTACGCTGCGCTACGTTTGGCGACGCGCTTACAGCGATCGTTGCCGCAACCTCTGTGCCGACAGCCCCGTCGATCCCGCGTCCTTCGGCGCTGCTCGCTCGCCCGGCAGTACGTAGCGCGCTGCTCGGCGGTCTTGCCAGCAAGTCACGCCTGAGCGCACCCGTTCAGAAAGCCGCCGCTGCACAGGCTGCGCAGCCGATCGACTATAGCGTGTTCGCCGAACCGCTGCCGACCGGGGAGGCCGCCGGGGTGTACCTCCCCTATCGGCCGAGCCGCATCGCGATCGCGTGTGCGTCCACGCACCCCACGGCGCTGGTGGAGTCGATCGCCATGGGGTCGATTACGGCACCGCGTCCCTCCTATGTCCCCACCCTTTTCGCAGCCGTGGTCGACGCCAAGCTGCTCTCCGATGCCCAACTCGAGACGCTGATCTATGCCGGCGATGCCTTCGAGCGCGACCTCCCCGGCCTGTTCGTGCCTGCCGAGGAGGGGCTTTCGCTCTCGCCTGATCCGGATGGGCGGCCCTATCGCACCGGCTTTTTCTTGGGCGACGGCACTGGCGTCGGCAAGGGGCGTCAGATCGCCAGCATCATCCTCGACCAGTGGTTGCGCGGTCGCCGTAGGCATATCTGGATCTCGAAAACCGAAACGCTGCTGGAGGATGCGCGCCGCGACTGGACCGCGGTCGGGGGGCTTGCGCTCGACATCCAGCACCTCAACCAGTGGAAACTCGGAACGTCGATCGGTGTCGGCGAGGGCATCCTCTTCCTGACCTATGCGACGCTGCGCTCCAACCGCGGCGACAAGGGCACGCGCCTCCAACAGATCCTCGACTGGGTTGCCGACGATTTTGATGGCCTGGTCGTGTTCGACGAAGCGCATGAGATGGCCGGGGTCGCCGGCGGTGAAGGCCGCTTCGGCACCAAGGATGGCTCGGACCAGGGCATCGCCGGCGTACGGCTCCAGAACCTCCTGCCCCGCGCGCGCGTCCTCTACGTCTCGGCGACCGGCGCATCAGACGTCAACAATCTGGCCTATGCCACCCGCCTCGGCCTCTGGGGACCGGGGACGGCGTTCGCCGATCGGCGAACCTTCGTCGACTCCCTTCGCCGTGGCGGCATCGCGGCGATGGAACTGATCGCGCGCGACCTCAAGATGCAGGGCCTCTACGTCGCGCGAGCGCTGAGCTTCGCCGGCGTCGAATATGACGTCCTCGAACACCAGCTCACGCCCGATCAGATCGAGGTGTATGACGCCTATGCCGACGCTTGGGCGATCATTCACGCGAACCTGCGTGCCGCCCTCGACGCGACCCGCGTCACCGACAGCTTCTCGAAGGACACCTATAACAGCGGGGCCAAGGCCGCTGCGCTGTCGATCTTCGAATCCACCAAGCAGCGCTTCTTCTGCCAGCTCCTGCTTGGCATGAAGCTGCCGTCGCTGATCCCGGCGATCCGCGCCGACCTCGACCGCGGCGAGAGTGCCGTCATCCAGCTCGTCTCGACCTCCGAGGCGATGCTGGACCGGGCGCTTGCGGCTTTCTCCGTCGAGGAGCGGGCGAACCTCGACATCGAACTGTCGCCTCGCGAGTTCGTCATGTCCTATCTGACGGCTGCGTTCCCGGTCCGCCAGATGAAGACCTTCGTCGACGACACCGGCAAGACCCGCTCCGAACCGCTGTCCGACGCCGAGGGCCGACCTGTCTTCAGCCAGGAAGCGCTGCGGATGCGCGACGACCTGCTCGAGCAACTCTGCGCTTTGCCCGTGGTCGGATCCGCGCTCGATCATATCATCGGGCATTTCGGCACCGACGCGGTCGCCGAGGTCACCGGGCGCAGCCGACGTATCGTGGTCGATGCGCAAGGCCGCCAGCGCGTCGAAAGCCGCAGTTCGCGCACTAACCTCGTCGAAACCGACGCCTTCATGCGCGGCGCCAAGAAGACCCTGATCTTCTCCGACGCCGGCGGCACCGGGCGCAGCTATCACGCGAGCCTTACCGCCCAGAACCAGACGCGCCGCAACCATTACCTGCTCGAGCCTGGATGGCGCGCCGACGCCGCCATCCAGGGGCTCGGTCGCACGCATCGTACGCATCAGGCGAGCGCACCGCTGTTCCGACCCGTCTCCACCGACTGCCGCGGTGAGCGTCGCTTCATCTCGACGATCGCGCGCCGGCTCGACAGCTTGGGCGCACTCACCCGCGGACAGCGCCAGACGGGCGGACAGGGTCTGTTCGACCCACGCGACAACCTCGAGAGCGATTACGCCAAGGAATCGCTCGAACAATGGTTTCGGCTGCTCGCCGACGGCAAGCTGCGCTCGATCACGTTGGCGGACTTCCAGCGCCTCACCGGCCTGGAGCTGGAGGGCGAAGGGGGCGGCCTTAGGCAAGACCTGCCGCCTATCCAGCGCTGGCTGAATCGTATCCTCGCGCTGCGTATCGCGCTCCAGAACGCGATCTTCGATGAATATCTCGGCCTGATCGAGGCCCGCGTCGAGGCGGCCCGGGAGGCGGGCACGCTGGACCTCGGTGTTGAGAGCATCAATGCGGAGCGGATCGCCATCCTCGATCGCACCGTCATCCGGCGCGATGCGACCAGCGGCGCCGAGACCGAGATCCTGCGGCTCGAAACCGAGGAACGGTACAAGCCGCTCGTCCTTGCTCGCGCTGCGCAGATCCTCGGCGAGGATGCGCGGCCGATCGTCAACCGCAAGTCGGGCAAGGCGGCGATCCGGTGCAGCACCTATTCGCTGACCGACGACGATGGCGAGATCGTGCGCCGCTATGAATTGATCCGGCCGACGCGCCGCGAGCGGATGCGCCAGGACCTGCTGGCCGAGACGATGTGGGAGGAGGCGAGCGAGGACGAGTGGGCGGCGCTGTGGCAGGCCGAGGTGGACGAGATGGCGGGCAAGACGCGCACCAGCACGCTCTACCTCGTCACCGGGCTGCTGCTTCCGGTCTGGGATCGCCTGCCTGACGATCATGTCCAGGTCTGGCGCCTCAACACCGACGATGGCCAGTCCTTCCTTGGCCGCATCGTGCCGGCTCCGCTCGTCTCGAAGCTCGCCGATGCCTTCGGCATCGCGGCGACCATCGCCGTCTCCGGCACCGAGACCGCTGCCCATGTCCTGGCGAGCGGCGAGATCGCGACGGTGGGCGCGTATCGGCTGAAGCGCAGCCTCGTCGCGGGCCAGCAACGGCTCGAAGTCATCGACTGGCCGCACACGCGGTTGGCCGAGCTCAAGGCCGCCGGGTGCTTCACCGAGATCATCCAGCACAAGACGCGGATGTTCGTGCCTGTGGCGACTGCCGCGGCGGTGATCGAACGCATCACCGCCTGACGCCCAACTGGCTCTCTTCCCGCCCTTCAGAGGGAGGGGAGGGAGCCTCCGGCTTGATGAGCTTGGCGGAACCGGGCTCGCGCGACTGTGAACTGCGGCGCGCCACAAATCATGGAGTATGAACGATGATCCGGATGGTGAAGGTCAAGAACCTCTCGCTTTCGAAGTCCAATGTTCGCAAGCGTAACCGCGAAGTCGGACTGGAAGAACTGGCCGAAAGCATCGCCAAGAACGGCCTTCTGCAGAATCTGGTGGTGACGCCGCTGAAGAAGGTCGGCACGTTCACCATCAAGGCTGGTGGTCGACGCTTCCGGGCGATCCAGCTGCTAATCCAATGGGATCGGCTGCCGGACGACCATGAAGTGCCGGTCTTCGTCCTGGCAAATGACGATGCGGCGTCGGTTGGCGCGAGCCTGGTCGAAAACCGGCAGCGCGTGCCGATGAATCCGGCCGATGAATGCGATGCCTTCAGGACGCTGATCGACGAGTTCGGCATGACCGTCGAGCAGGTCGCGATCCAGCAGGTCGTATCGGTGCGGTTCGTCGAGCAGCGCCTCGCCCTCGCCAACCTTGCGGCCCCGATCTTCGAAGCGCTCGGCGCCGGCGAGATCACGCTGGCCGTGGCTCAGGCTTATGCCGTCATGCCCGACACCGATCGCCAAGCCCGTGTATTCGAGCAGATGCAGCGGTCCTATTACGGCAACAATCCCGATAATATCCGCCGCGCGATGCTGAACGGGACGGTGAAGGGGAATGACGCCAAGGCCCGCTTCGTCGGTCGTGATGCCTATCTCGCCGCAGGCGGGCGCATCGATGGCGACCTGTTCGCGACCGAGGTCGACGAGAATTGGGCTGACGTCGATTTGCTGGAAACTCTCGCTGTTCAGAAGCTGGAAGCCGCCGCGGCCGAGCTTGCGCAAGCCGAGGGCCTGGCCTTCGTGACGCCGATCGCGGCGACCCACGTCCCCTACGATCTCGAGCGCCAGCTTCACGAGTATCACGCTCCCGTTCGCGCCCTCACCGAGGACGAGAGAGCGCGGGTGGAAGCCCTGTCGGTCGAGAACGATGCGCTGGTCGAGCAGCTCGAGCAGGAACTGCCCGACGGGAGCGCCGAGGCCGAGGCGGCGTACGCGCGCCTGGCCGAGATCGAACGCGAGTTGGACACGATCGAGGACGCGCGGCACGCCATCGATCCTGCGGTGAAGGCGCAGGTGGGCACGTTCGTCTATATCGGCGGTGACGGCGAAGCCCGTATTTACACCCGCCTCTTCAGCCAGACGCCGGTGGTCGATCCCAATGCCCCGCCCAGGGTGTCGGGCGGCAGCTCGGGCGCCGGAGCCGCTAACGATGAGGGTGGCGAAGTCGATCGGGGATCGAAGCTCAGCGGTACACTGATCGACGAACTGGCGACCCAGCGCCGGCAGATTCTCGTCGCGCATGTCGCGAGCGACGCCGGACTGGCGCTCGACCTGACCATCTTCCTGATGGCGCAGAACGTGGTATTCGCCAGTAGCCACATCCCCGATCACTCGACGCTGAAGTCGAGTGCTGCGGATTTCCCCATCTTCGCGTTTCGCGACGAAGGCTCGATGGCGTCGCAGACCATCGACGATCAGCGCCAGCGGCTCGACACGAGCTGGGCGGGGCATGCCACCATGACCGAGCGGTTCGACGCCTTCCGGGCGCTCGACGACGAGGCGCGTGGCGCATGGGTCGCCTTCGCGATTGCGCGCACCCTGGAGCCTACCCTCAACGTCCCCGAGGGCTATCGCAGTAACGGCTTCCACGATCATCTCGGCCGTCTGCTCGGCATCCAGGTCGAACAGTGGTGGCGTCCGACCGCTGAGAACTTCTTCGGCCGGGTCAAGAAGGACGTCATGCTTGACGCGCTGGAGGAGATCGGTGGGCCGATCCTGCGGGGCCGCTATAAGGATGCCAAGAAGGGTGACCTCGCCCGGACCTGCGCCTCGCTGTGCAACGGCCAGGGCATCGTCGAGGCCGAGATCCGCGAGAAGGCGAGCGCCTGGTTGCCCGAGGCGATGCGCTTCGATGGGATCGAGAAGCCATCGGAGCTGCGTTCCAGCTTCAGCGATCACGCTGAGGACGACGATATCGATCCCGGCGAGGACGAGGATCTGGATGTCGATGGCGATGATGGGGCGTCTGATCCCGGCGCTGACGACGATCATGAAAGACTGAGCCGGGCGGCCTGACGCCGGCCTGCGCAATTCGAGGCACCTCGGGGCGGCACTTTTCACGAAGTGTCGCCTCTTTTTTTGTGACCGGCCGCAGCCCCCGGGAGGAGAGGACGCGCAGCCGGGTCCGCCTCAACATCATCAGGAGAACGACCGTGGCCACGACGACCGGTAAACCGTCGCCTGCCGACATCATCACCAACACCATCATCGACAAGCTGGAGGCCGGCGTGCGCCCCTGGGTGAAGCCGTGGCGGCCGGGACTCGGCGGTCGACCGCTACGCGCGACCGGCGAGCCCTACAAAGGCATCAACTGTCTCTGGCTGTGGCTGTGCGCCGAGGGCGCCGGCTACAACTCGCGCACTTGGATGACCTACAAGCAGGCCCAGGCGCTTGGTGGCCAGGTTCGCGAGGGCGAGCGTGCGCAGATCGCCATCTTCTACAAATCCTACACAAAGACCGTGGAATCGGTCGTGACGGGCGACACCGCAGACGAGATGCGCCGGGTGCTCCGCTCCTATGCCGTCTTCAACTGTGATCAGATCGATGGCCTGTCGCCGGATTTCTACCCGCCCCCGGTCAGCGCCGTCCCCCCGGCAGATGAGCTGCCCGCGCGCGCGCGGACCTTCATCGATGCGCTGCCCGCGACCGTGCACATCCGCGGTGATCGCGCCTTTTACGATCGCACCGCCGACAGCATCACGATGCCGGCGATCGAGCTGTTCGCCACCCGCGCCTATTGGGCATCGACGCTCGCGCATGAAGCGGGCCACTGGACCGGCCACCCCGACCGGCTCGACCGCACCTTCGGCAAGCGGTTCGGCGATAATGCCTATGCGTTCGAGGAACTGTGTGCCGAGATGACCGCCGCGCTGCTCGGCGCGGATCTCGGTCTGCCAACGGCCCACCTGGACGACCATGCCGCCTATATCGGATCCTGGCTGGAGGTGCTGCGAAAGGACTCCCGCGCGATCATGACCGCGGCCGCGAAGGCCGAAGCCGCGACGGGGTATCTGCTACGCACGACGGGGCTGGACGTCTCGGCCGAGCGTGAAGAGCAGATCCGTGAAGCGGCATGACCGCAGCGGCCGCCCGCCCCGACCTTGGCGCCTACCGGCGCTTCGTCGTGGCCTTCAGTGGCGGCAAGGACAGCCTTGCCGCCCTCCTCTACCTCCTCAGCCTCGGCGTGCCAGCGCACGCCATCGAGCTCCACCATCATGACGTTGACGGCCAGGGCCCGACCTTCATGGATTGGCCATGCACGCTCGGCTACGTCCGCGCGATCGCCGATCACGTCGGGATCGCGCTCTACGGCTCGTGGCGGGAAGGCGGCTTCGCGCGCGAACTTGCGCGGGCTGATGCGCCGACCGCACCGATCGTCTTCGAGACGCCCACCGGCATCGGTCGCGCTGGCGGCAATGGCCCTGCCGGGACGCGTGGACTCTTCCCGCAGACATCGCCTGATCTGCGTGTGCGGTGGTGCAGCCCTGCCCTCAAGATCGACGTTCTGGCGGCAGCACTGCGCAACCAGCGCCGCTTCCATGACGGTCGCACACTGGTCATCACTGGCGAGCGCGCCGAGGAGAGCCCATCTCTCGCGCGCTACGCGGTCTTGGAGCCGCACCGGACCTCGACGCGAACCCGCGCGGTCGATCATTGGCGCCCCGTCCATCATTGGAGCGAGCGAGAGGTTTGGGTCGCGATCGAGCGATCGGGCATCCGTCCCCACCCGGTCTACGCCCTCGGATGGGGGCGCCTTTCCTGCCGCGCCTGTATCTTCGGATCGGCGGATCAATGGGCGACGATCCGGCTTGTCTTTCCCGCCGCGTTCGAGCGCATCGCTGCCCGCGAAGCTGCGAGCGGCAGGACGCTCCATCGCTCGCTTAGCGTGAGCCAGCTCGCCGATCGCGGTACGCCGTTTCCGGCTGCGACGAAACATGCCGACGAGCGTGCGCAGGCGGATGATCCGGTGTGGCGTCGCTCCATCTTCATAAACCCCTGGGCCATGCCGGCCGGGGCGTTCGGGGACACCGCGGGGCCGTCATAGGACAGCGGCGAGCTTCCACAGAGGAGAGGAAGCCTTCGGCCTGTTTGGGCGCGCCCTTGCGCCCAAGGAGGTTCGACCATGTTCTACGACACGACCTATCGTCACAATCAGGCACTGTCGCCGTCGGGGCTCGAGACGGTTCCCGCTGCGCTCCATGCATTGAACGTCGCGGTCGACGATTGTCGCCGCGCCGGCAAGCCGATCGCGCGCGACGCCGCGGTCCTCATCCTGATCCGCAACCTGGCCACCGTGGCCGATCGTGGTCCTGCCGCGATCACGGACCTGCACCTGGCGTGCGTCGCGGACCGTGCCGCGGTCCTGGCTACGCCCGCGCTCCTTGAGATCGTCGGTCACAGCATTGGCGGTGATCATGCGGCGAAGCGAGCCTTCCATTCTCAGGCCCGTCGTGCGCTGCTCCAGCTTGGGGAGGCGTTGGGGCTCGAGAAGGGGCATACCGAAATCCGTAGCGCTCTTGGTGCCGACGACGACGACGGCATAACCGAACTGCGCCACCCCGAGATCGGAATTCGTGTCAGGCCGCGCAGCTTCCTGCCCAATAGCGAGATTAGCTTCAATCGGTGTCGCCAAGGCGAGCCGGCGAGCAAGAACCACCTCGCGCCGATCGCCGAGTTGCTCGACCCGGCAGCCTTTGCCCGCCGTCTCGCCACGACGATCGGAATGGTCGGCGTGCCTCTCCAGGCAGCCGCCTGATCCCCGTTTGCCGGCCACGATGGCCATGAGGAGATTTTCCCATGCCTGATTCCGTCATCACCCCGGTTTTCCGGGTGGAGGAGCTCGCCTCGGCCGCGCGCGAAGCGGCCCGGTCCTGGGGACGGCACCATGCCGTCCCCGACGATTGGCACGAGTGTGTCATCGACGACTTCGAGCGGGTTTGTGCGATCATAGGCATCGATCTCGCGACGCGTCCGGTGCGGCTCTATGGGGGTGGAACGCGTCGGGTACCGCGCGTCCACTTCTCCGGCTTTTCCAGCCAGGGCGACGGCGCCAGTTTCGAGGGGCACTACCGCTATGCGCGCCGCTCGGCCGCAGACATCCGCGCCCATGCCCCTCAGGATCGGGAACTGCACCGTATCGTCGATACGCTCGCCGCCATCCAACGGCGCAACCTCTATCAGCTCGAAGCTGCCGTCCGGCAGGAAGGGCGCTACTGCCACGAATATACGATGGTGATCACGGTCGAGCGCGCCACTCCTACCGATCAGGCCATGACCGCGACGGCCGGGGACGACGTCACGGAGAGCCTTCGTAATCTCGCCCGTTGGCTCTACCGCAGGCTTGAGGACGAGTATGACTTCCAGACGTCGGATGCAGTGGTCGACGCCGCGCTGGACGCGAACGACTACACCTTCACCGAGGCGGGAGCCCGGTTTCCATGATCCGTCCCCCGGTCATCGCTGCCTGGGGCGCCGGCATCGACTCCACCGCCATGATCGTCGAACTGGCCAAACGCGGCGAGCCGATCGACATGGTTCTCTTCGCCGATCCCGGTGCCGAGAAGTCGCAGACCTATGCCTTTATTCCGGTGTTTCGGGCGTGGATGGCCGAGCGGGGCATCCCGTCCGAGATTGTCCGATACGAGCCCCGCAACTTCAAGCATTGGCCCCCCTATGCCGGCATTGCGGAGAACATGCTGACCAACGTCACCCTGCCTTCGGTGGTGTTTGGCGGCGGGTCGTGCTCGCAGAAGTGGAAGGCAGCGCCCCAGGATGCGTGGACCGCCCGCTGGGCGCCCGCGCGCCGCTGCTGGGACGCAGGCGGCCGCGTCGTGAAGCTCATCGGCTATGACGCCTCGGGACGCGACACGCAGCGCTACCATCACGCCGTCGGCTGCGAAGATCCTCGGTACGCGTATCACTATCCCCTGCGGGAATGGGGATGGGGCCGTGCAGAGTTCGAGGCGTGCATCGCCCGCGCCGGCCTTCCCATCCCGCCCAAGTCGAGCTGCTTCTTCTGCGGCAGCACCAAGCCGGACGAGGTGCTGCAGCTCTCCGATGATGAGTTGCGCATCATCGTGTTGATGGAAGCGCGTGCCAAGCCGCGTCTGCGCAATGTCGACGGCCTCTGGCGCCGGCCGGTTCTCGGTCGCCGTGGTGCGACGCCGCGTCCCGGCAGCATCACGCAATTCATTCGCGACTGCGGCCTCCTGCCCCCGGCCGAGGTCGATCGCATCGTCTCGTCTGCTCCTACTGAACTGCTCGCTTTCCAGGAGGCGCAGGCCGCCCTTCCTGTCGAAGCGCGCACGCCGATGGGATGCTGGCTCGCCCGCTTCAACCGCGGCGCAGGCGCGCTACCTGGCTAAGGCGATCGCGAAACCTAGCCGGCCGCCTGTCGGGCATCCCCTCGACGCGTCCTTTCCAAACGACGGGCGGAAACGCTCGGGACGGAGGATCGCCCTTCCGTTGCCGCGATCGCGGGAGGCGCCGGCGTCGATCCTCGGCGGTCTCGTCCCCATGTCGGCCATCCCTCCGTCCTACTCGTCCCCTGGCTGTTTTCGGCTGTGGCATCGGACGTGAAGCACGTCGCAACCCGGACGCAAGGCGGTGACGGCAGGCGACCATCATGGTCGACGCTGGCAGCATAGATGGAGACTGGCGGTCACGGTCGCGATCGTGGCGTGCCAGCGCGCTACCGGGAAAGGCCATCCCCGACGACATCGCGACGTTCCTGACGGAGCATTAGTGGAGAGCGCTGCAACAGGCGTCGCCGTGGAGCCGCCCGCCGTCACCTGACGCCGCGCCGCCTTCCGCCAGAGGAATGCCGCACATGGGCGTCCGCGAGACCCCCGCAACCGCAAAAATCCGGGCCGAGTTGCCGCTTCGCGGCTGCCCGCACCACCCCGGTTTTTGCGGTTCCCCTGCGCTGGCGCGTGCGGTGCGGAGGCCTCTCGTGCGGACGTCCAGGAGGTGCGCATCCGGCGGATAGGCCGCCGGGCTCGATCAGATGAAGGGCTCGATCCCCATGACCACATCGCTCGCCGCAGCGCTCTCCGCCTTGAAGCTTGGCCACCTCGAACCTCGTATGGCGGACGTCTCTGGGATGGCCCCCCCTCCCCCCGAAGCCTTGGAACAGACCGTCACGGCCATTTGGAGTGACCTGTTCGCCACTCTCCAGAATACCTCGCTCGAGCGCGACATCGAGGAGATGGGCTGGAGCCTGGTCAACCTCTTCCACCGGGCTGGGGCGAAGAAGCACGCGACGATCGATCGCCTTACCGACGAAATCCGGCTGCTACTGGCCGAGCAGGATGGATCGGAGATCAACACCTCCAATCTCGAGGATAAGATCGATCTCGCCCGGAAGATCGAGGAAGCCGCGACCTGCTACGAACTGATGCGCGACACCGCAGCAGCGCACTACATCCGCGAGACCGGCCGTTCCTGGATCCCGTCAACCGGCAACCGCATCTCGCTCGGCGTCACCTCTGCGATCGTCGACGGCCGCTCGTTCCTCCAAGCCCGTCGCGAACGCAAGCGCGAGGCCAATACGGCGCAGGGCACCCCCGTCGTCTTCGCTGGCGGCCGGCTGACCTTCCGCACCGGTAAGGACATGAAGGCGTTCGGCGACAATCTGCTGCGGACCCTCAATGCGGTCCGCGAGCGCGTCGGCGACATGTATCTCGTCCATGGCGGCGACATGAAGGGGATTGAGCGTCTCGCCGCGTCGTGGGCCGAGCAGCATGGCGTCCAGCAAGTCCGCTTCAGCCTCGACCGCAAGCTTGGGGATCGCGCCGGTTTTCGCCGCAACGAGCAGATGCTGTCCTTGAAGCCGCGCTACGTCATCGCCTTCCAGGGCAATGGCGTGACCGAGCGCCTGGTGATCGATGCGAAGAAGGCCGGCATCCGTGTGGTGGATCGGCGCGGCCCGCTCGGCACGCCCCCTGCCGCCCAGAACGCTCAGCGCGACCCCAGAGTCGCCTGAGCTTGGACGAGGTCGCTGGCCTTGGCAGCGGCCTCGTCCTTTGGTTTGTCGCGACCCGAAACGAATGACCCACCAGGCGTCGTCGCGGCATCACCTCACATTGTGGCGCATAGAACATGTGACGAGTTACCAAGCGACGCCCGTTTGTGGAGCGTCCCATTTCTCCATGTCCGCAGGGCAGTTTTGAGAAAAGTCTTTCGGGAACACGTTTTGGGAAAGCCGGTCGCTGGCTACCTACGGGGTCGGCCAAAAACCTCCGTCCGTCGCCCTAAGCCTTCCCAATCGAGAATGGCTGGAAGCGCCCAGTTGCAGACATTGCCACTCTGTGTCACGCCTACCTTGTGGAACCCGACGATCCCGACCGGCAAAGGCCAATCGAATTGGCGACGGACCGCTATTGGTCGACGTTTATCGCAGGCGAAGTTTTTCTAAGCCTCATTTCAATTCTGTGGGATGTAGCCAGCATAGCCAAGATGGCGGCGACCCGAATCCTACGACGCAGCTGAACCTCGGAGACTGGAGTCGGCGTTCGCCCACTTGCGGACATTCGACGATCCGCCGATGATGCTTGGATGGCGGCGACGGAGATAAGTGACTTAATTGCCACGCTACGCACGCGGCATAAGCACGCGTTGGAGCGACTTCAGCAAGCCTGGAAGGACGGCGACAAAGCGCAAATGCGAGCTTGGAAGGCCGCGTTCAAGCGTATCAGCACCCTTCGCTATGAGGCGGGCGACGATCTAAACGCCCCGATCTTCTAATGTCCGCTGTGCTCCCACAAACGGTCGTCCCGCTAAGGTCCAGTAGCGGACGCTCGGGTTGCGAAACACGGCTTCTAAAAGCGGTCATTCGTTCAATCAGACCTTTTCGATCCGGCCACCCGTGATGCAAAAATCAAAATTTTGACACTACTAATGGGTGCGGCTGGCAAGGCGCGCGAGCAGGAGCAGGCAACCGGCCACTGCGATAACACCGACTATTTGGAGGGTCGAACTGTACGCGATCTTGGCACCCATCGGTGCGCCGAGGCCAAGCCAATTGCCTGCTACCGCGAGTGTCCCTGCGATGACACCGCCAGCGAGATAGCGCCATGATCCAGCCCATCCCCGAGGCGTGAATAGCATGCCCATAAAGTAGCATGCAGTCGCGCAGACGGCGACCCAGCCAAATAGTTCGGCAAAACCTCGCCACCCGGTTGGGCCGATACCATCTGCCAAGCCTGCTAATCCGATGAAAGCTGCTGGCAGGATAGCAAGGCATCCAAGCCCTCTTCCGATCAATGCTCGTTCCATTTGCCGTTCCCCCCATGGTCTTGATCCAAGTCTAGCTAGAAAAGGCCTCGGCTCGCCATCGGTTTTCTCTTGTTGATGCAAAATCACGAGATTTGTATCAGGCCAAGAACAGCAGGAAGTCGAGGGCTTCGGCAATGAAAAAGGCTAATGCACCTAAGATGCCGTTTCATCGGTGAGTTTTCGAGGGTATGCCTTTAAAGCGGAAGGTCCGCCTTCCCCGAAGTCCGGACGTTCCACTAACGCCGAGAACTGCACGTTTATCTGCCGTGGTGATTGCCATCGATAATGCAGGCTGCGGCCCAAACTACCGTCGCACCCAGAAAGACGCCTAGATATCGGAGACGGGCCGACCACGGGCGTTTGGCGATCCTGACGATCATCCATATCAAGTCAGACACCACGAATATTAACGGGATCGGTGCGGCATAAACGATCCAGCCAAAAGCGTTCCCCGCACTCGCGCCCGGCACATTGGCAAGGTCGGGCTCAATCCAAAAATAGGAGGCTACGAACAGAAAAATGCTGATGCCGATTGCGTTGAATGCGGCGAACGGCAGGATGGCGCGCGTGGTCATGGCGGAAGCCATAATCAACCCGTTTGCAGAGCGCGTGCAACTAATGTCCGCATTCTCCCAATCCCGGACGTTCGGCCTACCACTTTTTAGCCGCCTGCGGCTCAACAAGTGGAAATCGGTTGTAGCGACATGAAAGGCGGTTCGGACCACGTCCGCTTACGCCCAATTGCAGACATTCGCTTGGCGTGGCACATCCTCACCAATGACGCTTCTGCTGCTCGTTGGTGTGGTGATCTTCTTCCTCAATCTCCGATGGGGAGTTGTGGGCATACACGGGGGCGGAGTCGAGCGCGCAGAGAACCCGCCGTTATACTGGGCTGCTATGACGCTGATGGCGACGTGCTTAGTTGGTTTAAGCTGTATCCTGATCTTCGACCGTTAAGCGTCCGGTTCTCCCTAAGAGGCGGCCATTCCGCTTTCGCCCATTTCCAGTCGTTCCGCCTCGATTGCCGGCTCCCTGATCACGCACCTTCCATCGGCATTGGCAAGCCATTACGTAGAATATCGATTAGGGGACGCCAGAATGCATATCCGTTGGGAGATGCTGCCGCTCGCATTGATGGCTGTGATCGTAATGTTAGGCATCCTCCGTTACGATCGAGCAGATCAGCCGCCACCCCTTGCCCGCGAATTTTATCGACCACATTGGGAATGGGAGCGGACCAACCCAATTGGTCGCCGGCTCCGGGTTGCAAAGAGGTGGATTGGATTGACCCTCGCAGCGTCCGTGGCTCTGGTGTTTCTTCTGGCGTTCCTCGGGATCAACCTGCCGGTAGGCTGATCGGAACGTCCGCTCCCCACCAACGCCAGACATTCTCAAAACTCGATCCTTTTGGGACCGCATCGCAAAGCCTTGGGGTGTCATTCCGCCCCCAAACGTACCCGGCCACCAGCGCGGCTTTTTTCAACAGCCCCACCTGTTTTGCGACACGGCATTACGAGCCTTGCATAGCATGGATATGCGTTCTAATACCCTTGCATGACAAGGCAATCGGATGAGTCGCAGAATGCGATCGGCAGGTGGGAGGTTCAGCTACGCAAAGGCGTACTGGAGTTCGTTATCCTGCTGTCGCTCAGCGAACGTGAGCAATACGGCTTCGAGCTGATCTCCGGCATCGCCAAGCGCGCCGCGATCGACGTGCCGGAGGGGACGCTTTATCCGCTGATGCTGCGCCTGGCGAAGGACGGGCTGATCTCGTCCCGCCTTGCCGATGGCGATGGTGGTGCACCCCGCAAATACTACGCCCTGACATCCCAGGGCCGGGAGCTTCTGCGGGGCATGATCCCGTCATGGTCGAAGCTCGCCGCCTCCGTCGATAGCCTGCTGCCAGGAGCGTCCGCATGACCCCCGCTTTCACCGATCCTGCCGCGCGCCGTCGCTGGGACGCCTATTTCTCTGAGGTCGATCACCTGCTCGCGCGCGCGGATGCGGACGTGGCCGAAATGCGCGGCGATCTGGAAGCGCATGTCGTCGACAGCATGGCTGCTGCGTCGGGAGGAAACGAAGGGGAACGGCTCGACGCGGCCCTATCCCGTCTCGGCCGACCGATCGACTACCTGCGCCCGTTGCTCGCCGACGAGCTGATCGAGCGCGGCACCCTGACCTACAGTCCGATCACGATCGCGCGGGGGCTTTCCTATGCCGTCATGGCCGGATCGCGACGGGCGGTGATCGGTCTCGCATTCGGCCTCGGCTATCTGCTGCTCGCCATCTTCGCCGCCATGGCGCTGCTCAAGCCTCTCTGGGGTGAGCATGTCGGGGTATTCCGCTATGCGGACGGCACGATCAGCGCCGGCATCGTCGCACAATCCAGCGGCGCCCGCGAACTGCTGGGCTGGTGGTCGATCCCCATCGCGTTGCTGCTGGCGGCACTGCTCTATGTCGCGCTTACGAAGGGACTTCGGGCTCTCCGACAGCGGCGCTGAAACTTTGCCTAAAAACCTCGCATAGCAAGGAAATAGTGATGGCTCACAAGACGGCCGGTCGCACGCGACCGGGTGCGATGGCGTTCGTCCTGCTGACGGTAGCGTTGAGCTGGTCGATCTGGATCGCGACATGGCTGGCAACCGGACGACCGAGTACGTTTCACGGTCCAGGAGCCATGATGGTGGCGATCTATGCCGGTTCGTTCGGGCCGGGTGTGGCTGCTGCCATTCTGTCTGCGACTTCGCGCCCCGGTTCGCTCAAGAAATGGCTGCGCGGGTTCATCCGCTTACGCTGTGGATGGCGCGCCTATGCCGCCGCGCTGCTGCCATTCCCGTTGGCGCTGCTCCTTCTGACGATCGCCCTCGGCTATGCCCCACGGCTTGAAGGGCTGCATGGTCAGGCACCGATCCTCCTATACCTGACGGTTTTCCCAGTTTCGATCTTCAACGGTGTGGCGACTGCAATCATGGGGGCCGGCCCGTTGGGAGAGGAAGGCGGGTGGCGCGGCTATCTGTTGCCTCGTCTGCTGGAGCAGGGTGGCGAGGTCCGCGCCTCCCTCATCATCGGTGTCGTCTGGGCGCTGTGGCATCTGCCGATCATGACGATGTTCGCTGATTGGCGAAACGGCGTTCCCTTCGTCACATATCTCCCTCTCTACACGCTTGGCGTCATTGGCCTGTCCTTCATAATGTCGCGTGTATGGCTGGTCGGCCGTGGCAGCCTGATCCCTTGCATCTGGCTGCATGGGCTGGTGAACGCCGTTGGCGGCATAGCCTTTGACCGCAGCCTGTGGACGAGCCGCTGGTCACCGGAAGCCGGTACGTTCCACTTCGCCATCGCCGCGGCTCTCACCGCCACTTTCCTGTTTTGGATGAAGGGCCGAGCGCAACGGCGTTAAGCCGTTACCGTATATCCGTGCCCGTTCTATGTGACGCCCCCTAATTGGCACGTTGTATCAGCGGTAGATGGCATGCCGGAACGATCGGATTGTGGTGGGAAGCGGACGTTCGGAAGGTTCTTCAACTAGCGTCGGCAAGCCGTTCGCACGGTGTCTTTCCAACGACGCGCACTGTCGTATGCACACCTCCCGTCACGTAGCCCCACTGCTTCCGCGCACCGTTGTTGCATCGGACTTGGATCGTACCTTCGACCTGTGGCACTCCGTAGAAATAGCCGTTCCAAACTTCATGCAGCCTTTGCTCTGGCCCGGTGCCGTTCGTGATGACTGCCGTATCCACACCGCCGGTTTGATCGATGACGACCGCTGAACCAGCTATCCAGAAGAAGGCCAGCGTAACCGCCAACGTTGCCGCGCTGATTAGCCATGGGAAGGGACCAGAGAGCAAGTTGCGCATAGCCGCAGCGTCGACCATATTGCGGATATCCGCACTTAGACGTGAACGGGATGGTCTGGATTGGCGGTTAGCTGCCATGCCGAACACGGTATTCGGATCGAAACTCCTCTAAAGCCTCTTGAAGAAGCCGAATGCCTTCGTGGGAATATCCCTCGATCCCCGCGTCATCTTGGATTCCAGCTAATGCATTCAAAAACGAGCCATAGTTTTCTGCCGGCGTGCGATCAAAATAGGATGCATCGGACACGCAATGTTCCTTAATTAAGCACTCAGTCCAAACACATAATGCTGCATGGCTTGATAGGAGGCAACGTCCGCAACTGGGGAGCCGCACATTGTCATAGAGTGCCTTGTCCGAAAGGGGATCAGTGAGCGTCCGGTGCAATGTCCGTTTCCTACCATGCCTCGCCGTTACGAAGCGATCGAGCCGACCCGATCACCCGAAAGCCGATTAGCTAATTTGGGCGGGGAAGCGGACCGGCCGGAAGCGCCCAGTTGCAGACATCCGCGGGCTGTGCGACCTTTCGCCGATGGGTCGGGAACCGCCAATCTCGCAACGCCAGAATCGGGCGGAACACGGTGCCTTTACGATGCTCATCATCAATGGCGTACTCATGGGCTTCTCTCTGGCAGCGTTTTTTGAAGGGCCATACGGATCGTTTGAGCAAGAGAGGTGGTACCGATATGGCTCTGCCGGATTGTTCATCCTCGGCGTAGTTTGTCCGGCGATAGCTCTACTTGCTGCGCGTCGATCACATCCTGTTGCTTTGCTCGCAACGATCTGGATGTCCGCGTGTCTATTCGCATATATTTGGTATATAGCGATGTCGGGTGGCGGGGTGTAGCGGCACTACCGAGTGATTGCTTTCCAGCACTTGCGGGAGAGGACGTTGACGGCTAGGATCGTTCGTGGAGCTCTGAACCAAGCACAACAGTATGGACGTCAGATCCCGCCAGTTTCTCTTTTAGACATTTCCCTTGACGAAGATGATCGTCGGACGTTCCGTGAAAGCCAATAGTACTGGATGCCGCATCGATCACGTAAGCATCGACCGCGCCGCACCGCGCTTTGGCTGCGACGAACTGCTCATTTGAAAATGGCGGCTTATGCTCGATGCATCCGCTCGTGACCACGAGTAGCGCAAGACCGCCCGACGTCGTCCTTTTCATCTGCGCTGTCCCTTGTTCATTTGGCTACTTTGGCGCAGCGGGCGAATGTTCGCAATCGGGCGGTTATGTTGAAGAAGTCGGTGTTAGTTTGGAGGCAGGCTTCCGCTGAGTAGCGCTGGACAGGGCTGATCAGCTCAGACGGGATCCGCCAAGCATCTCTACTCGCTCGTTTTCTGTGCAGAGCGCGATGGTCGCCAGCGTATGCTGCCCTTTGGCATGGGCAACGACAGCCAGAGCACCCCTGATGACAAGGACGTCCTGCGCCTCTCCAAGGTCTCGTAACGCCATCGGGAGTATAGCAACCCAAGCGCGTTCATAATCCTGTTCAAGTTCCGAAGGAACCGGTGGGTTTCCTTCGGCCAGGCGACCTGCCTCTATTGATGCCACCAACGAGTAGGCATTCCAATCAGGCTGAGCTTGCTCCTGCATCATCGAGACAATAGCGCCGATAGCTGCATACGAGGCCGAATTTATGGTTCCGTGATGGTAGAGCTGGTCCCAAAGTTCCTGCGCGGCATCCTCAGCCTGTCCGGCACGCCAAGCCTCTATCGCAGGCCGAGGGTCATAAGGTTCACCATGCGCGCTTCGCCACGGATCGTCAGCCACATCTCGCTCCAGCCACAAACGTCCGCTTCTAGCGCGGCAGCTTAAGCTGGGGAACGGCTGAGATGCGGGTGTATCTTGCCATTCTCGAAAACGAACCAGACTGTGTGAAAAGTTGCGTCTGCGATTCTGCGGGGCCGCGGGTCGGCGTATGCTACGGGCATGGCGTATATCGAGGGTCATGCGCGCGACCAGGCGCTGCTGCTGCCGGCATCGGTTGAGGATTACGTATCGGCAGA
>JAAIGG010097809.1_pt1 | contig 21306 bp, 21 predicted proteins | sample 6487391 | NCBI WGS metagenome assembly JAAIGG01 (sample SAMN13974130, study PRJNA590717) | phyllosphere metagenome | biome: asymptomatic weeds; feature: pooled weeds collected from a community garden; material: weeds; isolation source: pooled asymptomatic leaves from various weed species from...
GATCGGCTTCAGGCCCAGCGCCAGCGCCTTGCCGGTCACGAACTTCGTCTGCGGCATCGCGCCTTCCGACGAATCGACCAAGAGGACGACGCCGTCGACCATCGACAGGATGCGCTCCACCTCGCCGCCGAAGTCGGCGTGGCCGGGGGTGTCGACGATGTTGATGCGGATCGACTCGTCGCTGCCCGGCGGAGTCCAGTCGACCGAAGTCGGCTTGGCGAGAATCGTGATCCCGCGCTCCTTTTCCAGGTCGTTGGAGTCCATCGCGCGCTCTTCAACACGCTGGTTGTCGCGGAAGGTGCCCGACTGGCGGAACAGCTGATCAACCAGGGTCGTCTTGCCATGGTCGACGTGCGCGATGATCGCCACGTTGCGGAGGCTCATGCAAATTTCTCTTGTTCGGAGGGTATGTCGCCGGGGCCCATAGCCGAAATGCGGCGCGAGCGAAAGGGCGGCGCGGATTTTGCGGCGCACAAAGGTCGTAGAGGGCGGAAACGTGCGGCCGAACACCTGGTTCCTCCCCTGCTAGGGGAGGTGGCAGCCCGCAAGGCTGACGGAGGGGTATCACGGCCAGCGAGGCCCCCCCTCCGTCAGCTTCGCTGGTCCCCCTCCCCTTGCAGGGGAGGAATTTACTTCTGTTTCGGTACCACCTTCACCGACCAGTCCGTATCGGGCCGCAGGAAGCGCGCCGCGACCGCCTGCAAATCCGCCGGACCGATCGAGACGAAGTCCTGCGCCAGCCGCTTGGTCGCCTCGACCCGTTGCGGGTCATAGGCTGCCCCGGCCAGACGCTGCATCCAGAACTGGTTGCCTGAGGCCATGCGCGCCAGGCGCTGCGCCATGGGCCGCTTGATCCGTTGCAGCTCGTCCGCGCCGATCGGGTTGGCGGCCAGGTCGGCAGCGATGGCGCGCGCGGTGGTCAGGAAGAAGTCGACCTTGTCGGGCGCGACCATGCCGATCGCGATCATCCGCCCGCCACTGGGTAGCCCGACCGGCCATTGGCTGGCGACCTGCGGGCTGTAGCTTGCGCCTGCCTTCGACCGGAGCTGGTCCATCAGCCGGTCGGAAAAGACCTGTGCCAGCACGTCCAGCCGGTTGCGGATACGGTCGTCCGCCGATCCGCCGCCGGTCGGCCAGACGATCACCGCCGCCGCCTGATCGGCGGGGCCGGTATGCGTGCGCACCACCGGGGTCGTGACATGCGCGGGGAAGCGGACCGGCGGCACCGGGCCCACGGTTGCGGGCCGTGCCGGGATCGCGCCGAAGCTGTTCGCCACCGCCGCGATCGCCTCGTCCGGCTTCACGTCGCCGAAGACTGACACCTCGATCGGCCCCGTGGCGAGCAGCGGCGCCCAGAGCGCCTTGAAGGATTCGGGCGTGGTCGCCTGGATCGCCTCGCGCGGCGGGGTTCCCCAGCGCGGATCGCCGTCGCGCAACAGCCGCTCCAGATCATGGCCCAGCACTCCGTCGGGCGAGGCGTCGAACCCGTCATAACCCGCCAGCATCGCCGCCTTGGCCCGGTTGACCGGCGCGGGGTCCCAGCGCGGCGCGACCAGCTTGGCCGCCATCAGCTTCAGATTGTCGGCATAGTCGCCGGGCGAACTGAGCGCGTTGAAGGAAAAGGCGTCGTCGTCGATGTCGAAGTCCATCCCCATGCGCCGCCCGGCCGTCAGCCGGTCGAGATCGCCCTGGTCGAACTTGCCGACGCCGCCCGCGACCAGGGCGAGATCGGCCGCCCAGGCGGGGCTTTCCCGGTCGGCCGGAAGCGCATTATAGCCGCGCCCGAACCGCGCACGCAGATAGACGCGCCCCGTCTCCCCGTCATTGGCGAGCAGCAGCAACCGCACGCCGTTGGCGAAGGTGATCTTCTCCACCCCCAGTTCGTCGATCTTCTCACGCGACACGACCTTGCCGGGCGTGCCCAGCTTGGGAAGCTGGGCGAAGCTGATATTGCCCTGGCGGCGGCGATTTTCCGCCAGCGGACGGACATCGGCCTTCAGCGCGGCGGTCAGGCGCGCCACCGCATCCGGCTCCGGCGTGCGGGTGTTCACCAGCGCGCGGGTCGCCGTGCCCTGGAATATCTTCTGGGTGGAGGCAAGCACCGAGTCCGGCGTGAACATCTTCTTGTCGATCGCCTGGCGCAGGATCTGATAGCTCGTCTCGGGCGCGGTCACCGTCTCGCGGATGTCGAGCGCCCCGACCATGTCGTCGGCCTGCTTGGCCCCCGCCTCCACCCGCGCGGTGTCGACCTGGGTGCGCAGGATCGCGTCGTAATCGGCGAGTTCGCGGTCGATCTCGGCCTGGGTCGGCTTGGTCGCCATGGCGGAGGCGATGACCGCGCGCACGTCCTTCAACGCGGCTTCCCAATTGTCGCCGATCGGTATGACGTTGACGGTGGTCACATTGGCCGAGCGCGACACGTCGTCCAGCGCGACGCTGGCCTGAAGGAAGCTGCCCCCTGCCCGCGCACGATTTTCCAGACGGCGGCTGATCAGCCGCGCGGCGACCATGTCGACCATCCGCTTCTGGTTGAAGATCGCGGTATCGTCCTGATATTTCCAGGGACGCAGCACCGCCATCGCCACCACCGGCGGGATCGCCGGTTCGACCAGCGCGCCCGCGACGGCGGCATCCGCCTTGGGGCTGCCGAAATCGGGGGCGGGCGGCTTGGGGCCGATGCCCTGCCAGTCGCCGAAATTCTTGGCGACCAGCCGCGCGAACAGCAGCGGATCGAGATCGCCCGAGATGATCACCACCGTATTTTCGGGGCGATACCAGCGGTCATGGAAAGCCCGCACGCTGTCGGGCGTCGCGGCCTCCAGCGTCTTGAGCTGGCCGATCGGCGACCGCTCGGCCAGCGGCTGTCCGGCGAAAAAGGTTTCGCGCAGCTTGTCCGAATAGCGGACCTGTGGCCCCGGCTGCTCGCGCCGCTCGGCCAGGACGACGGGCCGCTCGGCATTCAGCGCCTCGCTGGTCATCGAGGGCGCGGACATCATGCCCGCAAGGATCTTTAGGCTCTCGTCCAGCCCCTGCTCGGTCGCGCCGGGCAGATCGAGCTGATAGACGGTCTGGGTCGGCGTGGTGGAGGCGTTGGAGTCCGAACCGAAGGTCGCGCCCAGCCGCTGCCAGATGCGCTTGGCCTCCCCATCGGGCACATGCTGCGAACCGCGGAAGGACAGATGCTCGATCAGATGCGCGAAGCCGCGCTCCGAATCGCTTTCGTTGAGCGAACCGGCGTCAATCCGCACCCGGACCGCCACCTGCCCCGGCGGCACGCCGTTGCGCCGCACGGCATAGCGCAGGCCGTTCGGCAGGGTGCCGAACTTCCATGCCTTGTCCTGCGGCAGGTCGGAATCCTTGTAGAGCCACGGGCTCTGGTCGACGCCCGGTATCGGCGGCAACGGGGCGAGCGGATCGCGCGCCGTCTGCTGCTGGGGTGCCGTCGCCACGGTGGCGGGGACCGGCATACCCTGTGGGACCGATTGGTCCTGGGGCCGGTCGGTCCGGGGAGCCTGACCGATGACGGGAAGTGCCAGTCCGAGAAGGACCGGCAGGGCAAGACAGCGCATTGCGCGGGACGGAAACGCCATTCCCCCTCTTAACCCGTGGCCCGCCGCTTCGCCAGCCGCCCCTAAATCGCCCCAAAGCGCCTTGATCGCGCCGCGCCGCCGGCCGCCGCGCCATCATTTGGGCGCACTATGCGCTTAGGGCGATGTCACTGATCCTGCATGACAAGGGCCCGTCAAAAGCCCGGATGCGGGGGCAGGCCGGGGATGTACGGAACGTGATGACCAAGTCGATGAATGCCGGTGCCCGGCGTCGGGCATCGGACACAATATGGCATGAATCGGGCGAAACCGATGGCGATGAACCGATGCCCGCGGCGCGGCCGTTGCGTAGCGATTCGGGCCGGGTCGAGCGTATCGCGACTCTGGTTCCGCCACCTGTGGCCGGACCCGTCACCGGTCCCGCTTCTCCTGCCCCGACCGGCGGCGCGATGCTCCACCGGTTCGGCCGCCTGTTCGACGGGCTGATCGCCTCTCATTCGCTGGCCTCCACCGATCCCGTTCTCGACGTTCGCGACTTCCCCTGGACCGCCGGACTGCGCCGCGAATGGGCCGCGATTCGCGCCGAGGCGGTGGCGATGGCGCCCTCCGGCCTGATGCCGCTCTGGCAGGACGGCGGGGCGGTGGCCGTCCGTGCGGCGGGGTGCCCGCGCACCCTGGCGGCGCTTCGGGCGATCCCCGGGCTGTACGACGCCGCCTTCGCGTCGCTCGCGCCGGATGCGCATATCCCGGCACGGCGCGGCGCGACCAAGGGGCTGATCACCTGTCACCTCGGACTGGTCGTGCCGCGCGACGGCGGGGCCCGAATGCGCGTCCGCGATCGCATCCTCCGCTGGGCGGAGGGCGAGACGCTGATCTTCGACGACAGCTTCGATCACGAGATCCACAACGACGCCGCAGGACAGCGAATCGTCCTGCGCATCCGCTTCGCCCGCCCGCTGCGACAGCCGGGGCAATGGGTGGCGGAGACGGTGCTGCGGCTGTTGCGGGGGCGGATCTGATCCGATCCTCCCCGGACCGGGGAGGATTTTGCCGAACCGCCCAGCCCCAGGTTGCGCGCCGGAAACGCATCCTTTCCCGTGTCCCGCTTGATCCCCGCCGCCGCCCGCGCCACATGGGGGCCATGCTGATCGAGACCGAACCCACGCCCAACCCGGCGACGCTGAAGTTCCTGCCCGGCCGCAAGGTGATGGACAGCGGAACCCGCGACTTCGCCTCCCCCGAGGAAGCCGGTGCCAGCCCGCTGGCTGAGGCGATCTTCAACTTAGGCGACGTGACCGGCGTGTTCTTCGGTCGCGACTTTGTCTCGGTCACGATCGCACCGGGGGCCGAATGGTCGGACGTGAAGCCCGATGTGCTGGGCATCCTGCTCGACCATTTCTCGGCGCAGATGCCGCTGTTCAAGCAGGGCGCGGCGGACTTCGCGGTGCCGGGCGAGGAGGAAGCCTTTGCCGACGATCCCGAGGATGCCGACATCGTGGCGCAGATCCGCGAGTTGATCGAAACCCGCGTGCGGCCCGCCGTCGCCAATGACGGTGGCGATATCGTCTATCGCGGCTTCGACAAGGGCAAGGTCTTCCTGAAGATGCAGGGCGCCTGCGCCGGTTGCCCCTCGTCCACCGCGACGTTGAAGAACGGCATCGAGCAGTTGCTGCGCCATTATGTCCCCGAAGTTACCGAAGTGAGGGCCGTCTGATGAACCCGATCGACGACGCGAGCCTGGACCGGCTGTTCCGCGAGGGGCGGACTTTCAACCATTATCTCGACAAGCCCATCGGCGAGGACGAGATCCGGGCGCTCTGGGATCTGGTGAAGATGCCCCCGACCTCGACCAACCAGAGCCCCGCGCGGCTGGTCTGGTGCCTGAGCCAGGAGGCCAAGGACAAGCTCGCCGATTGCGCCAGCGGCAGCAATGCCGAGAAGATCCGCGCCGCCCCCGCCACCGTCATCATCGGCATGGACGTGAATTTTCACGAATACCTGCCGCAGCTATTCCCGCATGTGGATGCCAAGAGCTGGTTCGACGGCAATACCGAGTTGCGCGAGGCATCGGCCTTCCGCAACAGTTCGCTTCAGGGGGCCTATCTGATCCTCGCCGCGCGCGCGCTCGGGCTGGATACGGGGCCGATGTCGGGCTTCGATCAGGGTGCGGTGGACAAGGCCTTCTTCGCCGATCAACCGGGCGTGCGGTCCAACTTCATCGCGACCATCGGCTATGGCGACCGCAGCACGCTGCACCCGCGCAATCCGCGCCTGGCGTTCGAACAAGCCAACCGGATCGTCTGAGCCGACCCCGTGAGTCGCACGTTCCGCACGCTGGTCATCGACACCGCCACCGCCGCCTGCTCGGTCGCCCTGCTCGATGGCGACCGGGTGATCGCCCGCGCGCATGACGTGGTCGGGCGCGGCCATGCTGAAAAGCTGGTGCCGATGATCGCGGCCCTGCCGGACGGCGGGCGGGCGGAGCGTATCCTGGTCGATTGCGGGCCGGGCAGCTTCACCGGCATCCGCGTCGGCATCGCCGCCGCGCGCGGGCTGGCGCTGGGTTGGGGGGTGAGCGCTTCCGGCTACAACTCGCTGGCGCTGGTCGCCGCCGCCTTCTTCGCGGACGCGCCGGACGAGAGCGTCTCGGTCGTGCTGGAGGGCGGGCATGGCGAGGTCTTCGTACAGGCTTTCGCCCGCGATCTGACGCCGCTCACCCCCTTCGCCTCGATGAAGCCCGAGGCGGCGCTGGCGTCGCTTGAGGGGCGGACGGCGGTCGGCAACGGCGTGCGCTGGCTGACCGTGCTGGACGCCGACCTGGCGGTGGTCGAGATGCTGCCCGCTGCGGCGGAGGCGTGGCGCCTCCCCCCTGCCCTGACCGACCTGCCCCCCCGCCCCGTCTATGGCCGCGCGCCCGATGCCAAGCTGCCCGGCGGAATCACGCCGCCGGGGCTCGCCGCCTGATGGCGAGCATCAGCCTGACACTGCGTACCGGAGATGCGCGCGATGCCGGGATGGTCGAACAGGTGATGGCCGCCGCTTTCGATCCGCGATGGGGAGAGGCGTGGACCCGCGCGCAATTGCTGGGCGTGATGGCGATGCCGGGCATTCATCTGCTGATCGCGGAAGCGGGCGGCGAGGCGGTGGGCTTCGCACTGACCCGCTCGGTGATGGACGAGGCGGAGTTGCTGCTGCTGGGCGTCGCGCCCGATCACCGCCGCAGCGGCATCGCCAGCGCGCTGATCCGCATGGTCGTCGCCGACTGCGCCGCGCGCGGGGTGGTCACCCTGCATCTGGAGGTCCGGTCGAACAATCCGGCGGTGCGCTTCTACACCGCCCATGGCTTTGCCAAGTGCGGCGAACGGCGCAATTATTACAAGGGCGCGGACGGCCAGCATTATGACGCCCATACCTATGCCCGGCCGATCGAAGCCGGGGCCATTGGCTGACCCGATCACAGATTCCCGGTTATTGCGAGTCGCTATCCCCTTTTCGCAATAGCGCTTTGCGCGTAGAGAGGGGATCAGCCCGAGGAGTTGAATTTACCATGGCCCGCAAAATCGATCTCGAAGCGCTGTGCGCACAAAAGGGACTGCGCATCACCGAACAGCGTCGCGTGATCGCCCGCGTCCTGTCGGAAGCGGAGGACCATCCCGATGTGGAAAAGGTCTATGAGCGCGCCGCCAAGATCGATCCGGGCATCTCGATCGCGACCGTGTACCGCACCGTCCGCCTGTTCGAGGAAGCGGGTATCCTGGACCGCCACGACTTCGGCGATGGCCGCGCCCGCTACGAACCCTCGCCCGAAGCGCATCACGACCATCTGATCGATGTCGAGACGGGGCGCGTAATCGAGTTCGTCGACCCCGAGCTGGAGCAACTGCAAAAGGCCATCGCCGAAAAGCTGGGCTTCCGCCTGGTCGATCACCGGATGGAGCTTTACGGCGTCAGCCTCGACCGCAAGGGATGATGGCGGTCACCGCCTCGACCGACGCAGATAACAAGGGCGGCCTGCGCGCAGCGGGTCGCCTTTCGTGCATTATCGGTACGTTGCTGGTCGCGCTGGTCCTGCACGGCGCGTGGCGAGCATTTGGGCGGGCCTCGCCATGGCCGCGCCGTTTCCTGCGGCGGGTGGCGATGATCCTGGGTGGGGATATCCGGGTGGTCGGCCAGCCGCTGACCCACGATGCGGTGATCGTCGCCAACCATGTGAGCTGGTTCGACATTCTCCTGCTCGCCGGGACGGCGGGCGCCCGCTTCGTCGCCAAGGCGGAGGTCGCCGTGCTGCCGCTGATCGGCTGGCTGGCGGGGCTGAACCGCACGCTCTTCGTCCAGCGCGGCGACCGGCTGGGCGTCGGCGATCAGGTGGCGACGATCCGCACCGCGCTGGCCGAGGGACAGCCGCTGGCGATCTTTCCCGAGGGCACGACCGGCGACGACCTGTCGCTCCTGCCCTTCAAGCCCGCCCTGTTCGCGGCGCTCGTCCCGCCGGTGCCGGGTATCCGGGTGCAGCCGGTGCGGATCGACTATGGCGCGGCGGCGGCCGATCTGGCGTGGCTGGGCCAGGAAGCGGGCGATGCCCATGCCAAACGGGTCTTGCGCCGCGCGGGGCGTTTCATCGTGACGCTCCACTATCTCGCCCCCTTCAACCCCGCCGACTATCCCGACCGCAAGGCGATGGCGGCGGAGGCACGGGCGCGGATCGCGGCGTCCTGACGCGCGGGCGGGCGGGTCGTCGGGTGCTGGCGACACGGCGCGATTTGCGATAAGGGGCGCGTCATGCCCGCATCCCCCAAGACCTTCCACGTCAAGTCCTTCGGCTGTCAGATGAACGTCTATGACGGCGAGCGCATGGCCGAATTGATGGCCGCGCAAGGCCTGTCCGCGACCGACGATGCCGCCGCCGCCGATCTGGTGGTGCTCAATACCTGCCACATCCGCGAAAAGGCGACCGAGAAGGTCTATTCGGACATCGGGCGTCTTCGGAAGGACGCGGGGGAACAGGGCCGCAAGCCCATGATCGCGGTGGCGGGCTGCGTCGCGCAGGCCGAGGGCGCCGAGATCGTGCGCCGCGCCAAGGTCGATGTGGTGGTCGGCCCGCAAGCCTATCACAACCTGCCCGAGCTGGTCGCCAGGGCGGCGGCGGGCGAGGCGGCGCTCGACACCGACATGCCGATCGAGTCGAAATTCGGCCATCTGCCCGGCCGTCGCAAGGTTGGCCCTTCGGCCTTTCTGACGGTGCAGGAAGGCTGCGACAAATTCTGCACCTATTGCGTCGTGCCCTATACGCGCGGGGCCGAGGTCAGCCGGCCGTTCGCGGCGATCGTCGATGAGGCGAAGGCGCTGGTCGATGCGGGCGCGCGTGAGATCACGCTGCTGGGTCAGAACGTCAACGCCTGGAACGACGCCGACGACCGGGGACTGCACGGCCTGATCCGCACGCTCGACCGGATTCCGGGCTTGCACCGCATCCGCTACACGACGAGCCACCCCAACGACATGACGCAGGGGCTGATCGACGCGCACCGCGATGTCGAGAGCCTGATGCCCTTCCTCCATCTGCCGGTGCAGTCGGGCAATGACCGCATCTTGAAGGCGATGAACCGTCAGCACACCCGCGACAGCTATATGCGATTGATCGACCGCGTCCGCGCGGTGCGGCCCGACATCGCGCTGTCGGGGGATTTCATCGTCGGCTTCCCGGGCGAGACCGAGGCGGAGTTCGCCGACACGCTCAGCCTGGTCGATGCGATGGGCCATGCCCAGGCGTTCAGCTTCAAATACAGCCCCCGCCCCGGCACGCCGGCGGCGACCATGGGGGATCAGGTTGCGGCGGAGGTGATGGACGACCGGCTCCAACGCCTGCAAGCCGCGCTCAACCGCGACCAGGCAGCGTTCAATGCGGCCAGCGTCGGGCGGGCCTGCACCGTGCTGATCGAACGGCGCGGCAAGCTGCCCGGCCAGATGCTCGGCAAGTCGCCCTGGCTCCAGTCGGTCCACCTGATCGGCGACCACCGCATCGGCGACCTGGTCGAAGTCGAACTGGTCGCGGCCGGACCCAACTCGCTGACAGGCCAGGCAAAGGTGCGCGAGGCGGCGTAAGCCCACGCTCCCCCAATCTTGTTCACGCGGAGGCGCGGAGAATGTCTCGTTCGCGGAACTTGCCCCCCGTAATCGCGACCGGAAGACGGTGACCCGGCCGGATACCGAAGGGTCAACCCCGCCGCCGGATACACCCTCTCCGAGTCTCCGCGTCTCTGCGCGAACCATCTTTCTCTTTTATCGCGCAGAGGCGCAGAGCGCGCGGAGGTAGAAGAAGGTCTCCCGATCGCGAGGGCGAACTCCTCTCCTCTGCGTTCTCTGTGCCTCTGCGCGCTAAAAACCTCCCGCCGTCACACCCATGTCACGCAATTTCGCTGGCGTTCCGATCCTGTCGCCCCCATCTTGGTGGCAACCACAGACGGTGAAAGGACCGCATGAGCCGAAAGCCCCTCCCCGCCCAGGCCGGTGAACGCAGCCGGGCGGAACTCAGCTTCGACAAGCCGCAAGTGCTGGCGCAGCTGTTCGGTCAATATGACCGCAATCTGGTCGCGCTGGAGAATCGACTGGGCGTCTACATCACCGCACGCGGCAACCGGGTGGGGCTGGAGGGGACCGCCGAGCAGGTCGGGCTGGCCCGCGACGTGCTGAACGACCTGTACACCCGTATCCAGCGTGGGGAAGAGGTGGACACCGGACTGGTCGACGCCTCGATCGCGATGGCGTCCGAACCGACGCTCGACGGCATCCTGAGCGCGGAACGCACCTCCGCCCCACCGATCATGATCCGCACGCGCAAGAAAACGATCGTCCCGCGCACCCCCGCCCAGGCGCATTACATGAAGCAGCTCGTGTCGAACGACATGATCTTCGCGCTTGGGCCGGCGGGCACCGGCAAGACCTATGTCGCGGTCGCGCAGGCGGTGGCGCAGCTCATCACCGGTTCCGTCCAGCGCCTCATCCTGTCGCGCCCGGCGGTCGAGGCGGGCGAGCGGCTGGGCTTCCTGCCCGGCGACATGAAGGAGAAGGTCGATCCCTATCTCCGCCCGCTCTACGACGCGCTCTATGACTGCCTGCCCGCCGAGCAGGTGGAGCGGCGGATCGCCAGCGGCGAGATCGAGATCGCGCCCATCGCCTTCATGCGCGGCCGGACGCTGGCCGACGCCTTCGTCATCCTCGACGAGGCGCAGAACACGACCCCGGCGCAGATGAAGATGTTCCTGACCCGCTTCGGCCAGAACAGCCGCATGGTCGTCTGCGGCGATCCCAACCAGGTCGACCTGCCCGGCGGCGTCGCCGCCTCCGGCCTGGCGGACGCGGTGCGCCGGCTGGGGGGCGTGGAGGGCATCGCGATGAGCCGCTTCACCGCCGCCGATGTCGTCCGCCACCCGATCGTGGGCCGGATCGTCGATGCCTATGAAGGGCCCAACGCCTGAGATAGGATGCGGTCTTGTATTCCTCCCCTGCACGGGGAGGGGGACCATGCGAAGCATGGTGGAGGGGTGTAACCGCCCACGATGGAAACATACGCACCGCGACACCCCTCCGTCAGGGCTTCGCCCTGCCACCTCCCCTTCCAGGGGAGGAACAGGCGAAACGTCGATATTTTCCGAACTTTCCTGCCCCATAGCCAGCACGCGGAACTGTTGTACAAGGGCGACGATTTTGCCCTCACCGACCTGGCCGATACCGAAAGGCTCCGATGATCGAGATTGCGCTGATCCATGAAGAGCCCTGGTCCGGAGACGAAGCCGGTTGGGAGGCGATCGCCACCCGCGCCGCGCGCGCCGCGATCGAGCGGACGCCGCATGGGCCGCTGCTGACCACGTCCGCGCTGATCGAGATTTCGGTGCGGCTGACCAGCGACGACGAGGTGCATGCGCTCAACCGCCAGTATCGGCAGAAGGACAAGCCGACCAACGTCCTGTCCTTTCCGATGGTCCAGCCCGACCTGATCGAGACGGTCACCCAGAATTCGGACGATGGCGAGGTGCTGCTGGGCGACATCGTGCTGGCCCATGGCGTCTGCGTCGCGGAGGCGGCCGAGCGTGGCATCGCAACCGAAACGCATGCGACTCATCTTCTGGTGCATGGCGTTCTGCATCTGCTAGGCTATGACCATATGAACGATGACGAGGCGGAGGCGATGGAAGCGATCGAACGCGACGCACTGGCCAGCCTCGGCATCGACGACCCCTATCACGTACGCGAGGACTGACACCCCCCGATGGCCGACGGCCCCAGTAGCAGCACCGGCAACGGTGACTCCAACGAATCCAGTATATGGCGCGGGCTGAAAAGCCTGATCTTCGGCGGCGAGCACGAAGAGTCGCTGCGCGACCAGTTGGAAGACGCGATCGACCGTCATGAAGGCGATCCCGGCCCCGACGCCAAGGGCGACCTGACCCCACTGGAGCGGCAGATGGTGCGCAACCTGCTCCATTTCGGCGAGCGCGATGCCGGTGACGTGGGCGTGCCCCGCGCTGACATCATCGCGGTCGAGGAGCGGACGACCTTCGACCATCTGGTCCAGATCTTCGCGGAGGCGGGGCATAGCCGCCTGCCCGTCTATCGCGAGACGCTCGATTCGATCATCGGGATGGTCCATATCAAGGATGTCTTCAACATCCTGGCAACCGGGGCCGCGCACCCCGAGACGATCGCCGGGCTGATCCGCGATCCGCTCTATGTGCCGATGTCGCGTGGCGCGCTCGACCTGTTGGCCGACATGCGCCAGAAGCGGGTGCATCTGGCGGTGGTGCTGGACGAATATTCGGGCACCGAGGGCCTGGTCACCATCGAGGACCTGATCGAGGAAATCGTCGGCGAGATCGAGGACGAGCATGACGACGCACCACAGGCGCTGCTCGTGCCGCTCGACGGCGGGGCCTGGGACGCGGATGCGCGGGTCAGCCTGGAAGAGGTCGGCCGCGCGGTCGATCCCGCGCTCGAAGAGGCCGAGGACGATGTCGACACGCTGGGCGGCCTGACCGCCGTGCTGGCGGGACAGGTTCCCCCGACCGGCACCTGCATCGACCATCCCAGCGGCTGGCGGATCGAGGTGACCGAAGCGGACGAACGCCGCATCCACCGCCTGCGCCTGCATCCAGCGGCGGCGTCCGAAGTCGAGTGACCGCAACTCAGGCGGGACGACCTTATTCGCGGTCATAGCGTGGGGAACGGAGTGGAGACGGCTTACTTAAGGTAGAACGACATGGCGCCCACCCCAACCCCTCCCCTGAAGGGGAGGGATGGATCAACCCAGGGCGGATCGACATTCAAACGGAAGGGTCATCGTTCCTCCCCTGGAAGGAGAGGGGGACCATGCGCAGCATGGTGGAGGGGTGTCCCCCTATCGAGAGCGCGACACCCCTCCGTCAGGCCTGACGGCCTGCCACCTCCCCTACAAGGGAAGGAATGGGTGAATGTCGATTGGCCCTAATGTCATCCCGCTTTAGACAGACCACCTCCGACGCATTGAGCTCAGTCGCCCGCGCCCTCGCGACGAAAAGCCATCGTCCCGGAATATCCGGTATAACTCGAACCGGCGCAGCGTAATTCCGTCTCTTCCTGGACACATTCCTCATAGCTGGAATGCCGCGTATCGAGCCGCGGGCGGCCCTGCACGTCATACCCCGAGCAGCGAATGCGGATTTCCTGCTCGCAGGTCGGCATCGCTTGGACAGGCCGCGGCGCCGTCAGCACGCCAAGGACCGCGATCGTCCCGAACAGGGGAATGAATGTCGGTAGCTTCCTCATGCCATGTTTCCTCCCTGACCCGAATGGGCGAGAGGCAGGATGAGTGGCGGCGCAGTGGCCGGCAATGAGGGATGGCTCCGTTTCGGTACGGTTGCGCCCGCGCCAATTCACTCGCTCGATCACACTTGCCATTCCAATGCGTTAGCGAGAGCAAGCGAGGTGCGATATGGGCCACTTCAGTGCAGGAAAGCCGCCCCGGAGCATCGCGAAACCCTCCGTAGCCAACCACGCATCAGCAATTGCCAGTTTCCGGAATCGAGGGCGCGAATAACCTCCCTGACATTCGCGCCCTCGAAGGCCGCCGGTGCGCTCCCCTGTGGCACCGGCGGCCGCCATGGTCAGACGGCGGGGAGCAGGGAATCCACGTCGCGCACCGCCACGACCCAGCGATAAAAGGCGTCGGTCAGCGCATAACGGAAAAACAGCGGCTCGACCTCGATCCGCTCGGGATTGCCCAGGCAATGTTTGGCCCGGTCGAGGATGCGATAGACATATTGGGTCTGTAGCGCCGCATTGCCATGCGCATGGACCATCCGCGTCGTTTCCTCCGGCTCCGCACGAACCAGACATTGCGTGACCTGCGCCCGAATCTTTTCATCCGAATAGGCGAAGAGCAACCGTTGCTTCTCCCGCGCCTCCAGACGGGCGTTCGCCGCCGGATCGTCGACCTCCTGCGCCGTCAGGGCCGCGTCGGGGGCGAAGCGCGCGATCGCCGCCTCCAACACCGCGCCGCGGTCATAACTGCTGCGGCAGACGGGCAGACCCATAACGGTATAGACCTGCCAGCAACTCGCCAGATCGGGCGGTGGTGGCAAGGGCGGCGACGGCATGTCGGGCCAACAGGCCTGATTGGCACGAATGAAGCTGTCCATCGCGAGCAGGGTCGTCGGCCTGTTGGGCTGACCGTCGATCGCGCGACGCAGGACCTTGGGTGGGAAGAAGGGCGCACAGCGGACGAACATCTGCGCCTTTTCATCGAGCGTGCGGTTGACGATCCGGTCGCTCTGCACCGTGATGCCCGGGGGCGGCGGGGCGTTGGTTTCCGGCAGCCTCTCGCCCCGAACGACGACATCCCGCCCCGGCGATCCTTGGGACGTGTCGCGATCCTGCGCCGCCCCTGGAGTCGCTGCCACGAGCGAGATGATCGCGATCCCCCGGCCCCATATCCCCATGCGCATGTCATGCCCTCCCAAGCCTTGCCCACGCACTCCGCAGAATGACGGAAAGATCGTTTCAGTGCCAGTGCGAGATTTGCGCAGGGCCCCCTTCCCCCCACGCCGGCATCGGCCTAGTTTCGCGCCATGCGCAAACATGTCCTGATCCTGCTGGCCATTTTCGTTCTGGTCGGCGTCGCCGTATTCGCCTGGCTTGCCTGGCCCGATCGGGCGCGGTTGAGCGTGGATCAGGTGGCCGGACGCCAGCCGACGATCCAGGCTCCGCGCGAGCAGGTGATTCCGACCGTCAACATCGCCAAGCCTGTGGGCTGGACGAACGGCGCGAAGCCGAGCGTGGCGCAGGGCCTGACCATCCGGTCCTTTGCCACCGGGCTCGACCATCCGCGCTGGTTGTACGAACTGCCCAATGGCGACGTGCTGGTCGCCGAGACAAACTCGCCGCCCCGCCCCAGCGCCGGGCTGGTGCAGCGGGTGATGAACTTCTTCCTCGGGCGGGCAGGTGCGGCGGTGCCGTCGGCCAACCGCATCACCTTGCTCCGCGATACCGATGGCGACGGCGTGGCGGACGTGAAGACGCCGTTCATGACCGGACTCAACTCGCCCTTCGGCATGGTGCTGTTCGACGGGCAACTCTACATCGCCGACACCGACGCGCTGGTCCGCGTGCCCTATCGCGAGGGCGAGACGAAGATCACCGCGAAGCCCGAAAAGGTCGTGCCGCTCAATCCGGCGGGCAATCACTGGGCGCGCAACGTGATCGCGTCGGGCGACGGGCAGACGCTGTTCGTCTCGGTCGGATCGTCGAGCAACATCGCCGAGAACGGCATGGACGCCGAGAAATACCGCGCCGCCATCCTTCAGGTCTGGCCCAAGGACAAGAATTGGCGGATCTACGCGGCGGGGCTGCGCAATCCGAACGGCATGGCGATCAATCCGGGCAATGGCCGGCTGTGGACCGTGGTCAACGAGCGCGACATGCTGGGCTCCGACCTGGCGCCCGACTATCTGACCCAGGTCGAATTCGGCGATCATTTCGGCTGGCCCTGGTATTATTGGGGCGGCTATCCCGATGACCGGGTCGAGCCCGCCAACCCCGCGCTCCAGCAATATGTGAAGCGTCCCGACTATGCGCTGGGGCCGCATGTCGCGGCGCTGGGGCTGACCTTCTCGAAGGGGGCCAGGCTGGGCGACCGGTTCGCCAAGGGGGCCTTTATCGGCGAGCATGGCTCTTGGAACCGCAAGCCCGCCTCGGGCTATAAGGTGGTGTTCGTACCGTTCGGCGCGAACAACTTCCCCGTCGCCAATGCCAAGCCGGTCGAGGTGGTCGGCGGCTTCCTCAACGCCAAGGGCGAGGCACAGGGACGCCCCGTGGGCGTGATCGTCGACAAGACGGGCGGGCTGCTCGTCGCGGACGATGTGGGCAATGTGGTGTGGAAGGTCAGCGCCGCGCGGTGATGCGGCGGCAGGCTTCGGGGGCGAGGATCCTGCTCGCCCCCTGACCCGCTCAGGCGGGCTTCACCTTCAGCAGCGCCAGGCCGAAGCCCATGAAGATTACGCCGGTCACCCGGTTGAACGCCCGCTTCACGATCGGCCTGCTCAGATAGCGCGACAGCGAACGCCCGCCGAGCGCATAGACCGCGTACCAGAATGCCTCGATCACCGCGAAGGTCGCGACCAGGATCGCGAACTGCGGCACCTGCGCCCTGGCGGGATTGATGAACTGCGGCAGGAAGGCGACCGCGAACAGGATCAGCTTGGGGTTGCTGATCCCGATCAGGAAACCCCCGCGAAAGACCGCCAGCCGCGACAGGCTCGGCACGATCGGCGCGTCACCGACATCGACGGGCGCGACGTTCGCCCGCCACGCCTTGACGCCCAGGAACAGCAGATAGGCGACGCCCGCATAGCGGATCACCTCGAACGCCCCCGGCAATGCCAGCAACAGGGTCGTGAGGCCCGCAGCCGAGGCGGCAAGGACGATCACCACCGCGCTCAGGCACCCCGCCATGGCAGCGACGCTGCGCCGTAACCCCATATCGACCGAGCGGGTCATGATGTGCAGCATGTTCGGGCCGGGCGTCCCGGACACCAGAAAGACCGCCCCGACGAAGAGCCACCAAGTATGAATCGCCATATACCCCCCTTTTCCCCCTTAGCGGGCGCTGGGCGCGCCCTTACTTCAACAGCTTCGGCGCCTCCGACCGGATCACCGCCTCCAACTGGCTGGAAAACAGCGACAGGAAGGCGGGCAGGTTCACCACCGCATGAACCTTGTCGTCATAGACGGTGGCCTGCGCGCCGATCGACTGGCCCATGGCACCGACGGTGAAGTGCATCGTATCACCGTCCCAGCGATGCTCGACCGTGGCGCCGCCGGGGATCATCCGGCCGATCTTGCCGATCCCACCGTCCAGCCGTTCGCGCACCCCCGCCTTGCCGAGCTGGTGCGGGATATCGAGTGAAATGGGGGCGCTCATGCGGTCATCTCCGTGGCGAACAGCATCGAATCATCGGCGAAGGCCTTGAACTCCAAGGCATTGCCGCTGGGGTCGCGGAAGAACATCGTCGCCTGCTCGCCGGGCTGCCCCTTGAAGCGGACATAGGGCGCGATGCCGAAGGCGATGCCCGCCGCCTCCACCCGCGCGGCCAGCTTTTCCCAGTCGGGCATGGTGAGGACCACGCCGAAATGGGGGACGGGCACCTGATGGCCGTCGACCGCATTCTTGACCGCGACGGGCTTCGCGGCGGGGTCGAGATGAGCGACGATCTGATGGCCGAACAGATCGAAGTCGATCCAATGGTCGCTGGATCGGCCTTCGGGGCAACCCAGCACCTCGCCATAGAATTGGCGGGCGGCGGCCAGATCGTGGACCGGGAAGGCGAGATGGAAGGGGCGTAGGGTCATGAGGAGAAGCTAGGGTTTGGGGGCGGGTTTTTCCACCTCTTGCGGGAATGCCCCTCCACCGCCCGGCTTTGCCGGGCGGTGGAGGGGCATTCCCCACATCCCGCATTGCTCCTGTCACAGCCACACGCCATATCCTGCGGCCGTGACCCGCTATCCCGCTCTTATCGCCCTGATCGCCGGGGCCGTCGCCGCCTGCGGTTTCGCGCCGCTCGACCTGTGGCCGCTGTCGATCGCGGGGCTAATCGTCCTGCTCGCGCTCGTGCAGGATGCGCCGAGCATCCGCGGCGCGCTGTGGCGGGGATGGGCGTTCGGGGTCGGGCATTTCACCGTCAACAACAACTGGTTCCAGCACGCCTTCGACTTCCAGGACAAGATGCCGCCGGTGCTGGGCTATTTCGCGGCGGTCGGGCTGGCGCTGTATCTCGCCATCTTTCCGATGGCGGCGGCGGCCGTGGCGTGGCGTTTGCGCGGGCGGCGGCCGGATGCGGCTTATGTCCTGATCTTCGGGGCGGCCTGGATCGCCACCGAATGTTTACGCGCGCGGCTGTTCACCGGCTATGCCTGGGACCCGCTGTCGGTCGTCTGGCTGCCGGTCATCGGCGTGGCGCGGATGAGCGCGTTCGTCGGCACCTATGCGCTGTCGGGGCTGACCATCGTCCTGGCGGGCGCGATCTGGCTGGCGCTGCGGCGGCGCTGGCATCTGGCGGCGGTGATGGTTCCGGCGACCGGCCTCGCCGCGCTGTCCGCCCCCCTTACCCGTGCACCCGATCCGGCCGCCGACGCGCCGCTGGTGCGGGTCGTCCAGCCCAATGTCGCGCAGGATCAGCGGGGCGAGAGCGACGGGCCGATCCTGCTCGAACGGCTGATCGCGCTGTCGGGCCGTCCCGGTCCCCGCCCCCGTCTGGTCCTGTGGCCCGAGGGCGTGGTGCGCGACATGATCGAGGACGGCTATCCCGACTGGGCCTATTTCGGGTTCAACTATGCCCCGCCCTTCTGGGATCGTCGCCGGATCGCCAGCGTGCTGGGGCCGCGCGATACCGCGCTGGTCGGCGGCACCGCGCTGAACTTCTCGCCGGATCGTCGCCGGGTGACCAGTGCCGCCAACAGCGTGTTCGCCATCTCGTCGCAAGCGCGGATCATCGGCCGCTACGACAAGGCGCATCTCGTGCCTTATGGCGAATATCTGCCCATGCCGTGGCTACTCAAGCCGCTGGGCCTGGCGCGCCTGGTTCCTGGCGACATGGATTTCAGCCCCGGGCCCGGCCCGCGCAACCTGCGCATACCCGGCTTCGGACCGGTTGGGGTGCAGCTTTGCTATGAGATCATCTTCTCGGGCCAGGTGGTCGACCGGGCGCATCGTCCGCGCCTGCTGTTCAACCCGTCCAACGACGCGTGGTTCGGGCGCTGGGGCCCGCCACAGCATCTGGCGCAGGCGCGGATGCGCGCGATCGAGGAAGGGCTGCCGATCCTGCGCGCGACGCCCAACGGCATTTCCGCGATCATCGCTGCCGATGGCCGGCTCGTCGCCACCGTCCCGCATTTGACCGCCGGGGCCGCCGAAGCTCCCCTGCCCGTCGCGCTGTCGCCGACGCCCTTCTCACGGGTCGGCAACATCATGGCGCTGGCGCTCGCCATCGCACTGGCCGCGATCGGCGTTGCCATCCGCCGCCGTGGTCGCTAGAGGACATATAAAGCTATCTTTATATCCTTATGAGGACGGGAATGCGGAACTCGTACATCTTCACCTCGGAATCGGTTTCCGAAGGTCACCCCGACAAGGTCGCCGACCAGATCAGCGACGCGATCGTCGACCTGTTCCTGTCCAAGGACTCGGAAGCGCGCATCGCGTGCGAGACCCTGACCACCACCAACAAGGTCGTGCTGGCGGGTGAAATCCGCTGCAAGGGCGTGTTCGAGAACGACCAGTGGGCCGAGGGCGCGCTGGAGGAAATCGAGCAGACCGTGCGCGATACCGTCAAGCGGATCGGCTATGAGCAGTCGGGCTTCCACTGGGAGAATTTCGACTTCTCGAACAACCTGCACGCCCAGTCGGCGCACATCGCGATGGGCGTGGACGAGAGCGGCAACAAGGACGAAGGTGCCGGCGATCAGGGCATCATGTTCGGTTACGCGACCGACGAGACCCCCGGCCTGATGCCCGCCACCCTCTATTACAGCCACAAGATCCTGGAAAAGATGGCGGCCGACCGCCACTCCGGCGCGGCCCCCTTCCTGGAGCCCGACGCCAAGAGCCAGGTGACGTTGCAGTATGAGAACGGCGTGCCGGTCCGCGCGACCGCGATCGTCGTGTCGACCCAGCACTCGGCCGAGCTGTCGAACGAGGCGGGCCAGGCCAAGCTTCGCGACTATGTGAAGTCGGTCCTCACCGACATCCTGCCCGAGGGCTGGCTGCCCGAAGAGAAGCAGATCTACGTCAACCCGACCGGCCTGTTCGAAATCGGCGGCCCGGACGGTGACGCCGGCCTGACCGGCCGCAAGATCATCGTCGATACCTATGGTGGCGCTGCCCCGCACGGCGGCGGCGCGTTCAGCGGCAAGGACCCGACCAAGGTCGACCGTTCGGCCGCCTATGTCGCACGCTATCTCGCCAAGAACGTCGTCGCGGCGGGCCTGGCCAAGCGCTGCACCATCCAGCTCTCCTATGCGATCGGCGTCGCCGAACCGCTGTCGGTCTATGTCGACCTGCACGGCACCGGCACCGTCGAAGAAGCCAAGCTGGAGGCCGCGCTGCCCAAGCTGGTCCGCCTGACGCCGAAGGGCATTCGCGAACACCTGAAGCTCAACGCGCCGATCTATTCCAAGACCGCCGCCTACGGTCACTTCGGCCGCGAGGCGGAAGGCGCGCTGTTCACCTGGGAAAAGACCGACCTGGTCGACCAGATCAAGGCCGCCGTCGCCTGAGCCGATCCCGGAAGGGCCGAAAGGAAAAGGGGGGCTTCGGCTCCCCTTTTTTATTCCCGCGTTTCGCCCTGCACCTGCCCATGGGCAAGCAGCGTGAACAGCCCCGCCCCGCCGACCAGATTGCCCAGGATGGCAGGGACCAGCAGCCCGAACACCGCTCGCTCCACCGTGACCTGTCCGGTGAATAGCAGGAGGAAGGTCTCGTCCGCGCCGACAATCGAATGGCTGAACCCGGCGATGGCGATGACATAGGTGATCGCCAGGATGATCCAGAAGGCCTGGGTGCGCCCATTGGGCAGGATCCAGGCCACCACCGCGATCAGGAACCCGGCGGGGATCGCATTCACGAACGTCTCCCACCCGCCCAGTTCCAGAATGCGCGCCGAGACCGAAACCATTGCCTCGCGTATCTCGGCATTGCCCAGCGCCCCGCCCGCGACCATCCCCGCCGCCAGCGCGGTGCCGATCAGATTGGCGAGCAGCACGATCCCCCAAAGCCGCAACGTCCGCCGCAGGGCCCAGCCCGACGGCCTGGTCACCAGCGGCAGCATCGCAGTGATGGTGCTTTCGGTGAACAACTGCATCCGCCCGAGGATCACGACCAGAAAGCCGACCGGATAGCCGAAGGACGCGACCAGTCCGCGCCACGGCGCATCGGGCAGTCCGGCGTGCAGCGCCCCTTCCGCGATCAGCGAACTGTGGATCGCGACTCCCGCCGCCAGCCCCGACCAGAACAGCGCACCCGCAGGCCGGTCGAGTTCGCTCTCCCCCGCCTCGCGTACCGCGCGGTGAAGGTCCTTGGCGTCGGCGGCCTTTTGCGCCTTGCCCTTGGGTTCCGGTTTGTCCTGATCCATCGTGTCGGGGCAACGAGCGACGCCGGTCTTGGCTCCCCTCCCTCCCCGCGCTAAGGGCCCGGCGATGAACGATCCGACGACGATCCGCCGCCTTTATGGTCGGC
>JAAIGG010157480.1_pt1 | contig 21064 bp, 22 predicted proteins | sample 6487391 | NCBI WGS metagenome assembly JAAIGG01 (sample SAMN13974130, study PRJNA590717) | phyllosphere metagenome | biome: asymptomatic weeds; feature: pooled weeds collected from a community garden; material: weeds; isolation source: pooled asymptomatic leaves from various weed species from...
AGCATCTCCAGGCAGAACCGCGCATCGGCCGGCACCCGCTCGTCAGTCGGGTCGGCGATGACGTCGAGGAGCTGCTCGATGCCGTTCCTGCCGATCGGTGCCGCGATCCCGAACTCGGCCAGGTGCGCCCGCATCGCGTTCGACAGCTGCGTCCGTTGGCGATTCAGGATCAGGCGAACACGATGCAGCATCATCGCGCTCTGCTGCTCGGGCGACTTGATGCCGACGAAGCGCATCGTCGGCCGGGTCACCGCCTCGCAGATCGCCTCCGCATCGGCCGCGTCGTTCTTGCCCCGCTTGACGTACGGCTTCACGTACTGCGCCGGCATCAGCTTCACGTCATGCCCGAGCACTACCAGCTCGCGTGCCCAGTAGTGCGAGGTCGCACACGCCTCGATCCCGACCAAACACGGCGGTAGCTTGGCGAAGAACTTCAGCATGCGCCCGCGGGTCAGCCGCTGGCGGATCACCGCCACGCCCTCCGCATCGACGCCATGCACCTGGAACACGTTCTTCGCGAGATCTAGACCTATCGTAGTGACGCTGCCCATCGTGGTTCTCCTTCCGACTCTCCGCAGGTTATCCTGCTAGAGGGTTGGAGAGCCGTCCACGTCATCACTTTCGGCCACTCACGCGCCGCTTTCCACCGCCCAACATCTGCCGTTCGTTCATGTGAGCGGATCGACCGCTTAAATCGGGGTCAGCATCATCTCAGAGCGGCCGAGAGTAGGGACTTTCATGCCGCACAGCCTCCAGGATTGAAGCGGTCGAAAGCCGCCAACGTGCACACCTCTTTCGTGAAGGACCAACCGCCGCTGCGTGGTCGCAACTTCGTGATCGGCATGCGTCACGCCTTCTAGACGCATGCGGATGCGGTATCACATCTACCGCATCCGCATCGTCGAGCGTGCAGCTGCACCACCATCGCTAACACTGTCGACTAGTTTAGAAGTCTGCCAACTGAACGGCTTACCCCGCCTTTGCACGAACGGAAGCCTGATGTGCTCCGATGCCCGCCAGCACACCCGCAGCAGACGCAAGCGTGGCGTTGTGCATGGGGGTGGCCGCGTCGCCTGCTGCCCACACGCCCGCGACTGAGGTAGCCCCCCACTGATCGACCTTAATGTACGGCCCTGTCGGTCCGTCCTCGTGTACGCACCCCAGCATTGTAGCGAGCGGCGTAGCAGGATTCGTGCGCGGCGCAGTGAAGACTGCTGCCACCCGAACGAAGCGTCCATCGGCAAGGCGGACACCGTCGAGCGCTGGCGCGTCGCCTACCAACTCCACAACCGGCGTGCGCTCGATGGTGATTCCGCGCGCGGCGAAGGCGTTGATCTCGGCCGTCTCCGGCTCAAACAGTCCCTGCGTGAAGTAAGTGGTCGGTCCCCAGTCCGGAATGAGCATCGCCTGATGCGCTGACATGGGATGCGCTGCAATTACGCCGAGCGGCAGGTCGCGTACCTCATATCCGTGGCAGTAAGGACAATGGAGCACGGTCTCTCCCCAGCGTTCGTACATGCCGGGGATGGCTGGCAACTGATCCGACACTCCCGTTGCCAGGATCAGGCGCCTCGCGCGGTGTTCACCTCCGCCCGACAGTTCGACGGCGAAATCGGCACCAAATGCCCGCGCGCCAACAGCCTCACCGGACGTGACCTCGACGGTCGGATAGCGCAACAATTGGCAACGGGCATCGCGCATGATCGCCGCAGGCGCACGCCCATCCTGTCCCAGAAAGCCATGCGCCTCGTCTGCAAAGCGGTTCCGCGGCGTCCCGGCGTCGATCACCAGCACGTTCTGTCGCGCGCGCGCCAGCTGCATCGCAGCCGACATTCCCGCGAAACTGCCCCCGACTACTATCACGTCGTACATGCGCCTGCCTTTCATATAACACTTTCGGTTACATGATGCAGCGGCGCAGCTTTTGCAACAGCAGTTGTGGCATGATAGCGTGCATACGCTGCCGGAGGTCAAAGGTTTGGACGCGCGTCTGTCGAGAATGCTGCATTTGCTGATCCACATGGGTCGCATGGAGGGACCGCTGACCTCCGAGGCGGCGGCAACGATGCTAGGCACCAACCCGGTGGTGGTCCGACGCACGATGGCCGGCCTTCGCGATGCGGGTTACGTTCGGTCGGTTAAAGGGCATGGCGGCGGCTGGTCGCTGACGTGCAAACTTGACGACATCAGCATGCTCGACGTGCATCGCGCCCTCGGCGAAAACCGCATCTTCGCGCTTGGTCCGGCTGATCCCAACCCCGCCTGTCTGGTGGAACAGGCCGTCAACGGCTCACTGGTAAGTGCGATGCGCGAGGCAGAGACATTGTTGCTGCAACGCCTTGCCGAGGTAACGCTGGCCGATATCGTCGCTGACTTTGACAAGCGTTTTGCAGGCCTGTCGCCTGACGATCAGCTTGCACGAGCACAGTCGATGTAAGCGAGCCAGCTTTCCTAAAAACGAAGGTGCAGCGAGACGGTCAGGGCGGACCGGGTTCCTCAAGGCCCGGGAATTTGTAGTTACTCGCAAGGCCTTGTCTCAGCTGCTTTTTTCGAAACGCTCTAGCGAATACGAAGAAACAGGATTGCCGCAGGTCGTAAGGACGGCCGTAGTCGAAATGTCCCGCCGACTGCCAATCGGCGGTTCGCCGTTCCGCAATGGCAAAGACCCAAATCCGGCCCTTCAGCGGCGATGTCGCGCTTCTCGAAACCGGCCGTCCGTTAAACTCAGCGAACTAACCTATTTCGAAGGTGCGAGCCGCCCCTACTTTCGAGGACTGTCCCCTGCTAGAAGACCCAAAAGGTCGGATCGCAGTCCCGGAGGCGAAGGCGTTGGCAAAGAATATCCTAATTTTTTCCGATGGAACCGGTCAGATTGGGGGCATCAGGCCTGATCAGAAGCTGTCAAACGTGTATAAGCTTTACCGGGCATTGCGACCAGGCCCAGCTTCATTCATCGATCCGCGGCAGCAAGTCGCATTCTACGATCCCGGACTTGGGAAGGGCGAGGTTAGCGGCTGGACCTTTAAAAGAACAAAGCAGTTGCTAGAGGCGACAGTCGGCACCGGTATCGATACGAATATTATCGACTGCTACGAGGCGATCATTGCCGCCTACGAAGTTGGAGATCGAATCTGCCTTTTCGGTTTCTCGAGGGGCGCCTACACCGTTCGGGCACTCGCATCCGTACTGAACCTTTGTGGGGTTCCCACCCGGCTGCCCGACGGACGGCCCATGCCAAAGTACGGTGCGACCGTCCGAGCCGTTGCGTATGAAGCGGTTCAGAAGGTTTACAACCACGGGGCGGGAAAGCGTCGCAACGCGCAGCCCTACTTCGATCAGAGAGAGGAACTCGGACGCCGGTTCCGCCTTCGCTATGGATCTTCGCAGAATGGAGAGCCGGTTGCCCCCCGGGGTAACGTGGAACCGCATTTTATCGGTGTATTCGACACGGTTGCGGCGCTGGGCAGTAGCAGTCTCAAGTCGATCTTCGGTGCCATTCTTCTGTCGGCCGGCCTGCTCACTGCCGCTTCGTTCGCGTTCCAGTTTCATTGGATATTCAAGTTGCTGAGCATCGCATCAGTGTCGCTCACCCTTGGATGGCTCCTGTACTTGGCGGCCATCCTGCGGAAGAGCTATTCACCGGTCTGCAAGGAACTTGAAATTGATCTTCGTAAGGTACCCAACAAGAACCTGAGCAAGCGTTCTGCGAATTGGGCCTTTTGGCATAACAAGAATTACGACAGGTTCCTTTCTGGAGAGGTGGCCTACGCGCGCCATGCGATGGCAATTGACGAGGAGCGCGCGAGTTTCCCGCGCGTCGAGTGGGGTCCGAAGGTCACACCCGCCCGTAGGGCGGACCAGAAGCCGAGATGGTTGAAGCAGGTATGGTTCGCCGGCTGCCACAGCGACATTGGTGGAAGCTATACGGAAAGCGAGTCCCGGCTGAGCGACATTGCGCTCGCATGGATGGTCGAGGAACTGCGGAATTGCGTCCCCGAGATTTTAATTAACGACCGGGAGCTCCAGACCTTCGGAGATCATCGCGGCCTGCAGCATGAAGAGCGATATATGGTGAAGGCGCTTGGCTGGCAGTGGAAAAAGAAGCCTCGATACGTTTTCGAGGACGGCGAATTGCATGAGAGCGTATATCGCCGCATCGATGCTGGTCCGGTTCCCATTGTCGACGAGGTAAAGGCTTATCGACCCGAGCAACTGAAGCTTCACACGAAGCTGAGAGCGATCTTCGGGCAGGAAGGTATTCAAGATAAATGGTCCGACCAAGCGTCAATCGAATAGATGCTGTGCCGATAACGGCTGGCGAGCCTGCGCGTACACCGGGCTGCGACACCATATCACATTGATGGCGACAGGTCTGCGAACTAGGCGGAGTATGGGAGATTCGTAAGCGTGGTCAGGAGGCCGCCTTGCGGTAGCGTCGGTGGCGGGGATGCTTTCCGCCTTTGACGAGGGCGCGGGCGGTGCGGGAAGTTTTCGGTTCTACGACTGGTCATACGAGCACTCGTATGACTGGTCGGATGGAGGTGGTCGGCCGGGTGTCGGGTCGACGGCGGTGGTCGGACGCGGAGAAGCTGGAGATCCTGGCGGAGGCGTTCCGGCCGGGGGTTCGGGTCTGCGACGTCATCGCGCATCGCGAGGTATCGAGCAGCCTGATCTACACGTGGCGCAAGCAGTTGCGAGAGGGCAAACTGGCCGGGGTGATGCCGTCGTTGCCGGTGTTCGCCGAAGTGCAGGTGGCGGAACCGGTTGTGCCGACACCGCAGCCGGCGCCATGTTCATCGGGGCTCATCCACATCGAGCTGCCGGGTGGCGTGCGGGTGAGCGTCGACGCGGGCGTGGATGCGGGTGCGCTGGCACGGGTGCTGTCGGTGCTGCGGTGAGCCCGGTGCTATTGCCGACGCGGGTGTTCCTGGCGTGCGGGGTGACGGACATGCGCAAGGGGTTCGACGGCCTGGCGGTGCTGGTGCAGCAGGTGCTGGCGCAGAACCCGCATTCGGGTGCGCTGTTCGCGTTCCGCGGCAAGCGCGGTCATCTGGTCAAGCTGCTGTGGTTCGATGGGCAAGGTCTTTGCCTGTTTTCCAAGCGGCTCGACCGGGGCCGCTTCGTCTGGCCAGTGACCGCGACCGGCACCGTGACACTGACGCCGGCGCAATTGTCGATGCTGTTGGAGGGCATCGACTGGCGGCGCCCTGAGCGGACGTTCACGCCGACGCTGGCGGGGTAAGAACGGCGGTTTTGCGCCACTTTCCCTCGCTCCCCGACCTGCGATCTGCTATGAAATGCGGGTGCCGGAAGCGTCCGCTCCCCCTGCTGATGCCGCCGCGCGGATCGCCGCGCTGCAAGCCTCGCTCGCCCGGGCCAATGCCGCGCTCGCCGCCCGCGACCTGCTCATCGATACCTTGCGCGGACAGATCGCCCGGCTGCGGCGGATGCAGTTCGGCGCCTCGTCCGAGAAGCTGGGACGCGAGATCGAGCAGCTCGAACTGGCGCTGGAGGAACTGGAGACGGAGCGCGACGCGCCTGGGCCTGAGATGGTTGACCCTGGCGTGGCGGTTCGGCCGGTGCCCGTCCGTAGTTTGCCGGGACACCTGCCGCGCGAGGAGGTCGTCCACGAGCCGGCGTCGGGTGCCTGTACCTGCCCGGACTGTGGCGGTGCGTTGCGGCCGCTCGGCTCGGACGCGCACGAGATGCTCGACATCGTGCCGGTGCGCTGGCGCGTCGTGCGTAACGTCCGCCCCAAATACAGCTGCCGGGTGTGCGAGAAGATCGTCCAGGCTCCCGCACCGGTCAGCGCCATTGCGCGCGGCAAGGCGACCTTCGCGACGCTGGCGCACGTCGTCGTCTCCAAGTTCGACCACCATCTGCCGCTCTACCGCCAGGCCGAGATGATGGCCGCGCAAGGGCTCGACATCGACCGCTCGACATTGGCGGGCTGGACCGGACAGGCCGCAGCGCTGCTCGACCCCGTCGTCAGCCGCATCCGTGACGCGGTCCTCAAGACCGAAAAGATCCATGCCGACGATACGCCCGTGCCGGTACTCGACCCCGGTCGCGGCAAGACCGCGACCGGGCGGCTGTGGGTGTATGCCGCCGACGACCAGGCGTCCGGCGGCACGGCGCCACGCGCGACCTGGTATCGCTTCACGCCCGACCGCACCGCCGCACATCCCATGTCTCATCTCGCCGGCTTCCGCGGTTTTCTTCAGGCGGATGCCTATGCCGGATACGACGGGCTCTACCGCGGCGGCGTCACCGAGGTCGCCTGCTGGGCGCATTTCCGGCGCAAGGTCTTCGACCTGCACGAGCGCTCGCCCACGCCACTGACCACCGACATCCTCGAACGCATCGGCACCCTTTACGCTGTCGAGGCCGAGGTTCGCGGCCAACCACCCGATGTGCGATGTCGTGCCCGGAAGGAGAAAAGCCGGCCCCTGGTCGACGCCTTGCGTGAGGTGCTCGATGCAGCCTTGCGCCGTTTGTCACCCAAATCCGACATGGCACGGGCCATCGCCTATGGCACCAAGCGCTGGCCGGCGCTGTCGCGCTTCCTGGGCGATGGTCGCCTCGAGATCGACAACAATATCGCGGAACGTGCGCTGCGCGGCGTTGCGGTCGGACGCCGCAACTGGCTGTTCGCTGGCTCGCGCGCCGGTGGCGAGCGTGCCGCGGTGATCTACACCGTCATCCAGACCTGCAAGGCGAACGGTGTCGACCCGCAGGCCTATATCGCCGACGTCATCGCCAGGGTCGCGGGCGACTGGCCTGCCAGCCGATGGGATGAACTCATGCCCTGGAACTGGATGCCGCCGACAGATCAGCCAATTGCGCAAGCAGCATAATCTGCGGCCTCCACACCACGCTTACGGAGATTCGCTCCCTGCAGCGTGAGATCAGGTCCGTTGGGAGGCCGTCATCCGCAGGCAAGTGTTGCGACGCGCACCGCCTCGTCGACGGTACCAAGCAAAGCGGAAAAGCTCCTAATCATGCGCTCGCAGTCTTGAAGACTCTCGATCTCTTCTGTGATAGCTGGGATCGCGTTGGAAACTGCCTTGGCGTGGCGCGCTATCTCCTCGGTTTGTGCGGCCAGAAGCACCCGGCCGGTCGATGTCACGCGTGCGTTCACCTCGGCCATCTGCTCAGTGATCGCGGCGATTGTCGCCGCGTCCGGGGCAGTGTCAATCGACACCTCCAGCCGACGGACTAGCGCCACAAGATCTCGGTGCATTGCCAGCAGCTCAGGATTGTCGCCGGGACGGACCGGTAAGGTGTCAACGCCGCTCATTTCACGTCTCCTGCCTTGTCGATCGCCCGGTAGGTGGCCTCGGTCCGGTTCAGCCGCTCGTTCACGTCCTTAAGCATCTCATCAAACGGCCGCCTCGATCCGTTCGCGGCTGCGGTGTGCGCGTCCGCGAGACCGAGCAGCGATGCGCGCAGACCGGCAAGTGCCGCCAGCTGCGCGTCGCGCCTATCGATACCGGTAAGATAGTCGGCTACAATCTGCCTCTGACGTGCATCGGCCTTCTCCGTAGCGGCTACAGCGTATGTACGTTGATAGACGGAGAGCGCCGTGGTCCAGCTTGACGCCACAGTACCCCGCAGACCTTCCAGGTCGTTCCGCCCGATAGCGTTCGCCATTGCCGTCAGGAGCGCGCGGACGTTTGGGTCCGTCCGGCGCAGAATGTCACGCGTGCTGGCCTGAGCCCGCAGATCGACCAGAGCGCCTGCCAAGGCCGCAAAGCCGGCGGATACGCCGGGGTCGAGATCCGCCGCGGTCGGCCCCGCATTGAGTTGGACGCCCAGCTCGCGGAAGGCCTCAGTCTGTACGCCGCCGAGTCCGCGACCGCTGAGCGTCGCCAGCAGGTTGCCGTAGCGTGCAAGATCTCCAAGCGCACCGCGCCACTTAACGCTGACTTCGGGCGGAACGGCCGCCGGGAAGCGGCGCTCGGACAGGGCGATCGCTCCGGAGCGGACGAAGCGGTCAACCTCGACCGAGCGAGTCAGCCGGTTAGCGTCGGCGAACATCGTAGCGGCCTCCGTCTGGAGCGTCGAAGCCGTGCGACCAAAGCCGGTCAGATCGGCTGAGGGTGCCGTTGCGCATCCGCCGGCGGTTAGCGACAGCAAGAGGCATGGGGTCAGGGCATGCCCCGGCCGCACTTGAAATCTGATCATGGGTTACATCCCAAATCGGGCGATAGGTCACGGAACGATCGCGTTGTTAAGCGGGGAAAGAGGCCGAGCCGCGACCTCAACTCGACATCTTCCAGCGACACTCGAGCGCTGCAGTGATCGAGCGTCCTTGGCGCCGCGGTGTCCATGATGAAGGCCGCCATGCGGCCGTCCTGCGTCGCGATTACCTTCCAGTAGCCCGAGGGCACTCTATGGCGCTCATCCGCCTTGGGCAGCGGGGGCATCGTGCGCTCGAACAGGGGACCAGTCAGCACGTAAACGGCGATATTCGCCGACCGGGCGAGCTCGTTTTCCTGAGCCTCGAGCCGCTGCCATGGCGCTTGGTTCAGGGCGGCCCCCTGCGGCGTGATGTTGGAGAGGATGTTGGTATCGCCCGCGAACGGCGTACCTGATTGTCCGGCGAGCGGCGCCTGATGACCGCGATCGACGCCCAGCGCCTGCGATGCGCCGTCATAGTCGGCGGGCTCTAACGTCTCGTCAGGTGACAGCCACGGGTCTGCGGACCACTTCCGCTCGCCGGAGGGTCCGATGGAGGAGGGCGTCACGCGATACGCGACCCAGTCCGCCATCTTGGTCAGGTCGTTGGACGCCAGCGTGTATATTTCGCGCACGACGATATCATCAATGCCCGGAGCCCCGATCGGGCAGCCGTAGAGGCAGTGGAAGGTGTGGAGTTCGGCTCCGCCATGCGCAGTATCTGCAGCCGACACTGAAACTGTGGTCAGGCAGATCGCCAGCAATCCTCGAATCCGGGGAATGGGGCGCAAAGCAGCTGCTATCCACTGCGTTCGGACCCCGACCAGTGACTTCCGTGCCCGCAAGCGCGTTGGCGCGATTTTGGGCTGCTGATCCTCCTTAATGCTGGCAAATGGAGGGCCGATCTCAGCTTTCGGTGCCGGGCTCGTTCCGATCCGTAGCCTTGCGCCGGGGCGTGGACGCACGCGGTGTTCGGATTTGCCCTTCATTTGCCTGCGTCTTCCTTGCTGCTCGAGCCTTCTTAGCGATGTTTTTGGGTTCGGGCGCCGCTATATCGTTCTTTGCGACCACTTCCGACTGCTGCCGCTCAACATGCTCGAAGCTGTGCTTCAGTCCAGCTAGTTCGACGAGGAAGACGTCATATCGGTCGATCGTCAGCGTCTCGTGGTTATCCAGCGCGAAGTCACGACGGAGTTGCAGCAATCGGGTTCTGACGGCGTCGGCCTCACGTGAATCGTCCAAGACGTCTGCTACGTCCTCAAGAAGGTGGAGGGCCTGCTCGGTCGTGGCGACGTCCGGATGGTCCCGGCGGAAATTGCTCTGCAGGCGATCGACGAGGGAGGAGATGCGTGCCTTTGAAGCGTCGCGTTCCGCTGCACGCTGTATTTCGGTCAACTTCCGGAACAATGGCCGCATACGGGTTAGGAAATCAGCCACGTCGATATTCTCAGCCCCCTCCTTCTCGCAGATCCCGATCACCGCACGCGCGAAACCGATCTTGTCGATGTGCCTGCCACGTGCCTTCGCCAGCGTGTTCAACGCGTCGAACACAGACTCGTCGGCGGACAGCGTCGCGGGAAGCTCCTGAATCGTGAAGGCTGGAGGGCGTTCGCCACGAAACTCCTCGATTTCGAGGAAATACTCGTTGGCCGCCCGAACGGCCAGCGGGGTCGGAACGAGATCCTCGATTTCGACCGGGACACGTCCGTTATCGTCGGGCTCGACCGCAGTCGCAACGTCTAAGACGTATTCAGGCTTGATAAGGCGCCCGATCCGCTTCTCGCCTCCCCGCAGTGCCTTCGCAGCGTCTCGGCCCGGGGGGTCGGCATCTAGCAGCGCGATGACCGGCGGCTTCTCGGTGTCGCGTCCACGTATGAGGTAGACGGTGTAGGGCATTTGCCCGGCGGAGCCGCAGGGAACGATGACGATGCGGTTGAGGTCGAGGCTGTCACCGCGGCCTGAGCCGGCTTCGGCGCGGATCAGCCGCGATGCGCCGGCAAGCAGAACCTGATCGGCCGCTCCCTCCACTAGGAGGTTGCAGGAGCCGATAAATGCGGTTTCCCCCACGAACGCGCCGAAGGCCGAGCGAAGCGGTTCGTAGTGGTTACGTGATGCGTTGCGGATGACGCGGGTGCCTTCGCTCGCCCGCCCCTTCTGAAGGACGCGGATCCGCTCGGCGCGATTTTTGTCGAGAAGGAAAGGCGAATGGGTGACGTAGACGACCTGGACAGGTCGCGTGTCACCCTCGGGATGGGCAAAATTATCGAATATCTTTAGCAAATCCTGCTGCGCCTCGGCTGAGAGGAAAGCGTCAGGTTCGTCCATCAGCAGAATCTCGGCACGGTCAGCCGATGGCTCCCGCGTTTGGGCCTGGATAAGATAGGAGAGGAAGTATTTTAGGCCGTGGCTCCGCTCCGCAAAAGTGTACTCCGTGCCGGTGCGGTCCTGGATGGTGAACACCAGGTCGACGTCGCGCGGCGACACCTTGATCGCGAAATCGCGGTCCTGCACCCAGAATTTAGGAAAATTCAGGTGACGCGCCAACTGGTGGTTGATCCTCGCGACCAGAGCGTTGGCATGTCCGTCGTCCCCGTCGTCGATGGCTTTGGCCAGGTCTGCGAGCCTGTCCGGGTCGATCAGTGCCAGCCTGACGAGCAGGTCGCGAGCGAGACCGAGAGCCTTCGGGTCCTCGTCCCCGACCGCTGCTCCGCGAGAAGTGCGGTAGCCGCTGATCCGGGGAAACAAGGCCGAAGCGATGCCGGCGAACTGCTGCGCGTCGGCAGGAAGGTTGTCGAGAACGAAGGCACCCGCCTCCAACAGGGCCGCACGACCTCGCCTCGTAGCAAGCACAGAAGAGGGTTCGATCTCGTCCCGGAGCCATGCCAGCGGAACTGCGTTCGGCAGCCCCACGCCGGCCTTGATCTCGAACGGGAGTGGTAGGAAGTCGTGACCGAAGCTTCTGGCGGCCGCACCAGTTAGTCCGATCTCCGTCGCCTCGCCATTCTTCCGCGGAAAGAATAGGCGAAGCACGTCGGGACCTTCACGAAACATGTGGAAGGTGGAAAAGTCTGCGGGCGCCTCGGGTGCTGCAGATCTCAATGCTGCGACCTCCTCCGCGTTCATGGACGACCACTTCACACCGAGATGCGGCCAGGACGTCATTCCACGTTCAACGCTAAAGAACGGGGAATATCGGCAGAGATCACGTTGCTCGATGTCCTTACCCGTGATTGCGCTCTTGATAGCACCGAGGAGGTGGCTCTTGCCAGATTCATTCGCGCCGACGACGGCGGTAATGCGCGGATCGATGGCGATCGTGACGTAGGGGTAGAAGTCCCCGGCGATCAGATCCCAGGCTTCCGGCTTCGCATCAGGATGCGATTTGCGGACGCTGTCGAAGTTGAACGACTTGTAGAACCGGGCATACACGGTTTCCAGACGCATCGGCGACCTCTCGGCTTTAGCGGATCGCTATCGTATCCGCTTTCGAAACGAAAAGCGAACATGCGAGCGGAGGGGCTTGCCATGAGGTTAATAGGACGTGCTAGGTCCAGCAGATGGATCATCGCGAGAAAGATGACGCAGCGAAGGTAGCGTCGGGCAAATCATGGCGGGATGACCTCGCCCAGCTCGCGCTTAACCTTCGTCGTGCGGTGCCGGGCGGGGCGCGGGTCCTGCTCCATGGCTCGGCCGTCCACGGCGTCGACCCGGGCGACGTCGACCTCGCGATCATCGTGCAAGACGGCACGGACCGGTTCGAGGCGGTGAGGACGATGGCTGGCTTACTGGCAGACTGCTCTGTCGCGACCGGTGTCCTTCACACGTGCTTTCCCATCGAGGAAGCAGCCTGCTCGTCCGCGGCGTCGCAGTACGTCCGGAACGTTCTTGCCGGCGGCAGCGAGGTTTAGGGTGCTGAGTGCAACTGGGGAAGTGGCCGATTGGGCTGCCGCCGCTTTGGTTTTACGTCGGGCGGGCATGTTGACCGAAGCAGTCGCACTGGATTGGGTGGCCCTGCGCGGCGCCCTTTTCGACTGGCTTGGGACGGCCGGAGTGGCATACGATGGGACGCGCGATGCAATGGTAGTGGGCATGACAGCGCTCGGCGGCAAGCTCGCGGCCGACCTGGCTTTCGTCTACCATGTGGCGACGATGGCAGAGTGGGACGCGACCTTCGGCGTCACCGAGGCGCAGGCGAGGACGGTGGCGGACGCGCGCGCGCGCGTGCTCGCTGCGTTTCAGTCCGGGTCGGAGCGCGAGCCAGGGTGAGATACGACGAGAACCACTTCCGCGCCGCGATCGACGAAATCAAGCGCCACCTGGAGGACACCGAGACTTCCAAGCTCGGCCACTGGGCGGCCGCGCGACGCTACGAGCAAGTTCACAAGCTCGCGCTCGGTCTTCCCGCCACAGTGCTCTCGATCGTACTCGCCTGGCTCGTTTCAAGCCAAACCCGCACCGTCTTGCCGGCAGCGGGCGTGGGTAGCGAGCTGGTCCGCAACATTCCCGTATTCATCAGCCTAGTGGTTTCGCTCCTGAGCGGGATGACTGCCTTTCTCAATCTCAGTGACCTGGCCATTCGCCACCGTACGGCGGCAGAGAACCTCAATGCGCTGTGGCGCAACTGCCGCAACTGGGAGACGGATTTCCCAGACGCCTCGTTCTGCGAGGCGGCTGTGAAGGCGGTGCAGGGCTACCGGGCCCGGCTCAACGACATTAACGGCGACGCACCGCAAATCCCGAAGTGGGCGTGGAGGGACACGCGCAGGCAGCGTGAGGAGGGTTCGGTCTCCTACAGTGGCGAACAGCGCGGGTCCGCCCCGGGGTTAATCGCGCGCTTGTTCGGCGGTCATCAGTTCTGAAAGTATACTCGGACAGTTAGCGTTCGTGATCCACCCCAAAGTCGGCCGCTCATTCGGCTACGCCCAAGGCTGGACAATCAAACACGTGAAATTCGCTAACTGCGTGCGGTTCACATCCCGCGTTGTAGCGCGCGTGAGCCGGCGTTGCATGGAGCACTATGCTGGAAAAAGCGTACCGAAGATTTCCCGCCATTTCTGCCGGCGTGACCAATCTTGGCCGTTGGTGTCGTAAGCAATGGCTTCCAAAGCTTTCAAGTAGGCATTCGCGGCCTTGTGCTCGAAGGCTCCACTACGAAAGACCAGCGCGCCGCTGCCCGGAGCTCGCCAATAGGACTGCTTAGTGTCCCGCTGCGACAGGTAAAGAAAGAAGTCTCGTGCCATGTAGTCGTGGTAGAAGAACGACTTGTCGCGGTTCGTCCAATCTTCAATGAACTGGTACGCGAGCGCATCGACGAGCATTCCGCTCATCGGAACAGAGTGTACATCTCGCCACACCCGCATCATGCGACATAGATATTTCAGGTTCCTGTTGGTTAAAAGGTTTCTGGTGTCGACTGCACGCATCTCGGCGCGGGGATTGCAGGTCTTCCATGAGCCACCCCCGTTCGCGTTGGGATAAGTCCAGCTGTCGCCGTCGGCGTTGTCGAAGGCGGGAAGGATCTCAAAGGTGATCCCGTCCGTGAAGCTGACCACAACCACCTGTCCGTCCCCGAAGCTCTCGGATGTTGTGTAGGTCTTCTGGATCGAGCGCTTGACCGCCTGGAGCAGCGCCGACTGGCCATTTCCTAGGTGGGCATTATACTGGTGATAGAGCGCGTTGGGGAGCATGAACCCGACGTCGAGATCGCTCAGCCCATGGGCCGCGGTATCGCGGCCGTAAGATCCGACATAGAGGCTATGCGCGCTTTCGGACTCGGTGTTCCAGAAATCCCTGTTGAGTTGTTTGGTTATGCGCCGGTAGCGGTAGCTGATCGAAGCCATCGTGGGCGCGTCGATGTTGTAGCCATCTTTAAAGCGCGAAAAATCCTCGCCGACACCCATCCTCGACCCACTTCCGTCTTCTATCCAATGTTCACGAGAAACGGCCCGCTTCGAGCCGCCAGAAATCCGTCCTTAACGACGAAGCACTCGATGCTGTGGGAGCCGGGATACTCCGCGTCCTCGGTTCTCGACAGGACGCCCGGCACGACGGTGACCTCGTCGAACCCGCCCCGCAGGTTCCGCGCCTCGCTGGCGGCCGTGCCAGTGTTCACCACCTGCCAGTAGACGCGGAACGGGCGAGGCACGTCTGTTCGCGCGTCGAAGCGCAGCTTGGCCCCGGGCGGCACGGACGTATCGTCGCTCGTGAAGATCCTCGGCCGAAAGCCATCGCGCATCGCCGTTGCAGCGATAATTTCGACGGTGCCCAACCGCACCGTGGGCCAAGCCGCGGGCTTACGATGCGGCGCGTCGATCACCCGCTGCAGCGCCCGACTTGCCCTGCTGACTAATGACATTCCGCCCGAAGCGGGACGGCTCCTGCGCGCGACAGCTGCCTCGACCAGGCTCCGGCCGATGCGGGGAGCCAAAGCATCCACGAACGCGGACGGGTCCTGCTGGCTCGCAGCCATACTGAAGTCAGCACGCGCCGTCTCCAGCCAGTCGTAGAACGCGTCCCGACGATCCGCATCCTCGTTCCATGCGTCGGCGAAATTCTCGCGGGGATCCGACGGGTTGGCGATCCAGTATCCCGCGTCCTGCTGAACGATGTAGCTGTCCATGCGCTGGAGGATGCTCAGCAGGGCGCCCGAGATGCTCGTCTCCTGCTGGTAGGCATGCGCCGCGAGCGTGGTAATGACGATTGACGTCGGGCGGCGCTCGGGTTCGTCGGCGAAGCGCATGTCCCGATGGCGCTTCAGGATCTGGATGGCTGACTGGAGCGGCGTCTTCACCCGATAGACCGGGATCTCCGCGACGTCCGCCTTCGCTTCGGCCAGCATCATCGCTCTACGGCGGCTCTCGAATGCGGGCTTCATGCGGGATTGGAACCATTCGGCATATCCGTTGGGATTGCTGGCCGGCCATTCGTCGCTTACAAATCGGAAGTTCGTGTGTTCGGTGTCGGTGATCGACACAGACTTGTTCACGTAGTCGAGCGGGAGAGATCGCGCCTCTCGCAACACCCGCTGCCGTTGCGCGTCAGGAACGGATGGCAGTACATCCATGTGGAATTGGGCCTCGTCCGCGTAGTTCAACGTCCAGCATCGTTGCCAAGGCGACGGCTCCTGCATGCCATGCTTAGCCGCATACAATTCGAGCTCATGCCCGAGATCGTCATACAACTGCTTTTGGGTCGTGTGCGATTTGCTGATGCGGAACTCGCAGACGATATCAAGGTCGTAATGCTCCTCGCCATTCAGAGGCCGTATCGCGGTGCCTAGGCGGAACGAGCCCTGCGTGTATACGTCCAGATCGACATGGGCGAACCTGGAATCCGGCCGGTCTAGCCACCGGCTGACCGACCTGTAGCTGCGGTCAGCCGATTCGTAGCGCGCCATTGGGATTTCAAGGACCTCGGCGAGATCCTGAATCAGGCCCTCCCCAGTCCGGCTGGGAGGCGCCATTAAGCGGAAGTCTTTCGAAGTGAGGTTGGGAGGAACCAGTCGATCTCGGCGTCGGAGAAGGTAAGATCCTCCTTGTTCTTCAGGGCATCTTGAGCGTCGGCATAGGCCTCACCAGTGGTCTGAGGAGCGCCCCTGTAGATGGCCGCCAGCTTGGCCTGGAGCGCATCGCGAACCTTTACGCCCTCGTCAATGGAGATCCGCTTCATGCGCAGATCGGTGAGCAGGGAGAGATACGACTCTCGGATCGGCCACATGCTGGCAGCCGCATCCCTGTGCTTTTGCGCCATGGCACCGGGATCGAAGCCTTTCATGTACCCGGAAATGATTAGGCTCGCGATTGACGCCAAGGCAGTCGCAATTTTCAGCAAGGTGTCGTCGAGAAAGACGACCGAGAACGCGCCGGAAGCTGTAACAGCAGTAAGTACAATCTGTGCAATCTTAAATCGCCGCATGGTCCGGCTGCAGCGATCTGCCATCTTCTCATGCGTCTTGTGGGTGTAAACGACGCGGCCGTAACACTCGCGAACCTGGTCTTCCAAATGCGTGAACTCAGCCAAGACGCTCACCCCCGCAGCTCCATCGTTCCGTGTTTGTACCTTACACGTGGCCGCAAGCAATAGTGAATCCAACTCTGAAGGACCGCATATCGCAATGTTCCGGTAAGCGAACCAACCCTCACCCGCTCTGCTCGCTGCCTGAACGAATGGAAGCTTACCGCGATTGGCCGCTCGAAAGCGGACAGGCGGCTTCCCACCAGGGGCAGGCGTTCGAGCCCCCTGCCCTCACTGCTGAACGAACGGCAGCTTACGCCGGTGGGTCGCCCGAAAGCGGACTGGCGGCTCTCCACCAAGAACGCAGACGATCCGCTTTCAATTTAAGCCTCCTGCCCTGCCCCATCGTGCTTACGCATGTTTCACGTGATGCGCCTTGGATATACCCTCTGCGATCCTAATTTGGCCGGTCCGATTTCCGCCGAAAAGGAACATCAAGAATTTGGCTCGGATCGGCCCTTTGGTCCGCCTGAAGTCCTAACCAAGGAGGACCAAACGGCACCCTAACTAACGGCACCGCTGAAGTGTCATTGAGGGTTGAAGCTCTTCCTTTTGTGCGCTCGCAAGGCGGTGTCGGCACGTTGCAGTTCACTTCTGGCGACCGTCCCACAAACGATCGAATAGCGGGAACCCGGTTGCGGAGGCGCAGCCGTCACTTCATGCTTCTTAGCCTCAACCACACCCAGCGCCAGAAGCGCGCTTCGGCAAGCATGAGCTTGACCATTAGCGGAGGAATGCCTTGGCGCTCCAATGTTACGGCATCCGGCTCGCCACCGAACAAGATGCGCATGGCCGCAACGAAAGCGATGCCTTCGAAAATCGCCAACACAGCAATGCCAAGGCCGCGAACCCAACCTAATTCACTCAGGATCGTCTCGGCATGGTCCGGTACGATCTTTGTTGCGATCCATATCCCGCCGCAAACCATCGCCAATGTCCGAAGCGCTAAAGCGCGGGGAGGCATGTTCCGGTAACACGCGGCGTAGATCAGCGGCACGAACACACACCAATCGAAGATCGTCGCTGCTTCGCCCAGCCTTGGGTTGAGCTGCCAAGGATAGGACGTTCGAAAAACCAACGCAGCGGTGAGCAGAAACGGAAGCACGAGGTAGAACCAGTGACGCTGAGCCACGTTCAATGCCTTATGCATTACAGACGCCCCTCTTTCTGATCGATCACTGCTCTACTGTTGGATGGTGCTAACCTCCAGAGAGAATACCTGCCGCAAGCGGCATACCCTTCCCAGAAACGAACTGCCCGTGAGACGGACGGGACGTTCCCAAAAGAATGCTATTTGGGAATGGGTTATTTTGTGTCCGGGATTGTCACACGCCGAATAGGCGTCGCGCAACCATAGGCAACTTTGTATGGCTGCCCCCAACAACGTTCGAGTCCCTCGAAAACATTCATGTTAAGCGGCCACCTAACGGGTACGGGTTTTCCGTCTGGTCCTTCCATAGTGAAGTTAGATGGGCGAGGTAACGCCGCGAGCTTTCCTTTGGCGGCGTCAAACGCTCTGCGATCCCCCTTCAGAAAGGCAATCGTACCGTCCACGTACAGGTTCCAGCCCATTCCCCGATCTTCTGCCGGGGGTTTGTAAGACTGCCGAAATAGGGAAATTGCTTTGACGGTTTGGCCGAGATCGGCACGTAGCTGCCCCTCGTGCCACATCAGCACATGGCCTCTTGCCTTATGTGCAATACGCCAATCGCGGATCAGATCAGCAGCTTCCGCTTCGCAGCCATCATATTCCAGCTTACGCCACCCGCCCGCCATGTCCTGATCGAAGGCAGCCTCATCCAGCGCCATCAATGCCGCTTTGTCATAGTGGCAGCCTTGAGAAGCGGCAGCCGTTTGTAACAGGAGGGCAAATATAATCATTGCGCCATCTCTTCTATGACTGGTCGATTGTCGATGCGCTTCTTACGCTGCCGAATTTTCCACGGCACGGCAATCATGACAAACACCATCAATCCGACGAAAATCCAAACCTGATCGGTCATGCCTCGCAACCACGCGATGCATATGACGCAAGGCACCGCAATTATCGGCGTGATCTTGGTAGACCACCAAAGAATCGCCCCCCATCCTGGCCGATCCCAAATGCTCTTATCGATGTTGAGCAATATGAGCGTTGCCAATACCTTTGCGCCCAGCATGACGGTGACGATCCAACTCAAAAGGTCGAGCAGCGTGGAAAAGCCGAACGTCATCATTGAAGGATGATGCAACGGTCGGTCCCGCGTAACAAGGCATCAGCGTCGTCAGGGTTCACCGCCGCTCTCCCGTCTTTCTCGATTGGGAACGGCCAGCGAGACGGCTGGGGCTTTCCCACAAGGATGGTTGATCGGGAAAGGCGCGACCTTCCCAGAACCAGTCTGCCGCTGGTTTCGGGAAGGTTCCTATACCCCTGTTTTACGATCAGCCTGAGCTTACCAAGGCGTCTCGCCGCTCGCTTCCACGAAGCGGCCGGACACGGCGTCGCCGCCGAGCAGCGCATATTCGACGGGCAGCCTCGCCCCTTCCTCGGCCGTCATGAAGCCGGTGTGGCCGGTCAGGTCGGTCTTCACATAGCCGGGGCTGACCGAGTTGATGACGTGGGGCGTGTCGCGCAACTCCTGTGCAAGCTGCACGGTCAGCATGTTGAGCGCGGCCTTTGACGCATTGTAGCCGATCAGCCTTGCCGAGTAGTAGGGCGAGGTCGGATCGCCGTTGACGCTGAGCGACCCCAGCGAACTCGACAGGTTCACGATGCGAGCGGCCTGGGACTGGCGCAGCAACGGCAGCAGCGCCTGCGTCACCGCAAGCGTGCCGACGAAGTTGGTGTCCATGATGCGCCGCGCCGCCTCCGGTGCACCCGTTGTCGGGGGGCCATCCTCAGCATCGACGATACCGGCATTGTTCACGAGAATATCGAGCCGGCCATGCTCGGCGCGGATAGTCTCGGCCGCCGCAGCGATGCTGGCGTGATTATTGAGGTCGAGAGCGACGGATCGGACCGACAGGCCGGCTTCCGACAGCTCGGCCACTGCCGCATCGGCACGGTTGGGGTCGCGAGCGCCGATGATGACGGAAACGCCCGCCTGAGCGAGCTGGCGGGCAATCTCCAATCCTATGCCCTTGTTCGCGCCGGTTACGAGCGCGATACGGTTGAGGTCGGCCATGTCGGTATCCTTGGGGTTTGTTCTGGTGGCACTCCCAAGATATGAAGGATTGTTCGGTTTGAGGATTCGCTTATGGCTTCGGCACGGCCGAACCACCTAAACCCCCGGAAAACCCCGCGTCAGGCGCGAGCGACGGCGACGTTGGACGCCATGTTCGAGGCGACCATTCAGGTTCTGGTGAGCGACGGACCACACCGGTTGACGACCACACGCGTCGCGCAGCGGGCAGGCGTGTCGGTCGGCACTATGTATCAGTATTTCCCGCACAAGCAGGCGCTGTTCTATGCGCTCAACGAACAATATCTCGACGTGCTGGCGGCCAAGGTGGAGGCGGCGTGCCTGGCGCAGCACGGTGCGGACACCCAGCAGATGGTCGAGGCCTTGGTGACCACCTACTGGCGCGCCAAGACGGAGCGGCCGGAAGTGACGCGCGCCCTCTATCGCTCCGTCGTGGAGATCGACAACGAGGCACTGATCGCAGCCTTCGCCTCGCGCGTCGATGCCGCGACCGCTGCGATGCTGGAAACCGCATCCGACGCCACCTTTGCCGATCTGCCGACCGTCAACCTGACGTTGCTCGCTACGGTGTTCGGCACCGTCCGCAACGTGTTCGAGCGCAACCTACCCCCCGACAAAGCGGATGCCATCCAAAGCCAGCTCATGATGATGTGCAGCGCCTACCTAAAGGCGATCCGACTGCCTCATTGAAGCATCGGCATCAGCGAAGATGCCTTCCCATAAAAGAACGGCCAGCGAGACGGCTGGGGCTTTCCCACAAGGATGCTATTCCGGGAAAAGAACACACACCGGCGCAATGTAACAATCGCCTTCTTCCAGCTGCGACCTCCGTTTCCTCGCCATCCCGACTGGTTCAATCCGCCGATCGAGGCTGGACCTCTAAATGCAATGAAGACGTTGTAGCGCGCTCGGCAGTCGGTTGCCGGCATCCTCGAACAAGGTATCATCATGCGTCTTCCATTGTTGTCGTCGATCCTCGTCCCGCTGCTCTGCATCGCAGCGCCGAGCCATGCGCAGCACACCGACCGGTCCGACAGCGACTATCTCCAGCACCGCGCCGCGTCGCTGACCGACCGAATCGAGCGGGCGATGCGGCAGCACAAGCTGTCGAAGCAAACGGGTGCCAGCCTGCTCCTGTCGGTGCGCAAGGTGCAGACGCTCGCCGGCAACCTTCAGACGCGCAACGGTACCATCAGCCGCCCGGATGCCGACAGCATGAACCAGCAGCTCACCGACGTCGAACGGACGCTGACCCGCCAGCCGGGCTCGCGCGCAACGCCGATCGGCGGCGAAACCGGGGCGATGGCGGCAACGTTCCGCTATCTGTTCGCGAACAACGCATCGGCGCTGAAGGCCAGGGCGTCGACCTACTGTGTCGGCACCGGTTCGGGCGGCGAACTCGCCAATCCTAATCCGGAGCTGATGAAGGCGCTGGCCGGCACGCGTCCCAAGGTTGTGCCCGCCTCGTCCTGTCGGCGCGGCAACCGGGTCGTGGACGCCGCTGGGCGCCCCGCCCTGATCTTCAACCTCGCTACCGTCCAGTGCGACGGCCTCGACAATTGCGTGTTCGAGGGCGGCTATTACGAAGGGAACGTGAGCGCATCGAACGGCCGCTACCGAGCCCGTTGGGTCAACGGCAGGTGGCAGATCACGCCCGAGGGGGCTCAGGCCATTTCCTGACATGACAT
>JAAIGG010174576.1_pt1 | contig 20917 bp, 22 predicted proteins | sample 6487391 | NCBI WGS metagenome assembly JAAIGG01 (sample SAMN13974130, study PRJNA590717) | phyllosphere metagenome | biome: asymptomatic weeds; feature: pooled weeds collected from a community garden; material: weeds; isolation source: pooled asymptomatic leaves from various weed species from...
GCTGGACATAGCCGGGCAGGCCCAGGTTGGCCGGGTAGTACACCGTATCCTCCAGCACCACGGAGATCAGGGAGATGGGCAGGTTGAAAATGCGGGCCGTCAGGGCTACGTACTCCGCGAACACCGGCTCGGCGAGCGTGGGCAGCACGCCGTACGCCCGCAGGCTGCGGAGGCGGGCAGCTTCCGCGTCCGGCAACCGGGAGGGGTCGGTAGACATAGTAGGAAAAGAACAGAAGTAGATTGATGCCCCTCGCCGGCCGCTACAGCACACAAGGCTCCGCAAAGTAAGGCCCGCGCGGGCTGAGTGCGTCGGTTTTAAGGGTAGCCTCTGCTTCCGAGCTTAGCCTAGCGCTAGGACGTTGGCCAACTTTCCGCCTACTCGCCACCTCAACAGAAACCCGCCTTTCTGTGCATTATGGGCGCACCCGCGCTACGCGGCATCCTGCAGCAACTCCTGCACTTCTCGCAGGCGCTGGCGGACGGATTGTAGCAGCGCCGGGGCGGTCGGGATGAGCATATGCTGCCGCTGGGTCAGATAGCTGAGCAGGCCATCCAGTTCCTGTAGGGATGCATGCGCTATCTGCTGGACGGCTTGCCACTGCTGCATCGCTTCCCGGGCCAGCAGTTGCTGGCGCACGGCCACTAGCTGGCCGACCAGCGCGGCCAGGTCTTCCAGCACCAGTAGCTCCTCGGGGCTGAACTCCCGGGGCACGGTGCTACTGATGCAGAAGACGCCTACCGCGTGGTCGCCCGCCACAGTGATGGGTACCCCCGCGTAGGCTTCCAGGCCCAGCTGCTGGGCCGTCTGCTGGTGCAGGGTAGTCGCGGAGGTTAGCATATTATTCAGCGAGACCGTATTGCCCTGGCTCACGGCCAGCGAGCAGAGCGACTGCTCGCGGGGCAGCACGTCGAGCCCAGGCACGCCGTGCACGGCCAAGAAATCCGTCTGCTGCGCGGCCACCGCCGTGATAAAGGCAATTGGCAACTGGTAGATGCGGGCCACCAGCCCGACCAGTTCTTGAAAAATGGGCTCCGTCAGGGCGGCGGCTACGTCAAATATCTGCAAAGCGCGCAGGCGTTCCGCTTCGTTGGGAGGTAGTAGGTGAAAAGGGGTTGTCATCAAACAGTGGCAAAGGAACTTGCACCTACTGCCGGCAGAACAACCGGCCCAGGGGCTAAAAGATTTGCCACCCGGTCGGGTAGCGCGCGTTAAGGCGGAGCTACCTCAGACCGGCAGGCGCACGGTAAACACGCTGCCCACGCCGACTTCGCTGCTCACCGTGATGGTGCCCCCGGCGTTATTCACCAGTTTCTTAATGGAATACAGCCCCACCCCCGAGCCCTCGACGTGGTCGTGCAGCCGAGTAAAGAGACCAAAGAGTTGGCTTTGCTGCTCGGGAGTGAGGCCCAGGCCGTTGTCCTGCACCCGCAGCTGCACCCAGCGCTCATCGCACGTGGCCGACACCTGCATCAGAGGGGGGCGCTCAGCCGCCCGATACTTGACAGCGTTGCTGAGCAGGTTGAAGACGATGCTCCGCCAGTCCTTGGGGGAGCCGTGTAGCACAGGGCAAGCGTGCACGTCTACTCGCAGTTCCGCTTGGGCGTCGGCCAGCGCGGGCGCTAAGTCCAGGCGAATGTCTTCCACCAGCTGCGCCAGCTCGATACGCTCACGCTTGCGGCCGCCCTGCTGCACTTTTATCGTGTCGGTCAGCTCGCCGATGGTAGTCTGGAAACGGGCCACCGACTTCTGCATCAGCTCGATAATGCATTCGAGGTCGCCCCGCACAATGGGCTCATCCAGCAGCTCCTGGCGCAGGGCGTCGATCAGCCCCTCGATGTTGGAAACCGGGGAGCGTAAGTCGTGCGAAGCGGTGTAGATAAACGTATCCAGGTCGGCATTGACGCGGGAGAGCTGCGCGTTGGTTGTGTGTAAGGTCGCGTTGGTACTGGTTAGCTGCTCGTTGAGGTACTGCGTCTGCTGGCGGGCCAGCACCTGCTCGGTGGCGTCATAGGCCAGGGCCGCTACCCCCACGATGCGGCCCTGCTCGCGGTAGGGCTGGTAGGCGAACGTGATGTAGCGCGGGCTGCCGGGCTGCAATTCGGCCAGCGGCATTTCGAGCACCGTCTGGCTGACGCCGGTGGCGAAGACCTCATCGAGCAGCTTCACTAGCCCGGCCTCCCGCATCCGGGGGTAGACCTCGGCCAGCTCGTGGCCTAGCAGGTCGCCGCCCGCCCAGTCGTCAGGCGGAAACACGTCTAGGAAGGCCGGGTTGCAGTAGTCGATGCGGTGTGAGGGCTCGCGCAGCAGCAGCACGGCCACCGGCGTTTGGGCTATCACCTGGTACAGGTCTTCGCGCTCCTGGGCACGGCGCTCAGCCACTTGCAGCAGCTCGGCTTGCAGAGCTTCGGTTTGTTGGCGGCGCTGCACGCGCTCAGTCACGTCGAAGCCAAAAACCAGGATGCCGTCGATAGTTTCGAACTCATTGTAGCGGGCCTGGTAAATGAAATCGAAGTAGCGATTGTAGGCTAGCCCGCCAGGCTCGGCGAAGGGAATCGGAAACTCCTGACCCTCAAATGTTTCGCCCGTGCGGTAGACATTTTGTAAGATTTCGGCCAATGGAGTTTCCCTCAGCTCCGGAATGGCTGCCAGCACGGGTTTATCCAGCAACACACGGTCAGGAAACAACGCCTGGTAGTCGTCGTTCAGCAGCTCAAATACCAACTCGGGGCCATTGAGCAGAGCAATGGCGGCGGGGGCTTCCTGCACCAGGCGGGCCAAGCGATGGCTTTGCTGCTGCACCTGCCGGGTGCGCTCCTGCACGCGGGCCTCCAGCTCGTGGTTTAGTTGCTGCACTTGCTGGCGGGCCTGCACTTGGGGCGTCACCTCGTAGGCAAAGACGAGGATGCCATCAACGAGACCCGCCGCGTCGCGCCGGGCCTGGTAGATAAAGTTGTAGTAGCGTTTTTCTAGCTCGGCGCTGCCCTCGTTGTGGTGGTCGAGCTGCACGAGCATTTCCTGCGCGTAGAAGGTCTCGCCCGTTTGATACACCTGGTCGAGCAAGTCGAAGATGGGTTGCCCGGTCAGCTCGGGCATGGCCTCGGCAATGGGCTTGCCCAGCAGCGGCCGGTCACCCACCAGAGCTTGGTAGGGCGGGTTGACGAATTGAAACACATGCCTTGGCCCGTTGAAGATGCAAATCATGGCTGGAGCCTGCTCTAGCACGTGGTGCAACTGTTGTTGCTGCCGCTCGGCCTCGGCCAGGGCGGCTTGTTCGCGGGCCTGGCTCTCACGCAGGGCCTTCTCGACAGGCGAGCGGGGCTGGTCGTTGGTGTCGGTGAAGTTGACAACTAGCAGGTTTTCGCAGCGCTGGGCCACGAGTAGAAAATAACCGTCGAGCCCATCAGCTTGGTAGTTGGTTTGATTGCGCTGCAACTCCCCCGTTTCAAAAGCCAGGCAGCACTTAGCAAACACCCCATCGGCCTGGGCGGTGGGAAACAGCGCAAGCAGCGACTGCGCCGGCCGCTCGGGCTGTTGCAACATGCGCTGGCCAGCCAAGTTGAGATACACCCAGGCAAAGTCCGTAATGCGGGAGTGGGTGGCGTCGTAGAGAGGCTGTAGCACTGCCACGGCAGTCAGTGACATATCCAGCAGCGTCCGCGCAAACTCGGGGGTCTGGATTATATCAGATGGAAGCGCTAAGTCGGGAGACGCTGACATGGAATAAAATACGGATACAGGTAGCCCGTAAAAATACAGGGTAAAAGCCAGTATTTTTCACAGAACCGAGTATTCCATAAGACGCTTTTATACTTATCATTATCTACTCTATTGATACAGCCCGCTTGCAGGCATCGGCAACCAGTACCTTAGGGCCGCTACTACCAGCAGGTGAGCCACTATGTTTAGTCTAACGACCAGTTGGCGTAGGGAGCACTGCCCCGCAATGAGCGCTGCCAGCCCGATGGGCCGTCGGGCTAAGTAGCCCCTTAGCGCGACGATACCCATGCATACTCCCCTAACTGTCCGTACTGGCTGGCGGCTTTGACCACGCAACACCTACTCATGCTGGCTGAGTAGCTAATTTTACGAAGGCGTAATGAGCGTTCCGATTAGTATTTACTCATGCTCAGAACGGTACTTATTCTCCACAAACAAGGCAAAGCCTTTTAAATACTTAACCTTATTGCCCTCGGATAGTGAATTTTTTGTCAAAAATTCCAAAAAAGATTGCACTAGCTCCTGCGTATTATGTCCAACTAAAATAGCAACCTGCTGATTATTCACAATAAAAGCATACCCCTCGCTATGGAAACCCATAGCCCGAAAATAGCAAATCCCATTTTCATAAAAGATTTTTTATCAGCAAGTATATTTCCAATATACAAAGAGCTTTTTTCTGCTCCGTTATCTGAAGCATGAATAAAATCATTTAACTATTTAAGAACAGGGGCAGGTACAGATACTTATTAAAAGGGGCTTTACTTACCTTTTTGTGCATAAGTTAGATTGGTCACGAAGAATAAGTCAAGCAATACCAAACTACGTATCAGATAATTACGCATTTTAAGCATCAAGTAGTTGGAAATAAATTCTATCGCCAATCATTTGATGCAAAGACCATTTAAATTATATGCCTCGTACAAGTTGCGACCTGATTCCTCGTCTAATGGGATTCCGTTCCAGTAGCTAATATTACAGCTTATGCACTCTAGTCCTTTATTCAGCTTGAGAGCATAAGACTGTCCTACTCGTATTGGTACGCAACCAACTCGCTTAACCTTATCTGATGCAATTTTAAAAAGAGAATCATTTCGAGTAGCATACACCAAATACACTATTTGCATTGAATCAATTCGAGTGATTTTGTAAATATGTGCAGCATGCGTATTTTCCTTATTAATCCTAATTGCTCTAGATTGAGCAGAGGACAGAAAAGGAAAAAGAACAAAAATTAAGATTACTAAGTAATTCATAGGTTTAAGGACGTGATTGTATTATAACCTTGCGATTAGCATCCTCAACGTAAACGTCAGAGCACCCTTTGGGATCGAAGTACTTGATTTGTTGACCTGCCTGGTTATAAGAGTCCACTCGAAAAGCACCAGATTGGGGAGGGGCGAGAGGATGAACTTGATTATAAACCGCTCTGCCCTCAGGGGTTGCAGCACTACCAACAGAGTTGCCCGATGCTTGGGATACTTTGCCCCCCAAATATGATTCGACAACTTCGTGTACCGTGCTTGCCCCTGGCTTGTTATAAAAATTGTCCACTTTACTTAAAACCCCTGGGTTTATTTCTGGAACTAGGGTTTTCGCTGGTATTTCTGTTTGGCGTCATCACCTTCCTCGTAAAACGCAGGCTTTCGGTGACGATTGTTTCGAAAAAAGGCACTATGACTGCCTAGTGCTTGCGCCTACCACGCGCATCCTCCATCATCATACCCATTAATTCTCTGCGGGAAATACTGTCCAACTCTGGAAGCCGAGTTAAGCTGATTATAATCCTATCATGTGTTCTGATTGAATCACTAGCCATTTGATAGTCATTAAGCTGAGTGTCTATTATATTTTTCTTACTCATTAACATCCACGTGGGGCTTGTATGGCTTCCGACTTTATCATAAATAGTCACTAAATAATACTTTCCATTAGATGTAGGCTGATTATAAGCACAAAAATCGCTTGCATCGTATTTTCTTCTTCTCGTATCAACTCTAAGAATGAGAGTTGCGTCGATAACAGCCTTAGTAGTTTTATTGACTCGAAGTGAATTTACAGGTGTACAATCATTAGGTGTTGCGATTGGCACGTTATACGCTGCACATGAAGTCAAGAGCGTTGCAGACACAGCGAGTTGCTGTAAGACGGTCGATATTTTCATTGCCCTGGGTATTGTGAATTAGCCTCTTTCTCCCTAGCCCTTGGAGCATCCTCATGGGTTGCTGCTTGTAACTCCTGCAACTTTTTACCAGTCGCACCCGATTCTTTTGCTACTTGCTTATTGTGCTCAACATCATCAAGGGCATGTGTGCCCTCGTGTGTGCCTACGCCATTAATAAATTTTTCACGGGAGGACTTAGCATATTGGCCTGAGCCTTCTGCTATCTCTGCGTCATGTTCGCCAGTAAATATTGTTATCGTAGCCTCCTTATAAACTTCCTTACCAGTTTTAGGGTCTTTTACTGTTACTTTGCTACCATCTGTTCGTCCCTCTAAATAACCTACTTGCCCATCTGAGTTCTTACCCATGTCTCGCTCGCCGGTAATGTCTATGGTTATTTTAGTAGCGGTATTTACAAGTCCAGTAAGCGTTTCACGACCAGCATTATTCTTGGACAATGCCCCTACAAATTGAATAATGCTCACATCCTTACCGGCATAAGCAAAGCCACCGTCTTTATTAACAGTAACAGCATTTCCCTTGCTATCTATAATCTCACGGCCATCAATATCAGAGTACCGTACCGGATTATTGTTGCCAAAGGCGTAAGGGGTAATGTACATGTATTTCTCCGCCAGTGGGTCAGGACTCATCCAGCGACTCGTAATGTCAGGCTTGGCGTGCCCTACCAAGGAATCTGGGGGCAAGAGGTAGGCTATCCGACGCAGCCGCGTATCGTACACCACCGAGCCGATGCGGCGCAGGCTGTCATTGGTAAAAAATTCTTGAAAGCGGCCGTTGCTCAACGTGGCGACCTTCACCTTGAGGCCATACTTGAGAAAGGGCTGTTGCGCGTGCGCGGTGTAACGCAGGCCCAGGGCCAGCAGCAGGAACGGGTAGAAAGAACGCATAAGCAGGCAGGAACTAGGGTTTTCGCTGATATTTCTGTTTGGCGTCATTGACTGACCGCAGCCAGTCGGCATACATCTGCGGGGGCATTTCGCGGTAGCCAGTCTCAAAGATGCGAGTATAAGCACTTTCCATTGTCGCGTACGCCCGTTGCGCTTCGGTCTGCGTAGTCTGCCGCTCGAATTTTTGGCGCAAGGTTTCGGCGCGCAGCAACAGCGCGTTGATGTAGTTGGGAAAATACTGCAAGGCCAACTCGGTGCATTGGCTGATGAAGGGCTCGGCGGCCACGCGGCCCACCTTACGCTCGTAGCCTTTGGCCAGGTCCACCAGGCAGAGGACTACGTTCTGCTTGGCGCTGAGCGTGTCCATGTAAATACCGCTGATGATGGTTTCCCGGCTGATGTAGCCCGAGGCCGTCAACCAGGCATCAATCGGGAAGGTGTAGCTCGTCAGCTCGGTATTATACCACCCGTCCTTGCGGTCGTGCTGCTTCAGGTACACATGGTTCGGAGCCAGGCTGAGCCAGGCTTGCGCGCCGGTTTCGTCGGCCAGCAGCTTGTAGAGGTAAGGCAAGGAGTGACAATTGCCCTTGTGGGTAACCAATAGCTTGCTGACGAACATTTTACGCCAATCCGCGTCCCCATCAAAGTCTTCGAAATCGTAGCGAAAAGGTGCCAGCGTAACCCCCGGCCGCAGGTGCGTACTGTCGCGCATGAGCGAGAAAATGGCCGCGTTACGCGCTACGTTTTCCTTGTCGTCGCGATCGTAGAGTAGGTAAGGATCATTCGTCTTTTTTAACAGGCGGCAGACTTGGGCTAAGGCGCTGATTTGCTTATTAAATTCTGCAAAGTCTAGCCGATTATCAAAATAGGCATTTTCCGTCAGGAAAACCGCTCGCTTGAAGCTGAGGGGGTAGCGGCCATCCAGCATCTTCGCCAGCTCTTGGTAGGCCGGCTCGTAGAAGTCGGCCGCTGTCGGCTCCGCTGGCCTCGCTGGGGCGGTCGGCGCGAGGGCCGGGCTGGGCACACCGGCCAGTTGCAGTGGTGGTGATACGGCCGGCCGGGAGAGAACCGAGCCCGGGCGATAGGTCGGGGTGCGCAGGGCCAGCGGCTCAACGGGCACGAGTACCCGCCGGGAACAGCCTACGCTTAGCAGCAGGCCCGCCCACCAGAGCAGGGAAAACGGGTATTTCATGAGTACAACTTAGTGGGGGGTTGGCGCGAAGTGGGTGGTGGCTGGCGGGCCGGCTTGGCGGGCTTTTTCTTTTTCTAAGGCGGTGAGCCACCGACTGTAGTGCTCCGGGGGCATTTCCTCATAGCTCACCTCGGCTAGTGCCCGGTTCCAGCGGTCCACCTCGGCCAGATAGGGCTGCAAGTGGGGCAGGGTGCGGGCTACTGCCGGGGATGGTCGGCCGGCGGCCTGCCAGGGCTTGGTAAAGCGGGCCAGCGCCACGTTATGAGCTAACAGCCGCCCCCGCATGTCATGCGGGTAGTATTTCAGGGCCAACTCGGCGCACTTCTGCACAAACTCGTCGTAGCCGTAGTAATTCTCGTAGCCCCCGGCCAGGTCCACGAGCTGCGCGGCCAGGGTTTCGCGCTGGGTGAGCGTGTCGAGGTAGGTGCGCTGTTTGAGCGCCCCGGCCTTGATGTAACCCGAACTCATGTAAAAGGCGTCGGTGGTGAAGTAGCCGTTGGTGGTTTCGTAGCGGTAGAGAGTGCCTCGGCCATCCAGCACGGAAATGAACGAGTGATTGGGGGACATGCTCAGGTAGGTTTTCACCCCCAGCTGATCGGCCAGCAGCTTGTAGAGCAGGGGCAAGGAGTGACACTGCCCCGAGTTAGTACGCAGGAGCTTAGTGACGAACTGCTTGCTGAAGTCTTTGCGCCCCCAAAAGTCTTCGAAGTCATACCGATAGGGCAAGTGCTTCGCCACGGGCTTGCCGGCGTAGCTGACCCGCACAGTATCAGTCATCAAGCGGTGCAGGGCCATGAAGCGGGCCGTGGGACTGGCGTTGGGACCGGCCAGGTGCCGGCACATCGCGGCTAACTCGTCCAGGTCGGCCTGGAAGGCGGGATAATTCAGCTGGTTATTGGTGTAGGTATTCTCCACGAGGAACACGGCCAGGGGCAGATTCGCTTTGCGCCGCCCGTCGAGCATTGCGGCCAGGGCTTGGTAGGCGGCCTCGTAGAGCGGTTTGTTGCTGGCTTCCCAGCGGGCGTTGAACTCGGCTTGCTCGCGGCGTGCGCGCTCGATTCGGGCGTAGTCTTGGCCGGCCTCGGTAAGCAGGGCCGCGCTGCGCGTTTGCTGGGCGGTGTAGCGGTCGGCTTCTTCCATACTGGCCTGGTTCTGGGCGCGGATCCGGGCTTGTTGGGCGTCCCCCCAAACGCCCAGGGTGGGGAGTTGCGCCCCCTGCGGCTTTGGCACGCCCACTTCTAAGGAAGACGGCTGCCAGGTCTGCGCAGGCGCAGCCGTGACGAGGCTCAGCCCAAACAGCAGCAGGAAGCAGGAGGGTAAATAGCACATGATGGAGAGCTAAAGCCCCCCAAAATAGGCATTTTTAAATGAAATACCATCACCCCCAGCTGGTTCGACAAAGCGCTGGTTACCGTGGCTTTACGCCGGCTAGCGCATGGCCTACATCTATTGAGGAGTACCATATAGGCCTAAGTTAGGTGGTAGCCCAAGTTTTAATCTTCCGCATGGATGCGACGTCCGTGAACAAATCTACCGAGGCGTCATAATTGCTTTTATCAAATAACAATGATTGGCCTTGTGTACGCTTGCGCGCTTCCTGGACAAACGTGGGTAGGGGAATTGTTGGTACCGGTAAAAATGCTCCGTAAGTCCTCTGTGAGAATTTAGTTGCTAAACTAAAAATATTAAATATACCTTTTAGCTTGGGCGTCAAGACATAATGAGTCCCGACATATGGCCTTAAATCATTATTGTAAACAGATAGGTCATGGCTAATAAACTTCTCTTCGGGGTGTAGTATCTGGCGACGAATGATATCGTAAGCTGGGTCTAATAGAAAGATGTAGCCGAACTTTGAAAAAGTAATAATGTAATTTGTTTTTAAGATAGCGTAATTAATTTTCCTTGAATCAAGTCGATGTCTTTTATGGTTAAACACAAGCGTACTGCCTGATTTTACAGACGCAATAAATGCCTTAAGAGTCTGCGGGTTATTGGTCTTGAGTTTGTGAATTGCTTTTAGCTGTCCACCTCCTTCCGAAACGATTTGCACCGTTACAGGCTTTCCCTGAAAGTCAATGGTGCCAAATTGTGCCTTACCAGGCACGAATCGGCGGTTCTCGTCGTACTCCAGCAGTTCTTTAAGTTGAAAGTCAATCTTGTGACCACATTCTGAATTGCATCTCTTGCACGTTAACGCAATGCGGGTGCCTCCTAGTGAGGCAGGCGGCGCATCCTCTTCCGTTAAGAAATCCATTGTACCGTCTGCAACCAGTGCCTCTTCGGAGAACTGCCGGAGACAGATTGGGCAGATGTAAGTCTTATTGAATGCCAGTTCGATATCAAGTAGCCCGTTTTCCTTTAGTAGCGAAAGCTGTTGTGAAAACTTATCAAATAGCTGTTGTTTGCGGTTGCCGGCGACCATGTTATAATGAAGCAAGTCACTGATTTAAAACTCACTGACAAAAGTACAGAGTACTAGCCAACACTCATTGCGCCTAAAAGCTCAAATGGCAAGGCGTCTGCGGGTGAATTGAGTGGTGGGCGGCGGTTGAGCGGCGGTTGAGCATCGGGTGCACACGCAGACAGTCATCAGATCCGCGCATAGGGCTCTTGCGTCTTCATGATGCTAGTGGTTGGCGGCCGTCCCCGCCGCGCTTGCCGCTGGCGTAGCATCGTTAGGGTGAGCGAGGATGGTAGTTAGGGCAAGTCTGCGAATACCGCGCTAGCGGCGGCTGAATCGTGCTGCATCATGTATGGCAGTTGTTCGGCATGGCACCGAAGCAGCTTGCTGTATTTCTTGCGCCCGGCCGCCATCTGCTCAGCGGTCAGCTCATGCACCCATACTTGCGGCTCCTGGCCTTTGGCTGGCTTCTTCTGCACCGCAATCAGCACCACACGGTGGGCGCTCAGCGCATCAGCGTACAACGCGCCCTGGCGGTCATACCCGTACTTGTCCACCGTTTCGAGGAACTGCACCAGGTCTTTGCAACTCGTGGTTTTGAAGTCTACGAGGGTGCGGCGGCGGCGCTGGGGGCTGTCGATAAGCAGGTCGGGGCGCACTTTCACCGTGAGGCCAGTGGCTTCATGGGTAGCCGTGTACGACTGCTCGGCCTGGCCGAGGTAGCAGACGTGGCGCGGGTAGCGGTGGCGCTTGATGACGCGGGCCAACTCGCCGGCCGTGGCCCACTGGCTGCGCTCGTGGCCCGCCAAGGCTTGGCCGATGGCTTGATACTGTTCGGGCTCCAGGATGGCGCTGTGGAAGTGGCTGCCGAAGGTGAGCGCGTCGGCGGTGTAGCGGTTGGCGACGCGCAGGCGGCCCAATAGCTGGTCGGCCAGGTTGCTCAGGTCGGTGTTGCTGACGAAGGGCAGGGCGCGGTGGGCAGCCTGAGTTAGTTCAGGGTGGTGCTGTAGATTGGTGAACATGGGGCTAGTAGCGACTATGGATGAAGGCCAGGCGGTGCGCGTCGGCGGTGCGGTGCAGCCAGATATGAGAGCTGCCGCACCCTACCAGGTAGGCCGGCTCGGGAAAGAGCCGGCGCACGGCGGGGGCCAGGTCGCGCAGGTCGGGCAGCGGGGCGGTGGTGGCAACGAGCTGCCCCAAGGCGGTGAGGCGGGCGGCCTCGGCTTCATCAGCGGCGGGCTGCTCCTGGCGTAGTTCGGGCGTTTGCAACATAAGGCAAGAAGTAAGCGGCCCCCTCCCCTGCTGGGTCGGGGGCCGGTGGACTACTCGGGGAGGGCGACTTCGGCGGTGGTCGAGGCGGGCAGTTGCTTGGCGGTCCGCTGCTCGGGGAACTGGTAGCCCTCGGGGATGCGGTAACCGTTGACGAGGCGCGTATCGGCCATACCCGTCAGCGTTTCCTCCCGGTACAGGTCAACGTCCTCGGCAAACTCCTGGCGGGCCCGCACCTCGGCGGGGTCGGCGGCCTGATAGCTGAACTCAGCAATGAAGTAGGTAGCGGGCTTGCCGTCCTTCTCGGTCTGCTTCTTAACGGGGGTAACGGTCAGCTCCACATCGGTCAGCTGGAGGTCGTCGTAGAACAAGCTGGCGTTGAGCTTTTGCAGGTTCTCGACGCTGTAGCCGTGGAACAGCACCGCGCACACGGCCCCCGACTTGTCGATGAAGAACAACTCGGCCCACACTTTGCGGCCCATACTCAGGATGTTGTCGCTGAACACGCGCAGCGCAACGGGAATAAAGGTGAGCGTTTTGCCCAGCACCTCCTGACCGTTAAGGTTGAACACGCCGGCTTTGAGGTCGGCGCGGATTTGGCGGGGGTGCCCGGGCAGGTACTTGAAGCGGCTGGTTTCTACTACCTCGCCGGTGGTCTCATTCACCGAAGCGGTGAGGTAGGCGCGGCTGGGAGCCAGCGCGGGAGTTTCGGCGGCGGCCGGGGCGGCACTGGCGGCGGATTGTTTGGAGGTTGCCATTAGGGCGGTTGCTGGAGAATGAAAAAAGTGGGGCCTGTTGCCGGCCGACCCCGCTGCCGTTACTTGCTCACGTAGGCCGTAAAGCGGTCATTCACAGCTTTGGGGCACTGCTTTAGGTATTCTTCCCGAGCGGCCTTTTTATCAGTCGCATAGACTACCGAGCCCGCGCCTACTGAGTGATTTTCAATGTAAAAGGGCTTTTTTACACCCTTTTGGGCTAGCTTCTTCACGGCCCGTAACACGTTGCGGGTCTCGGCCTTGGTGCCGCTGATGGCGCTGAAAACTGGGGCTTTCATGGGGTATTGGTGGGGAATAGGCAGCCGACTGGCCTGCCCGTGATGCCGCGTAGCCGCTGCATGGTGCGGGCGTTGTCCTGCTCGGTGCGGATGGTGGCGGGCCAGTCGGCCGCCGCCGTAGCGGCGGCCTCAGCGGCGGCGAAGCGGGCCGGTATGGGCTGCCCCTCGCTGGCCGCCCACGCCTGGCGGTAGGCGGCGCGGGCGGCAGGCGTGTCGTGGGCATCCTGGGCGGCCTGCTGCGCCTCGTAGTCGATGAGCACCTGGGCCACGGCACCGAGGGCGGCGTAGGGGTCGGGGCTGCTGCGCTCGATGCGGGTGCCGCACACGATGGCGCAGGCGTTCCACCCTCCGCGCTGGTTGGTGTGGTAGATGTAGGCGCCGGCCCCGAGCAGAGCGGCGGCAAGCTGGTTGAGGGTGATTGCGAGGGCTGGCATGGTGGGGGTAGTGGTGGCCCGCGCCGCTAGTGGGCGCGGGCCGGGTGGCCGTGGGGCTACTTGGTAGCGGTGGTGATGATGAGGCGGCCGGCCTGCACCTCGACCTGGGCGATGGTGCCGGGGGCGAACCCAGCGGCGGCTAGCCAGTCGCCGGAAAGGGTGAGCTTGCTAGTAGTGCTGAGCTGGGGGTGAAGGCGGCGGAAGTGCGTGGCAACCTTGAGGCGGCGGGCGGGATGCTGGGCCATGATGCGGAGCGAGCTAGAGGAAGCCCTGCCAGCGGGCGGGGTCGGTGGCGGGCTCGTCGTAGGCGCTGGCGGGTGCGAGGCAGTAGCTGGCGCAGCGGCTGGCGGCCTGGGCGGCCTGCTCGTCGAGGCGGGCCAGCGTGGCTAGCAAGCGGGCGCGCTGCTCGGTGGCCGCGGGGGCCGCACCCTGAGCGGGCGCGGCCGGCGGAGTAGCGGCCGGGCTACGCATGACCAAAGCAGGCGCAACGGCTAGTGACCTCGTCAATGGCCGACTGGCAGAAATGGCAGATGGCAACGGGCTGGGCCGGCAGCTTGGCGGCCCCAAAAGGCTGCCAGCAGCGAGCAGAGGGGCGGCCACCGGCGAGGCGCACCACTTGGGCGAACCAACTACACCCAGCAAGGGAAGCGGCGGCCAGAATGCCACAATAGCGGCGGTCGATGGTGCGCTGCGCCAGGGAGCCCCAGGCGGCCCGGCGGCGGGAGCGAGCGCGGCCCGCAGCAAGGGCGCGGGCAACGCGGGGGGATGTGATAGTGAGCATGGCCGTAGGTGCTAGCCGTGAACTGCGCTGCGGTGCTGGCCGGGCCCAGCAAGCGCCGCAAAGCGCAAAGCGCTGGGGTCTATCCCCTTTGCTACACAAATATACGCCGAAAAATATCTATTATATACACCAAAGTAACAATAATGAAGAAATAAATATGGAACAAAAAGGAAAACAATGCGTATCTTAGAACATGGAAAATATCCAAAAAAGAGCCGCCACGGCAGCCGTACCTAGCAGGCTGGTGGTGGCAGTGGTAGGCAGCCGGAGCGTAACGAGCTGCCAGGCGCTGCTGCACCACCTGGACGGGCTGCACGCGCTGGGCCAGGTGGCCGAGGTGGTGAGCGGCGGGGCCGCTGGCGTGGACACCCTGGCCGCCCAGTGGGCCATGCGCAACCTGGTGCCGCTGGTGGAGCTACTCCCCGACTATGCCACTCACGGCCCGGGCGCTACCCATGTGCGCAACGCCGAGATAGTGCGCCGCGCCGACCTGGTGCTGGTGGTGTGGGACGGGGTGAGCAAGGGCACGCTGAGCGCCGCCCGCGCCGCCGCCCGGCTGGGCCGGCGTTGCGAATGGTTGGGGGTAGACGCGCCCAGCACCCAGCCGGTGGCGGGCGGCCTGGGGCTGTAGGCCCGCCACGCCAGGGCTGGCGGTAGTGGCCACGCCAGCACCTACCGCCGCGCCCGGGTGGTGGCCCGGCCGCCCGCCGCCCTGAAAGCTTATAGTATCCGCGACCGGATGGGGAGCCCGAAGGGAGACCTGCGGAGGGCCTTTTTCTGGCCCGTAGCAGGGCGGAATGAGGCGCGACCCGCAGGGAGCATGTATCTTAAGATTCCTTGTAGCCGTGCCGTTGCTTGGTTGAGAGAAACGGCTGCGAAGCGGCTAGCGGAGCCGCATCCGTGCGTAGCGAATCACTGGAGTGACTGGGCCGATGCTACCTGGCTGCTGCCGCTGCCGCATAAGGCCACCGTTGCCGCTGAAGGCCCGCTGGGAGAACTGCGGGCAGTGCGGGCAAGAGTCCCGCATGGAAGGTGGCGACGCCAGAAGCCGGCGACCTTGCGGATTGGCGACGACACGCTATGCGGGGCCTAGCGCATGGAGCGGTATTGAATCGCGCTGGGGCTAGGCAGGTACCTGGAGCATCGCTATGGCTACTAGTGTCGTCGAGTATCGGCCCCGGGCGAGTACGTAGCGCTGAAGCGAAGCGGAACCGTGGACAACCCGCCCCGGGGGCAACGCCCCATCCCAAAAAGTGCAATTCATAGAGCAAAAAAGAATAATGCGAAAATCATACAACACATTCCTACTTTTGCACATAAAGCTTTACAATTTTCTACAATTCTATGCAAACCACTGCCATGTTATTCAGCAGCACGAAGGCCGGGCACATTGGCCAGATTTTGAGCACTGCTTTTTTTGGGCAGGTAGTCAGCAACAGCTTAACGCCGCCCGACCCTGGGCAGATTGAGACCTACGGCCACCTGATCATCCAGATACTGGTGGCAGCCGTGACTATCTGGGCTACTGTTCGCAAGGCGCTGCAGAAGTCGGAAACGGTGGTGAAGGTGCCTGCGGCTGCGGTGGCCGCGCCCGCCGCCGTGGTAGCCGTTCAGCCGCTTGGACCTGCGCCCGATGCTGACACTCAGTAAGGTCCAGGCAGCGACGCAGGCCGAGCGGCTGGCCCAGATACGGCCGGAGTTGGCGGCAGCGTACTCGGTGGCGCTGGGGCGCTGGACGGGCGACCGCAAGCTGATGGCGTTGGGCCTGCCCATCGTCACGCAGGGTTACCGGCCATCCGTTGAGCAGGACGCGCTGTTTGCCCAGGGCCGCGAGCCGTTGGCCGAAGTGAATAGGCTACGGAAATTGGCGGGCATGGACCTGTTTGACGCATTGAAGCCCAAAGCTGTGGCGGAAGCCGAGCGCATCATCACCTACAAGCGTGGTGGTCAGAGCAACCACAACAAGCTACCTAGTGAGGCGCTGGACGTGGCGCACCTGCAAGCCGATGGCTCGGTGAAGTGGGACGCGGGGGCGCTACTGCTGTTCTCACGGCTGATGCGGGGGGCCGATAAGCGCATCGTGTGGGGCGCGGATTGGGACAGTGATGGGCAGACGAACGACGAGCACTTTCGGGACTGGCCGCACTTTGAGTTGACCGTATGAGCTGGCGGGGTCTTCAGCTTTCTCCTTCACCTTACCAGCTATGAATATCTGGCGGATACTGGGCCGCGTCGCGGTGGTTTTCATCAGCGAGTTGCTGAACAAGAAAAAGCAACCTACCGAGTTGCCAAAGTGAGTAGCTCATATAAAGCAAAAGCCTGCTTCCTATGCACGTTGAGGCTAACGCACATAAGAAACAGGCTTTTGCTTTATACAGCTATTATCCTTTTCGAACTCTATTAGTATGGGTCAGCAAAATTACGAGCGGCCTCTTCAACGATTCGTCTGTTGAGATACTTAATCTCACTTAGGGCATGTTGGCGGTAGTCATCAAGAGCGAAAGTAGGCTCAGGCTGTTGATCAATAGTCTTTATAACATTGTCCCATAATTTTTTATCTTCCTCATGTACTGGAATCCAACTGCCACTAGCCGAGCGTATAGACGGAAATAAGCTTAGACTCTCAAATAGATTATCAGGATTTTCAGGATAAGTCTGAAATATTAATTCTAAAACAGACATTAATTGGTCAGCTTGAGTATTGCGAACAACCTTGAATAGCAGCTTTACAAGGCTCAAAGAGTCAGGGCGCGATTTAATAATGCGAAACACGAAGTTGAGCATGCGCTCTTTATCTTTTTCATCTATATCCCTAGGAAACAGGCATTTAATTGTTTCTCTTACCCGCCACGACTCCTGCTTAGCTAATGAAACAATCAGCTCTTCAACCATTGGCTCGTAGTTAGGATTTGCCCATAGGAAACCAAGCGGCCGACGTTCGCGCAATGAAAAGTCATCTAGCGCCTTAGTTTCTGCACTTAGCACTTCAAGTAAGAAACTAGGCTGACGTTCCACTAGAATTGATAGCTCTTCAGCATTCCAGTCGTGGTAGGTAGCGTGCTGCTGCTGCCAGTAGTAATAGCGTTTGAGTAAGGGGAAATGCTCATTAGAAAAGAAGCTCCCAAACTCCTTGATGAGCCCCCAGGGCAACTGAATTGTTGGGTCCCGTTCCGTTGCATCCAAAAGGATAGCCAATAAGTCAGGATACAAGGAGGGAGCTACCGATTCGAAATGTGATAGTTGATGGATACCAAAAGATTTAGACTCTGATTTGAAAACAAGTAACAGTTTTTGATACCAGTCTGGAGAGACTAATTCAGTGGGCAAGTACCGGTGGAACAGCCATTGCCAAGACGATTTAGATTGGTAAATTGGCGTGCTAATCAGTATGTAATTTATTTCCGGCTCGCACCCAGCTAGCTTTTCAATAGTTTTCTGAGGGGTCAACTGAGCAGGATTTCCTGTGCTCAGCAGATACATTATTACACTCTTTCCTAGTGCGTAATCCCGTTCAATCAACTCGTAAAGAATCGTAGCTATTGAATTAGCAAGCTGAGCGTGCTGATTTTGGTAGCCCGGTCCAGACTCCGGTAATTCTTTGTATATCTGGTGGAACTGGTCAATTAGGTTCTTGTACGCGGAAAAGCTTTTGAAATGATTTTTTTTAGTCCGGGCCAGGATATAAGGAATGCGCTTTTCCTCATCATAGAGCTTGAGTAACTTCCGCTCGGAGTGCCTTTTATAAGGCTGGTCGTAGATGAGCAGGTCGTAGAGGCGGTACAAGGGCGAAGAAAATTTCTTGCACAGTTGCGCAAAACCTGGATGTGGTAGTGCCTTACCATACCAATGATACCAAGCCCGGTACTGCTGCACGAAGTAACAGTGAGCAAAACTGGCGCGGTCAAGGTTAGCATCCATAAATGGGATGAGATAGTCGGCATCCCACTGGCGCCACCGTGGGCTCGTGGTCGCATCGTGCTGCTGGCCTCTGTATTCATTTATGCCTTTGAGCACTAAGTCGGGCTGCGTAGGATAAAGGCTGAATAGTAGTTGCCAGAGTGAGGCCCGCCAAGCCTTAAGCTCTTTATTTGGCTCAGGTAGTTCCTCGGTTGTGAGGGTAATAGTATTGGGAGCGGCCCCAGCCCTTGCTCCTTGATACTTCGTACCCAGTGAGCTAGGAACTATATGCGCGATAAGCCATTGATAGAAGGGCGCGTGAGTAGTAGAATTGCTGCCCATACGAAGCACTTTTACTACTATCTCTTGGATATATAATCCGTGGCTACGATAGTTGTACCCATCGAAATGGGCAGTAGACCTCAAAAACTCCAGGGCCTTATGGAAGTGGTCAGGGTGCTTGGCGGTGAACTCTATGAAGAGGCGCAATGCCTTGGGCAATTCATCAAGTGGGTGGGCGCTCAAATCTTTCAGCACCTCATAGATAGGCAACTCCCTGAGACGTCTTTGAGCGTTGCGCTCGGGTATTGGGTAGGCATCTGACTCAAATACTGGCCAGGGAATACCGGACAAATAATCAGTGGCCTCGGCTAGAATTTGAGGAATGAGGAAGGGCCAAAAGACATGACAAAAACTCCAGCGGTCGTCACTGGATAGATGAGGCTGGGTCAGCCACTGCTCTATTGGCTGTTGGAAGCGAGTCCGAATGTCGCGATGGTCGAAGTCGTTGAGGCAGTTGTTGAGGGTATCAATAACTCGGCTGCGCTTCGGGGCAAAGAAAGCTTGGAGCAGTTTGAAATAGGATAGCTGGGGCCGTTCGGACAAGAAAATCTTGTAGAAGACAAAGTTGCCTAAAACCTGGTCGGCGCTTTTGGCAATTTGCCCTTCGTGTATATCGACCAATTCAGCGTCGTGCAGATCTTGAATAGCCTTCCAGAACTGCTCGGGCGAGATACCGAAGGCAGCTTCAACTTGGTCAGCGATTTCACTGTCGGTGTGATGCACAACCCGGAAGAAGTGCATGAGCGCAAGCACTTGACCGAGAAGGGGGTTTGAGCTACTGGCTAATTCATCGAGGACCTGACCAAAGTAGTCTTCATAGAGGTCGCGGAGGTTGTGCAGCCGTTGCAGGCGTTCAGCTTGGCGGGCAGCCTTAGCAGCCATAATAGCCAATCGAGGGCGGCCCTTGCTGAGCTGCTGAATGCGGCGCACATAGTCACCATGACGGACGCAGTAGGGTTCGGCGGCGATTAGCTCTTGAATTGCATCGTCGGATAGCGGCTGTACTTCGAGTGTTGCGTGTGGGGTAGCGTGGGCTATCCGGGCAACGCTGTCGCGGGCATAGTCGCGGACAGTAGCAATAATTTTGAGCGGGCTGGGGGAACGGGCGCTTTGCTCGGCCAAGAGGGCACCGAGATAGTTGCTGATGCGGTTAGCATCGTCAGCAACAATAAGTACTTCTTGGCCTGGTGCTAGGGCTACTTGAAGCTCCTGGAAAAAATCGGGCGATTTCTTATCGAAGATGAAGTAAAGTTGCCGTTTGGTGGGCTGCTCGGCACAGTATTCTTGCGCAACGGACAACACCAATTGAGTTTTTCCTACCCCAGCAGGGCCAGACACCAGCATGAGGCTAGTGGTATCAAGGTAGGCACGTAATTCTGCTTGCTCGGTGGCGCGGCCGACTAGATTTTTGGTGAATGGGGTGCTGCCGACCTGCTGCTGATGAATACGGATGAAGTCGGGTGCGTGGATGAGTTGTCCGCTGCCCAAATCTAGGCCGATGAGGGTCGCCGCTAACGCTGGGTACTCTAAAATGTAACGGGCTAGTTCGTCAACCCCAATTAGTTCAAGCGTGTAGCTAGCAGCTTGGGCTTGTGCATATAGCGCAGCGGCTGTCTCGGGCGGGCAGCGACGATTAAAGACGAGACAAATGCACTCGACTTGAGATGGAGCAATACTGGGCTGGGTACGGACAATGCAGTCCGTTAAGTCTTTTTGTAGTTTGCTGGGTAGGTCCTTATGGGCAGTGGTATATGCCAGAAAAACAAAACGTCCATTGGTAAGCTGTGCCCAAGCATCAGGAACACCAGTACGGTCCTTATCTGCTCCAATCATAGTACCCCAAGATTGAATACGCCAACCTCGGAAGCGGGCCAAATAGGTATCTCCGAGTTTCTGAAAATTGGCGGGGCTCAGAGTTAACAACTCCTGTTCAATACGTGCTAGCTTGGACATGGCTTCTTCTATGTTTGATTTATTCGTAGTCGTCACTTGAAGGGCCTATTTGTCACAAGCAGAGAGCCTCCAGTATTTGCGCATAATATAAGCTTAGTAATTGGCTTATAATTGAGTGACGTAGCGTACAGCATGGCCACCCGCTATGATAAGCTCGATGCGCATTTTTTGGCTTTTGTTCACCTAGCCGCAACCGTCCTCTGGTTGCGTTGTACGCTTCCCCGTTCGGTGACCTCCTCCTGACCTCCTCCCAATTCCTGGGCCGATCAGAAGTAGAGTATCAGGCGTTCTGAAGCTCGACACTAGTGGCGGCAACCACTACTTCATCGGGCGTTAAATTCTGTAAAGAGCTGTGCGGTCGGAAGCTATTGTATTCCTGCCGCCACTGCTCGATTTTCTCTTGCGCGTCGGGCAGCGACAGAAACCAGTGCACGTTCAAGCACTCGTCGCGGAAGCTGCCGTTAAACGATTCAATGTACGGATTGTCTGTCGGTTTGCCGGGCCGCGAGAAGTCCAGCGTCACGTGCTGGTCGTAGGCCCAGCGGTCGAGGGCCTTGCTGATAAACTCACTGCCGTTGTCGACCTGGATGCGCTTGGGCACCAGGCCTAGTTCTTGGTGCAAGCGCTGCATGACGGCCACTACGTCTTCGCCCTTAAGCGATTGGCCGACGTGAATAGCCAAGCACTGGCGACTAAAATTATCGACTATAGTCAGCGCGCGGATTTTGCGGCCATCGAAGAGATTATCGGCCACGAAATCCATACTCCAGCTCTGGTGTAACTGTCCTAGCGGAAGCC
>JAAIGG010471066.1_pt1 | contig 20655 bp, 17 predicted proteins | sample 6487391 | NCBI WGS metagenome assembly JAAIGG01 (sample SAMN13974130, study PRJNA590717) | phyllosphere metagenome | biome: asymptomatic weeds; feature: pooled weeds collected from a community garden; material: weeds; isolation source: pooled asymptomatic leaves from various weed species from...
CATCGCGCGGGTCAGCGCATAGGGGCCGACGACGTTATAGGCGATGGCGATCCGCCCCGCCGACACCGCATCCAGCATCGGCTCGGTCGTGCGCGACAGCTTCGGGCGGGTCGCCGCGATCGCCTGCACCAGCGAGCGGGTGTCGCGGGTGATCGCATGATCTTCGGTCAGATAGAGATAGCCGACATTGGATTGCGCCGGGTCATAGGTGGCGACCTTGCCCATCAGTTCGGCGCGACGGGTGCGCAATAGTTGCTCGAACGCCTCATGCGTGCGCGGCACCTGTGCGGCGGGGATCAGGCGGCGGTTGACGACGAAGGCGACCGGCTCGGCGGTGACGCCGTAACCCATGTTCTTCCACACCGCCGTATCCGGCAGCGCGGGCTTTTCGGGGCTGAGATAGCTTTGCGCATAGCCGTCGTTGATCAGCTTGGCCTGAAGGTCCATCGCGGAGGACCAGACCAGATCGGCGCCCGGTGTCCGGCTCCGCGCCTCGGCGACGACCCTGTCGTAGATGGTGCTCGATTCCAGATCGTCATAGCGGACCCGGACGCCGGGATAGGCGCGGCGAAAAGCGGCCATCAGCGGCTGCATCGCGGCGGTGTCGGCATTGCCGTAGATGCGCACCATGCGCTCGCCCCGGGCGTTGGCGACCAGCGCGTCATAGGAGCGGGGATAACCGGTCGGGCGCTGCGCATCGGTGCGTGTGGACGCCATGGCGCCCAGCATCAGCATCGATAGAATTACCATTCGCATCATTCAGGTCCTCTCGCTTCCCGCCTCTGAGTTCGGATAAGCTCAAGGACATGGATTATCCCCGCAAGCTGTCATCCGCCTTTCACGGAGGTGCCGCATCATGCGGATTCTGATCGTCGAGGACGATGCGGCATTGGCGCGCGGGATCGTCGCGCTGTTGCGCACGGCGGGGCACGCGGTGGATCATGTCGCCACCGGCGAGGATGCGCTGATGGTCGCCGCGGACGAAGCTTATGCGCTGGTCGTCCTGGATGTCGGGCTGCCGGATATCGACGGCTTTTCGGTGCTCCAGACGCTCAGGCGGCGGGGGAACCGGGTGCCGGTGATGATGCTGACCGCGCGCGACGCGCTGGATGACCGGGTGCGCGGACTCGACCTGGGGGCGGACGATTATCTGCGAAAGCCCTTTGCGCCGGAGGAACTGGAGGCGCGGATCCGCGCGCTCGGGCGGCGGCGCGGCGGCGATCCCACGCCCGAGCTGGTCGTCGGGGCGCTGGTGCTGGACCGTTCGCGCGGGTCGGCGCGGGTGGGCGCGCGGACGCTCGATCTGCGCCGTCGCGAATGGGCGGTTCTCGATGCGTTGGCGACCCGCGCAGGCCAGATCGTTCCGCGCGAGACGCTGCAATCCGAGGTGTTCGGCTATGACGAGCCGGTCGGCCCCAATGCGATCGAGGTGAACATCACACGGCTGCGCGGCAAGTTGGCCCCCGATGGTCCGGCGATCCGCACGGTGCGTGGGGTCGGCTATATGCTCGATGCCCATTAAGCGCGCGCGGAGCGGCGCACTGGCGCTGCGTACCCGGCTGCTCGCGGCGATGCTGGCGCCGATGCTGGCGATCGCGGTGCTGCTGGGGCTGGCGGGCGCGACGCTGATCGCCGACGTGGTCCGGCGGACCAACGACCGCGTGCTCGGCGGCGCGCTGGGCGCGGTGGCCGAGACGGTGCAGGTGGAACGCGGCGAGGTGACGCTCGACCTTCCCGCCGCCGCGTTCGGAATGCTGGAGAATAGCGAGCGCGACAATGTCTATTACCGGATTGCGGTGGGGGGACGCCTGCTGACCGGCTATGTCGATCTGCCCGCGCCCGACATCGCCGAACTGGCGCTCGACACGGTGCGCTTCCGCTTCGCCCATTATCGCGGCCAGGATATCCGCATTGCCGAGGTGCGCCGCGCGCTGCCCCGGATCGGCGCGCCGGTGATCGTGCAGGTCGCCGAGACGCTCGACGGTCGCCGCGCGCTGCAACGGCGGCTGATGGTGGCGCTGGTGCTGGGGGAGTTGCTGCTGGTCGGCGTCGCGCTGCTCCTGATCCGCCCGGCGCTGGCTTGGAGCCTGCGTCCGCTGGCGGGACTGAGGGGCGCGGTGGCGGCTCGCGATACACGCGCGACGCCGGACCTGTCGCCGCTCGATACCGGGCCGCTACCGGTCGAGCTTCGGCCGCTCGCCGATGCGTTCGACCATCTGCTCGCCCGGCTGGACAGCGCGACGGCGGGGATGCGGCGCTTCACCGCCGATGCCTCGCACCAGATGCGTACGCCGCTCGCCGTGTTGAAGGTGCAGGTCGCCCTGGCACGCCGTGGCAATCCGACCGCGCTGGGCGAGATCGCCGATGCCGCCGACCGGCTGGAGCATCTGGTGACCCAACTGCTCGCGCTCGCCCGCGCCGAAGAAGCGGGCGTCGCGCCGCCGCGCGAGCGGGTCGACCTGCGCGAGGTCGCGGTCGCCGTCATCAACCGCCGCATCACGCAGGCGATCGAAGCAGGGATCGACGTCCATCTCGACGCCCCCAGCGACATCGCGATCGCCAGCCACCGCACCTTGCTGTTCGAAATCCTGTCCAACCTGCTCGACAATGCGATCCGCTACAATCGGCGGGGTGGTCAGGTGATGCTGAATATTTCTTGCGAAGACGGGCAGGGGGCCCGGATCACGGTGGCCGATGACGGCCCCGGCCTGCCCGACGTCGAGCTGTCGCGTCTCGGCGAACGCTTCACCCGCCTGTCGACCGCGCGCGACAGCGAGGGCAGCGGCCTGGGCCTAGCCATCGTCCGCTCCGCCGCCTCACGGCTCGACGCCTCGCTGGAGATCGTCAACACCCGCCCCGGACTGCGCATCACGCTGCACTTCGGGAGTGACGGCGCGGGGACAGCGGACGCCCGCAACCCGAATGGGCCGTCCGTGCCGATGGCATAACGGGGGCACGCGACCTTGCGGTTTCCTTTCGCGTCCTCGGACTATTCCGCCATGCGCCTCGCTTCGGGGATGGCCTGTCCGATCCAGGGGGACGCCTGTTCATAGGCGTGGCCGACCTGCAATACGGCAAGATCGGAATGGTTGGGGCCGATGATCTGCAGACCGATCGGCAGCTTGTGGGGACCGCCGAAACCGGCGGGCACCGCGAGCGTCGGCAGGCCCGCCATGGTCGGCGGCAGGGTGACTTCCATCCAGCGGTGATAGCTGTCCATCGCCCGGCCGGCGATCTCCTTCGGCCAGCGCTGGGCGATGGGGAAGGGGAAGACCTGCGCCGTCGGCAGAACGACGAAATCATAGCGATCGAACAGGGCGCGGAAGGCCTGATAGATTCGGCTGCGGCCCCGCGACGCTTCCGCCACCTGTCGGCCAGTGAGCGCCAGATAGCCTTCGACCTCATAGATCGCCTCGGGCTTCATCAGCGCGCGTTTCGCCGGATCATGGTAGAAATCGACCAGATCCGACCCCACCGACCAGAAGCGCAGCGTCAGCGCGGTTTGCCACATCTCCGCCGCCGACAGGGGCAGCCGCGCTTCTTCCACCTCCATGCCGATCGCGCGGAAAGCAGAAAGCGCGTGGGTGCAGGTCTCGATTACGCCCGGCTCGGTGGGCAGCGCGCCTTGCAGATCGCCGAGCCAGCCGATCCGGCGGCCTTTCCAATCGCGATCGAGCGGGCGCGCGAAGGCCGTCGGATCGTCGGGGAGTGAGAAGGGGGCACGCGGATCGGCCCCCGCCTGCACCGACAGGAGCAGCGCCAGATCGCGCACGCGCCGCGCCATCGGGCCGGATGTGGCAAAGGTCTGGCCGAACACGTCGCTCGAAGGCACGGACGGGACACGCCCGAAGGATGGGCGGAATCCGAAGACGTTGTTCCAGCCGGCGGGGTTGCGCAACGATCCGCCGAAATCGCTGCCATCGGCAAGCGGCACCATGTGGAGCGCCAGCGCCACCGCGCCCCCGCCGGTGCTGCCCCCAGCGGCGAATGCCGGGTTCCAGGCGTTGCGGGTGGTGCCGAACAACGGGTTGAAGCTGTGCGATCCGAGCGCGAATTCGGGCACGTTCGATTTGCCGATGAAGATCGCCCCGGCGTTCCGCATCCGCGCGACCACCAGCGAATCGGCGGTGGGAATATTGTCCCGCAGGATCGGCGAGCCCTGGGTGGTGCGGATGCCGCGCGTCGGTGCGGTATCCTTCACCGCATGCGGAAAGCCATGCAGCGGCCCGCGGAAACGGCCCGCCGCAGCGTCCGCGTCGCATGCCGCAGCCATGTCCATCAGCCGCTCCGGGCGAACCTGCGAGACGATCGCGTTGAAGCGGGGGTTCAACCGCTCGAACCGCGCCAGATGGGCGGTCATGACCTCGCGGCTCGAAACCTGCTTGCGTCGAATGGCGGCCGCCAGCTCGGTCGCGCCGAGATCCAGCACGTCGCCGGCTTTGGCGGCACCGGCTGCGGCCCCGGCCCCGACATTTGCCGCTGCGATCGCGGCCGGAGCGGCGAGGAGGGTTCGCCGCGTCAGCCGCCTCGGGGGGTGTTGAGGTTTGTCACTCATGGGTCGTCATCTTCGTTCGCCTCTCCTGAACGATGGACCATATGCCCCCGGCAAACCGCCGAACGGCCCCCTTGGTCGTCAATACTCGAACGTGATGGACGACTTGAAGGTTCGTGGCGCACCCATGGTTAGATAGCCGAGTACCGCGGAGGACCAGTAATCCTTGTTGGTCACATTCTCAGCGCTTAAAGTCACACCTGCCTGCCTTAATGCTGTCGACTCGCAATAGCATTCTGTGTAGTGGGCAAAGTGATGATGGGGCAGGAGGCAGACCAGTCTGGGGCGAATATGGCTCGGCAAACCGTGAGGAACAGCCATGTCGCCACAGGCTCGATTCCGCTGGCACCCGGACCAAGCGCGTTGCCATACGCACACGGATATAAAATTCCGTCCTTGAGCGTCGACGCGCGGATCGCAGACCGTCACGCCCGTACGGCTGATGCGCCAACCATGATCGATATGCTGCTTTGGTGATGGAACGACCCGGGCGCATTCTGGCGCTGTTCGCCGGTCAGCGTCGTCGACTGATCGCCGAGGCGACGCGGCTGACCGGCGATACGGCATCGGCGGAGGATATCGTCCAAGAGGCGTGGATCCGCCTGTCGCAAGGGGCCGCGGAAACGAGCATCGACACGCCGGTCGGCTATGTCCGCCGGGTCGTGCGGAACTTGGCGCTGGACGAGTATCGACAACGGCGGCGGCGCGAGCAGGTGATGACGCTGGACCCCGACGACGATCTCGAAATGCCGGACGGCGAGGCCGTGGGTGTCGACCGGGTGCTGATGGCGCGGGAAGAGCTGGCGCTGGTGACGGCCGAACTGGCGCGGATGCCATCCCGGATGCGTCGCGCCGTCGAGCTTCATCGGGTATCCGGCGCCCCGCTGCGGGAGATTGCCGCCGAGCTGGGCGTGTCGGTCACCACCGCCCATGGGCTGGTGACGCAGGGTGTGGAGCGGTGCCGCAAATGCCTGGAACCGAAGCGGCATTGATCGACCATCCGAAAAATGGGTCGCGCGGTTCGTCATGTCTCCGTGAGCGCGGAAGGGGGACGGGATGATCGCGGACGAGGATTGTCGGCGCGAGGCGCTGGACTGGATGATCCTGTTGCAGGAGCGCCCGGACGATGCCGACGTGCGGGCGCGCTTTCGACAATGGCGGCGGGTGCCTGCATGCGACGCGGCGTGGCGGGATCTGGATCATGTCGGAGATGTGGTTCGTCAGGCATTTGGGGTTGTTCACCCCGCGTCGCCCCCCTATGCGCCGCGCCGGTGGCAGAGGGCGCTGCCTGTCGCGATGGCGGCGGGTGTGGCGGCGATCTTCGCGGTGCCGGTCGTGCTGCCGATCGCCCAGGCCGATCTCGCGACGGGGACCGGCGACGTGCGGAGCGTCAGGCTGGCCGATGGCAGTCGGGTTACGCTGGCTCCCGACAGCGCGATCGCGCTCGATGGCGCGCGGCAGGTCAGGTTGTTGCGCGGCACCGGCTTTTTCGAGGTGCGGCACGACGCCGCCCACCCGTTCCGCGTCACGATGGGCGACGCGGTGGCGACCGATCTGGGCACCGCCTTCGAGGTTCGGCGCGATGACGATGGTGCGCATATTGCGGTGCAGGAAGGACGGGTGCGCGCGTCCTGCAAGCATGGCGCCATCGACCCGAGGGACATGCAGCCGGGGGACGTCGCGGAACTGGACTGTGCGACGGGCCATGTACGGAGATCATCCGCTCCACCATCGGCGATAGCGAGTTGGACGCAAGGCCAACTCGTCATGGCGGACCGCCCCCTGGGCGAGGTGGTGGCGGCGCTGCGGCCGTGGCATCGCGGGCTGCTCCTGGCGAGGGGGAGCGGTATGGCGCGCCATGTCACGGGCGTCTACGACCTCCGTCGACCCGACCGGGCTTTGGCCGCCATCCGCCGAGCGCATGGCGCGACGGTGTGGCAGGTCACGCCCTGGTTCACCATCGTCACCGCCGATTGAGCGGCCTTTTTTAATCATCCGATAAAAAATGCCGAAAAATCCCGAGCGGCGTTCGTCTACCGAGTGAATGAGAATGATGCGCAATAGCAATCGTGTCATTCTGACCATCGGGGGACGACGTGACGAAGGGATATCCGGAATTTCGGGGCCACAAGCTCCGGTACAAGAATATGGGGCTGGCGCTGCTGCTTTCGGCCTCGTCGCTCGCGGGGCTGGTGGCGCCGCAGGTGGCACAGGCCCAGCAGGCGAGTGTCAACGTCAGCATCGCGGCGCAGCCGCTGAGCGACGCACTGGCGCAATTCGCGCAGCAGGCACGCCTCCAACTTGGTGTCGATGCGGCGCTGGTGGCGGGCAAGCGTTCGCCGGGGGTGACGGGGCGGATGGACCGCGCGCGGGCGCTCGACCGGCTGCTGGCGGGAAGCGGCCTCGACTGGCGGATCGCGGACGGCGTGCTGACGGTCCAGCAGGCGCCCGCGCACGTCGCAGCCGGAGCGCAGAAGGGGCCGCTTGTCACCGACGCCTTGCAGGTGGAGGGTGACGCCGCCCCGCGCGACGTGGCCGAAACACGCGCCCAGCGCGGCCATGACACGGTCTTCGACGGCGATTTCTCCAGCGGCTACAAGGACCGGGCCGAGATCGAACGCTACAAGGGCGTCACCACCTCCGACCTGCTGACCGGCATGGTCAATGTGCTCAGCGGCGACGCGCGCAACAGCGGTGCGCTCGACCCCAGCATTCGCGGCATCCAGGGGCCGGGGCGCGTGCCGGTGGTGATCGACGGCACCGAACAGGCGCTGACCGTGTGGCGCGGCTATAATGGTGCTAGCAACCGCGCCTATGTCGATCCCAACCTGATCTCGGGCCTGCAGGTGCTGCGCGGGCCGACCGACCAGGGCAATATCCGCAGTTCGACAGGCGGCACCGTCGTCATCAACACGCTGGACGCCGACGACGTGCTGCGACCCGGCCGGACCTTCGGCCTCGACCTGCGGTTGGAGGGCGGCAACAACTCGACCGATCCCCGCCTGCCGACGCTGCTGACCGGCCGCGACTATCGCGCCGTGCCGGGCTTTCCGCAGACTTCGCCCAGCTTCGCGCTGAACGATCCTTCCCTGCGCGTCGTGCCGCGGACCGGGTCGGACAATAAGTTCTTCTCGTTCGGCGACCGTGCCGTGCGGGTGGCCGGTGCCTTGCGGATCGAGGGGCTGGACCTGTTCGCCGCCTATGCCTTTCGCGAGCGGGGCAATTACTTCTCGGGCACGACCGGCGCGGACTATTATGAGCAGTCGAACCTGCCGTCCCGCAACCTCAACCGCATCCGGCGGCTGGCCATCGGCTATGTGCCCGGCAACGAGGTGCCCAACACCTCCAGCGACCTGGAATCGGTGCTGCTGAAGGCGACCTGGCACATCGCCGACGACCAGTATCTGCTGGTCAGCCTGCGCGACAGCGTCACCCGTTACGGCGAGATCATGCCGTCGCGCATCCCGATCGACACGGGCAATGTCCAATGGCCGCTCAGCAAGGTCCATGCCCGCGCCTATAATGCCGAATATAAGTGGCAGCCGGACAGCCGCTGGATCGACCTGAAGGCCAACCTCTGGGCCACCGATACCCGGAGCGACACCTATAATTCGGGCGGCATGCCCAATTTCGCGACCTTCGACGATCCGATCATCATCGACAATGCCCGCGCCAATGCGATGAATGATCGCTATGGCTTCAACGCCAGCAACACGCTGCGTTTCGGGACGAAGTTCGACCTGACGCTGAGCGGCAATTGGCAGCATGAGAAGCTGGCGTCGCGGGACGTCTATGATCCCGCGAATTTCCAGGGCTGGCGCCAGTTCCCGCGCGCGGGACGGCGGGAGGAATTCCTGGTCCGGCTGGACGGCGAGTGGCGACCGGCCAGCTTCCTGAAGCTGAACGCCGGGCTCAGCTATGCCGGATACTGGGCGGTGGACGATTTCGCGCGCGACCAGATCGCCAAGGGCAATGCCAACCTGAATACGACCCTCTACAAGGGGTACAGTTCCTCGTTCCAGGTACAGGGTACCGGGGAGGCATTCTATCGGCGATTTATTGAGAGCGTTTTGGTGGGCGCGCCGGCCGAGGAAATCGAAAGCATTCTCGCGTCCGTTCTGCCGGACTATCTGGCAAGCCCTTACCCGATCTCGTTCGATCAGGCTGGCCCGAACTGGGTACCCGATGCGCAAGGGCGCTACAGGCGAGCGGATAACCCCTGTGCCAACGGCACGATCAATACGATCCCCGGTAATAACGGGGTCTGCATTTTGCAGACTATCCACGAAACTGTCCCGATCGCCGCGCCGCGTCGCTCCGCCCACAATTGGGCGCCGAGCTTCACGGCCACCGTCTATGCCGACGAACATAGCCGCGCCTATGCCCGCTATATCGAGACGTGGCGCTTCCCGAGCATGTTCGAAAGCACGCTGGGCTTCTCAGCCTCGTTCAACCCTGCGTCGCCGCTACGGCCCGAGCATGCCAGGCTCTATGAGGTCGGGCTGGTCCGCGACCTGCGCAGTCTGTTGCGCTTGAACAGGGAGGACCAGCGCGCCGACATCAAGCTGACCTTCTATCGCAACCACATCAAAAATGTGGTCGAGCGATCCACCCAGCTCCAGTTCAGCAATGTCCAGGAACAGACGATCGCCGGGATCGAGGCGGAGGCGCGGATCGACACCGGCGGCTTCTACAGCCAGCTCGGCGCGGCGTTCATGACCACCAACCGGGTCTGTGACGAAAGCGTCGCCGCACTCGCCGACCGGAAGAATGGCAGCATCCCGAACTGCGTCAAATATGGCTTCCCGGACGGTTTCCTGCTGACCCAGGCGACGCCGGAGCAGACGGTCAACTGGACGATGGGCGGACGCTTTTTCGACAGGAAGCTCGAGATCGGCGGGCGGCTGACCTATTACAGCCGCTATAATAATCCGTTGTTCCAGAAGATCGCCGACCTGCCGGAAGCGGAGCAGCTCGACGTCTTCTCGCTCAACGTGCCGTTCAGTTGGGGCGAGATCGTCACCGCCGACGCCTATGTCCGATACCGGCTGAACGACCGTTTCTCGGCCGAGCTGGTCGGGACCAACCTCAATGATCGTTATTATGCGGACCCGCTGACCCGTTCGATGATGCCCGCCCCCGGGCGCACCGTTCGGCTGAGCCTGACGGGCCGCTTCTGATGATCCCGAAATTCGACCCCGCCGTCCATGTCCTTCCTGAAAACCGGACTGGGGCGACGGGGCCGGATCGATGCGCCCGAAGCGATCGGGCGCACACCACCACAGGAGTATAGCATGACCTCCATCAAGATGAAGACCATCCTTCTCGCCGGTTTGGCCACGATGCTGACGACTGGGTCGGCACAGGCGCAGTTCGCCGGTGGCTCCAGCGACGCCAGCAAGGTCACGGTGGGCGAGAGCGATGTGCAAGGCGGGCCTCACGTCAAAGGACGCGCCGGTATCGCCGTACCGGGGACCAATGGCCGAAAGGTCGACTTCCAGGGTCTGAGCCTGTACGCGCTGCCCGACCTGAACGGTGTCCGCCACCTCAACATGGCGAGCAGCAACACCCAGGATCATAGCCGTTATGGCGACTTCCGCTTCGCGCAGGTCGGCTCGGCCGATCTGTGGTTCGGCGAATGGTCGCAGACCGGCAACGCCTCGGCGGGCGATCACGCTGTCTATTATGTCGGCAACACGAGCGGCACGACCGTCCCGACCAGCGGCACCGCGACCTATGCGGTCAAGGGCATCAGCGACTATGCCAATAAGGGGGTGCTGACCGGTACGCTGACCGCCAATTTCGGTTCGGGCACCTCGGGCACGTTGCGCGGCAGCCTGTCCAATGCCTCGACCGGGGCAGGCGTCAACATCGGCACGGCCACGATCCGCACTGATGCGACGTTCAGCGGGTTCGCGGCAACCGCCACCCAGTCTGGTGCCGTGGTCGCGTCCGGTGGCGCGGTGAACGGTCGCTTCTTCGGCGCGAATGCAGCGGCCCTCGCCGGCACCGTGAAGTTCAACAGCGCGCGTCAACACGACACCGCGTTCGGCGGCACGAAGAACTGACGCGAAGGGCCGGGCTCCCGTCTCTCCCTTGCGGGGGCCCGGTTCCACCACGATCATGATGCGCGACACGCCCATTCCCCATATCCTGACGCTCGCCACGCTGCTGCTGGCCGCGCCCGCCGCCGCGCAGAGCGCGCGCAGCGACGACAATCGCCTGCGGCTCGATCCCGGCATCGACCGCCGGGTCAACGCGCAGGAGCGCGCCGCGATCGACGGCACCGAGCCGCCGGACCGCATCACCATCGACGGACAGGTCTATACTGTCGCCAACACTCCCGACGATCTCGGCCGCGCGCTGTACCTGTCGGTCGCGCGCAAGAACTGGGCCGATGTCCGCCGCTTCCTGCCCCGCTACCGGGCGCTACCCCGGCCCGACCTGATGCTGGTCGCCTGGGCCCTGGGTGGCCTCGCACGCAGCGGAGGCCGGCTGGGCGAGGCTGAGCGCCACTATCGCGCGCTGCTGGCCATCCAACCCGATTTCCTCCCCGGCCGCCTCGAACTCGGCCGCGTGCTGTTCGAGGATCGCAAGGACCGCAAGGCGAAGCGCCTGTTCCGCGCCGTTCGCGACGAACTGGCGGGGCAGGGCGCGCGGGCCGCCGGGGTCCGCAAGACCGTCGACACCTTCCTTTCCGTGCTCGACCGGCGGAGCGGCTGGCAGGGGATGATCGCGATCGGTCCCGGCTATAGCAGCAATCTCAACCAGACCTCGGCCAGCCAGACCTGCCTGCTGACCGGCGACAACAGCGTGTGCCTGATCGACCGCACCCTGCCGCCCGCCATCGCCTCGGTCGGCCTGAATATCGAGGGCAATGTCAGCCGCCGGATCGCGTTGAAGGGGCATGGCGGGCTGCTGGCGCGCGCCTTCGTCTATGGCGACATCTGGCCGGGCCATGGCGATTTCAACCAGGCGACGCTGAGCGCGCAGATCGGCTATGACCATCAGACCGCGCGGCGCAGCCTGACCCTGTCGCCGACCTTCGACTTGTCGAGCTTCGGTAATCGCCTGCTCTTCACCGCGCCGGGGCTGCGTGCCGAGGCGATGGTCACGCCGTCACCCGCCACCGCGCTGCGCCTGGAGGTGGCGCGCCGCGTCTTCCACTACCGCCGCGACTTCGCCGATCTCGATGGTCCGCTGACCGAGGCGAGCCTGACTGGCTGGCTCTCGCGGCCCGGCGGCTGGACGCTGTTCGCCGGCCTGGAGGCCGGGGACAAGGGGGCAGGGGCCCTCGCCAACGCCTATCGCCACATGGGGGCGCGGCTGGGCGTGGTGCATGGCTTTGGCGACTGGGGCGAATTGTCGCTGATCGGCTCGGTCCGGCAGCGCGACTACCGCGCCTATAGCGATTTGCTGGCGGCCAGACGCCATGACCGCGAGACCAACCTGACCGCCGTACTGCGCCTGCCCAAGCTGCGCCTCGCCGGTCTGACCCCCAACATCCTCCTTCAGCACAATCGGGTGAAGAGCAATGTCGACTGGCTTTATTCCTTCCGTCGCACGGCTGCCAGCATTCGGCTGGAACATGCATTCTGACGATCCGCGATCCGGTTATCGCCAGCCGGTGCAGGCCCGCGCGTTCGGGACGGCGGCGCTGGCGGCGGGCGGGATGCTGGCGGCGTTGTTGCTGAGCATCCGGCTGTTCTCCCCGCCGGTCCCGGCCGTGGATGCGGGGCGGACGGCGGTGTTCGTCGCGGCGTCCATCCCACTCACCGGGTCGGAGCCGCCGCCGCCCGATCCGGTGGTCGATCCCCAGCCGCCTGTCCCGAAGCCGCCCATGGCCGTGGTGACGACGACCTCGCCGACCATGGCCGCGCCGGTCGTCCTGCGCAGCGCCCCACCGTCGATCGCCTTGCCCTCCGCCGCTGCGTCGGCGCAACCGGTGTCGGCGCCGGTGCTGGCTCCATCCGTTGTCGCGAAGCCGGTGGAAAGTCCGGCCAGACCCGACCCCGCCGCCCAGGAAGCCGCCGCGGCGGACTGGCGGGCGCGTCTGCTCGGGCATCTCAAACGCTATCGCCGCTATCCGCGTCAGGCGGAGGCGGCGCGGCAACAGGGCGTCGCGCGGGTCGCCATCACCTTGCGCCGATCGGGCGAGGTGATCGCGGTCGAGCTGGTCCATGGCAGCGGCTATCCGCTGCTCGACATGGAGGCGCGCACGACGGTGCGGCGAGCCTCTCCCTTGCCCGCCGTCGATGATGCCGTTCCCGGCGATCCGGTGACCGTGGAGGTACCGATCGACTTCGCCTTGCGCCGCTGAACCGTCTTCTCACCGAAGGGATTTCACCATGACCGTCATCGCCTCCCACATCGCTTCCGGCCCCGCCCTGGTCGTTGCCACCCGATCTCTCTCACGCTCTCAGCGGCTGATGCAGGCGACCCGCAGCGCGCATGACCGGTTGGACGACCGGATCATCTCCGCGGGGCCGTTCCAGACACGCGATCACTATGTCCGGTTGCTGACGATGCAATATCGTTTCCACCGGGCGATCGACGGGCTCTACGGCCGCGCTCTTCCCCTTCCAGCCTCGCTGGAACTGCCCAACCGGCGGCGGTTGGAGCGGGTGCGGCAGGACTTACGCGATCTGGGTCGGTCGCCGCCCCTGGATGAAGGACGGGCCCCGTTCGACGCCAGCCGGATCGATCCGGCCGCCGCCATCGGATGGCTGTGGGTCGCGGAGGGATCGACGCTCGGCGCTGGGTCGCTTTTGAAACGTGCGGCAGCGCTGGGCCTTGGCGAGGCGTTCGGCGCGCGTCACCTCGCCGATCCTCCCGAAGGGCGCGGCCAATATTGGAAGCGGTTCGCCAGCGCGGTCGATGCGCTGAACCTGGATCAGACGGACGATGCCTTGATGCTGAATGGTGCGCGAGACGCCTTCGCCCATGTCCGGCGACTGGCCGATGACTGCTTCGCATAACTGAAAGGGATGAAGCGGTTTTCCCGGATCGGCGGGCTGTTGCCGGGGCTCGTCTGCGTCGCGCCCAGAGGGCATAGGCCCAGCAACCTTGTAGGTATCAACGGAATATAAAGTTGGTGTTGGACGGGCCGCACCGGCCCGGACATGCTTGCCTCCACAAAAGCGAAAGCTTCGGACAAGCCGCAATGAGAGAATGGGGCATCCTGTGGAGAGGAAGCGGATGATGGGTGTCATGCCATTCCGACGATGTTCGGCACCGCGCCGTCCAACATCCCAACGATCATGATGGAGAGCGATATGACATCCCTGCTCGACGCCGCGCATCTCGATGGCCGGTTCTTCGATGGGAAATGGATCGAGGGTGGCGAGGGCTATGACGTCCTCGAACCGGCGACCGGCTCGGTGCTGGCGCGCGCCGCCTCGGTCGACGCGGCGACCGTCGCGCGAACGGCGGCGGCGGCACGCGCCGCGCAGCAGGACTGGGCGGCGGCGACGCCCGACGTCCGGGCTGGGGTCTTCGTCCAGGCGGCGGCGCTGGCGCGGGCGCATGGCGAGGAGATCGTGACCTGGATCATGCGCGAAAGCGGCTCGGTGCGCGCCAAGGCGGAGTTCGAGCTGGCGATCACGATCAAGGCGATCGAACTGGCGGCGGCCATGCCGCATCAGGCGCAGGGGCTGGTCCTGCCCAGCGAGCCGGGGCGGCTCAGCCTGGCGCGCCGTCGTCCGCTGGGCGTGGTCGGGGTGATCGCGCCGTTCAACTTTCCGCTCTACCTCGCGATGCGGGCGGTGGCGCCCGCGCTGGCGGTGGGCAATGCGGTGCTGCTCAAGCCGGACCCGCGCACGGCGATCTGCGGCGGCCTGGTGATCGCACGGCTGTTCGAACAGGCGGGTCTGCCCGCCGGCGTGCTGTCGGTGCTGCCGGGCGGCGGCGAGGCGGGGGCGGCGCTGTGCGCGGACCCCAATGTCGCGATGATCCAGTTCACCGGCTCGACCGGGGCGGGCCGCAAGGTGGGCGAGGCGGCGAGTCGCCATCTCAAGAAGGTGTCGCTCGAACTGGGCGGCAAGAACACCCTGATCATCCTGGACGATGCCGATCTCGACCTCGCGACCCGCAATGCCGCCTGGGGCGCGTGGCTGCATCAGGGGCAGATCTGCATGACGGCGGGCCGCATCCTGGTCCACCGCGCGATCTTCGACGCCTTCGCCGCCCGGCTGGCCGACAAGGCGAAGGCGCTGCCCGCGGGCGATCCGATGTCGGGTACGGTCGCGGTCGGTCCGCTCATCAGCCAGCCGCAGCTCGACCATGCGTTCGACATTCTCGACCGCAGCGTCGCCGCCGGTGCACGCGTCATGGCGGGCGGCACCGCCCAGGGGCTGTGCCTTGCGCCCACCGTGCTGGACGGCGTGGTGCCCGGCATGGCGGCATTCGAGGAGGAGATTTTCGGCCCCGTCGCGGTGCTGGTGCCGTTCGACACGGACGACGAGGCGGTCGCGCTCGCCAACGACACCGAATATGGCCTGTCCGCGGCGGTGATCTCGCGGGATGTCGGCCGTGCCATGGCGTTGGGCGAACGGCTGCGCGCAGGCCTGCTCCACATCAACGACCAGACCGTGAATGACGAGGTGGTCAATCCCTTTGGCGGGGTGGGCGCCTCCGGCAACGGGTCGGCGATCGGCGGCCCGGCCAATTGGGAGGAGTTCACCCATTGGCAGTGGGTGACGATCAAGGGCGCCGCACCCGCCTATCCCTTCTGACGGTTCGCAACGACATGACAGGATGCAGGAGATGACGATGACCGACATGCGCAGCATCACCGCCGCCGTGGTTCGCGGCCAGGGCGCACCCTTCGCGATCGAGGAAGCGAAGATCGCCGCCCCGCAGGGGGGCGAGGTGCTCGTCCGGATCGTCGCGGTGGGGGTGTGCCACACCGACATCATCGTGCGGGACCAATATTATCCGGTGCCGCTGCCCGCCGTGCTCGGCCATGAAGGTGCGGGCGTGGTCGAGGCGGTGGGGCCCGGCGTGACCGCCGTCGAACCGGGCGACCATGTCGTGCTCAGCTTCGCCTCCTGCGGGGTCTGCGGTCCGTGCCTGACCGGTCATCCGGCGCATTGCGGCGACTTCTTCGCGCTGAATTTCGGCGGCGGGCGCAAGGACGGCTCGACCGCGACGTGCGATGCGCATGGCGGGGCGCTGCACGATCATTTCTTCGGTCAGTCCTCGTTCGGCAGTTTCGCGATGGCCCACGAGCGCAACATCGTGAAGGTCGCCAAGGACGCGCCTCTCGAACTGCTCGGGCCGCTCGGCTGCGGTATCCAGACCGGCGCGGGGGCGGTGCTGCGCGCGCTGAAGGTTCCGTCGGGGGCCAGCTTTGCCGCCTTCGGTTCGGGCGCGGTCGGCCTCAGCGCGATCATGGCCGCGCGGGTCGCGGGTGCCACGACAATCATCGCCGTCGACGTGACGCCCAGTCGGCTCGACCTAGCCAGGGAACTGGGGGCCACGCATGTGGTCAACAGCCGCGAGACCGATGCGGTGGAGGCGATCCGCGCGATCACCGGCGGCGGTGCGGACTTTACGCTGGAGAGCAGCGGTCGGCCCGAGGTGCTGCGCCAGGCGATCGACGCGCTGACCATCATGGGCACGTGCGGCATCGTCGGCGCGCCCAGGCTGGGCACCGAGGCGAGCTTCGACGTGAACATGGTCATGGTGCCCGGCAAGCGCATCATGGGCATCGTGGAGGGCGATGTCGTGCCGCAGGTCTTCATCCCCGAGCTGATCGCACTCCACGCCCAGGGGCGGTTTCCCTTCGACCGGCTGGTGAAGTTCTACGACTTCGCCGACATCAACCAGGCGGTGGCGGACAGCGAAAGCGGCGTGACGATCAAGCCTATCCTGCGCCTGCCCGCCTGATGGGAAAGCGGGCGGGGGGCGTCTTCATATCGCCCCCGTCAGCCCAGATCGCCACCGGCCACGGGCAGGACCGAGCCGGTGATGTAGGAAGCCTCGTCGGAGGCCAGGAAGAGGATGGGCGCGATCTGCTCGTCCAGCGTGGCATAGCGTCCCAGGAAGGTGGAGGTGGTGACCTGCTCCACCGCCTCGGCCATCCAGGCCTGTTCGCGGGCGTCGTCGCCGTCCGGATTGCGCGGTACGGTGCGCGGCGGGGCCTGGGTGCCGCCGGGCGCGGTCGCGACGACGCGGATGCCCTGGTCGCCATATTCCATCGCCAGGCTCTGGGTGAGGGCGTTGATCCCGCCCTTCGCCGCCGAATAGGGTACGCGCCGGATGCCGCGTGTGGCGTTGGAGGACACGTTGACGATCGTGCCGCCACCCTGGCGCAGCATGGTCGGGAGGACGGCGTGACAGCCCCAGAGCGTCGGCATCAACGAACGGCGGATCTCCGCCTCGATCTGCTCGGGCTCGAACGCGGCAAAAGGGCGCATCCGGATCGCGCCGCCGACATTGTTGATAAGGATGTCGATCCGCCCAAAAGTCACCACCGCCGCCGCCATCGCGGCGGCCGCGCCGTCATGGGTTTCAAGGTCGCAGACGAAGAACGCCGCCGCCCCGTCCGCTTCCTCCGCCACATCGGCCACGAACTCGGCGCGGTCGACCAGCAGGACGGCGGCCCCCTCGGCGGCGGCGCGCAGCGCGACGCCGCGCCCGATGCCCTGGGCGGCCCCCGTCACCACCATCACCTTGTCGCGGAAACGTCCGGCGAAGGTCATGCCGCCACCGCGACGGGCGCTTCGCTGGGCGCGAATTTCTCGTAATGGAAATGCTTCGGCTCGACGCCCTTGTCGCGCAGGAAGACGCGCACCGCCTCGACCATCGGCGGTGGTCCGCACAGATAGATGTCGCAGTCGCCCGCGTTCAGATGCGCATCGGTCAGATGATCGGTGACATAGCCCTTCAGCGGATGCGCGCTCTGCGGATGGGCGACGCACATGGTCCAGCTCAGCGAGGGGAGGCGCGCCGCCAGGGCTTCGATCCGGGCGATCTCGACCATGTCGCCGTCCCGGGTCACGCCATAGATCAGGTGGAGCGGCTGATCCGTGCCGGTGTCGGCCAGCACCTCCAGCATCGACAGGATCGGCGCGAGCCCGGTGCCGCCCGCCAGCAGGATCGTCGGCCGCTCGACCGCCCGCATGAAGAAGCTGCCCTGCGGTCCGACGAAACTCATGCGTGCGCCGGGCTTCGCCTGGGAGGTCAGCCATCCGCTCATCAGCCCGCCGGGCATGTTGCGGATCAGGAAACTGGCCTCCGCCGCGCCCGGTTTGGAACTGAAGGAATAGGCGCGGTGCTGGTCGGTGCCGGGGACCGCCAGATTCACATATTGGCCGGGTAGGAAGCCGAGGGCGGCCGGATCGTCCAGCCGCAGGGTGAGGCGGATCGTGCTGTCCGACACCAGGTCCACCGTCGCCACCTCGCCTTCATGCACGGCGGGCTTCACCTTGCAGGCGGTGGAGGGGACGGGCACCGCGATGACGCAATCGGACGAGACGCGCATCTGGCAGGTCAGGACCAGCCCTTCCTCCGCCTCGTCGGCGGTCAGCGCCTCGTCGATATAATCGTCGCCCAGATCATAGACGCCTTGCTCGCAGCGGCATTTGCAGGTGCCGCACACGCCGTCCGAACAGTCCATCGGCAGGTTGATCTTCTGGCGGAACGCGGCGTCCAGCACGGTCTCGCCCGGGTCGCAGGTGATGAAGCGCGTCGCCCCATCCTCGAAATTCAGTGCGATACGGTGGCCCATGATATCCTCTCCGGGGGCCGGGCGTCAGACGTGATAGACGTCGATCACCTGGCGGATATAGTCGTTCTTGAGCACGACCTTCTTGTGGGTGATGAGCGGCTGCGCGCCCGTCGCGTCGATGGTGTAGAAGGACGTGCCGAAGAAGCTCAGCGTCTCGTTGTAGCGGTGGCTGAGCGTGTGCCAGTTGAACCGCACCTGCATCTGCCCGTCGGTCTCGCCGAGGATTTCGACATTCGAGACGGCGTGATTGGTGCGCGGCTCGGGCATGCTCGCCCCCGACCGCTCGGTCTTGATGCGGAAGACCCGGTCCTCCAGCCCGTCGCGATCGGGATAATAGATCAGCGAGATTTCGCGCTGCGGGTCCTCGACGATCCGGTCGTCATCGTCCCAGGCGGGCATCCAGAAGACCGCGTGCGGGGCATAGCAGGCCAGCCACTCGTCCCACTGGCGGTCGTCGAGCAGCCGCGCTTCCCGATAGAGGAAGGCGAGGAGCCGGTCATAGGTCAGGCTCATGCCGCCACCTCGAGCCGGTCGACCGGCCGCAGCCTGGGGCCGCCGTCCCCGCCGCCATCGCGGTCGAGGGCGGCGATCAGCGTTCGTGCCCAATATTCATGCTGGCGGACGAACAGCCCCTCATCCTCGCTGCGCCCGCCGCTGAGCAGGGGGTCGAGGCCCAGCGCCCGCGCATTGTCGTCCGGTCCCGCGACCCAGTGGGTCGCCCCGCGGCTAAGGTCGTTCCACAGCTCGCCCGCGCCCTCATAGGCCTTCTGGCAGGAGCGGAATTCCTCCAGATCGTCGGGCGTGCCCATGCCGCTGACGTTGAAGAAATCCTCATATTGCCGGATGCGCAGCGCGCGGTCGGCGTCGCTCTCGCCCTTGGGCGCGAAGCAATAGATGGTCACTTCGGTGCGATCGACCGCGATCGGGCGGACGACGCGGATCTGGGTCGAGAACTGGTCCATCAGATAGACATTGGGATAGAGGCACAGATTGCGGGTCTGATCGACGATCAGCTTCGCGCGCTCCTCGCCCACCCGCGCCGCCAGCGCCTCGCGATGCGCATAGATGGGGCGCACCTCGGGGTTGAGCAGCCGCGTCCAGAGCAGGATATGGCCATGCTCGAAGGCATAGACGCCGCCGACGCTCTTGGACCAGCCATCGGGATCGACCGCCTTGACCGAGTCCTCCTTGCGGCGGCCGGTGGTCGCGGCATAGTTCCAGTGGACCGCGCTGACATGATAGCCGTCCGCGCCGTTTTCGATCTGCAGCTTCCAGTTGCCGTCATAGACATAGGTGGAGTTGCCGCGCAGCACCTCCAGCCCTTCGGGCGCCTGGTCGACCATCTGGTCGATGATCAGGCGGGTCGAGCCGAGCCAGTCCGCCAGCGGCGGCACGTCGGCGTTGAGGCTGCCGAACAGGAAGCCGCGATAATTCTCGAACCGGGCGACGCGGGTCAGGTCGTGCGACCCTTCGGTATTGAACCCGGCGGGATAATCGCCGGTCTTGCCGTCCTTGACCTTCAGCAGCTTGCCCGCGTTGCTGAAGGTCCAGCCATGGAACTGGCAGGTGAAGCTGCCCTTGTTGCCATGCTTGCGACGGCACAGCATCGCGCCGCGATGCGCGCAGGCGTTGATGACCGCGTTCAGCGTGCCGGTCTTGTCGCGGGTGATGATGATCGGCCGGCGACCGATATGGGTGGTGAAATAGTCGTTATTCTCCGGGATCTGGCTTTCATGCGCCAGATAGACCCAGTTGCCCTCGAAGATGTGCTTCATCTCCAGCTCGAACAGGTCGGGATCGGTGAACATGTCCCGGCGGCACCGAAAGGCTCCGGTGGCGGGGTCGTCGACCACGGCGGTGGCCAGGCGTTCGCGAAGGTCGGTCATGGCATGTCCCCCCAGGATCAGGCGACGGCCAGGCGCGCGCGGTGCGAGAAGGCTTCCTCCTCGGCATCGTCGGCGCGCTGCAACTGGAAGTCGAAGGCGATATGCGCGGTGTCGCCCTGCCGGTTGGGCACCGGCAGCAGCCCCTCGCGGGTGCCGAAGGCGAAGTCGTCGGCGGCGAAGGGATCGTCGCCGAAATTGATCTGGGTGGTCAGCTGGCGATAGCCGGGCGCCTCGATGAAGAAATGGACATGGGCGGGGCGGTTGCCGTGGCGGCCGAGCACCTGCATCAACTGGTCGGAGGCGCCGCCGGGCGGCACACTATAGCCGTTGGGCATCTTGGAATGGAACGCATAGCGCCCATCGTCGGCCACCCGGATACGGCGGCGATTGTTGAACGGCGTCTGCTCGTGGGTGGGGTCGAAGTGCGAATAGAAGCCCTTCGAATTGGCGTGCCAGACATGCAGGATCGCGTTCCTCACCGGCTC
>JAAIGG010323743.1_pt1 | contig 20506 bp, 30 predicted proteins | sample 6487391 | NCBI WGS metagenome assembly JAAIGG01 (sample SAMN13974130, study PRJNA590717) | phyllosphere metagenome | biome: asymptomatic weeds; feature: pooled weeds collected from a community garden; material: weeds; isolation source: pooled asymptomatic leaves from various weed species from...
AGTCCTTGGCAGACGTATCCGAAGACAGCGACGAATAATTTATACAAGTTATAGCGTTTAAATAACTTGTATAAGTTGCACAACTTACGTAACCCATCAGCAGCGCACCTTGCAGGCTGTACTGCTGATGCTGTAAATCCCAGTTTTATCAGATAATTTCTTGCCGGTATGGCTGCGCGGGTGGTAGCGTGCGCAGCAGTACGGAATCCGTGTGCCTGTGGATATCCCAGGCACCGGCGATCCAGAGCCTCAATGGGCGACATGCCCCGGCCAACAGAGACTTGAATGATGTGATTCTCGAATAGCAGAAACCAGAAAGCCCCGCTTGCCGGCGGGGCTTTCTGGAATAACCGAACAGGGCGTTTTGACGGACGCAGTCTTGTTCGACACACAAAATGTGAGCCGATTATGGCAATCACGGGGGTTTCGTGCAAGCCCTAAAATGTGATAGCCGTCTGCTCGCCGCAGAATGGTATGCCCATGGAACATTGCCCAGCTTGGACGGCCAGCTGTACACCTGCCTTCCAAATCCAATGCGTTCTCCCTTCCCTTCCCCTCGCTCTGCCGATTTGCCTAGGCCTTGACCTTTCGAGCGCTCTGACAGGAGCGCACCATGACTAAGCCCAAGCTACGATCGGTCACCCTTGCAGCTCACGACCCACATTCCGCGCTACGCCGTCCAGCTCGCAAGGCACCTAAGCGCTTTGCAGCAGTACGTCATCTGACGGCACAGCAGCTGAAAAACCCCCTGATTCGCGGCGCCGCTGAACGGCTTGGAAATATCCATCACTACCGTGGACAGTACCTGCGCCGCTTGGACCAGGTGCATGGGTCAGGCGGGCGCCGCACCCGTAGCGAGAAGTTTGCCGCTCTCGCCCAATTGGCCGAGCAGATCTTGGTGCGCCTCGACCTGGCAACGGGAGTGTTGGGCTATCTGGACCCGGCCGACGGACGTTATGTGCTCAATACTCAATGCCACATGGCCGAAGATGCAGGCCTATCGGCACCCGTGGTCTGCAGACTTTTCCAGACCCTGGACGCAGCTGGATACTGCTATCGCCGGATAGAGCGTGTCCGTCTCGATGAGACAGACGAGAACGGGCTGCACCTGGTGCGCACCCGTGTCCTTGTACGCTTCACTCGGCAGTTCTGGCGGGATCTGGGCCTGGCCTACGTCCATGAGCGCGTTCAGAAAGCGGCGAAGAAACGCCGTGAATCTCAGTTACGCGACCTGGCTATGCGGCAGCTGTCCGAGCGGGAGCGCTATTCACGCGAACAGCATCGCAGAGAAGTCTCCCGGCAGCGCTGGGAGGCTAAGAACAATCGAGCTGCAGACGATCAACCCCCCGCTCCAAATGGCCAGGCGAAGACCACTGATGATCGAGGCGGCAGCGTCCAGAGTTCATTGGACCGACTGATGCGATCGGTGGCCAACAAGGTAGCTGGCTAGCCCCTACAAACGGCATTTTTTGTTGAATCCGCTGCCCGCGGAGGCCTTCGTGCGCCCAAAATTTGGCCAGCAGAGTCGAGCCTTCGATCGCGCTACGTGATAACGCCTTAGACAGTCCTTTTCAGCGCATTGATGGCGGACAGAGCGGGCGCTTTCGTCGAGGCTTGAAATAAATGGAATTTTATCCCCTCTTCAGTTTCCCCCTTCGGAAAAAACAGGGCTTTGCGAGGTTAAACCTCGCAGAGCAAGAAGGCTTCGCGCAAGTCGTGCCTACGGCACGGCGCGAAAGGTGCGTCGTCAAGATCGAGCAATTGCCCATCAGGCGTCCCAGGCCGATAGAACCGGCCTGGAATGGCCCTACGGGCCACCCTGCGGGCGCCGACCCGGATTCTGCGCCCCCAGGCGGCTACGCCACCTGCCGGCGCAACCGGGCGCGTGTGCGCGTGGGCAAAAACACGTCAGCACGGCTGTACGTCACCAAAAGATTGCCTTCAGGAAGGCATGCATTTTGGCCGTTGCTTCGATGCTCAGCACCGCTGGCACCGCTAGCGTGCCAGGAGCGACATCGAGCAGATGGCCAGGTCGTCGACCAGTAGCTCTAGCAAGTCCTGACCAGGTGCTAGCCACCTGCGCCAATCGCCGCCGGCAGATCCTTCTGCCGCGGTTCCCAGGGCGATATCGAGCAGCTGGCTAGGTCCTGGAGCTGCTGCTGGCTAGCGGCGCCGTCTGGTAGACCCGCAGCGCCCAGACCAACCTTGCGCAACTAGCCAGCTCCTGGAGCTGCTGCAGATGATTACCAGCTGCTGGCCAGCGCCGTCGGCGCCGGCCGGAAAATCCGCAGCTCCAGGGCTGATCTTGGATAAATGGCCGGCTCCTAAAGCTTCAACATGAGGTTCTGTCCGGCTTGGTCGGGCTCTGGGCATTGGGTCGAATACATGAAGGCGATTCCGGCGAAAAGTATTTGTATGGATGGACAGTGTTCGCCGGGTAGTTCTGACCACTCGCCAATGCGCAGGCGAAAAAAAACCGCCCTAGGGGGCGGTTTTTTTTCTGTTTGAGCAGTTAGCGGTCCGCCCAAACGGTGCACCAGAAAGCATCTATGCCCTGTCAGAATAAAGGCCCTTGTTAGATTTGACAAACTGTCAGGATAAGAAACGCTCACAATTTTTATCGTCAAGGAAGTGCGAAGATCAAAGATAAATGCTCTGTCAAGCACCGAAAAGCGCGTAAATGTACTGATTCGCCATGGACTTTCTCTGAGGCCCCAGTACCATAAATCGTACGCAGACAGACCGCCACTGGTGGTAGCTAGGCACCGAACAGAATTCAGGACCTCCCGGCCACGGCTTTAGCGGGCCGTCCAAGGATTCACCGGGAGGATCATCAGCCAGGCCGCCCCAGACAGCATCTATGCACCCTGCTTTCAGCTTGCCCTAGGTCCTTGGGTGGGCAGGTGGGGATAGGCCCAGCCTCACGCAGGGCCTAGGTATGCCGAAGAAATTCAGCGATACCCTGCGTCTGCTCGCTGATCTTGTTCGCGTCCTTGCGGCGCTGGACCGGCTACGCGACAGCATTGACCGCCTGTTCTAACAGGTGATCGGGGAGAGCCCGCCTGGTTTCGGCTGTGGCGGGCTTTTTCTTGCCCGCGATTCCTATTGCAACGCTTAACGTTATCCGTTAACATCCTCTTTAACGAGTTGCGTTAAGGAGGTGAGATGATACGAAGCTTTAAATGTAAGGATACGCAGGAGCTGTTCACTACCGGATCGAATCGGGAGTGGAGCCAGATAGCCAGTGTGGCGGAGCGAAAGCTAACCGCGCTGAGCGAGGCGGTAGAGCTTAGAGACCTTCGGTCGCCACCAGGTAACCGCCTTGAAGCTTTAGAAGGCGACCGGAAAGGCCAGCACAGCATCCGAGTAAACGATAAATGGCGTATCTGTTTTGAATGGACCCCGCAGGGGCCGATAAACGTAGAGATAGTCGACTACCACTGAGGTGGTCGGCTACGCCGCTTCCTAACGACGACTCGACTCTGCCTTACGTTCCAAGCAAAAACCCGACTCAAGATCCAATCATAGAGTATAGAGAAAGAGGTAATGCCATGCTGACCAACGGAATGCGCCCGGTTCATCCTGGGGAGATCCTGCGGGAAGACTATTTGGTACCAATGGATATGACCCCGTCCGCCCTGGCCCGCGCTCTGGGCGTCTCGGCACCTACGGTCAACGACGTGGTGCTGGAGCGCCGCGGAGTGTCCGCCGATATGGCCTTGCGCCTTGCTGCTGCATTCGACACCACACCCAATTTCTGGATGGGCCTACAGGCCACCTACGAACTGCGGGTGGCGGAAACGTCGAAAGGCGAGACCATCCGCCAACAAGTCAAACCGCTGCAAGTCGCCTGACATGTGGCATGCCCGGCTGGTCTATGGCCAGTCGGGCGCCTGGCAGGTCGGCTACATGGCCGCGCTTATCGGCCTTGGCGACCCCTGCCCCTACCTGACATCGACGGTCGACGCTATCGAATGGCGTGACGGTCACGCGGTGGCCCTGCAGCTGCTGCGCGAGTTGCCGGAAGACTGACCCCCAAGGAATAGCCATATGGACATCCCCCAGCTGGAAAAAACCATCCTCAAGATGGCCCAGGATTGCCTGACCATCGCAGAGCAGTACCGCAATAAGCGCCTGCAGGGCACCGCTACTGACGAGGATGCGGAAACGTTCGTGGACAATTCCGTGGCCCTTGAGACTCTGGTGAAATTGGCCTATGACAATGAGTCCGGCATGACCACCGAAACCCGCCTATTGCTGCTCGGTATCGAGAGTCAGGAGGTCCAGCTGATGCTCCCCCTGCGCGAAGGCTGAAACCTCCCCACAACCTAACCAACTCGGCGCTGCCAACAAGAGGCGCCGCCCATCACAAAGGAAAACCACCAATGCCAGACTTCAAAATGAGCGACGTGAAACAGGTGCGCGAGACGACTTCAATCAATACCGCGAACAGTTACTTGGCCGAAGGCTGGGTGATGTTGGGCACCAGTAACGGGAAGGATGAGACTGGTTATCCGATCACCTCCTATTCGCTGGGCTGGGTGCGGGAAGAAAATCCGCCGAAATCCTACTGAATGCCCGCCACCGCCTTCGCATAAGTAGCCATTACGCCAGATAGACCCACACAGACAAGGCTGCTCCGGTCGCCTTGTATGGGGACCCAGGATGCCACACCCCATGGGACTGACGTGCCAGACCCCTACCCAGTGGTTCGCGAGCGAACCCGACAGTTACGGAGAGACAGGCCATGGCGACACAATCACTGAGGGACCGCGTTTTCACTGAGTACGAAGCCGAGCAAGCCGCCACCCTGGCCCAGCTACCCGGCGAGGTGCGCGCCGTTCTTGATGCAATGGGGAACAGCGATGGGCGTGGCGCGATTGTCGATGCGCTGGCTAATGTGCTCCGAACTAGGGAGGACGCCTGGCGAATGATGCTGCTGGGCTCACTGAGCTATGCCTTGAGAGTCGGGCATCTTACCTACGGCGGCAAAGAGATCGTGAGCGCCTACGCCGCGACACTGCGCGAGTGAGCGAAGAGGACCGTTCAGACCAAGGCCTGCCGGCACCGATTGACGGTGCTGGTCGAGCACTCCAACAGCCTGGCTGTCCCGCGTACTGACATCCCCTTGGCCAAGCACTCGCGAATTCGCGCGTGCAGCTTCTCATCCCGCGGCCGCCCCTTGTAAACCCCCGCCTCTTTCGCCTCGCGGATTCCCTGGGCCGCTCTGGCCCTGCGCGTCTCATAGTCTTTCCAGGCGAACGCCGCCTTGAACTCCAAGAACATCTGCGACAGCGCCCGCGTCATCCACTCTTGCAGGCCGTCCCCGCCGGCCGCGGCCGGCCGGATCAGGACGTGGGTCAGTGGTAGATCAAGGGAGACCACCTGTAGGCCCGCCCGGGCGATCCGGTCGCGCAGCTGGTCCCAGGTCGCACGGTCAAGGCGGGACAGCCGGTCCACCGCTTCGACCAGCAGCATGTCCCCAGGCTCGGCATCGGCCAGCAGGCGCATTTCGCCACGTCTGGAGCGATACCGAAAGGCGTAGCGCGTGAGGTACACCCTAAAGGAACGTCCCGCGCTGACTCAAATTGCCGTCTAAGCTCAGTTGGCGTCTAACAAAATGGAGCGGTAGCAATGAGCAGTTCAGTGAAGATAGTCACCTTGGTGCGTATGTCCCTGCCGCGGATCGGGGCCGCAGGCCAGGGCGCCTTCAGCTTCCAAAAAAATTCGTTTGAGGGGGTAAGGGTGGTGGCTGACGCAGAGCAAGAAACCATCCGCAAAGAGGTGGAATGGGTGGCGAGCCAAAATGGGGAGCAAGCTATCAACTTGCAGCATTTGCAACAGATTCATTCCAACTATTCCAATCCCAAAAGAAAGCTGGAATTTCAGCTCAACGTGCCAGGTTCGGGGATAGTGAGCCAAAGCCCGCCCTATGCAACATGCGAGATCGAAACGGCTCTAGAGGTCGACGGCCGTTACTTCAAGGTGGAAGAGATCCAGGTATAAAAAAGCCCCGCCGAAGCGGGGCTGGTGGCCTTGCGTGACCGTCACGCGGCCAGCTTCGCCTGCAGGCACTGGCGGAACCGCGGCGGCAGGCTGGCCAGCACGGCGGCCCGCATGGTCGGGGCCAGCATGTTGATCCGTCCCAGGGAAATGCCCAGGCACTGGATCCGGGCGGCCTGGCCGGCGATGGTGTCGAGGTCGGGCGTGGTAAACTGATTCATGGACATGATGCGTTCCTTGTTGGGGGTGTTGTGTCCATCGCAGGCAGCAGCTCCTACCCTGCTGCCTGCGACCTTCTTCGTTCAACTGGCTATCAATCAGATATCGATTAACTATCCAGTAGATTCTTACTAGGTATCTACTATGTATCGTCTAGATGCCTACCTAGCAGGCCTTATTCGCCTCCTTTATCCCGTTTGATCTGTTCCGCCAGTGCGAAATTGATATACGCCGTGCGGTCCATGTGTCTCTTGGCTGCGTACTCATCAGCTAGCGGCAGCAGCTCTAGGCGTACCCCCAGCGAGATTTTCTGAGTTGTCTGCCGAGGCTTCTTCGGCTTGCCACCTACCAGAGTGCTGGTAGATATCTGGTTGCTATCTACTTGCTTGCTGTTGGGTGCCTTGTCGCCATCTTCTGGATTGCTACGAGATAGCGGTGCATCCGGTGCGTTGTTGTAGAACCGCTCGAGCGCTTCCTCGCTTGGAACCCGTTGATCCTGGGCGGCGGGCGCTGGCGCCTTGGGCGGCATCATCGAAGGACGGCCAGGTCGTGCCATGTCATTCTCCCTGGAAGATGTGGTTCAGCAGGCGCTTGAGCTCGTCGCACGACTTGTCGCCGGCTGGCATGGTCTCGAACACGCACATGCCCTGGGCGGCCGACAATGGGAATGCCTTTCGGCGGACCAGGGCGCTGTTGACGAAGGTCAGCTGCGGGAAGTGTACGAGCACCTTCTCAGCCTCGATGTTGTCGACGCTGTTGATACCCGCGTCGGCCGAGTTCAGGTGGCAGATCACGCGCAGCGGGGTGCGGCCAGCGTCCAGGCGAGCGGCCTGCACCTCATCGATCAGCTCGCTCAGCTGCTCAAGCGCCCAGGTATCGAACGGCCGGGGCTGGTAAGGCACCACCACCACGTCGGCCAGGCCCAGAGCGTAGCGCAGCGTCTGGGAGTCGTGGCCACCGCAGTCCATGATCACGTCGTCATACAGCTTGGCCTGGTGGCGGATCTGTGTGTGGTATTCGGTGCCTTTGGTGAAGTGGACGCAGGCGATCGAGGGCGAGATCTCTGCTGACATCCGGACGCCAATAGCCTTGCTGCTGGTGCCCTGCCGATCGCCGTCAGCGACTAGGACATTGCGCCCCTGCAGCGCACGCGCCGCGGCGATCTGGATGGTCTCGACCGATTTACCAACGCCACCTTTGGTGTTGCCTACCAGGACTAGCATGCTATAAATTTCCTTTAGATAGGTTTCTAGTAGCTATATAGTAGGTGGTTAATGGATTCCTGTAAAGCATCTACTAGATATCTATTTAGGGTCTTTTAGGGATCTAGTAGATCGCTGAAATTGATGGGCGCAGTCGATGTCAGCATCTGCCTAAAAGCAGCTATTGCCAAACCCACAATCACCGAATACTGTTTTTATTTACAGTATTATATGGCAACCGGTGGTGGTGATTGATGAGTGAAGTCCATACGCTTCGTATACCAATGTTTGTGATGGACCACAGGCTTTGTGTTCAGGCCAGAAAGCTACTGGGATGGAGTCAAGAACGTCTATCGCAGGAAACTGGGATACGGCTGCTGACCATCACGTTCTATGAGCTAGGCGCTCGCACCCTAAGGCCTATCACTCGGCAAGCTCTTGCCTATAGGTTCGAAAAGGAGGGGTTGGTGTTCTTTCCGGGCGAGCCGCCTATATTTGGAGAAAACGTACGCGGTTGCTGTCCGGACCCCCGCAAATCAGCTGACTACCATCTACTGGAATGACCGATCAGCCACACATTGTCTAGCTACTGGCCGCAGCCCGAGGGCAGAGAGTTACGCTGCTATCTGACACAGCCACTGCCAGACACTACGCGCGGCTAGAGCATCAGCGCGTGCACGGTGTGTGTCGCCATCCCATTGATGACCCGCCAGCCGAGCCGCTTCGGTCAGCGTGTACCAGCGAAAGGATTCTCGACGCTCATCCCAATCTCCAATGTGCAGGGCGAAAGCCTGCATCGCGCAGAGGGCTTTGCGGCTCGCCAGAGGCTGGAGCGCCTCAGGCAAGAATGCCAGATCGAACGCGGCGTTATAGATCACCGGGTGTCAGCCTCCTCGAGGAGCGCCTGCAGCTGGGGGGACCAGCTGCTCCAGGTCCGGCGCACCGGCCACGTCGGCGGGGCTGATGCCATGGATCGCCTGAGCGTCGGGCCATGCCTGGCAGTGTGCCGGTTTGACGAAGGACTCCAACAACACCTCGCCGGCATCGTCGACCACAGCGAGCTCGACCACTTCGTCGCCGTTATAGCAAGAGAGCCCGGTCGTTTCGGTGTCCAGGTACAGGGTACGGGAGGGCATGGCCCGCGCGACCAGAGCCTGCAGCGCCGAGATCCGCGCACTCTCGCGTGCACGTTGTGCTGCCTCCCATCGCATGCCGGCACAGCCCGGGCAGACCCGCTGCTGATCAAGTAGGTACAGTTCGACGCTTTCGCCGCAGCCTGCGCAGGCGGCATGGGTAAGGGTACGTCGACCGGCGTCGAGCGCCGCCAGCTGAGCAGGGGAGGGCGCTCGCCGTTCGCGCATGGCCACGCACTGGCGGGGATCATACAACTCAATGTGCTAGCGCCGGCGCTGGCTCCAGACCCGTTTGGCTGGTTCCTGCCCCGGGGCGGGCTTCAAACGTTGCGCCTTCAACGCGGTGCGACTGAGCAGCTCGGGTTCATCCACGGTGGATCGGCCTGGTGATACGTAAGTCATTGAAAACTATTGTGACCTTGGTCAAACAGGCCTTCAGTATTTCACCCGAAAGGTCGGCGAATCCTCGGGCCGGTTCTGGCGGCGATCATAGAGCCGCGTAGTGCTGATGTTGGCGTGGCCCAGCCACTGCTGCACCTTGGCGATATCAGCCTCATGCTCCAGGGCGTTGGTGGCCGCGGTGGCCCGCAGGCCGTGCACCCCCAGGCCCAAGACGTCGATGCCAGCTTGCCGGCAATAGCGGCCCACCAGGTCATGTATGGAATCCGCTGAGAGGCCCAGCAGGCTACCGGTGCGCTTCGGCCCCCGGGTGGCCCGGAACAGCGGCCCGGCCAGCGGCGGCTGTCCATGCCCGGCCAGCTCCAGGTAGGCGTGGATCCGTTCGGCGGCGACCGGATGCAACGGCAGATAGCGCACCTTGCTGCGCTTGCCCAGGATCCGCAGGTGGCGAATGCCCCGGCGGTCCTGCAGGTCGGTCAGCAGCAGGCCGGCTGCTTCCTCGCGGCGCAGCCCGTGATACAGCAGCACGGCCAAGATCGCGCGATCGCGGCGGCCGAGGAGGGTGGTAGGGTCCGGTGCGTCCAGAAGTGCTTGAGCCTGATGATCGCCCAGGGCCGGGGTCTTACCTTCGTTGCTCTCGATCACGGGCCGCTTGACCCCATGGACCGGATTGCCCCCGGCGACGGCGTTACTGTCCAGGAGGTAATCAAAGAGGCTGGCCAGCGCGGAGAGTTTGCGGCGAATCGTCGAGCCGGCTAACTGGCGGTGCTCCAGCTGCTGCCGCCAGGCGAGCACATGAGCCCGGGTGACCTGGCGAAAGTCATCGGCCTGGCTGATGCCCAGGAAGCCACAAAAGTCCTGCAGGTCGGCTTGATAGGCGCGGCGGGTGCGCGGGTTATCCAGGTTGGCAAACCATTCGACCGAGGGCGGCATCTGGGCCAGGCCCTGAAACTCCAAGGCGGTCAGCCGGCGTTCACCCGGCAGCAGTGCCGTCAGGGCGCCGACGTCGTCGGTCGCTGCGTCATGCTCAATGATCTCGCTCATCGCGCTCCGCTCTGTCGGCTCGAAAATGACTCCCGATAAAATACATTATCGGGGGTTTTATGGCCAAGGGTACAGATTGACCCTAACCGGTATCCCTTGCCAGATTTTCCATGCCATATTAGGCATGACAGGTTGTCGAGTTGACATGTTGACATTAAGTTGCCGAAGCGTTAGCTTGGTGGCATGGGAACACTAAACGCTTGGAGGAACCCATGACATCCGCCACAGCTGAAAGAACGCGAACCAAAACCGCTAAGGTCGAAAGCCATAAGGCTGAAATGCATCAACGGCTTGCTGCACTCATGGAGCGAGCACCCGAAGCGCTGTTGCTAGAAGTGGTCGAGCTGGCTGACGACAAAGCCTTTGCCGCGCTAGCCAAGCAGGCAGCGAGCAAGCAAGCAGCAAGCAAGCAGAAAAGCATTGCTACCCGTAACCAAGAGGCTATGGCGCGGATGAAGGCACGTGCGTTCGAGCGTGTCGAGAGCCGCTGTGAACTGTGGGAGACCAAACAGGCTTGTGAGGTCCTCGGTATCTCCAAACAGGCGCTCAGCAAGAAGGCACAAGCAGGGCACGTACTGATCTATACCAAGATCAGCAATGGCCGGACGTTTTTCCCGGCTTTTCAGTTCGCAAATAACAAGCCGAGAGCGGCCATCGTTGAATTGATCAGGGCGCTTAAGGTAGATCCCAGCAATCGAGAAGCTATGAACCATTTCATCCAACATCTTGTGGACAAAATGGACTTCTCCGAACCGGGCGAACCCAGCCGTATTGTCTATCGCTACGAGCTGTTGGATGACCATGACGCGCTGGCCATCATCAAGCGGGACTACATCAACGCCTTCGAGATGGGCCAATAAAAATCAGGCCTCGAAAGAGGCCTGATTAGATCTTACTCGATCCTCACACCGCGAGCTTCGAGAAACTCCATAACCGTCTTACCATGCGCCAATTCAACTTCGAGAACAGGCTGGTGGCTCACTGGTTTGAGCTGTGTACCTCGGTCGGCAAACAACACGAGATTGCAGCAACTCAATTGACCTGAGAGGGTATGGACTGCAGAGGGATACAGAAGACCATCGATCTCTAGACCTGCCTGCATGCAGGCACCGCTTAGTTTTCGCGTGGTTTTATAACCCCGCCTGCCTTGTCCTTTAGCCTGGACCAAATGCCGAAGCTTTTGGTGCGTAGCCAAGTTGGCCAGCTGAGCGACGTCCACCACCCGTAGATCTCTAGCCGCTCTGAGCAGATGCAGCGAACTTTGCTCAATTGCGGAAGAGGCTACCGTTTGGTTTTCAACGCCCTGGCCGGACTGGAAGGACTCTGCGATCGCGACTTCTGCGCTAAAACCCACATAGCAAACGCCCGTCTTCTGATTCGGGTCCGCATAACGCGTATCCGAGTCAGCTTTGTAATGAACTGGATTGGCGTCGTGCTTAGAGTGTTGCGTCCGGTGCAAGTCCGTGTCCATCGAGATTGTTCGGATTAGCTCTTCGGAGTGTTGGTTAAGCGTCGAAATTACGGTTTCAACGACATCGTTCTTTTTCTTTACTCTCGGTTTTCTCATAAAAGTATCCTTTTGCTAAAGTATTTCCGCTCATGGCATTTAATCCAAAGCTGATAAGGTTTACCGACACCCGGATGGGCGTCGGCGCGTTGGGCATGTGCCCAGAGCGGAATATACCCGAAGTCACTGAAAGAGAAACTCGCTGAGGAAAATACTTCGCAGAAGGGGCAGGTATGGAAGGGCGCTCACGCTCTTAAGGAGCTGAAATAGGTGCCGTTGGCGCATTGTGTCGTGAGCGAATGTCCAGGATGACCCTTAAGATGACGCTTTTCGATGAGATTAAGACTTCACTTCTCAAGGCCGTCGCGACCGCGACGGGTGTCACCCAGCCCGTGCGAGTAACGTGCTACGAAAACGCACAGCTGGGCCCATTAGGTAAGCAGCCGCCCGCAAAGCGGCGCAGCCTAAGCACAGATCGCTAGGAAACCGCTTGCTTGTCTTTCAATATCGCCACGGCCTCACGAATGACCTCGTCATGCCGTGCCTGATCGACCTGGTGGCTGGCCAATGCTCGGCTGAGATTGCCCTTGAGCAAGCAATACAAGGCCGTGGCTTTACTGTGTGAATCGGCCTGGTGCATGCGTTCGAGCCAGTTATTCAAGAGGATCTCTACGGCGGAAGGTGCATCGGGCATGTCGTTGCTCATATTAAGGACGCTCTAAGCCTTTTAGTGCGTGCCACGAGATTATCACCACTTCCGTGGCATCAAACTCTTCTTTCAAAAGCTCACAGACCATTTCCAAATCTGACCCGTATTCAATGGGGTTGGCCGTGGGAACGAGAGAGCCCACGTCCACGACCGTCAGCCCCATAGTGGCCTTGAAACTCACGTAGTACAGAAAACCGGGAATATGGCTAAGCGTTTTCATTGACAAAATTTACCAGTTTACCGTGGATAAAGACGAGTTCTGGATAATCATACACGTGGTTCCAGGCCAAGAGCGCGTGCAGAAGCGTTATGTTGACGTAATCAGTGGGCAAGCGTATCTGGAAATAAGCGTAGCTTCCCCACCAATCGGCAAATATCTCGCGTAAGAATTCAGGATCGGTGGTTTGGCTAAGTGGCCTGCCTTGCTCATCCAGTTCATCCGGTTGCTTGCCGCAGGCGGTTAGCAGTTCCTCGTACAGCACGTTAAACAATAAAGGCTCAGCAATAAGCGGGCCGCGTGCTTCGGGTGCGCGTTTAACATCAAAGGCCATGATCACGCCATGATGCCAAATTTTTCGCAATAATTCGGCTGAAGATCCAGAGGCTTCGACAACCACAATTAATACTCCTGTAGCCTTTAATGGGTAATCGCATTAAATTATATAAATAGGCTCAAAAGGCCTAGATATCTATTGTGTATTAGGCTCAAAGAGCCTATAATAAATCTCGTTGGTGGCATGCAGAGAGCCACTCGACTCTGAGGGGGCTAGTCATGCCGCCGGTGGAGAACGAGATGAAACTAGCTGCGGTGGCGACCATCCGGACGGACTTTCCAGATGCTCACTTTTGGATCGTCCGCCGGGGCTCGGAAGAGCGGTGCGGTGAGCCGGTCCGGGTGTTCAACCCTGAACACATCGGGATCCGAGTAGAACGTACCGATCTATTGTTGCCAGACTACCTGTTCTACTGCCTAAAGCACATCCATGCGACAGGGCGCTGGAAACAGGCAGTTAACGGCACACTGAGTCTGGTCAACATCCGTGTTTCTGACGTTCGAAACATCGAGCTGTCACCACGGTAGGGGATGGGGCCGCAAGGCCCCGGACTCTTTTCCAGGATGAGGAGCAAAGAGCTATGAAAATCGAGATTCCCTTGTTATCGCTGGACCAGCAGCGGAAATATATATTGCGGCAAGCATTGGACGAGTCGGTAAAACAGCTGGAGGCGAATCTAGACGCGCCTGTGTTCCCGCCTCAAACAGAGGTGACGGAAATCGGCCAGAACTCTCTGCATCTACTGCGCGAGAATGAAGGGTGGCAGGCCCCAAGCCCCGACCTGGTCGCGGCTTATTTTCGTCAGTTTCAGAGCTATTTTCCGCAATACGATACTGATGAGAAACTCGCTAATCTTTTAGGTGTTTCATCTAATAGGCGGGTGCGAGCTTTTAAATCTGGAGAAAAGAAAGTCCCTTATGGCGTTTGGCGACGTTTTTTGGTAATGACAGGCCGAGTGCCGCAAGACATAATACCTGTTCTCGGATATTTTGAATAACGTACAAGGATAAATGTAATGAAAGTTATTAAGTTGTTCGTAATGATATTTGTATTTTCCCTGGCTGCATGCGGGAAAGGATCTGGAAACGAGTACCTCGGTATGTGGAAAGACGTAAGTAGCGAAGATAAGTTAAAAATTGAAAAAAATGGTGAAAACTTTATTGTCACAAGTTATACCAAGCTTGTTTTCGGTCTAGACCCTAACGAGATATCAGAAAATAAAATGGCTGCTACCTACAAAAACGAAGGCCTTGAGCTATCTGGTACATTAGGTATGGCAACCTTTGTAATTGACCAAAAGACGGGCCATCTCATTGGTGCAGGAAGCGAATACCAAAAGGTAAATTGATACTCCTATTGACAGTCCTGATGCTGCTCAGTCTTGGCTGGGCAGCGGCGAGTAGGTCTACGGCTCACCAAATGCTGGATGATCAAATACCCACAGCTCCGCAAACAGGCTAATGGCTACGTAAGCGAAAGGCTCTACCAAAGGCTTCTGGGTGTTGACGTGCTGGCGAGGTGATGGCCTACTGTATGTGCATACAGCATATAGGGCGCGCCATCATGTCCTGGTTCTACCTCGGTATTCCCTACGCAGACAACATTTGCGTGCCCCTGTACTTGTTCCGCATCCCGGCGGGCTTTCCCTCCCCGGCGGCGGACCATGTCGAAGAGCAGATCAGTCTGAATGAGCCGTTCTAGATACGCGCACCGGTGACCTGTTGGCCCAAGAGCAGCCGTTGGTCAGCCAGAATTTGATGGTCGTTTTGGACAGCATCAATGAGCGCTATGGCCGAGGTACGATGCGTTCTGCAGGGGTGCCACTATCACCGGTTTAAGGAATGCGGAGGGAATTTCTGAGGCAATCGTATAGGACAAGGCTTGACCAACTGTGGAAGGTTATTTGTAAGTGATTTTGCATGTCCAATTTTTTATATATTAATACCTAGAGAGGAGGAGAAATGAGACAAGATGCCTTTAACGATACTCAGCTAGATTACAATGAAAAGATTGAGGAAATAGCAACACTGCTAAAGGCTATAGATTGCTTTAGTCAGTATTCTGATAGCGAAGTATTTGTTGAGGATAAGATTAAAATGTATAACAAGGAGTGCAAAGAGCGTTTGTCGATTTTGTACAATGAGATTGCGTTAAAAGTCAAAGGTCGCCCTGTTTAATTTTTTTATCTATGATCTCTATAAGCTCTTCAAGGTCTTCATTTTTTTCTAAAGAAAATATTTTAGAACTTATGACCTGCCTGAGATACTGCCTCTTAAGCTTGCTTACATCTGGGGATTGAGGATTTGGCAATAAATCAGCTGGAGATACTTTAAATATACTGGATAGTTGCAATATTTTCAAAACGCTAGGAAGAGTTACACCTCTTTCATAGCGACTGATCAGTGGCGCATCGCATTCTAAAGCTTCAGCAAGGTCCCCTTGGCTCATACCCGCTGCCTTGCGATGAGCCTTGATTTTTGCCCCGACTGTCTGAGCTAGGTTTTCCACCAATTTCTCCAAATCGGAGATTTTGACATCCACCCACCAGCCCAGAAATGCACTCAAGTGTCTTAAAAAAAAGACACCAAGGTGTTTACTCTGTCTGTGTATCGGTGCACAATTCCATCCACGTTTCTGCCTTGACATATCTCTAAGGCCCGAAACGCCCCACCGACAGCGTGTACGCTCCTCTGGACCAAACGGGCCGGGGGAAGCCTAAGAGCACCTGTGATTCTTAACGAATTACGTAGTATGGTGTTGAAAATTAAGGATTTTTGGTATGCGCTGAAGGTTAGCGCTCGTTGTCAGGGATCGCTGCAGGAAGCTATCCCCCGTCTTGGAATCGGTGCCTATTGCTATGCCCCTATGCGGGTCAGCTTGCGCCGGCGTTCGGACCGTCCCAGCCTCAAGCGCTCAGAAGTGTTGGTGTTCTCGAATTACCTCTTGGTACGAGTCGATCTGACCCCTGAGCACCATCAGAAAATCATCGCGCTACATGGCTGCTACGGCTTTGTGCAGTTTGGCGACGCGCTTCCCGTTGCAATTCCTCCAACGCAAATCGCCAACCTGAAAGCTGAGCTCGAATCTTTTTCCAAAGGACTGACCGTCCTGGCCAGTGACGAGCAAGAGCGCCTGCTTAGAATCATCGTTAGGGAGCATTCTCCAGAAGCTCGTAATGCTGGATTCCAGATGTTCATGCAGCTCATCCAGCGCTCAGCGAAAAGGCATGCCCTAGCGCCACTTGATAAAGCCGGCAAGAAAACTGTGATGTTCTGAGATAGTGCTACTTGGCTTTGGCCAAGAGTGTGCTGGACCTCATGCACCCTGCCTACCTAATCCGGGCAAGTAGAGCTGCAGCGTGCATGATCATCGAGGACCGATTCGCCAGCGGGGCTCAGATGAGCATGGCAATGTGCAAAGAGGCGAGCGAGCTATTCGTCTTCTATTGCGCTGCTGGGCAAGGCTGCAAGTTCAGAACGTGGCCGCTGGATAGCTATCACATGCCAATCGCGATGAGCCATTACGATCAGTGCTGTGAAGCGGAGCGTGGAGCTACATCACTCGCCGAGAAAACCTAACAGTGAGGGTTACGGAATGACCTGCCGTGCAGTCCTCGCTCCGATCATCGCCGAGGTTATCGCCTGTACTGGCCGGAAGGATATGAAGGCACTGCGCAAGGCACTGGCCGAGGCGTATCCCTACGGCGAACGTGCCAATCATCCCTACAAGGTTTGGCTCAGTGAGATCCGTCGCCAATTAGGTCGACCGTTGAATCGACCTAAACGTGATCCAGCCAACCCACAGCTTGAACTCTTCAAACCGTAGCCCTTGGTTGCGGTATCAACCGTTACGCCTTTTCCCAAACCCACCTGGAGTCCTTTGATGGATACCCCCGAACTGCTGCCGCCTGACTCGTCGACCGTTTACATCAACCGTGACCGTTACAAGCGTGTTCACGAACTTGCGATCGATGTCAGCACCAATACTCGCGTTCACGTGACGCCCTCGAAGTTCGTGCAGCACCTCATTGACCACTACAGCGAGCTTGCCCAGCAAAACTGGACGCAAACGCTGATTGCGGCTAATGCCAAGAAGGACTGACCATGCTCACCACCAGCGCCGCCCTGGCTCTGGTTCTGCACCTCCCGCCGCACCCCCTTCCGCGTCAACCGATACCCCACGCCTATAACCCGTCCACCTCTGCGAGCGCCCACGCTCGCGGCGATCTTTCGCCGTGGCCGGTGTTGTCGCAGCCGTCGGCGTCGATGGTGGCATTGGAAACCGGAAATCCCAGGCAGCAGAGGCCCGCGCAGAACCCACCCGAACCTAATCTCGACCAGATCCTCCCTGGCGATGCATTCACGCCTGCCAGATCCAGTGGCAGCACGCCTGGCGTGCCAGCACCCCAAGCACCGCAACCCACCTACGAAAGCTGGGACGTTCTGCGGCAGTACCCACATACCGCGCCGCTGGCCCCACCGACGTCTACGCCGGCCGTGCCGGAGCGCAGCACTAAATCCCCCTCATTGGAGAAACACGATGTTCAAACGCCTCACACGCCGTCTCCGTAGCACTCAGCCTTGCGCTACCCGGGTACCGGTTACCCTGGCCCTGGCTCTCCTCCCGCTGGCTGCTCACGCCGACTGGATGCAGACCGTCAACCAATACGCCACCAACATCCGCATTGGCCTCTACACCTTTGCCGGCGTCCTTTCGGTGGGTTCGCTGGTCTGGCAAGGGATTGCCTGGATGATCGCCCGAGCGCAGGGCGATCGCTCCCATACCTTCATGGATTACGCGCAACAGGTGTTGGTGATCGTGTGCGTCGGTGGGGCAATCGCCCTGGGCACCGCAGCCTGGCAGCTGTTTGGTACCGGCGGTACGAGCAGTTCGACGTAGGGGTATTCGCGATGGCTGATAGCACGCCGGGTGCGAAATCCACGCTCCGCTTCGAAAGCTACAACGCCATGAGCCGTCCGGCGTTGTTCATGGGGTTTCCCCTGCTGCCTTTTGCAGGGTTGTTCCTGGGTGGCTTGATCGCCGCGGCTGCTGGTACGGCGCTGTGGTCCTGGATATGGGGACTGATCCTGCTCACGCCCTTTGCGATCGCGCTCATGGCCCTGCGCGTCATGTGCCAGATCGATCCCCAATACACACGCCGAGTCCGAGCGGCTCTACGGCGATTGAGATTGAACCTGGTGCACGGGCGCAGCTTGCTCATTACCCCGTGCAACCCTACATGGAGTCAGTTCTATGCAAAGCGAAGCGCGCAACAACGCTTTTCCCTACCAGAACCGGGTACCCCTGCTGGGCTATCCGGTGGACGACCACATCACGACGCTGGAGGGTAATCGCCTGGTCTGCCTGATGCAGCTCAAGGGCATCCCGCACCAAATGCGCGAGGTGGCCGAGCTGGATGAGCAGTTCATTGGGCTCAACCGTTACTTTCTGGCCTTGGGCAAGAAAGCCGGTCGTAATCTGATGCTGCAGACCTTGACCACTAAAGCCCCCGTGGAAATGGGCATACGTTTCCCATTGTCTCAGCCAAGCCTGCAGGCTTTCGTCGACGAATACGTTGATCCGTTCCGCAAGGGCCGGTACCTCACGACGGGTTATAGCCTGGCCCTGGTGCTCAAATATCGTGACCTGGACGATGGCATCGGGCTGATGCGCGAGCTGATCAATCTGTCCAAGACGATGCTGGCTCTTTACGACCCTTCTTTCATGGGCGTGGAAGAAACGCATCGAGGTACGCTGTATTCACAGTTGGGCCGCTTCTATAGCCGGCTGCTCAATGGTTATGAGCAGGACATCCTGGTCTGCGATACGCGCCTGGGTGACCAACTGATCGACAGTGTCACCAGCTTCGACCAGTACGACTTCGTGGTGAACCGGCCCAACCGGGGGGGCGAGCGGTATGCCACCACGTTCGACCTGCGCGACTATCCCGCACGTTCAGATCCCGGCATGTGGGACGAGGCCATCGAGCAGCCCTTTGCCTTCACCTTGGTCCAGACCTTTCTATTCGAAGACCGCAACAAGGCCAAGGATGCCTTCAACAAGCATATTGCGGACTTGGGTTCGGTCGAGGGCGACTCCAAGCAAACCGAGGAGCTGGAGCGGGCAATCGAGGCCATCACCCTGGGCGAAAAGCAGTTTGGTCGCTACTTCGCGTCGCTGATCGTTTATGGCGATACACCCGACCAGGCCGTGGATAACGGATCCACCATGGCATCGCTATTCGAGGTACGCGATACCACCTTCAAGAAGTCCACCTTGAGCAGTCTGGACACCTGGCTGACGCAGTTTCCCGGCGTCACCGAGGCGATGTACCCGATGATGAAGTCCACCGAGAACCTGGCCTGCTGCTTTTCACTGCACAGCTCGCCCTCGGGCAAGGCGAAGGGCAACCCCATCGGCGACGGTTCGGCCTTGATACCCATGCGCACCGTGGACGACGGCATGTTCATGCTCAATGCCCATGACAGTCCTTTGGGCCAGAACAACCTGGGCGAAGCGCTGGCCGGTCACATCACCATCACCGGGTCAAGTGGCGTCGGCAAGACCACGCTGGAAGGGATCCTCCTGTCCTTTCTCAGTCGCTGGGACCCGGCCCTGTTCTGCATCGACTACAACGAGTCGAACCGCAATGTGCTTGAGACCCTGGATACGCCCTACTTCGCCATCGCCCCGGGAGAGTTCACCAACATCAACCCGTTTCAGTTCTCGGACAGCCAGGCGCTACGGCAACTGCTCTTGGACCTGGTGTTGTGCTGCGCTGGCGGCAAGAGCAAAACCGACGACCAGGAGCAAGTGCAGATCGAGGAGGCGATCGCGGCGGTGATGAATAGCCAGGACGTCCGCAAACGCGGCATGTCCCTGCTGCTGCAGTGCCTGACCGCCTCGGGTGGCAACAGCCTGCACACGCGCCTTTCGAAGTGGGCCCGGCATGCCGGAGGCCGTGAAGGACAATACGCCTGGGTGCTGGATTCGCCGGTGAATCGCTTTGATCCGTCGACGTATCGTCGTCTGGCCTTCGACTGCACGCACGTGCTGAGCAAAGAGTACGCGAACAAACATCCCGAGGTGCTGGAGGTTCTGCTCAATACCCTTTTCTACATGAAGCGAACCCTGCACGCAGCCCATCCGGGCAGCCTACTGATCAACCTGATAGCCGAGTATTGGGTCCCGCTTTCGTTCGACAGTACGGGTGAGGCAATCAAGGAAATCTTGAAGGCCGGGCGGCTACGGGGCGAGATGCTGATCATGGATACCCAGTCGCCTGAGGATGCCTTGAGCACTCCCCATGCACCGGCGGTGATCCAGCAGACGGTGACAGCTATCTGGTTGCCCAACGACAAGGCGACACCCGAGGTGTATGCCAAGGTGGGCGTCCGCGGCCGCTTGTTCGAGACAATCCGGAACATGCCGCGACAAAGTCGGCAAATGGTCGTGGTACAGGGCGAGCGCTCCGTCCAGCTCAAACTTGAGTTGGATGTGCGGCAGAAATACTGGCTACCGCTGTTTTCCTCAACCCCCAAGAACGTAGCGGTGGCCAAGCGGATCCGCGAGCTGCTGGGAACGGACCATTCAGGTGTCTGGGTTCCCGCTTTTCTCGTTGCCGAAGCTGTTCGGCAGTGGCTCAACACGGAAGATCCTGAGGTGTGGGTACCTGCCTTCAAGCTGGCCTATCCCATCGCCTTGCGGCACAGCGACCCCACCGCTGTTAGCTGGAT
>JAAIGG010137581.1_pt1 | contig 20414 bp, 9 predicted proteins | sample 6487391 | NCBI WGS metagenome assembly JAAIGG01 (sample SAMN13974130, study PRJNA590717) | phyllosphere metagenome | biome: asymptomatic weeds; feature: pooled weeds collected from a community garden; material: weeds; isolation source: pooled asymptomatic leaves from various weed species from...
CCTTTATGCCTGCTACTGAACGCACTCCCTACGTTATCCAGACCACCGACCTCGCCAAGGAATACGTGATGGGCACCGAGCACATCCACGCCCTGCGCTCGGTGAGCATTGACATCAAGCGCGGCGAGTACGTGGCCTTCATGGGGCCGTCGGGCTCAGGCAAGAGTACGCTCATGAATATTGTGGGCTGCCTCGATACGCCTTCCAAAGGGCAGTATATTCTGAATGGCCAGGATGTCAGCCGCATGAGCGACAATCAGCTGGCCGAAGTGCGCAATAAGGAGATTGGCTTCGTATTCCAGACGTTTAACTTGCTGCCGCGCTCCACTTCGCTCGAAAACGTGGCGCTGCCGCTCATCTACGCGGGCCTGGGCAAGCGTGAGCGTACCGAGCGCGCACTCGACGCCCTGCGTTCGGTGGGCCTGGCTGATCGCGCCGGTCACCGCCCCAATGAGCTCAGCGGTGGCCAGCGCCAGCGCGTGGCCATTGCCCGCGCCCTCGTCAATACGCCCAGCGTGCTACTGGCCGACGAGCCCACCGGGGCCCTCGACTCCAAAACCAGCTACGAAATCATGGGCCTCTTCGAAGCGCTCTACGCCAAAGGCAACACTATCATCATGGTAACGCACGAGGAAGACATCGCCCACTACGCCCACCGCATCGTCCGCCTGCGCGATGGCCTCATCGAAACCGACGACATCAACCACAACGTAACCCAGCCCGCCGTCAATTCTCTAAGTGCCTAGCCACCACGCAACGCCTCCCAAACCGCCCCATCCGGTCAGTCAGCCCGCTGCCGCAGGCTGGCGGGCGTATCCGCGCAATCTATTAAATCCGTTAAATCTGCGGTCCTGTGAAGATCTACACTAAAACCGGCGATAAAGGCCTGACCTCCCTCATTGGCGGCACTCGCGTACCCAAGTCGAGCCTGCGCATCGATTGCTACGGCACGGTCGATGAGCTGAATTCTTACCTGGGCGTACTGCGCGACCAGGACGTGAACGGCCCGCGCCGCGAAGTGCTGAAAGAGATTCAGGACCGACTCTTCACCATCGGCGCGCACCTGGCCACCAACCCCGCCAAAGATCCTCGCCAGCGCATCCCCGACCTGCACTCCGCCGATGTGGACCTGCTCGAAGCCGAGATGGACCGCATGGACCAGGTGCTGGCCCCGCTGCGCGAATTTGTATTACCGGGTGGGCACCCGGCCGTGTCGTTTGGGCACGTGGCCCGCTGCGTGTGCCGCCGCGCCGAGCGCCTCGTCATTCACCTCAGCGAAGAATCGCCGGTCGAAGACTTGGTAATAATGTACCTCAACCGGTTGTCGGACTACCTCTTCGTGCTTAGCCGGGCCATGGCCCACGACCTGGGCGTGGCCGAAGTTACCTGGAAACCCCGCGTGTAGCGAGCTGCCGCTCACCAACCCAGCCGGCCGACGATGCAACATTTAGCCGACTTGCTGGTCCCTGCTAGTACCTTTCCCACCAGCCGACGCCCTAGCCAAGCGCGTCGCATTCTTCGATTTACTCCCGATGCTTGATACCCTGACTATTGACGTGCAGCCCGCTGCCACCTCGCGCCTCGCCGAGCTGGATTTGGCTAATTTGGAATTTGGTAAATCCTTCGCCGACCACATGCTGGCCGTTGAATATATCGGGGGCGCGTGGCAGCAGCCGCGCATCGTGCCCTACGGCCCCCTCTCGGTAAGCCCCGCCAACTCGGCCCTGCACTACGGCCAAGCCATTTTTGAAGGGGCCAAAGCTTATCGCCAGGCCGATGGCAGCGTGGGCCTGTTTCGCCCCCTCGACAACTGGCGCCGCCTCAATGCCTCAGCCGAACGCATGGCCATGCCCACCATCCCCGAGGATATCTACCTGCAAGGCCTGCGCGAGCTGGTAAAGCTCGACGCTGGCTGGGTACCCAATGCAGCCGGTAGCTCGCTCTACATCCGGCCCTTCATGTTTGCCACCGATGGCTTCCTGGGCGTGCGGCCCTCTGAAACCTACCACTTCGGGATCATCACCTGCCCAGTGGCCGCCTTCTTCAACAAGCCGGTGCGCGTGCGCTTCGAGCAGAAGTACGTGCGCGCCGCCCCCGGCGGGGCTGGCTACGCCAAAAATGCCGGTAACTATGGGGCAGCTATGCTGCCTAGCAAGCTGGCCCAGCAGGAAGGCTACCACCAGCTGCTCTGGACTGATGCCTCTGAGCATCAGTACGTAGAAGAGTCGGGGGCCATGAACGTGATGTTCGTCATCGACGGTACGCTCATCACTCCCGAGCTTTCTACTTCCATCCTCGACGGCATTACGCGCCGCTCGGTGCTGCAACTGGCCCGCGATTGGGGCATGCCGGTGGAAGAGCGCCGTGTGTCGAGCCGTGAGGTGGTGGCCGCCATTCAGGAGGGGCGCCTCACCGAGGCTTTCGGCGTAGGTACGGCCGCGACCATTGCCGCCATTGCGACCATCGGCCACGAGAACCACGACTATGACCTGCCCGCCCTAGCCGACGATTCCTTTGCCCGTAGGGTAGGGGCGACCCTGGAAGCCATTCGCACCGGCCAGGCTCCCGACCCGCACAGTTGGATGGTCGCCGTGTAAGTAGGGTAGGGAGGTGGTGAATAGCGAAATGGTGAGTTTACCTCTTCACTCGCGCCTAGCTACAGCTGACAAGGCCAGCCGGAATCCCCGGCTGGCCTTTTTTGTTCGACCTTTGCCCCGTGAACACGCTCACTCACCCGTTCACCACGCACCGTTTTGCTATATGACTCAAGACCAGATAAAGGACTTGAGGGGCCGCGCCGAGGCCCTGAGGAGGTATCTTTGACTACGATGCCCGTAAAGAACAAGTAACTGCGGCTGAGGCCGAAACTCTGGCCCCCAACTTTTGGGACGACTCCAAAGCCGCCGAGGCCAAGCTCAAGGAAATCAAGAGCATCAAAACCTGGACCGACGATTACGAGGCCGTGCAGCAAGCCGTGGCCGATACCGACGTGCTCTACGACTTTTACCGGGAGGGCGAGGCTACAGAGGCCGAGATGCAGGCCGAATACGACGCCGCGCAAGCCAAGCTGGAGGCGCTGGAGTTCAAGCGCATGCTTTCCGATGAGGAAGACCAGCTGCCCGCCATCATCGATATCAACCCCGGGGCTGGCGGTACCGAAAGCCAGGACTGGGCCGAGATGCTCATGCGCATGTACATCATGTGGGGCGAAAGCAAGGGCTTCACGGTGCGACAACTGAGCTACCAGCCAGGGGAGGGCGCCGGTATCAAATCGGCTTCGCTGGAGATCGACGGGCCGTTTGCCTACGGCTACCTCAAGAGCGAAATCGGCGTGCACCGGCTCGTCCGGATGTCACCCTTCGATAGTAGCGGCCGGCGACATACCTCATTTGCCTCCGTTTTTGCTTATCCGGTAGTCGACGAGACAATTAACATTGAAATCAACCCCGCCGACATTTCCTGGGATACCTTCCGGGCAGGCGGCGCGGGTGGCCAAAACGTGAATAAAGTTGAAACTGCCGTGCGCCTTACCCACGCGCCGAGTGGTATCATCATCGCCGTACAGATTGAGCGCTCGCAGCTCATGAATAAGGAGCACGCACTCCGGATGCTCAAATCACGTCTTTATCAGCAGGAGTTGGACAAGCGTAATGCCGAGCGCGATAAGGTTGAAGCCAGTAAAAAGCGTATCGACTTTGGTTCCCAAATTCGCAACTATGTGCTGCACCCCTACAAGCTTATTAAGGACTTGCGCACGGGCATTGAGCGCACCGACGTTCAGAACGTATTAGACGGAGACCTAGATGAATACATTAAGGGCTATCTAATGCAGCATTAGCCCGGGGCAGCCCTACGAGCCTGGGGTCGGATAAAATAGCGAACATTTGTTCGTTATTTTATCCGACCCCAGGCTCGTATTTTTTTAATAATGTTAGAGGTCTAACTAGTTGATAATTTGACCAAAAAGTTAGCTATTAAGCTATGAGCTAAACAAAGACTTCATCGTTTGCTAATCTAGTGATGAGCTGAGGTTTCCGCTTTTTGCTTATACTTGCTGCATCCGTTCATACACCACATTTTTTTAAGTAGTCAGCAAACCAACATCCACCATGAGAAAACACTTATTTTGGGTCATCCTACTTCTTGCTGGTTTCTGCCAGCAGGCTTGGGCACAAGACCGAACTATCTCGGGTAAGATTACGGACCGTAGTACAGGCCAAGGCCTGCCCGGCGTGACCGTAATCGTTAAAGATGCCCCGACTATCGGTACCTCTACCAACTCGGATGGTGTCTATTCATTAAGCGTGCCTTCGACGGCAAAGGCACTAGTTTTTAGCTTTGTGGGCTATACTTCGCAGGAGTTGGCCATCACGAGCGGCAATACATTATCGGCGGCTTTGGCCACCGATGCCAAGCAACTCAATGAGGTAGTAGTTACGGCTCTGGGCGTGGAGAAAAATCGCAACCAACTGGCTTTTGCCGCCACCCAGATTGAAGGAACCGAAGTAACGCAAGCTCGCAACCCGGACCCGGTGAAGGGCCTATCAGGCAAAGTAGCCGGTCTGGACATTGCCCAAAGCAACGCGCTGGGCGGCTCCAGCAACGTGGTTATTCGCGGGGTTAAGTCGCTGGGTGGTAACAACTCGGCCCTGTTCGTTGTAGACGGGGTGCCGATTAGCAACAGCAACACCAGCACCGGCGGTGGTTCGGCTACTGGTTACGACTACGGTAACTCGGCTTCGGACGTGAACCCCGACGACATCGCTGCCGTGACCGTACTGAAAGGTTCGGCCGCTACGGCCCTGTACGGCTCGCGCGGGGCGCAAGGTGTTATCTTGATTACCACTAAGAAGGGCCGTAAGTCGGGCCTGGGGGTAACGGTCAACACGACCACGACGGTTGGCCGTGCTGACATGAGCACCTTTATGCATTATCAAAAGCAATATGGTGCTGGCTACGGCCGCTACTACTCGAACACCGGGACCAACCCGAACCTAAATAACCGCTTCGATGTGGACGGCAGCGGAAATTTGGTTGTACCTACCTACGAAGATGCTTCCTACGGCGCGGCTTTCGACCCGAACCTGCTGGTGCGCCAGTGGGATTCTTACGTGCCGGGTATGGCCAACTTTGGCAAAACCACGCCGTGGGTTGCAGCTGCTAACGACCCGAGCACTTTCTTCCAGACGGCCGTTTCGACGCTGAACAGCGTATTTGTGGACGGTGGTGACGAGCGCGGGACGTTTAAGATCGGTTTCACCGACAACAACGACAAAGGCTATATCCCGAACAGCAGTGTTCGTAAAGACCAACTCAACTTCGCCGGTACGCTTAACGTGTCGCCTAAGCTGACCGTCAGCACCAACCTGAACTTCTCTCGCACGGGTGGCCTCGGCCGCTATGGCACGGGCTACGGCTCCGAAAACCTGATGACCAACTTCCGCCAGTGGTGGCAGATGAACGTGGACGTGAAGCAGTTGAAGGAGGCTTACGATCTGGGGCAGGACCCCTCCAGCCAAGCCAGCGGGATCAACCAAGGCAACGTAACTTGGAACTTCGCCAATCCTTCGGGCGGCAACTTGTCGGCCATCTACTGGAACAACCCCTACTGGGTGCGCTACCAAAACTACGAGCAGGACACGCGCTACCGTATGTTCGGCAACGTAGTGGCTACTTATAAATTCGCTGACTGGTTTAACGTACTGGGTCGCGTAACGGGTGACAGCTACGACCAGCTCCAGGAAGAGCGCTCGGCCGTAGGTAGCACGCAGGCTTCTTACGTGCCTTACTACAGCCGCTACAATGCTACGCGTCGCGAATTCAACTACGACCTCATTGGCAATTTCAAGTTTGACTTGTCGCCCAGCTTCTCGCTTAACGGTCTGATTGGTGCCAACATGTTGCGCATTAGCTCGTCGAGCGTTTTCGGCTCCACCAACGGGGGGTTGATTATTCCGAAGCTCTACTCGCTCAATAACAGCGCTACGCCTATTCCGTCGCTTCCGGAGACGCAAACCAACTACGGGGTCGATGGTCTCTATGCCAACGCCACGCTGGGCTTCAAAAACCAATTGTTCCTGGACCTGACGGTGCGCCGCGACGTGGCTTCGACGCTGCCTGCCGCCAATAATACCTACTTCTATCCTTCGGTAGCACTAGGCTACGTGTTCTCGGAAACGCTCAAAGACAAAGCCCCGTGGCTGTCCTACGGTAAGGCTCGTGCCAACTACGCGGAGGTAGGTAACTTCGCTGGCCCGCTGCAAGTAAACCCCGTTTACACGTCGCAGCCGGTGTTTGGCACCAGCCCCTTGTACCGCTTGCCCAATACGCTCAACAACCCCAACCTGCGGCCGGAGCGTACCCGTAGCTTCGAGGCTGGTGTGGAAGCAGCGTTCCTGCAGAACCGTTTTGGCTTCGACGCTACGGTGTATCAGCAAAACTCGTTCGACCAGATTCTGTCCGTGAACGTGCCCGCCACTACTGGCTACCTGTTCCAGGTGGTGAATGCCGGCGAGATTCGTAACCGCGGGATTGAGATCGGCGCCTTCGTGACGCCGGTGCAAACGGACGCTTTCAAGTGGACGGTAAACGCCAACTTTACCCACAACCAGAACATCCTGCTCTCGCTGCCTGAAGGCTTCGATAACCTCCAGCTCACTTCGTATCAGCAAGGGGTTTCGCTGAACGCGACCGTAGGGCGGCCGGTAGGGGAGTTGCGCGGTACCGACTATATCTACACGAACGGGCAGCGCACGGTAGGCGCCAATGGGCAGTACCTGCAAACGACGACGTCTAACTTCAACATCGGTAATATCAATCCGCGCTGGCGCTCGGGCATTACCAACACGTTCACCTACAAGGCGGTATCGCTGCGCTTCCTGATTGACATGCGCACTGGCGGACAGATCTACTCGCTTGACCGCGCCTATGGCCTGGCCACCGGCCTGGCCGCCGAAACGGCCGGCAACAACGACCTGGGCAACCCCTCGCGCAACACCCTGGCCACTGGCGGCGGCATCATCCAGCCCGGCGTAAAGGCTGATGGTACCCCCAACACCACCCGCGTTAACAACGCCGACTACGGTGTGTACGGCTACGTGCGTAACCCGAACTCCGCATTTGTATACGATGCAAGCTTCGTGAAACTTCGGGAAGTGTCTCTGACGTTTGCTTTGCCGAGCACCCTGCTCAGCAAAATTGCTGTGAAAGGTATCGATTTCTCTATCGTGGGCCGGAACCTGTGGATCATCCACAAAAACCTGCCTGACGCCGACCCCGAAGACCTGGCTACCGGTGGTGGTGGACTGGCAAGCGGCGGCAGCAATGGCCTTGCTGGCCAAGGTTTCCAGTCGGGGTCTTACCCCGCTATGCGCACGATAGGAGCTAACATTCGTCTCAGCTTTTAATCTTCCTTGTTATCTGTTATGAATAAATCTTTAATTCTAGCCATCCCAGCACTGTTATTGGCCTCGTCCTGCGCCAAAACATTGCCTAACACTGACCTGAAAAATCCAGGTCAGGGCGCGGTGCCCGGGGTGTATCTGGTTACCTCGGCCGAGCGTAGCCTGGCTCGCTCACTGAGCAGCACCAACGTAAACGGCTTCATTACCCGGCTGTTGGTCCAGTACTGGACGGAGACAACCTACAACGACGAGGCTACTTATAACCTGGCCAACCGGACTATTCCGGATAACGTCTGGAATGCGTACTACCAAGGCGCGCTTGGTAATCTCAACGAGGCTAAGCGTCTGATTTCGGCAGACGTTGTTACTGATGCTGGTACCAAAGCCAATCAGTTGGCTTGCGTAGATGTGCTGGCTGTTCACGCCTGGCACAACCTGGTAGATACCTTCGGGAATGTACCTTACTCCCAGGCGTTAGGTATAGACAACAAGACGCCGGTGTACGATGACGCTGCTACGGTGTACACGGACCTGCTCAAGCGCCTCGATGCCGACATCGCTGCACTCAAAGCAAATGCTGGCGCTGGTACGCTAGGTTCGGCCGACCTTATTTATGGTGGCAACGTTGCGAACTGGATTAAGTACGCCAACTCGCTCAAGCTACGTTTGGCCATGACGACCTACGACGCAGACCCGGCGCGGGCCGCTACCTTGGTTCAGCAGGCCGCTCCCAACGTATTCCAGTCGAATAGTGAAGCTGCCCAGCTAGCGTTCCAGTCTACGAACCCCAACACCAATCCTCTTTACGAAGATCTGGTGCAGAGTGGTCGCTATGACTTTGTTGGTACGAACGTTCTTATTGACAACCAGTTGTTGCCTTCTGGCGACCCCCGGTTGCCGATTTACTTCCAGCCGGTAGATGGTACTTCTACTTACGCAGGAGCACCTTACGGGCCTACCACCAACTACAGCTTGTGGTCGAATCCTGGCGTGGTTTTGCGGCAGCCTACCCTTCCCGCAATGTTCCTGTCTTATTATGAAGTACAGTTCTTGCTGGCTGAAGCTGCCGCTCGTGGCATCAATGTTGGCAGCTCTGCTTCTACGCTGTACAACAACGCCATTACGGCTTCCATCACCTACTGGGAAAACACTGCTGGCGTGGGCAATCCGAGCGTAGATGCTGCCGCCTATTTGGCTAAGCCCAGCGTAGCTTACGCTACCGCAGCGGGTGACTTCAAACAAAAAATCGGGATCCAAAAGTGGATTGCTCTCTACAACCAGCCTTCCCAAGCCTGGACGGAGTGGCGCCGCCTCGATTATCCTAAGCTGCAAGCACCGGCTGTGACCTACCAGAGCTCGGGTATTCCGTTGCGCTACTTCTACCCGAACAGCGAACAGAACCTGAATGAAGTTAATCGCAAAGCTGCTGCAACTGCAATTGGTGGCGACGTAGTATCTACCAAAATTTTCTGGGATAAAATCTAGGATCTAGTCTTGAGTCCGCAAAAAGGAGCTGCTATTTAAGCAGCTCCTTTTTTTATGGCAGGTAGTTTAGTGCAAGGCGCCCTCGTACAGTTTTATAGCTCGTCAAGTAAGCTATAGGCGAGGCAGGGCCAGCGGGCGAGCGTTCTGTTTAGTCAGGGACTAACGTGCGTTTCTATGCAAATTTCTTACTTAACCCAAATTGCAGAGTATGGTCTAGGCAAAAAAGTCTGTTCGGCGTGAACAGACTAGTGCGTAGTCAAGGAAATTAGTTACCCTAATTTTGATCGGCTCCCCCTCTCCTTTTTCGGAGAGGGGGCCGGGGGGTAAGGTGCCACGGCCGCACGTTTTGTTAAGCAACTTGCCTGACTAAGCACTAATTTGAGGATCTCTGACCTTCCTTTATCTCCCCGAACAGACCGTGGCAATGTATTGCTTGCTCGATACTGTCATCCACTTTGCTCGCCCGGCCAATCCGCCGCCCGCCACGCGAGCAAGCGGCGGTTGACGGATGCATAGGTGCTGGCCACGGTCCTAGTGGCGACGCACTTTTTTGGTGGTAACCTCGTGGTGGCCAAGTAGCATATCGAGCAATAGAAAAGGCTGCTAGCGCACACTAGCAGCCTTTTCGTAATCTTAAATCTCGGTACTACTAGCGCTTATCCCAGAAAAGCTTAGTAACAACGTTATCACCCCCAATCGCCATAGCGGCTTGCGAATTATTAGCGTTGTTCAGGTTCTGCTCAACCGTAGGATACAGGAAGCGACGGGGAATAACCGAGTAGAGGGCATTAGTTGCCAGCGGTAACTGCGGATAATCGAGACGGCGCCACTGCGTCCAAGATTCGCTGGGCTGGTTGTATAACGCTACCCAGAGCTGGTAGCCAATTTTCTGCCGATAGTCGCCCGGCGCTGTTGCATAAGCTACGTTGGGCTGTGACAGATACGCATCAGCTTCTGCGCTAGTACCTCCCCACTCCAGAATGGAAGCCGTAACACCGGCGTTGTAATGAGAGGCAGCAGTGCCGCCAACTGCGAAGCCCCGCTCAACGGCCTCGGCCAACATAAACTCTACCTGGGCATAGGAGATAAGTACCCCGGGTAGCGTTTGCACCTGAAGCTTAGAGCCGGGTAAGGAATTGAGCTCTTTGTCATTGGTAGTGCCTTCGGTGCCACCTGCATAAGTACCCGAAACAAGCGCTTTCGACGTTGCCGCGTTGAAATAATCATTCAAGCGAGGATCCAGCACCCCGGTGTTCTGAGTTGCCGTTCCTTGCAGCGATTTAACGAAAATGCTAGAGGCGGCAAAGTCAGTACGGTTGCTGCGAACAAGGTCTTCGTACAGCGGGTTGGTGTTCGGGAAAGTGCTGTCGAATGTGAGCTTTACCGCATCTGAGCTTGAAGCAGGCAGCTTACCTGCGGTGGCTTCGGCCATAGTTTTAGCCTTGCCGCCGTCGGCATCCGCAATGATTAGAGCCATCCGCAATTTCAGGGCATAAGCAAACTTAATCCATTGCGGGGTAGTGTTGCCGCTGGCACTGGGGAAGAGCAGGTCGTTAGCCCCGGTGCCAATCGCCAGCGAAGAGTTGAACTTGCCAATTGCGACATCCAACCGGCTGATCAGGTCAGTATAGATAGCTACTTGATCGTCGTATTTAGGCTGGGAGTTGTTAAAATCGAGGGCTTCTGAGTAAGGAACGTTACCGAAGGTCTCAACTAGCGTAGCCCAGGCGTAGATCTCCAGTACTTCGGCTGCTGCTAAGGCATTGTTCTTATTAGCCGAAGGGATGGTAATATCCGTTGGGATAGTATTCTTGGCTTCGCGCAGGTCACGAATGCAGTCCCGGTACAGCGCATTCCAGTACGCGCCGGGAATACCCCGGGTATTGAGATCATACCGCGATTCAGTGGGGTAGTCAGTTGCTACCCAATACTGCACGTAAAAACGGAGGGGATTCAGGTTAACGCTAGAACTGACAAGGGTGCGCGCTAGCGTACGTTCAGCATTGGAAATGAAGCCTGAAGCCAGCGCGCTGGTTGGGCTCTTGGGGTTAACGTTATAGCTGTCGCTCAATGAACTCACGCAAGATGTTGCCAGCGAGAGCATCGATGCACTAAGAAAAAGTAATTTTTTCATCTTGAATTAGAAACTTAAGCGGATGTTGGCACCGAGCGTGCGGACGGCAGGATAGGCACCCGTAGAGTAGCCTTGGCCATAGTTACCAGAGCTAACCGCATCTTCCGGGTCAGCATCGGGCAGATTTTTGTGGATAATCCACAGGTTGCGGGCGATGATTGAGAAGTCGATGCCCCGTACGCCACCTACTTTAGCCACGAGAGTTTTCGGGAGCGAATAGCTCAGCGATACTTCGCGCAGCTTCACAAAGCTGGCGTCGTACACGAAAGCCGCCGAAGGGTTGTAGGTAATACCGTAAGCAGTAGAGCCCGAAGTACCGCTATTATCAGCGCGCACGGTGTTAGGAGAACCGTCTGCCTGCACACCTGAGAAGATAACACCACCACCATTGGCAAGCGTATTGCGCGAGGGATTACCCAAGTCGTTGAGGCCAGCAGTTTCTACCGGTATGCCCGAGTCAAGGCCATAAGCCCGGTCAAGTGAGAAGACCGAGCCGCCGCTGCGTACATCGACCAAGAAGTACAACGAAAGGCCTTTGTAAGCAATGGTGTTAGAAATCCCACCCGTCCACCGTGGGTTCGGATTGGCAATTTCTTGGTTGGAAGCGGCAGTTTTGGCATAGTAGCCATTCGATTGCACCAAGCGCTCGCCATTAACGAAAACGTAGTTAAACCCACGGATTGTATTGATTGGCCGACCAACGGTAGCGTTGGTGGATACCCCACCTTGGTAAGTAGCCAGTACAATGTTGTCTACACCGTTGGCGAGTTCCGTTACGATATTTTCGTTTTTCGTCCAGTTGGCATTGACTGTCCAGGTAACGTTGTCGTTACGCACGGGCGATACATAAGCGGTGAGTTCTAAACCGCGGTTGCGAACCGTGCCCGCGTTGGTAAAACGGCCAGTGTAGCCAGTAGCCCCGGAAGTGGTGATCTGGATAATCTGGTTGATGGTATTCGACTGATATACGTTGGCTTCTAAACCAAAGCGGCTGTTCAGGAAAGACGTTTCCAGGCCAATTTCCGCGCTCTTCGTGCGCTCGGGCTTCAAATTGCTGTTGTTCTTGGTATCAGGCACTGAGAACAGCGCTACCGAGCCGAAAGCAGTCGGTTTATCATATACATCAGCTATTTGATAAGGTAACGAACTGCTGCCAACCTCTGCGTAGTTGCCCCGCACTTTACCGTACGATAGCCAAGGAGCTTTATCCTTAGTCAACTCAGAGAAGACGAAGCCAAGGGCGGCAGACGGATAGAAGTAAGCGTTATTAGCCTTGGGTAGTGTCGAAGACTGGTCTCTTCTAGCCGTTAGGTCTAAGAAGACCATGTTGCGGAAGCCAAACGTAGCATTAGCGAATACCCCGTCAACTGCTTGCCGAACATCGGCTTCGCTGGGTGCCGTGATAGGTGAAACGCTATTGCTCAGAGCATAAAACTCCGGGATAACCAGACCCCCGTTAGTGCTAGCTTGGATAGATTTAGTTGCTTGGCGACGCAGGTTAGCCCCAACCAAGCCGTTAAAAGTAAAATTCTCAGTGATGTTGGCTTTAAAGTTGCCAATCAGATCGAAGTTAGCTTCTCGATACGTGCGGTTGTAACGCTGGTAACCAGCCACGCCCACGGTGCCGAAGGCCTTACGCTCTTCCTGCAAGTCGTCGTTGGAGTCCATAGTCACGCGGCCCAATACGTTAAACCAGTCCGTTACCTTATAGGTAAGGGCTACATTGCCGAAGGTGCGGTAGCGAGAATCATTCTCGTAGCTCTTATCCCGGGCCCAGTACGGGTTGTTCCAGTACTGCGCAGTCGACGAGCTAGAGTTTTTCAGGTTCCAGCTGGCATTGAGACCTTGGTACTCGTAAGCCTGCTTCAGCTCCTTCATATCCACGTTGGTTTGCCACCACTGGCGGAAGTTGCCCATCTGGTTTTCGCTGTAGGTGCCGCCGTAGCCAGTACCATAGCGCCCTTTACCATCTACTACCGAAAAGTTGACGGTAGCGCTAGCAACCAGGCGGGGCGTTACATTGAACGAACCGGCGAAGTTGATAATGTTTCTGTTTACCTGGCTGTTAGGTAGAATACCTTTGTCGATAACGCTGCTGTAACCAAGCTTAAAGGTACCTTTGTCGTTGCCACCATCAATCGTGACGCTGTTGTTCAGGGTGAGCGCGGTTTGGAAGAAAGTAGTCGGATCGTTCTCAGCAGCTACCCACGGAGTTTTCTGACCAAAGTGGTTGCTGCCGGGCCAGAAGGCATTCCATTGATAAACCTGGAGATTTGGGTCGAAGCGGGGGCCTACGGAAGCATCGGCACTAAGCTGGTTGACTAGGTCTGGAACGCCGTCACCGTCAATGTCTACTCGGGTGAACGTGGGGCCGTAGCCAGCACCATATTCCTTCTGATACCTAACGAAGGTGCTTCTATCGATGCGGCCAGCAGTGATGCCAGCATTGATCGTAACTCCCAAGCCCTGACGGCCTTTCTTGGTCGTGATGAGAATTACGCCGTTGCTGGCGCGCTCGCCGTAAAGTGCCGTGGCAGCAGCACCTTTCAAGATAGTAGTGGTAGCGATATCATCGGGGTTGATGTCAGAGGCGGCGTTGCCGTAGTCGTAGCCCCCGCGGCCCGTCTGCTGGTTGCCGCTGTTGGTATTGGCATTGCTAATTGGCACCCCGTCCACTACAAATAGGGGCTGGTTGTTGCCAGTAACCGACTTCGTACCACGAATCAAGATGTTGGTCGAGCCGCCCAGCGTGTTGCTCTGGCGGATTTGAACCCCGGCTACTTTACCCGATAAGCCATTGATCGCGTTGGGGTTACGGGCTGCCGTAATCTGCTGGCCCTCTACCACGGTGGCTGCGTAGGAAAGTGAGTTACGCGTACGCTCTACGTTGAGAGCGGTGACTACTACTTCGCCAAGTTGCTTGGTGTCAGTAGCCAATGCCACGTTAATGTTATTGCCGTCGCCAATGGGCTGCTCGATGGAGGTGTAACCCACAAAGCTGATGGCAAGCGTCGTTGCGGAAGTTGGAACGCTTAGCGAGAAGATGCCATCAGAGTTGGTGGAGGTGCCGAGCGTGGTGCCTTTGACCACAATCGTCACCCCCGGCAAACCTTGACCGTTGGCGCGGTCAGTAACTCGACCTGAAATGTTGCGGTTTTGTGCGGTTGCCTGATGCCACAAGCAACTGAGCAGAAAGACCAGTAAAAAGGAGAGGTGTTTCATACTGTAAAATGTTGAAAAAAGAAAAGTAGATTGTCCCTAACTATCAGCCGAGACAAATCCGCCGGCAATTTATTGCCTTTTTGCTAAATCTGTATGAGGTTGATAGCGGAGATTTTACAAATTTTATTTCATTATAAAAATCTGATAAATTTAATATTACAAGTTAATTTTTATCTATTTAATAAAACAAAACATATAACTATTTAATAATTTACCTACAAAAGGTCAAAGAAAAATGCGTAATATGAAAAAAAAATTAAGAATCGGGTGTTGGTACTTTCTTAATGTTCATAACAGGTTCATTATCTTGCATGCCTAATAATCTTCTGCGCCAACAGAATTTGGCAACGTTCATCTTCTCTTACCATTCATTTCTTTTTACCTCTGCTTCACTCCATATTATCTATCCTTCGATGAAAAGAAAATTACTAATGAGCCTAGTGCTCATGCTCACCTTATTCCAAGCGGTACTGGCCCAAACACGGACGGTATCGGGACGAGTAACGGACCAAAAAACTGGTGAGGGCTTACCTGGTGCTACTGTATTGCTAAAGGGGACTACGACAGGTATCTCGACCAACTCCGACGGTAACTTCTCCCTGAGCGTGCCCGAAGGGAACAATGTGCTTGTTGTCAGCTCGATTGGGATGGTGACGCAAGAAATTCCCCTTGGTACTCGTACTTCTGTCAACGTGGCCCTGGCTACGGATACTAAACAGCTGAGCGAAGTAGTAGTGACCGGCTACGGTGGATCGCAAGACGTGAAAGACATCACGGGCTCGATCGCTACGGTAAAAGCTGAGAAGCTGCTGTTACAACCGGTAGTGAGCGCCGACCAAGCACTGCAAGGTCGCGTAGCTGGCTTGAGCGTAAACACGACTGGTGGTACGCTGGGTGACGTATCTTCCATCCGAATTCGGGGTGCTAACTCACTCTCGAATAGCTCGCAACCGCTGGTAGTATTGGATGGCGTACCGCTGAATACTACCGACCAAGGTAACGTACTGAGCACCCGCTACAACCCGCTGGCTGACATCAACCCCAACGACATCGCTTCGGTGGAAGTCCTGAAAGACGCCTCTGCAAGTGCCATCTATGGCTCGCGCGCTGCCAACGGTGTATTGGTTATCACTACTAAGCGTGGTAAAGTAGGACAAAACCGCGTAGCAGTAAATACCTTCTATGGTGTACAGCAAGCTGTTCGTACCCCCAAAGTATTGAACGGTGACGACTTTATCACTATCAACAACGAAAAGGCAGCTAACGCTCGCGCTGGTAGCGTTGGAGCGCCCGGCAATATTGGTAATTTGTCGATTCCGGCCAACGGCGTTGCTAATAACATCGACGTTGACGGGGATGGTGTGCCAGACCGTACGGATTGGATAAAAGAAATCTTCCGCACTGGTCGTCAGCAGAACTACCAAGCTGCTCTTTCGGGCGGGAACGAGTTTGCGCAGTATTACGGCTCGGCCGACTGGAACGACCAGCAGGGTATCATCATCCAGAACCGCCTGCGTCGGGGCTCGGCTCGTTTGAGCTTGGACCTGACTCCTAAGAAATGGCTGAAAGCCGGGACTACCCTCAGCTACGCGAAGACCTATAACCAAGGTATCAACGGGGAAAATGCCCTGGCCGGGGCTACGGTATCGGGCTATACTGCTCCTCCGAACGTACCCGCTTTCAACCCGGATGGTACTTACTACCTCAACAACCTGGGTAACCTGGGTAACGGTAACAACGCGCTACCGAGCACTTACTCGCCTAATGCGTACTTCCATATTATCGGTACGCTACGCGAAAACCGCAACGATAACACTTCGGAGCGTACGCTAGGTAACGCCTACCTGACCATTCTTCCGGTAAAGGGTCTGAGCCTGACTACCAAATATGGTATCGACTACAACACCAACTTCGAAGACCAGTACAACAGCCCGATTCTGGGTAGCCTCGGCCGTACCTACAATGGCTTGGTGCAGGACTACAACACTACGCGCACGCAGTTCAACTGGCAGAACTATGCCAACTACGACCGGGTTTTTGCTGATAAGCACAACGTAGGTATCACCATCGGTGCTGAATATCAAGAAACTCGTACCAAGCGTATCTACAGCGTAGCCAACGACTTTGCTGACACGCGCTTCCAGACGATTCTCGACGGTTTGTCGGCAACGACGCTCACGGGCGGTGGTCAGGAATTCAACGTTGGTTTCCAGTCTTACTTCGCCCGGGCAAACTACAATTTTGCTGATCGGTACTACGCTTCGTTTGTTATCCGGAGTGATGCTTCGTCAGTTTATGGTACCGACAACCAGCGCGGGTATTTCCCCAGTGGCTCGGTAGGCTGGCGTATTTCGCAGGAGAACTTCCTGAAAAACGTTACTTTCCTTAACGACCTGAAGCTGCGCGGCAGCTACGGTCTGGTGGGTAACTCTAACGGCCTCGGTTCTTACGCCGCTCGTACCCTCATCGGGGGCGGTCAGTACGCCGACATCAACGGTTTCAGCCCCTCGCAGGTGGGTAACCCCTCGCTGAAGTGGGAAACCTCGAAGAAGCTGGACGTTGGTTTCGACGCTGCTTTCCTGAAAAATCGCCTCAACGTTACGTTTGATTTCTACAACACCAACATCGACGGACTGGCACTTGCTGCTCCGGTATTGCGCACGACGGGTATCCCCGGATCTTCGATCAACCGCAACATCGGTTCTATGTACAACCGCGGGGTAGAATTGGCCATCACCACCACCAACTTGCAGCTGGAAAACGGCTTTGTGTGGACGACGAATTTCAACGGCTCGATCAACCGCAACCGTATCACGTCGCTGGCTACGCCGAGCGATATCATCGCGGGCAACCAGCGTGCTCAGGTTAACAATCAGCTCGGTATCTACTACCTGCCGCGTTGGGCTGGCGTAAATCCTGCTAATGGCAACGCCCAGTTCCTGGATGCTAACGACAACATCAAGCAGTTTGATGCTGCTTACAGTGCCAACGGTACTACTAATGCTGGTCGTTGGCTGACTGCCAACGGTGACGTAACAACCGCTATCACTACTGCCGATTACAAGTTCACGGATAAGACTGGCTACCCGGTTTTCTTCGGCGGCTTCGACAACACGTTCTCCTTCAAAGGTCTAGAGCTTGGTGTATTCCTGCAGTACAGCGGTGGTAACTTGATTTACAATGGCTATCGCGCTGCTATGCTGAGCACTAGCCTGCAGAATAACATCGAGGAAATCAAAAATCGCTGGACGACTCCCGGCCAGGAAACGGACATCCAGAAATTGGTGTTGCGTGACGTAGTGTCGGGGCAGGCGTCAACTCGCTGGCTCGAAAAAGGCGATTTCTTGCGTCTGCGTCAGTTGAGCCTGGGCTACAACTTCCAGCAAAACGTGCTGAACTCGTTGCGTTTGAGCAATCTGCGTGTGTACGTCCTGGTGCAGAACGTGTACAACTTCACCGGCTACAAAGGCCTGGATCCCGAGGTTAACACCAACGCCGGTAGCACGAGCAACACGACGCAGAACATTGCTTACGGGGTTGACGGCCGTTCGCTGCCGGTGCCGCGTAGCTTCACCGTCGGCTTGAATCTAGGACTCTAATCTTCTAATTATTTAGCTTATATGATTCGCAAATCTAACTTGCGGTACGCCGCATTTGCGTTACTACTGGCTTCTGTGGCTGGCTGTAACGTGCTGAATCAGGTACCACCTTCTGCTTTATCGGATACGGAAGCGTACTCCACCCCCGACCGGATTGCTAAGTCGGCCGTGGGTATGTACGACCAACTACAGAACGCCGAATTTTTGGGTGGGCGGGCGCTGATCTACGGCGACATCCGTAGCGACGACACGAACCCGGCTGGTTTCTTCGGCAACGTTCCGGTGTTTGTGCAGCAATCCAACGATGCCTTTGCTGTAAACTCTTGGACTGGCGGCTATCGCACGCTGTATGGTGCCAACTACTTCATGCAGCAGTTGGCCAAATACCCTGGGGTAACTACAACGGCGCTTGAGACCCAATACATTGGCGAAGCCAAGTTTATCCGGGCACTGGTTTATTTCAACTTGGTAAACCTATTTGCGCAGCCGTATAACTTCACGGCTGATGCTTCTCACCCCGGCGTGCCACTGCAACTCACGGCTCCCGACGGTGCTACCGCCTTTGATGCAAGTCAGAACCTGGCGCGCTCTTCGGTACGTGATGTGTACGCGCAGATTGAGAAGGATCTGAATGATGCAATTACAGCGCTGCCCGAAACGTACTCCACCGCTTTTGAGCGTACAGGCCGGGCTACTAAAGACGCAGCCCGCACATTGCTCTCGCGAGTTTATCTCTACAAAGGGCAGTATGGTGACGCAGCTACTATGGCTGGTAACGTCATCTCGGGCGGTCGCCACGCATTGCAGACGCTGCCCAACGCTCCTTTCGCAGCGGCTGCCCGTACGACGGAGACCATCTTCTCGGTCAACATGAACTCGGCGGACAACCCGAATACGAACAATGCGATCGGGCAGCACTACGGTTCTAACCGTCGGGCTGACATTATCGTGACCCCGTACGCCCGCATTGACAGCACGCAGTTCCGCAGCAAAGACCGTCGCCGTACGCTGTTGCTCACCCCGACTACGTACCCGGCTACTACGGCAGTCAACGTGTTCACGACGAAATATCCCAACGGTCCTTTCGATGACGTAATGATTGCTCGTTACTCGGAAGTGCTGCTGAATCGCGCTGAAGGCTTGGCCCAGACGGCCAGCGGGGTTAGCGCCGACGCTATCACCTTGCTGAACCAAGTGCGCAGCCGCTCGTTGCCGAATATCCCTGCTTACGCAGCTTACACGACCGCCAGCTTCGCTAATAAGCAGGCACTGATTGATGCCATCCTGTTCGAGCGTCGTCTCGAGCTTGCGTTTGAAGGTCACCGCTACTACGACCTGATGCGTTATAAGCGCAATTCAAGCCGCGTGACTTACGGTGACCAAAAAGCTGTTTTCCCCATTCCGTTGGTTGACATTCAGCAGAATCCCAACCTGGTGCAGAATCCGGGCTATAACTAAGCTTGGTTGACACTTCGCCATAAAAAAGTCCCAGTCTATTCGGCTGGGACTTTTTTTGTGGCTACTCACTGAGGGGCAAGCAGGTCATAAAATATACTGACTCATATCGCGGTTCTTCACCATCCCGCGCAGGCGCTCCTCTACCAGTTGCGGCGTGATGGCAAGGGCCGTGCCCGCCGGGAGTTGATCGGGTACGTCGAAGAGTAGCTCGTTGAGCAAACGGCTCATGACGGTGTGCAGGCGGCGGGCCCCGATATTTTCGACTTCGCTGTTCACTTCGGCGGCGATGTCGGCCAGTTTGAGCAAGGCCTCGTCTTCGAAGGTTAGCGTTACGTCCTCGGTAGCCAGTAGGGCTTGGTACTGCTTGGTGAGGGCATTTTTGGGGTCTTTGAGGATACGGTAGAAATCATCCTTGGTCAGGCTCTGAAGCTCCACGCGGATGGGGAAGCGGCCTTGCAATTCGGGGATGAGGTCGCTGGGCTTGCTCACGTGGAAGGCCCCGGCGGCGATGAACAGAATGTGATCGGTATTGACGATGCCGTACTTGGTGTTCACGGCCGAGCCTTCTACGATGGGCAACAGGTCGCGCTGCACACCCTGGCGGCTGACGTCGGGGCCACCGCTTTTGCCGTTGCCGCTGGTGGCTACCTTGTCGATTTCGTCGATGAAGATAATGCCCGAGTTTTCGGCCTGCCGGATGGCTTCTTCCTTGATTTCATCCATGTCGATGAGCTTGGCGGCTTCTTCCTCCAGCAGCAGCTTGCGAGCTTCGGCAACTGAGACTTTCCGCTTGCGCGACTTCTTGGGCAGCATGCTGCCCAGCATGTCTTGCAGGCCCGACATGGTGGCCTCGTCCATCATGCCCGGAGCGCCCATGATACCCACGCTGGGATTGCCCTGCGCAACGTTGATTTCGATGCGGCGGTCTTCGAGCTCACCGTTGCGAATTTTCTGACGGAAGCGCTCGCGGGTGCGCTCGTTCAACTCTTGGTCGGAGCTAGGTACGGCCTCAGTGGCAGTGGCTTCTTGGGTGCTGCCAAATCCCAGGCTGCCGGGGCTGCCGCCAGCCGGGGCCTTGATGGGGGGAATGAGCGCGTCGAGAATAATGTCTTC
>JAAIGG010021823.1_pt1 | contig 20299 bp, 16 predicted proteins | sample 6487391 | NCBI WGS metagenome assembly JAAIGG01 (sample SAMN13974130, study PRJNA590717) | phyllosphere metagenome | biome: asymptomatic weeds; feature: pooled weeds collected from a community garden; material: weeds; isolation source: pooled asymptomatic leaves from various weed species from...
CTCGACCTTCATGTCGCGCAGTCGCGTGATCGCGCCGACCGCGTCGTTCGTGTGGACGGTGGAAAGGACGAGGTGGCCGGTCAGCGACGCCTGGACCGCGATCTCGGCGGTCTCGCGGTCGCGGATTTCGCCGACCATCACCACGTCCGGGTCCTGGCGCAGGATCGCGCGCAGGCCCGCCGCGAAGGTCAGCCCGACCTTGGCGTTGACCTGGGTCTGGCCCACCCCCTCGACCGCATATTCAACCGGGTCCTCGACGGTCAGGATGTTGCGACTGCCATCGTTCAGCAGGCGCAGCGCCGCATAGAGGCTGGTGGTCTTGCCCGATCCGGTCGGGCCGGTGACCAGGATGATGCCATTGGGCTCGCTCAACGCCTCGCGCAGCAGCGCGTACATGGCCGGGTTCATGCCCAGTGCGTCGAGATCGATCCCCGCATTCTCCTTGTCGAGGATACGCAGCACCACTCGCTCGCCCGCCCGGCTGGGCAAAGTCGAAACGCGGACATCGAGCAGCTTGCCGCCCAGGGTCAGCGCCATGCGCCCGTCCTGCGGCACCCGCCGCTCGGCGATGTCGAGCCGGGCCATGACCTTGATACGGCTGACCACCACCGGCGCGACATGCGGCGGCATCCGCAAGGTCTCGCGCAGCACGCCGTCAATGCGCATCCGCACGACCAGGCCGGTCTCGTACGGCTCGATATGGATGTCCGACACGCCGTTGCGCGCCGCGTCGGCGATGATGCCGTTGATCAGCCGGATCGCGGGCGCGTCGTCGGCGGTGTCGAGCAGGTCTTCGGCGGTCGGAATGCCGTCGGCCAGCATGTCCAGCTCGTCGCCCATGCCCACCGCCGCGATGGCGGTCGCCTGCCCGTCCATCGCATAGGCGTCGGACAGGAGTCGATCGAAGGCGGGGGCCTCGACACGGGCGATGGCGAAGGGGCGCCCGATATGGCGGCGCAGTTCGATCAGCGCGCGCGGGTCGGCACCTTCGCGCAAGGCGATGGTCAGCGGGTCGGCGGTGTGGACGACCGTGCCGAACTTGCGCGCGAAGGCGTAAGGGATGGTCAGCGGGGCGACCAGTTCCAGCGTTTCGTCGGGCGTGGGAAGCGGGAGAGCGGCGGGCCCTCCCCCATCCCCTCCCGCCTGCGGGAGGGGCGTGCCCAGCGGCAGAGGGACCGTATCACCCGTGGGGAGGGGCAGCGGCTCGTCAGTCACGGCGCTTGATCGGTTCGACCGGCTTGGCGACGGGGACCGCGATGCGCGGGTCCTCGATATTGCCGGGCATCGGCGCGTGCGGGATGGGCGGCGCGGCGTTCATGTAATCGCGCACCAGCTCGTCGATGGAAGGCTCGACACCCGGCTGGGCATAGCCCTGGAGCTGGCGGAGATAGCCGTAACGCTGTTCGGTGACGCGGCGGCTGTCCTCGGGCGTGCGCAAGATGGTCGGGCGGATGAAGACCATCAGGTTCGTCTTCGACCGGCTGCGCGCCTTGGACCGGAACAGCGCCCCCAGGCCGGGAATGTCGCCGAGCAGCGGGATCTTCTCGATGGTGCGGCGCTCATTGTCGTCCAGCAGGCCGCCGATGACCGTGATCTGGCCATCGTCGGGCGTGAAGACATTCTCGAAGGCGCGCTTGTTGAGGATCAGTTCGCTGTTGTTGCTCGACACCGGCCCGGCGATCGAACTGACCTCCAGCCGGACATAGAGTTTCAGCGAGCCGCCCGCATTGACCTGCGGCTTCACGTCGAGCTGGATACCGACATTCTGGCGCTGCACGGTGCGGAAGGCATTGTCGAAATTGTTCGACAGCGCCTGGCCGGTCGTCACCGGGATTTCCTGGCCGACCAGGCTGTGCGCCTGCTGGTTGTCCAGCGTGATGATGTGCGGAACCTGCAGGAGGTTGGACGTGGTGTCGCTCTTCACCGCGTTGATGATCGCGCCGAACACCGTGTCGCCGATCTGCCCGCCCCAGCCCGCAAAGCCGCCGGTCGTGCCCAGGATCGACTGCACCGCCGACTGGGTGAGCTGGTTATAGGCCTGGTTGGGGACGTTGGTTTCGGTCCGCGTCCCGTCCGGCGCGGTGACGATGGTGCGGGTGCCCCCGATCGTCTGCGCACCCACCGCGCCCGCGATCTGGAGGATGTTGGGCGCGGTATTGCCATAGGTCGAGGCCGCGAAGGCCCCGCCCGACAGGCTGCCGAGCAAAAACTGCGCGCCCAGCCGCCGCGCGGTCTGGTCGGAGACTTCGGCGACGATCGCCTCGATCAGCACCTGTTCGCGGCGCACGTCGAGCTGGCGGATCACCTCGCCGATCTGGCGCTGGATATCGGCGGGACCGGCGATCACGATGGCGTTCGCGCCGGTGAAGCGGGTGACGACCGCTGCCGTGCGACCGCCTTGGGTGCTGATCGCGGGCTGCTGGCCGTTCTGGCCGCCCGCGCCCGGCGCGCTCGATGCCTGGGGCTGGGCGACGGGCTGGATACGCTGTGCGATCGAAGTGCCTGCGGCCGAGCCCGCCTGGCTGTTCGTCTGGGTGAAGCTGCCGCGCGACAGGGTGGTTTCCTGTACCGGATCGGGCTGTTGCCCGACCAGTTGCTGGAGCACGGGCAGAAGCTGCTCCGCGTCGGCATTTTGCAGGAAGACGACGCGGATTTCGGTGCCGCTCTTGGCCTTGTTGTCCAGGTCGAGCGCGATCTGGGCGAAGCGTGCGACGCTCGACGGATCACCGCGCAGCGCGATCGAGTTGGAGCTGTCGATCGCGACCACCGACACGCCGGTGCCGCCGGGGGCCGCCCCGCCGCCCTGCCCGGCTCCACCGCTGCCACCACCGGCCAGCGTCTGAAGCGCGGTCGCGATTTCGCGCGCGCCCGCATTGCGAAGGGCGATGACGCGGGTCGAGGCATTGTCCGCGTCGATCCGGCGAACGACCTCGCGGATGCGGCGGATATTGTCGGCGAAGTCGACCACGACCAAGCTGTTGCCCGCACGGTTGGCGGTCACCGATCCTTGCGCGCTGACCAGCGGGCGCACCGTCTCCAGGGCGCTCGGCGCGTCGATGGCGCGCAGGCGGATGATCTCGGTGACATAGGCGTTGCGGTTCGCGCCCGCCGACCCGATCCGGCTGGGCTGCGATGCGGCATTGTCGACCGGCTGCACCCGGAACGCCCCGCCAGAGGTCGGCACCGCGACCAGGCCGTTGGAGCGCAGGGTCGACAGGAAAATCTCGAAATATTCGGATCGCGACAGCGGCCGGTCGGTCACCACCGTCACCTTACCATTGACCCGGCTGTCGATGATGAAGGTCCGCCCCGTCACCTTGGCCGCATCGGCGATGAAGGCGCGGATATCGGCGTCGCGGACATTCAGCGTGGTCTGGGCCTGCGCCCCCGCCGCCAGGGCGAGCGCCAGAACCGAACCGAGGACGAGCTTCTTCATGGCCGTGGTGCCGCAATCTGAAGGGAGAGCGGCAGCGTCTGATCGCCCCGCTCGACCGTGATGGAAAGAGAACCGCCCTGTGCGAAATCCGCGGCCAGACGGTCAAGGTCGCTCGCCCCCGTGACGGGTCGTCCGCCGAGCGCGGTGACGATATCGCCCTCGCGAAGCCCCGCCGCCCGGAACGCCGCGCCCGAACCCTGCGGCCGGACGACGAGGCCCGAGACGCGCCCGCCGTCGAGCCGGGGGATGAAGCCGATATCGGTGCGCAACTGCGCGATGGCGACCCCGCCCTGCGGCGGGACCGGGCCGGACAGCGGCACGGACGGACCGCCGGGGGCCGGCGCCGGTGTCGTCGTGGCCGGGGCGTCCGACTGATCGAGATACAGATCCTCGGAACGGCCGCCGCGATCGATGGTGATATGGTCGAACGCCACGGCCTTCAGCGTGACGCCGGGCTGGATCTCCTCGCCGACCGACACCAAGCGCTGGACGCCGTCCGGCCCCGCCACGATCGCCGATCCGCGCCCCGACGCCTCGTCGATCCGCGTGCCGAACAGGGTGAGTTGCAGGCTGGTCACGGCGGCGGGGGCGGCCTGTGCCCCCTGGAGGCGAAAAAAGGGGTCGAAGCCGTCGAGGATCGCGCCGGGCGATCCGGCGACGACGGGCGCGACGGGACGCCACTCGCCAAGGGGCGATATGGGGGTGACGATCACCCAAAGCAGCCGCGCGCCCTGAACAGCGAGCACCGCCATCAGGGCCAGCTCGGCCACCGAATAGACATTCACGACCGGCAGACGCCGCAACAACCGGCGCCCGCGCGCGTCGAGCTTCAACCGCATGAAACCAGACCCCATCCGCTTTTTCGGCCACTAGGCATGGCATGTTACAGTCCCGCGTCAAAGTGCCGAAACATGTTCGTCATATTGGTTTCACATGGACGATCCGATGAACCCCGAATTCGCCGACCCGCCCGCACTGGGCAATGGCCTTGATCCGACGCCGATTATCGCGCGGCTGATCGCCACGCCGGGGGTGCAGCGGCTCCCCAATCCGAAGCTGACGCTGTTCGTGAAGCGCGACGTTCTGCCCCCGACGCTCTGTACGGACCTGATGGCGCGAATCGATGGGGTCCGCCGCCCCTCGACCATCGCCGACGCCAATGGCGACGCCGCCTATCGCACCAGCGAAACCGGCGACCTGCCCGCCGACGATCCGGCGGTGATCGAGACCGAGCGGCGAATCGCCATGCTGACCGGCCTGTCCCCCGATCATGGCGAGCCGATCCAGGGCCAGCGCTATGCCGTGGGGCAGGAGTTCAAGCAGCATACCGATTATTTCGAGCCCGAGGGGCTGGACTATCACCGCTATTGCGCGCTGTCGGGCAACCGGACCTGGACGGTGATGCTGTATCTGAACGCACCGGAAGCGGGCGGCGCGACCCGGTTCAAGGTGGTGGACAAGATCATCCAGCCCGAGCCCGGCAAGATGGTCGCCTGGAGCAACCGCCGCGTGGACGGTTCGCCCAATCCGGCGACGCTGCATCAGGCGATGAAGGTGCGCGCGGGGGTGAAATATGTGATCACCAAATGGTATCGGGAACTGCCCTGGCGGGGGTAGCCCTCTTACCTCCCCTTACATCCGTTCGCACTGAGCGACGTCGAAGTGCACGCCCGGCACCTTGCCACCGGGCGGGATTCCCTTGGCCTTCGACTGCGCTCAGGCTGAACGGAGGGAGAGCGATCCCCAGCCCCCACCTCCTTTCGCACTGAGCGAAGTCGAAGCGCACGCCCCGCCGCAAAAAGGCCGCCGCCCGGACACCCGGGCGACGGCCCTTCGCTTGGCAACCCCGGAAAGGATCAGAAGGTCGTGCTGATCCCCAGCGAGAACACCCGGCCCAGATTATAGCGGTTCAGATAGACGAACCGGCCATTCCCGAAATCCTGCCGCTCATTGTAGCGGGTGCGGGTCAGGTTGCGGGCCTCGGCCTTCAGCTCGAACTTGCCGCCCGCCAGCTCGAAGCCCTGGCGCGCGACGAGGTCGAGGCGGATGCCCGGCACTTCGACGATATCCGGCTGGAAGCCGGTGCCCGACAGGTTGGACGGCCCGCGATTGGTCACGCGGTTGCTGGCATAGTTGAACAGCAGGGTGACCTGCGACAGCGCCGCGGTATCCTCGATGCCCAGTTGCAGGTTGACCAGATGGTCCGACTGGCCGGTCAGCGACGCGCCGTCGCGGAACAGCAGCCGCGCCGGACCGAAGCCGGAGGCGCAACCCGCCAGCCCGGGCGAACCCGCCGCCGCCGCCGGATTGGGCACGCAGGACGCATCCGCGTTGATCTGCGATTTGGTGTAGGTGTAGTTCGCGATCGCGACGAGGCGGCGCGTGGCGAAGAAATCGCTACCCAGACCCGCCAGGGGCACGTACTTCTGCAACTCGACTTCCGCGCCGTACAGCTTGGCCGAGGGCAGATAGGTGAAGCCCGTCTGCAACCGGTCGTCCGCGCCGGTATAGAAGCCCACCTGCTCGATCGGGTTCTTGATCCGCTTGTAGAAGCCCGCCAGCGTGAAGCGCTGGTCGCGCGCATAGAACCATTCATAGCGCGCTTCGAGATTCCACAGCTCGCTGTCGCGCAGGTTCGGGTTACCGAAGAACAGGCGGTCCGAGTCGGGATCGCGGAACTGTTGCGGCGCGAGTTCGCGGAACTGGGGACGCGAGATGGTCTTCGCGCCGCTCGCCCGCAACTGCATGTCGGCGGCGAAATTCCAGGTCAGCGTGCCTGCCGGCAGGAAATAGTCGTTCTTCAACCGCGTCGTCGCGCTCTGCACCGGCGTTACCGTCTCGACGGCCGTTTCGTAGCGGACACCCGCCACCGCGCGCAGACCGTCCATCACCTCGGCCTCGGCCTGGACGTAACCGGCATGGACGTTCAGCTTGGCGTCGTACGCATAGGCACCGGCCTGGGTCGAGAATTGCAACTGGAGCGTACACGCCCCCTGCCCGCGCAGGGGGCAGGCGTTGTTGATGACGTCCGGGCTCAGCAGATAGTCGGGACGATAGAGATTGTACGGGAAGCCCGGCGCGGTGCCTGCACCGTCGCTGGTCTGGTAATTGAACTGGATACGGCTCGAATACCGATCCGTGCCCTGGTAGAAATAGCCGGTGCTCAGCGTGATCGGACGGTCGCTGTCGATCTTGTAGGAAAGATCGGCCTGGCCGGTCCACAGATTCTCGTTCAATTCCGAGAAGATGATCGAGGCGAAGGGGGTGAAGCGCTGCGTCACCTGATAGGCGCCGTTGCACTGGAACCCGCCCGCCCCGTTCGCGCCGTCATAGCTGATGGGCAGGCCGTTGCTGGTCCGTGCCGAGCACAGATAGTCGAACTGGCGCTCATAGGGCGCGTTGCGCTTGGAGTTGGCGAAGGCGCCGCGCGCGTCGAACTTCAACGCGTCGGTCAGCTTGAATTCGCCGACCAGCTGGCTTTCGATCAGCTGACGCTCGAACCAGTTGGTGTTCTGCTGGAAGCGAAGGCCGCTGGCGTTGTTGTAGACCTCCGCCGCCGATCCGCGCCCCTGCTTCAGCGTGTCGTGGATATAGACATTGGTCCAGCGCACCGTGTTGTCGCCGAACTCATAGCCCAGACCCACCAGCGCGTTGGCGACGATGCGGTTGTCGGTCAGCAGGGTACGGAAATCGTTGCGGATCGTGCCGTCCGGCGACACCGAGTCCTGCTGGATCGCCGAGCGGGTGCGGAAGGTGTTGGACAGGCTGAGCGACGAGATCACGCCCAGACGGTCGCTGCCGATGTCAAATACCGAGCCCGCGGACAACTCGCCCGACCAGTTGGCGGGCAGTTGGTTGTTGCGCTGGAGCAAAGTGGTCGAGGCATTGGACAGCTGCGCGACCTGCGCGGCGGGAACGATGCCCGAGCCCTTGCCCGCCTGCACGTCGCGGACGAACTGCGGCACGCCGCGCGTACCGTCGTCGAAGCCGATCCAGTCGGCATCGCCGCCGCGATAGGTATAGCCCAGTTCGCTGGTCGTCGCATCGTCGACGGAGATGGTCGCGCCGCCCGAGATGAAGTTCTTGTTCGGGATCGCCTTGGTCGTCAGGTTGATGACGCCGCCGCCGAACTCGCCCGGATAATTGACCGAATAGGTCTTCTGGACCAGCGCCGAGCCGACGATGGTGGTCGGGAAGATGTCGAGCGGGACCGAGCGGCGCAGCGGCTCGGGGCTGGGCAGCGGCGAACCGTTGAGCAGCGACGAGGAGTAACGGTCGCCGAGACCCCGGACATAGACGAAGCCGCCGCCCACGACCGACAGGCCGGTGACGCGGGTCAGCGCGCCCGCGATATCGCCCTCACCCGTGCGCGCGATATCGGCGGCGGACAGGACCGAGACGATCTGCGGCGTGGCGCGGATGGTGTTGGGAATGTTGCGGCCGACGACCACGATCTCGCTGCTGGACGACGCATCGACGCCGGGGGCGGAGATTTCCACCGGTTCGTCGGTCGACTGGCTGTCCTGGCCGGTCGGGGTCTGGCTCTGCGGAGTGGCCTGCCCGTCGGGGCTGGTCGCGGTGGTGCTGGTCTGCGCGGGCGCAGGCGTCGCCCCGCCCGTCGTCTGCGCGAGCAGAGCGGGCGCGACAAGCTGCGAGGTCAGCAGAAGGAGGGAGGCATAAGCGAGGCGTCGCTGCATGGCCGGGTCTTCCCGTATGAATAGCTTATGGAGGAAAGCCGGGGCGGCGATGATCGCCACCCCGGCCTGCCGAGAGCGCCCGATCAGGTCCGGGCGCATGGTCAGCGGGGCCTTAGCGGCCGTTGCAGCTGAAATAGACCGAGGTGAAGACCGGCGGACCCTGATCCTGAAGGTCGGCATTGGCGGCGCGGATGGTGGTGCGATCGGCCCCCGAACCGGCGCCCGCGATCAGGTTGACGCAGGCCACGCCGCTCTGCGTCGACTTCACGATGCCGTTGATGAAGGTCATGTCGGCACCGCCGCGCAGACGGATCGCCGCCGGAGCGTTGGCGGTCTGGACGAAGGTGAAGTTGGCGTAGCGGCCAAAGGTGCGCGGCAGCAGGTCTTCGGCATTGTTCGAGTCGATCTCGGTCGAGAAGCTGTCCGCCGTCGCGCCGATGGTGCGCTGTGCCGCGATCATGAACTGCATGAAGCCGCGATAGCCGTTGTCGATGTCGAAGCCGTCATCGTCCGCGCCGGTGATCGCGATATACTTCAGGTTCGAGGTGCCGCCGAAGATCTCGATGCCGTCGTCCGCCGAGTTGTGGCTCTGGATATGATCCAGCACGGTGCCCGAACCGGTGCCGCCCAGCGTCAGGCCCTGAAGCTCGTTGCCGTCCGAGATGGCGATACCCGAATAGCGGATCTGGACATAGGACATCTGGCCCGACGAGTCGGCCTGGTTCGCACCGCCATAGAAGCGGCCGGTCACGCCCTCGATCGCCAGCTGGCAGGTGGTCGAGGTGCCGCCCGCATTGTTCGGGCCGGTGCCGGTGGCGCAGACGGCGGTCGGCGCGCGGCCGAGCAGGATGATGCCGCCCCACTGGCCCTGGCTGGCGTCCGACACGCCGTTGCTGACCAGATTCTGCTGCGAGGTGAAGATGATCGGTGCGTCGCGGGTGCCGACGGCCGAGATCTTCGAGCCGCGATTGACGAGCAGCAGGTCGTTGGTCGCCTCGGACGAGTCCGCCGCGATCACCACGCCCGGCGCGATGGTCAGCGTCACACCGGCGCCGCCGGTCGAACCCAGGTCGGTGCCGACCTCGGTCTGGCCGCGCAGGCGGTAGACCACGCCCGCGATCTTCGGCAGCGTCACGTTCTGGGTGGTGGTGATCGTGTTGTCGATGCGGCAGAAACGATAGGAGGGCGCCGACGCGCCGCTCGGCGTGACCGTGCCGTCGTCGATCGTGCCGGTCGGGCAGACCGAGGTCGCGGCGGCATAGGTGCCGATCGAGGGAACCGCGGTGCAGCGCGCGCCCGAGCCGCCGAATTCGGCCGAGGTCGAGTTGCAGGTCCAGCCCTGGAACGCGGTGTCCGACGGGCCGTTCAGCGCACCGACATAGTTGGTCGAGGTGAAGAAGCTGTTCAGCGTCGAGGGATCCGTCGCAGTGGTCAGCGAGGTGGCGCTGGTCGGATAGATGCCGTTCAGCGCGGCGCCGGTGCCGTTGACGTTGTTGTTGGTGCCCGCATTGACGAGCGCGAGCTGCTCGTCGGCGGTGATCGACACGCCGTTGACCGCGGTCACGGCGGCGAACTGCGCGGCGGTGATGTTGGCGGTCGGCGTCGGGGTGGGCGACGGGGTCGGCGTCGGCTGGGGCTGGACGATCACGACGCTGCCCGCGCCGGGCGATGCGACACTGTCGGCACCGCCGCACGCGCTGAGTGCCGCACAGGCCGAGGTCGTCATGAGAAGGAGGCCGAAGCGCTTGAAGCTGCCCATCGCCGAAAAACTCCCGATCTTTATCGTTGCAAAAGCCGGGCGAACGCCGCCCGATGACCGACTCAAGACAAGTCCCCCTGTCGATCCCGGACCGGGCGTTAGGCGCGTCTCATGACGCCAAGATGCATTTTGGAAGAATCTTTTGTGACATATCGGCGTCGTTTCGATGACACGACACCGGCGGACACAGGGCCGCAAGAATATTTCCGCCCCCACGGCCAACCATGGCAGCTTTTTCAGCGAAAGGTCGTTAAAAGGGGGCGAGGTCGAGCTTCCGCACGTCCTTGGCGCCCCGTCCATCATCGTGTCACTACGGACTGGACGGGGCGTCTCTCATGCTCCGGCTTGCTTCATATCCTCATGTGTCCGACCCATTCCTCGCCCGCAAGCAGAGGTAAAGCGACACTGCGGCTGATCGACATTCCATTCCTCCCCTTGCAGGGGAGGAATGACGAACCTTCCGCCTGAATGAAGATCGGGCTGCGCTTGCTTATGTCAGCGAGGATTTGCGCTTCGGCGCATCCCGCCCCTCGGTGCTCCCCTGCCCGCGGTCGAGCGTATCGCTGGGGCGGCGGGCGTCGCCATCCTTCTGATGCTCGGTCGACAGATTGGGGTCGCGGGTTTCGGTGGTGGGTTTGATCGGGTCGGTCATGTCGTCTCTCCTGACCGATCCAATGCGCGCGGCACCTCGGACGTTCCGCATGCCATGGGGTCGGGGCATGGCGGCCCCGACCCCATCGCGTCATCAATCCCTGGTCAGCGCCTTGGCCAGCAGCGGCGTCTGCTGATGCTGGACGACGCGCCAGACCTCATGTTCCAGGCGCCGGATGACGGAGGTGCAATGCGCTTGATATTCCTCGTCGCCCCGGCTGGCCGCGACATGATAGCCGATGACGATTAGCCCCTCTTGCGGGCGGGCCACCTGACGTTCGGTCAGTTCGGCACGGTCCCAGACTGGGGTATCGGCCACGGCGTCGATCGCGGCGCTACCGGCCAGGACGAAGGGCGGGCGCGGCAGCACCATGACCACGTCGGCATCGACCTTTTCCCGGTAATTGTCGGGCCCTTCCGTCCAGAGGCTTTCCTCGAAGCTCCAAAGGCGTTCGTCTTCCATCCTGTCTGCTCCCGGTGTGACATGGGGGTTTGGGCGTCAGGCGAAATCGCCCAGATCGGCGGCCTCGTCCTCGGCCCGCTTGGCGATGGTCGCATCGGCGGGCGGGGCCCGGTCCGTAGCCGCCTCGTCCGCCTTGGGCGCCGCCTCGTCATCCTGTGGGATGGTGGGCGGATGGGGGACGGGGCTGGGCGTATCGGACATGCGGGCTCCACTGGCTTGGCGTCGGCCATGCACAGAACGTCCCGCAACGCCGCCGGAGCCGTGCTCCGCGACGGAATATTATTACAGGTCAATCCTGGGAGCCGGTCAGCCCTTGGCGGTCACCGGCACCGACGCCCGTGCCGCCGGAGGCGGTGCCGCACTTCGCTGCCCCGCCCCGTCATGCCGCGTGGCGTGGAGGTGACGCAGGATCAGTGCGAGATCGTCTTCGCTGAGGTCGGAGGCGGGATCGATCGTCACGCCCTGCGGCAGGGTCTCGACCCAGGCCGCTAGGCGGTTGCACGCCGCACCCAGGGCGGGATCGGAACTGTCGTCGAAAGCGGCCATCGCGTCAGCCTATCCCATGGCCCGAAGTCCGCAAGACCCGCGTCACAGCGAAATCCCCCGCTTCGCCATTTCGGCAAAGGCCATGTCGCCCAGCGGCGAGCGCGGATCGCGGTTGAAGATATCGGCTAGGTCGAGCAGATCCTCGTTGCTCAAGGCGGTGATCGACGCCTCGATCAGGGCCACCGTTTTTGCGGTCGTGGCCTGACGATCGGCGATGCGTTTCATTCGGGTCTTGAGCATGGCGCTGTCTATTGCACATTTCCTGGCGTTGTCAGAAGTCGTTCGAGCGTGACCGGCATAAAATCCTGCGCATCGACGCCGACATCGAATTGGCGGAGCATCGGCTTCAGGCGACCATGGCTATGTCCATGAAGATTGAGTGCCCGCCTGTGTTGCCCGTTCCAGCTTCGAAAGGGATAATGACACAGGATCAACCTGTGTCCATCCGCTTCGATTTCGGCGTAATCGCCGGTGCTGGACCAGCCGTCCGCCATGATCATGGCCTCAGGATCGTTATTGCCCCGCAACAGATGCTTGGTGCCGTGAAGCCGCGCCAGCAGATCGGGCACGTCTTCCGCACGGCGCGCGACATCGCCCAGGTGCCAGACCACATCCCCCGGCGCAACGACCGCGTTCCAGCGCTCGATCAACAGCGCGTCCATCTCGGCGACGCTGGCGAAGGGGCGCTTCTGAATGTTGATGGTCCGGTGATCGCCGAAATGCGTATCGGCGGTGAAGAAGATCGTCATGTCCAATACAGAATGCGTGCGGACGGCAGGGCCGACGCGATCCCCTCCTCGAAAAAGCCGCGCAACGCGCGCATCGTCGCCACGTCATAGACCTGTTTCTCGGTGCCGAACTTGGTCCGCTTGGTGACGCGGTTCGTGCCCCCCATGTCGAGCGACGAGCCGGGATACCAGCTGTCCAGCACCGCCTTCGACCCCGATGTGAAGCGATGGGTGATCAGCTCGATCGTCAAGTCGAGCCCCGGGACGCCCCGAAGCGCCGCCCCCGCATCGGCGAGCAACTCGCCATAGGCCTGCCGCCAGCCCTCCGCCGCGATGATCGGCGCGATGGTCAGGCCGACGGGATATCCCGCCTCCGCCATCCGCCGCAGCGCCGCCAGCCGCTCGGCGACCGGCGAGGTCCCGCCCTCGAACCGCGCGAACAGGCGCGGGTTGATCGAGGCGCGCATCCGTGTCCGCCGCTGGTGATCGATTCCCAGCAGGGGGCCGACATCCGCGAATTTGGTGGTGAAGCGAAGCTGCACCGGCGCCTCCCAGTCACCGAACCGGGCGATGGCGGCGGAGAGCGATCCGGTGATCGGCTCCAGCGCCAGCGGATCGGTGTAGCAGGACGCCTCGAACGTCGTCCCCTCATGCACCCGGTCGCGGTTACGCGAGGTGATCGTCCCCTGCCCCAGATAGGCGGGAAGCCCGTCGAGTATCTCGTCGAGATTGGCATAGACCCGCGTGATCGGCGGCCCCTTCAGCGACCCGGCCAGATAGCAATAGCTGCAATGCGCCGGGCAGCCTTCCGCCAGATCGACCCGCCAGTCGGCGCTGGGGGCGATGGGCTGCAACCGGCGTTTCGACGGGGGCGCGACCACGACCGCGAGCGTCGACTTGGCCGCCGCATAGGCGCGGCGCGGATCGTCGGGCAGGTCGAGCGCCAGCCGGTCGCCGGGCAGCGCCACGATCTCGACACCCCGCGCCTCGGCCCGTTGGACGATGGCGCGGCCATGCGCGAAGGTCATCGCCGACCGCGTGACCAGCAACCGCCTCGGGCGCCATGCCGCTCTGTCGTCCGTCCCTACGGGGTTCGCTGCGCTTGCCATTCCGCCTGAACGATCCGCACCGCCGGTCGGTCCGCCAAATCGGCGGCGATGCGCACGTAAGACTTTTGATGCCTTTTTCGAAACTTACGACCTTCGGCGCGTTATGCGGCCTCACCATCGAAAGTCGAGCGTGCCCCATTATCTGATAGCCCAGAGCGAATTGCCGGAAGAACGCGAGGCGCGCCGCCGGCGTGCGGGCAAAAGCTCCGGCGAAACCTATGCCGCCACGCTTGGCCAGATGCGGCCGGGTGCCGAGACCGATATCATCTCCCCGGCGGACGACGACGCGGCAATGTCGGTCGAGCGGCTGGCGCATTATGATGCGGTGTTCCTGACCGGCTCGCCCATGCATGTCTATGACGACACGCCCGAGGTCCAGCGGCAGCTCGACTTCATGCGGCGCGTCTTCGCGGCGGGGGTTCCCTCCTTCGGCTCCTGTGCGGGCCTCCAGATCGCGGTCGCCGCCGCCGGCGGGCGGGTGCGCAAGATGCCCGAGCGGATGGAGGCGATGATCGCCCGCCGGATCAGCGCGACGGAGGACGGGCGCTCTCACCCCCTGCTGGCAGGGCGACCGGGCAGTTGGGACGCGCCCGCGATCCATGGCGACGAAGTGCTGGAGCTACCGCCCGGCGCGACTCTGCTGGCCAGCAACGCCGTCACGCGGGTGCAGGCCGCGGAAATCCGGTTCGATCGCGGCGTCTTCTGGGGCGTGCAATATCATCCCGAACTGGCGCTGCGCGAAATCGCCGTCGCCGTCGCCGCCCAGGCCGCCGATCTGGTCGAGGCGGGTCTGGCCGATCATGAGGATGAGGTGGAGGCGCGCGCCGCCGACCTGGAGGCGCTGCACGACGCACCGGACAGCCGCGCGCTACGCTGGCAGCTGGGGGTGGATGGCGAGTTTGCCGAGGAAGGACTGCGACGACGCGAGATCGCCAATTTCCTCACCCATCTCCCCGATCTTCGCGCGCGCTGAGCCCCCCCCTCACCGCCGCTTCCACCGCTCCAACTGGCTCAACACATCGCTGGTGATCTGCTCGGCGGAAAAGCCGGTCACGTCGCGGCCGCCGGGTACCCCGACCGTGCTGGCGGCCAGCGTCCAGGTGACGCTGCGCCGTCCCTCCGGCGCGTCCATCGCGGTATAGGCGGCGAGCGGTCGCGATCGGGGCGCCACGCGATAGACCATGACCTGATCCGGCCCGTGCATGATGGTCAGCGAGGCGCTGTCCGCATCATGCTCGACCCGGCTCTCCGCCCAGCCCTCCTGCACCATCGCCTCGCACACCGTGCGAAAGGCGGGGACGGCATTGTCGTTCATCTGGCGCAGGATTTCCGCCTTGCTGGCGGGGACGAAGAGACGCTTCAGCCGCTCGCCGATCGCCGCGCCGTCCTCGGCCAGCGCGACGCCCGCCAGATCGGCATTGGTCTGTCGGATCAACCCGAAGGCGAGCATCAGCATGATGAAGCAGAAGGGCAAGGCCGCCAGCAGCGTCGCCGCCTGAAGCGCCCCCAGCCCGCCCGCGACCAGCAGCAACGCGGCGGTGACGCCCAGCAGGATGCACCAGTACATACGCTGCCAGCGCGGCGTATCCTCTTCCCCGCCCGAGGCCAGCGTATCGATGACCAGCGCCCCCGAATCCGCCGAGGTAATGAAGAACACGCCGACCAGCAGGATGGCGAGCGCCGAGGTGACGCTGGTGGCGGGCAGATATTCGAAGAATTTGAACAGCGCCGTCGACAGATTCGCCTGCACCGCCCGCGCGATGCCGCCCGCCGCGCCGCCCAGGTCGAGCGAGATGGCGGTGTTGCCGAACACCGTCATCCACAAGAATGTGAAGGCGGTCGGCACGAACAGCACGCCGATGACGAACTCGCGAATCGTCCGCCCGCGCGAGATGCGCGCGATGAACATGCCGACGAACGGCGACCAGGCGATCCACCACGCCCAATAGAAGAGCGTCCAGTCGGCCATCCAGGCGCGCGGCTCATAAGCGTAGAGGGTGAAGGTGCGCTTGACGAAATGGTCGAGGTACAGGCCGAAATTCTGCACCAGCGCGCGCAGCAGGAACAGGGTCGGCCCCACCGCCAACACGAAGAACATCAGCAGGATGGCGAGGATCAGGTTCAGTTCCGACAACCGCCTGATGCCCCGGTCCGCTCCGCTCAGCACCGACAGCGTCGCCGCACCCATGACCAGCGCGATAAGCGCGATCTTGACCGTGATCGTGTCGGGCACCGCATATTCATAGGCCAGCCCCGCCGTCATCTGCGACACGCCGAAGCCCAGCGAGGTCGCGACGCCGAACACCGTGCCGCAGATCGCGAAAATGTCGATCGCGTCGCCGATCGGCCCGTTGATCCGCTTGCCCAATATCGGCGACAGCCCCGACCGCATCGTCAGCGGCAACCCCTTGCGATAGGTGAAATAGGCCAGGCTGATCCCGACCAGCGCATAGATCGCCCAGGCATGGACGCCATAATGGTGGAAGGTGATCGCCATCGCCTCGCGCGCGGCCAGGATGGTGCCGGGCTTCACATCGGGCGGGGCGATATAATGCTGGATCGGCTCGGCCACCGCGAAATACATCAGGCCGATCCCCATGCCCGCCGCGAACAGCATCGCCAGCCACGAGACATAGGGAAAGTCGGGCTCGGCATCGTCCGGCCCCAGCTTCAGCTTGCCCGCCGGACCGAAGCCCAGCGCCAGCACCACGACCAGGAATATCGCGACCGAGGCGATGTAGAACCATCCGAACGTGTCGATGGTCCAGCTTTGCGCGGCCTTGAAGGCGTGGTCGGCGGTGCCGGGCATCAGCAAGGTGGTGACCAGCATCGCCGAGACGACGCCACTGGCACCCCAGAAGACGCGGGCGTTCATACGAGTTTCCAACATGATGGGATCTTAACCCCGATCAGCGCGAAAAGCCGCATCGCTGTACAGGAACAGCGCAGAAAGCCCCTCCTCCCGGCAGGGGGGAGGGGTTTGGGGTGGGGGCCCGGCCCCGGGCGACGAGGCCCGGTGCAGAGGGCCCTCCCCCACCCCCTCCCGCCTGCGGGAGGGGAGAGGAAAGACGGATGCGTTCGCCCTTCCTCGCAGACGGTCAGCAGCCTGACGCCGCCCCCGCCCCGAGCACGACGCACCTCACCGACTTATCGCAGCGACGACGCCGCTGGCACCCAAGACGACGCGGGCGTTCATACGAGTTGCCAACATGATGGATCTTAACCCCGATCAGCGCGAAAAGCCGCATCGGTGTGCAGGAGCAGTTCAAAGCCCCTCCTCCCGGCAGGGGGGAGGGGTTTGGGGTGGGGGCTCGGCCCCGGGCGACGCGGCCCGGTGGAGAGGGCCCTCCCCCACCCCCGCCGCCTGCGGGAGGGGAGAGGAAAGCGGCTGCGTTCGACTTTCCTCGCAGACGATCAGCAGCCTGACGCCTCCTCCGCCGCGAGGACGACGCCCCTCACCGGCTCATCGAATAAGGCCGATCCTTCGACGCCACCGCCCAGGCCCGATCGGGCCGTGCCGTCATTTCGAACGCCAGCGTCCCGCCCGCCATGATCTCCTCATGCCGGATGAACCCGCGCGTCAGCTTCTTTCCGTTCAACCGCACCGATCCGACATAGCGATGGGCCTCGCTCAAGCCCTCCGCCATGATCGTGAAGCGCTTGCCGTTGGGCAGGTTCAGCACGGCGCGGTTCAGGAAAGGACGACCGATCACATATTGGTTGGTCCCCGGCGTGACCGGATAGAAACCCAGCGCCGTGAACGCCAGCCAGGCCGACATCTGGCCCAGATCGTCATTGCCCGACAGCCCGTCCGGCGTCGGCTTATACTGGCTGTCGACGATCTGCTTCAGCCGTTCCTGCGTCCGCCAGGGCTGCCCGGCATAGCTGTAGAGATAGGCGACATGGTGGCTGGGTTCGTTGCCATGGATATATTGGCCGATCAGCCCGGCGATATCCTCGGCATGGCTATAGTCGAGCTTGCTGTTGTCATAGTCGAACATCCGGTCGAGCTTGGCGACCACCGCCTTGTCGCCGCCCATCGTCCGGAACAGCCCAGCCTGATCCTGCGGCACGAACCAGCTATATTGCCAGGCATTGCCCTCGGTATAATCGGAGCCATAGTTGATCGCGGTCGGATCGAACGGCACGCGCCAACTGCCATAGGCCTTGCGGGCGCGCAGGAAACCGGTCTTCGCATCGAAGCTGTTGCGCCAGTTGCCCGCGCGCTTCGCGAAATCGGCGGCGATGTCGCCCCGCCCCATCGCCGCCGCCATGCGCGCGATCGCCCAGTCGTCATAGGCATATTCGACGGTCTTGGACGCTGCCTCCGGCTCGCGGTCGATCGGGACGTAACCGCGCTTCATATATTCGCCGAGGCCGCCATAGGACGCATAGCGCGCGCTTGCGACCATCGCGTCCAGCGCGGCATTGGCATCGAATCCCCTGATCCCCTTCATATAGGCATCGGCGATGACGGGGACCGCGTGATAGCCGATCATCGTCCAGGTCTCGCGCCCATGGAACTGCCACACCGGCAATATGCCGTCGGGGCTGGCCTCCCGGCTGGCGATCAGCGATCGGACGATTTCCGAATTGACCTGTTCCGGCTGGATCAGCGTCAACAGCGGATGCTCGGCGCGGAACGTATCCCAGAGCGAGAAGGTCGAGCGGAAGGCGAAACCCTCTGCTTTGTGGACCTGATCGTCGGGCCCGCGATAGCGACCGTCGCTGTCGCTCCAGATGCTGGGGGCGAGCAGGCTGTGATAGAGCGCGGTGGCGACCATGCGGCGCATCGGCGCAGCACCCTCCAACGCGACCGCGCCCAGCGCTTGGGTCCAGGCGGTGCGGGTCCGGTCGCGGATCGCATCGAAGCCGCCCGGCTCGCTGTCGAGATTGGCGATCGCCCCCGCCTCGTCCACGCCCGAGATCGCGACCTTCACCTCCAGCGGCTTGTCGAGCGTACCGAAATCGAGCCGCGCCATCAGCGCGCGGCCCAGCCGCTCCGCCACCGCATCGCTGCCCCGCCCCGGCCCCTGAAAGCCCTTATAGGTCACGTCGGCCTCGCGATTGATCAGCGCATGGCCGGTCAGCGGCGCGGAAAAGCGCATCGCGAAGAAGAATTTGCGCCCCGGCGCCCAACCCCGGGTCTCGCGAAACCCGGTCAAGGTACCGTCGGAGCGGAGCCGCAAGCCGGACCACAGGATCTTGCCGGGATAATCATAAAGCGACGACCGGAGGTCGATGACGAGATGCGCGGCCTTGCCCGTGGGGAAGCCGTAACGATGCACCCCGGCCCGTGTCGCGGCGGTCATCTCGGCGCGGACGCCCGGCCCGTCCAGCGTCACCGCATAATAGCCGGGCCGCGCTTCCTCCGTCTCGTGCCGGAAGGGGGAGCGATAGCCGGGCTTGTCGACCGTGCCGGGGTCCATCGGCACGCTGTCGCCCGACACCGGCATGACCAGCAGATCGCCCAGGTCCGAATGCCCCGCGCCCGAGAAATGGGTGTGGCTGAACCCCTGGATCGTCGGGTCGTCGTGACGATAACCCGCGGCATGGGCGTAGCATTCGCGCAGCGCACACTGGGTGTCGGTATCGGGCGACAGCTGGACCATGCCGAAGGGCGCCACCGCGCCGGGATAGGTATGGCCTTCGCCACCCGTACCGATGAACGGATCGACATCGTCGACCGTCGCCCGCTGTGCCGAAGCGCTGGCGGAGAGCATCGCCAGGACCAGCATCATCCCCCGCACCGCCATCCACTCTCCCCTTTCCGCCGGAACGGGGCACCTTCCCCGATACGCACGGCCTTGCCAAGGGGAAGGATGGATCGCGTCGCGACGCTAAACCCTTAATTTCGCGTTCGAACCGCGCGCAACGCTAGCCCCGTGCCTCGCAAAAAGGCGGGCAACCGGCGACGGCGAAGGGCCGCGTCGTGATCGGTTCGTGCAGGCATGTCGGGTAAGTGGCGGAGAGGGAGGGATTCGAACCCTCGGTACCGTTGCCGGTACGCCGCATTTCGAGTGCGGTGCATTCGACCACTCTGCCACCTCTCCGCGAGGACGATCCGTAGCGGCGCTGGTCCGCATGGGGCTGATCGATTGGAGGCGCGCTCCTAGATCAGCTTTTTATCCATTGCAAGCGCCTAAACTTGTGCGACGCGACAAAGACATTAAATCAGGTCCATGGACCCTATCGACACCCTCCCCCAGCCCCCGAGCCAGGAAGCGCAAGCGCCGATCGTCGCGACCGCGCGGTTCGCGATCGGGGAGGTGGTGCGCCACCGCATGTTCGACATTCGCGGCGTGATCTTCGACGTCGACCCCGTCTTCGCCAATAGCGACGAATGGTATGACGCGATTCCCGAACGGATCCGCCCGGCCAAGGACCAGCCCTTCTACCACCTGCTCGCGGAGAATGCCGAATCGAGCTATGTCGCCTATGTCAGCCAGCAGAATTTGCTGCACGACGACAGCGACGAGCCAATCGAACATCCCGCCATCGACGGCCTGTTCACCGGCTATGCCGACGGACGCTATCTGTTGCGGCGCGAACACCGGCATTGATGGGGCGGGGATAGGGGCGGAGATCGCCGTCCGCCCGGCCAAGAAGGTTCAAAAATCCGAATCCTTGGTTGACAATCCGGCCGCCTTTGCCTAGCTGGCCTTTCTTTCCCGGTGGGCATTCCCGCGCGGGAGCCATGCATTTGGGAAGTGATAAGAGCCATGTTCGCAGTCGTGCGCACGGGCGGCAAGCAGTATCGCGTCGCCGCCGGAGATAAGATCGTCGTCGAGAAGATCGAGGGCGAAGCCGGCGCGTCGGTGACGCTGGGTGACGTTCTGCTGGCGGGCGAAGGCTCGGAGCTGAAGGCGGTCGACGGCATCACGGTCGCCGCCGAGATCATCGCGCAGGC
>JAAIGG010364414.1_pt1 | contig 20061 bp, 13 predicted proteins | sample 6487391 | NCBI WGS metagenome assembly JAAIGG01 (sample SAMN13974130, study PRJNA590717) | phyllosphere metagenome | biome: asymptomatic weeds; feature: pooled weeds collected from a community garden; material: weeds; isolation source: pooled asymptomatic leaves from various weed species from...
CCGCAGCGCGTGGAGGGCAACAACGGCCAGCCGTTCGGCTTCAAGAACATTCGCTTTATGCGCTTGTACATGACCGACTGGCAGCAGCCGGTGGTACTGCGCATGGTGCAGCCGCAGTTTGTCGCCAACCAGTGGCGTCAGTACCTGAGCCGCATCAACGATCCCGCCGTGCAGATACCGGGTATTGGCACGGCGACTGATGCCGACGCCTTCGCCATCTCGACGGTGAGCGTGGAGGAAAACGGTCCTTCGGTGGCCAGCACCAACAGTACCGGGGCCATTCCCTACATCGTACCGCCCAATATCATCCGCGACGTGGAGTACGGCTCCACGTCGGTATCGCGCCAGCAAAACGAGCAGAGCTTGCGCCTGACCGTGACCAACCTGCGCGACGGCTACGGCAAGGCCGCCTACAAAAACCTGACGACTAACCTACTGCGCTACAAGCGGCTGCGCATGTATCTGCACGGCGAAGCCGCCAGCGCTACTATTCGGTACACCGATAACGAGGTACGGGCTTTTATTCGTATCGGCACCGACTACAGCCAGAACTACTACGAATATTCCTTACCGCTCCGACTCACCAAGTCCGGCGAAACGGGTCAGCTTCAAGTATGGCCCGAAAGCAACAACATTGACCTTGCCTTGCAGTCCTTCATCGACGCCAAGGCGGCGCGCAATGGGCAGCCCACGGTGAGTTACACCACTCCGTTCCCTTTCTATTTAGATCCTTCACTGCGCGAAAAGGGGCCGACTATCACCGTGGTGGGTAACCCCGATCTTTCGCAGGTGCAGGGCTGTATGATCGGCATTCTGAACCCAGCCGCTACCAACGTCGCGGGCGATACCGATACCAGCGACAAAAGCATCACGCTGTGGGCCGACGAGATGCGGGTATTTGATTTCGACAACCAGGGCGGCTGGGCCGCCAATGCCCGCCTGAACGTGAAGCTGGCCGACCTGGCCAACATCACGGCCACGGGCTCGTTTATCGGCGTGGGCTTCGGGGGCTTGCAGGACAAGGCCCAGCAACGCTCGACGAGCGATATCGTGCGCGGCGACCTCAACGCCACGGTGGCGGCCGAAAAATTCCTCCCCAGCCAACTGCACGTGAAAGTGCCAGTGCTGGTGCAAGTGGGCCGGCAGACCATCACGCCCCAGTACGACCCCCTCGACCCGGATACCAAGCTGGAGCAGAGCCTTCAGAAATTCAGCAAGAATACCGACCCCAATGCGGCAACCAATTATAAAAACCTGGTGGTGGACCGCACCACCACCCGCAGCATCTCGGTACTGAACGTGCGCAAGGAGCGCGGCCCCACCCAAACCAAAACGCACCCCTGGGACGTGGAGAACCTGGCCGTGAGCTACGCCATCACCGAGCGCCTGCACACCGACATTAACACCCAGCGCGACTACACGCAGTCGTACACCGCCGCGCTGGCCTACGTGTACCAGACCCAGCCGCGCAACTACACGCCGCTGGCCAGCTTCAAGGCCCTCGACAATCCGTACCTCAAAGTTTTCCAACAAGTCAACTTTACGCCGCTGCCCACGCGCTTCTCGTTCCGCACCGACCTCGACCGGCGCTACAACGAGCGCTTCTTGCAACGCGTAACTGAGCCCGGCCAGCTGCCAACCACGATGGGCATCGCGGGGGTTTTCTACAAGTCGTTTTACATCAACCGTATCTACGACTTCAAATGGGATTTGACCAAGGCCCTCATTCTCGACTACACGGCCACCAACCGGGGCGTAATCGACGAAGGCCCGGGCCAGAGTATCGGCGACAACTCCATCGCCGCCACCAACCGCGCCCAGCAGTGGGAAAACCTCAAGCGCGGCGGGCGCACGACCAACTTCAACCAGACTGTCGCCCTCACCTATCGCCTGCCGCTCGATAAGTTTCCGCTCACCGACTGGATTTCGGCCGATACCCGCTACTCGGCGCACTATAGCTGGCAGGCGGCCTCCACGGCGCTGGGCATTCGCACGCTGGCCAATCCTACCAATCCCAGCGATACGACCACAGTGCTGGCCAACCTGGGCAACACGGTGCAGAACAACCGCGAGATCAGCGCCAACGGTAAGATTGACCTGGTGAAGCTGTACAACAAGGTGAAGTTTTTGAACATCATCAACAACGCCCAGCCCGCTACCCCGCCCCGAGCCGAGCCCACCGACCCCAACAATCCCGGCGCGCCCACCCGTCCGAAGCCCGTTGCGCCCGACACGGCTAAGAAAGACCCGCTGCGCTTCGTGAAGGCCGTGCTGCGGGCCGTGATGACGGCCCGGGCCATCAACTTTACGTATTCGCAGTCGGCCGGTACGCTGCTACCCGGCTACCTGCCTAATACCAATTTCCTAGGCTTGCAGCGCGAGTCGCTGGCCCCGGGCGTGCCGTTTATTCTGGGCAGGCAATACGAAGCCATTGGCGACACCACAGCGGCCAATAACATGTACGGCGTAGCGCGCCGCAATAAATGGTACACTCAGCAGAGCCAGTACCTCAATACACCTATTTCTAATATTTTCACTGAAAATATCACGGCCCGCACTACTTTGGAGCCCTTCCGGGGCTTCAATATCCAACTCGACCTCAAGCGTCAGAAAGTGCGCAACAGCGAGGCGTACTACCGCCGGGCCATTGATACGGCCAACGTAGCATACCTGACCAATGGTACGCTCATTTCCTTCGCCGATGGCCGCCTGGCCCCGACACAGGCGCTGGGTACCGGCTCGTACAGCGTGAGCACCATCACGGTGCAAACCCTTTTCGGCGACCTCGGGGCCAACGGCGAAACCAGCAGGGCCTTCAACCGCTTCGTGGCCAACCGGGCTATCGTGCAACAGCGCCTGCAAGCGGCCAACAGCCGGCCCGATACCCGCGACGTGATTACTACGCCCGCTACTGCTACCACGCCCGCCGTGTACACCCGGCAGGCCATCAACCTCTACAGCTACAACTCGCAGGACGTCCTGCTCCAAAGCTTCCTCGACGCCTACCACGGCAAGTCGTCGGACGGCTATGAGGCCAAGACGTTCAATCCCTTCGCCGTGATCCCGCTGCCCAACTGGACGGTGCAGTACAACGGTTTTGGCGACCTGCCGGTGATACGTAACGTGTTTCGCTCCTTCGCCCTCAACCACGCCTACTCGTCGGTGTACAGCCTGGGTAGCTACACCACCTCGCTGAACTACGCTTCGGAGCCGGAGTTTGGCCCCAGCGCGGCCACGCCCTTCATTTCCAACGCGGCGGGCCAGTACGTGCCGTACTACGTGGTAGGCCAGGTGAGCATCATCGAGAGCATGGCCCCGTTGCTGGGGGTCAACTTCCAGACGGTGAATAACGTGTCGGGCCGCATGCAGTACAATACCGCCCGCGCCGTAGCCCTCAACATTACCAACGCCCAGGTTACCGAGCTGCACACCACCGAGCTGATTATCGGCGTGGGCTACGCCGCCACGGGCTTCAAGCTACCCTTCCGCGTGGGGGGCGAGCAGAAGGTGCTGAAGAACAACCTCAGCGCCCGCCTCGACCTCAGCATCCGCGACAATTCCACCATCCAGCGGAGCATCCTGGGCTCCGTCGATCCCGTACCCGCCACCACTGGTGGCGTAGTGGCGGGCACCACGCCACCAGTGGTGGCGCTGGGTACGCCTGCCGTGGCGGGCGTGGTGGGTACCCCCACCAGCCAGATTACCACCGGCGCGTTGCAAATGCAGCTGCGCCCTACCATCGACTACTTGCTCAACGCCCGCCTCAATCTCCAGTTTTACTTCAGTCAGACCATCACCCAGCCCCGCGTGAGCAACGCCTTCCGCAACGCCACTACCGAGGGTGGCATCCAGCTGCGCTATAGTCTGCAGTAGCGGTAAAATGGTGAACTAGTGAAATGTGAAATACTGCAGGAAAAATAAACTCACCATTTCACCGCTGGCGTATTTTTGCGCCAGTAAACTGAGCGCTGCGGCACTCCTTATTTCACCATTTCTCTAGTTCACCATGAATATCCCCGCCACCCTGCACTACACCAAAGACCACGAATGGATTAGCCTGGATGGCGACACGGCAACCATCGGCATTACCGACCACGCGCAGCGCGAGCTGGGCGACATCGTGTACGTGGACATCGACACCGTGGACAAGGACATTGCCCAGCACGATGTATTCGGCACAGTAGAGGCCGTGAAAACGGTTTCTGACCTGTTTAGCCCCATCAGCGGCACGGTGCTCGAAGTAAACTCCAAGCTGGCCGATGCCCCCGAAACCGTTAACTCGGACCCCTACGGCGAAGGCTGGATCATCAAGATGAAGGTTGCCAACCAAGGTGAAGTTGCCGGTTTGCTCTCAGCAGAAGCTTACGGCGAGCTGATCGGCGCCTAATCTTGGCTTGGCTAGCGGCCATTTACTGCTACTAGCCGCCACCTTCCAAGCGTCATGCGGAGCTTGCCGCCGCGCCTTGTTCGCACCGCTCAACCGTGTGAATAAGACGTAGCGGCAAGCTCCGCATGACGCTTTTTACTACCCCTACTTGCCGGCTATGAAAACTCTGGCTCGCCGCCTGCCCGGTCCGCTCACGCTACTATGGGCCGCCGCAATGTCAGTCCTCACGCTTACCCCAGCCAAGGAAATGCCCCGCACTCCTACCTGGGAACTCCTATCGTTCGATACGGCCGCGCACGCGGGGGTGTTTGCAGTACTAGCGGGCCTGGCGGGCCTGTGGGCACTGCAGCACCCCCGGCTACGCCACCCGGCTCGGTGGGTTCTACTGGGCTGCATTGCGTTTGGGGCGCTTATTGAGGTGCTGCAGTACGTCATGGCCGTCGGCCGCCACGCCGAATGGAGTGACTTGCTCAGCGATGGCATTGGCGCGGTTATAGGCCTGGGGGTGGCTATAATGCTAGGGCGGCATCTGCTACCCGCCGCCTTCGGGCTGGCCCTGCTCCTCCCCCACCGTACCTACGCCCAAGTCGCTGAGCCCGATTTAGCCCGCGCCCGCCGTACCATTGCTGAGCTAGCTTCGCCCCGGTTGCACGGCCGGGGCTACGTGCAGCAGGGCGAGCACCTGGCCGCGACTTACCTGCGCCAACGGCTACGGCGCTTGGGCTTGCAGCCGCTGGCTCCCGATTTCACCCAACCGTTTACGCTGAACGTGAACACGTTTCCGGGCAAGATGCAGCTAGCGGTCGACGACGCTACTGGCATTCATGGCAGCGAAGAGCTTGTACCAGGCCGCGACTTTATAGCATCGCCTAATTCGGCGGGCACTACGAGGCTGCATACCGGCGTGACCAAGCTCGACACCCTCATTTTTGCTTCGCCCGACACGGCCATTGCCTGGAGCCGCCGCCTCCGTCAGCAGGCGCTACTACTTACAAGCCGCGATCAGTCTCAACTTGCGCGCTTGGCGCTACCGGTGCGTCAGCGGCTGGACTCGGCTGCCCAAATCGTCCTGGTACCAAAACTCACGGCTTCTTTATCCGGCAGCCAGGCCCCGGCCCCTCGATTTGAAGTAGTAGCCAACCGCTGGCCTTCCGGCAAGCAATTGCTTCGTTGGCAGCTCGATGCCCAACTCATTCGTAACTACCCTACCCAGAACCTGGCCGCCATCGTCAGGGGGAGCGCCCGGCCCGATAGCTTTCTTGTGGTATCGGCGCACTACGATCATTTGGGCATGATGGGTAGAAAAACGTATTTCCCCGGGGCCAATGATAATGCCAGCGGCGTAGCCCTGCTACTAGAATTGGCGGCTCACTACGCCCGCCCCGAGAACCGGCCTCCCTGCTCGGTCGTGTTCCTGCTCTTCGGGGCTGAGGAAGCGGGACTGCTTGGCTCGCGCTATTTCGTGCAGCACCCGTTAGTACCGCTAGCCCGCATCAAGTTTTTACTTAATCTCGACCTATTAGGCACCGGTGAGGAAGGTGCTACCGTCGTCAACGGCCGGGTGCATACAGCGGCGTTCACCCACCTCATGGCCCTCAACGAGGCCCAGCACTACCTCCCGCGCCTCACGGCCCGCGGCCCCGCCGCCAATTCCGACCATTTTCCTTTTTCCGAGGCTGGCGTACCCGCCTTTTTCCTCTACACGCGCGGCGGCAGCACGGCATACCACGATATCAACGACCAACCCACCGCATTGTCGCTGGCCGGCTTTGCGGGGGCTTTCGGGCTAGCCCGCGATTTTCTCAACAGTCTGGGAGCCCGCTAATTTCTACCTTCCTTACCCCAAATGCAAAAAACCCCAGCCTAACTGGCTGGGGTCTTACACGAAGATAGATGCTGCCGAGCAGCGGATAATTAGTAACTAACTCTCCTGCTTAGCCGTTGGCGTGCAGCGAGTTGAGAATACGCTTAGCCAAGGGCTCCCATTCGGGCTTCTGACGATCGGCGCAGTTGAAGGTGCAGATCAAGAGCTTACCCTGCACGTCGGTGAAGAACACAAGGGAATATACCTCGTGGCCCATTTCCGGCTTCATGAATTCGAGGTAGCCGACTTTACGGTTGCCTACTTCTTTTACGCCTTCGCTAAACCAAGTGGTTTTGCTGTATTGCTTGTGATAAGCCTTGGCGAAAGTGGCTTCGTACACCGACACCATGTCCTGGTCGGCGTCGTTGTCCGAGTAGTTGAAGGCGAGCGATACCAGGTTGTTGTTGGTGAATACAACGCTGGGGCGGCTGCTGGCATGCGCATAGGCAAAATCCATTTGCTGCTCGGTCATCACCTCAAAACCTTTGGGGATAAGAACCTCCACGCGCTCGCTGAGCACGCGCTTCTTGATAAGCTCTATCTCGGCGGCGGGGCGGGCGGCCATCAGCACACTGGCGGAGCAAGTGAGCAGACTGAGTACGAGTGTCTTCATTGGGAGGATAATAACTGGGATTGTAAAGGTAGTTGGTAACTGCTTTGTTTCGGGAACTAAGTTACATACAAAAGCCGCAGATTGTTCCAAAAATTAATTTGGTCATTTTGGCTCTCAAAGCGGCTGAAAGAGGTGCATTTTTTATCGGTTTATCGCCTGCTTTTCAAGTACTTATCGTCATTAAATTTTGACTAGGCACTTCACTAACTTTAGCAGAAGGGGGCTAAAGGACGTCCAATTTCTTGTATTAGTGCAAAAAAGCCGAAGAAAGGTCCACAGGTTTTTTCAACTTTATCTACGCAACCGCGGTCCGATTGGATTTAGTTAGAGGATATTATTGAGCTGTTCCTTGATTTTTTCTAACTCTTCCTTCATGCCGACGACCAGGTGTTGGACGGTAGCATCGTTGGCTTTCGAGCCGATCGTATTGATCTCGCGGCCGATTTCCTGGGCCAGAAAACCCAGTTTTTTACCGACCGCTTCGTCGGGTTGCCGAGTGGCTAGCTCAAAGTAATCGAGGTGGGCGGCCAGGCGCACCTTCTCCTCGGCAATGTCCAATTTTTCGATGTAGTAAAGGACCTCCTGCTCGAAGCGCGTGGCATTGAATTGCTCGTGCTGCGTAAGCTCAGCGAGGTGCGCGGAAAGGCGCTGGCGCACGTGGGCCACGCGTTGCGGATCGTGCAGCTCAACAGCGGCGAGCTGCTGCCGGATAGTTGCCACGTAACTCAATATTTCCTGCTGCAAGGTGCGTCCTTCGTCTTGCCGAAACTGCTGCATGGCAGCCAGCGCCTCGGTGAGCAGCGGCTGTAATTCGGCCCAGGTCGGCTCTTCAGCCCCGGCTTCGGCCTGGCTGGCCTGGGCGGCTTCGGCGGCGGTGGGGACCACGCCGGGCAGGCGCAGGGCCGCGAGCAAGGTTTCTTCACCCGGCTTGATACCTAGCGAGTTGGCTACAGCCTGTAATTCGTGGTAGGCGGCCAGCAGCGCGGTGCGATTGAGGGCAGGTGCGGAGGCAGCACTAGCGGGACGGTTGAAATCGAAGTTGAAATTAACTTTACCGCGCAGTAAGGTCTTAGTGATCTGCTGGCGAATCTCAAGCTCGTGGGCTTGCAAGAAGCGCGGCAGACGGAGCGTTAGGTCGAGGGTTTTAGAGTTGAGGGAACGTAGCTCGGCGGTGGCGGTGTAACGATCCGTATCGCGGTGGGCCTGGCCAAAGCCGGTCATGGAAAGCAACATAAACTAGGCGGGGCGGCGGGGCCGCTGATTGAGAAAACAATATTAACGGCTGGCCCGGCGATGTGGCACTTTTTCGCCGGCTAAAAGGCCGGTTTGGCGGCGACCGTGGCTACTTACTCGCTGACTGCCACTAATTATCCGACGAAAAAATACGGGCTGTTGCTAAATTGTGAGCTAGCTGCCGGACTATTCGACGAGCAAAAACCGCTTTGGAACCAGACGGGCACGGTAGGTACCAGCGTACAATTACCAAGTTAATGTTCGCTCTTGGTCTCCTCTTCACGAGTACGGCATTAGTCGCCGGCTTGCGTATCCGCAATTAACTGTTCAGCTTCTTCTGCTCAAAGGAGGGAAGCTTGAGCCCAGCAGAAAGTTAGTTGCCCGGTACCCCTACTTCCGCTTGAGAACCACCGCCTAACCGGCCAGCATGTTACGACAGTATTACGACAAAAGTCAATTCCCAATAATTTGATAACTGATCACCCGCCTATGGGCTGAACGAGCTGGGGGAACTTTGCGGCTGCATTGGCTTAACCCCTTTTTATGCACACTCTTACTCGTAGTAGCCATCCCGCGTTGCGGTTGGCAGCATTACTTTTCTGCTTGCTGTTGACGCGGCTGGCCTCGGCCCAGGTTACGACCTCGGCCCTCGGCGGCAAGGTCATTTCCGACAAGAATGAGGACTTGATTGGCGTAACGGTAGTAGCCACCCACGTACCCACTGGTGCCAAGCGCGGTACCGCTACCGAGGTCGACGGCCGCTTCACCATCCCCAACCTGGCCCCGGGCGGGCCTTACACCGTTACGGTAACGTACGTAGGCTATAAGGAGCAGACTGTCAACAACGTATTTCTGACGCTGGGCAACACTACCCGCCTCAATTTTGTGCTGGCCGCCGAGGCCCAGGCTTTGAACGAGGTAGTAGTAGTAGGCAACACCCAAGCTACCAAAACCGGGGCCGGCACCAACGTGGGCCGCGAAGCCTTACAGCAGCTGCCCACCATCTCGCGCAGCATTCAGGACTTCACCCGCCTCGACCCGCGCAACTCGAATAACTCTTTCGCGGGCAGCTCATTCCGCTACAACAACATCACCCTCGACGGGGCCGTGAACAACGACGCCATCGGCTTTTCGCCCTCGCTGGGCGGCGTGGGGGGCACCAGCGGCCTGCCCGGTGGCTCGGCCCGCTCGAACCCGATTTCGCTCGACGCCATTCAGGAGATTCAGGCTTCGGTGGCCCCGTACGACGTGAAACTGGGCAATTTTACCGGCGGCTCAATCAACGCCGTGACGCGCTCGGGCACCAACGACTTCCACGGCTCGGTGTATGGCTACGGCCGCAACCAAGCCATCACGGGCCGCAGCATCGATGGAAATAATGCAAAAATCGGTTCGGCTTACCACGACTACCAGACTGGCTTCCGCATCGGCGGGCCGATCATCAAAAACAAGCTATTCTTCTTCACCAACGCTGAAATTGCGCGCCGCACCGAGCCGCAGTTTTACGCCGCTGGCACGCCCGGCTCGCCGGTAACGCTGGACCTGGCCCAGCAGATTACCAACAAGCTCAACAACTACACCACCCGCAATGCCGATGGCTCGCTGAGCCCGGCCACTTACAGCGTAGGTGACTACGGTGACTACAACATCTACGCGAACAGCAACAAGATCTTCGGTCGCCTCGACTATAACCTCAATGACAAGACGAGCATTGCCCTGCGCCACAACTTCATCAAGTCGGAAGCTACCAACTTGGAGCGCTCGGGGAGCCTGTTCAAGTTTGGCTCGCAGGACTTCTTGCAAACCAACGTGCAGAACTCGACGGTACTGGAAGTAAAGTCGAACTTCTCGAACAGCTTTGCCAATAACCTGATCCTGGGTTACACCAACATTCACGACTACCGCAACCTGCTGGGTGGTCAGGGCAACCTCTACCCGGCCGTGCAGATCAACAACGTAAGCACCGACCCAACGAAAAATTACGGCGAAGGCTCGAACCAGATTCTGCTGGGTTCGGACCGGGAGGCCAGCATTTTTAATACCCGCCAGAAGACATTTGAACTGACCGACAACTTCACGTTCTACACCGGCGCGCACGCCCTCACGCTGGGTACGCACAACGAGTTTTACCACATCGACTACGGCTTCATCAACTCCTGGAACGGGCGCATCGAGTACAACAGCCCCAGCGACTTCCTGAATGACCTGCCGAGCCGGATTCGCGGTACGTACAACAAGACCGATAACTCGTACAGCTATAACTACAACAATCCTTCGGCGGCCTTTAACATTAACTTCTTCAGCGGCTACCTGCAGGACGAGTGGTCGGTAACTGACCGCTTGAAAGTGACGCCCGGCATCCGTTTCGACATTGCCTCGCTGCCCACTAAGCCGGCGCTGAACTCGGCCCTGGTAAACAACCCCGCCAACGACGCCCGTACCCTGAACCAAACCTACACCCACACGGCTTGGCAGGACCTGAACAACGGCTACCTGGGGCAAATACAGATCTCGCCCCGCCTGGGCTTCAACTACGATGTGCAGGGCGACGGCTCGGTGGTAGTACGCGGCGGTACCGGCATCTTCACCGGTCGCGTGCCCTTCGCTTGGTTTGGCTACGCTTACTACAACAACGGGGTGAACTTCAACTCGGTAGACCTGAACAACATCCAGACTACGGCCGCCACCGCCGGCAAGTACTACCTGAGCACCACCCCCGACAACATCTACGCCCAACTGCCCACTTCGGCCCGCAGTACGACGGAGGTCAACCTGATTGACAATAACTTCAAGATGCCGCAAGTATGGCGCTCAAACCTGGCAGTCGACTTTAAGCTGCCCACCGGCACCCGCTTCTCGGTAGAGGCACTGTACACGAAGACGCTGCAAGATGTTAAATTTCAGAACATCAATCTAGTAGACAACGTAACGTATCTGGCTCAAGGCCCGAAGTCTAGCCCACGCTACGCAGGCTACACCTTCCAGGGAGCCAGCTCGGCCGCTACCAGAGTTAACACTGGCTTCTCCAACGCCTTCCTGCTTACCAACACGCAGCAGGGCTATCGCTACCAGTTCACGGGCTCGATCGGCCAGACGATGAACAACCTCATTGATGTCAACGTGGCTTATACCTACGGCATGAGCAAGGACATCAGCAACGGTATCCGTAACTCGCCCCAGAGCAACTGGGAACTGAACCCGGCCCTGAATATCAATGACCCTGCCCTATCGTACTCCAACTTCGACCTGCGGCACCGGGTAGTAGCCAGCATCAACCTGCATAAAACGTTCGCGCAGCGCTTTACTGGCTATTTTACTTCGGTACTCACTTACCAAAGCGGCTCGCCTTACACCTGGGTGTACAACAACAACTTCCTGGGTAACGGCCAGCAAAACGTGCAGCTTGCCTTCATTCCCGGCTCCGCATCGGATATTACGCTCGTTAACAACCTCGGGACGCGGGCCAAGCCCGTGTACACCCTCGACGGGAGCAACGCCCAGTACACGGCGCTCAACAACTTCATCAACAGCGACGCCTACCTGAGCACCCGCCGCGGCCAGTATGCCGAGCGCAACGCGGCCCGCACGCCCTGGAACAACCAGGCCGACGTACGCTTCATGCTGGAAGCCAAGCTGGGCAAACTCGACGCCGATGTAACCGGTGCCGTACCCACAGGCCACACCATCCAGATTTCGTTTGACATCGTGAACTTTGGCAACCTGCTGAATAGCAACTGGGGTCGTCAGTACTTCGTACCCAACACGTTTAACTCAACTCTCGGCACTGGCCTCACGCAAGTAGGCTACGTGAACTCTACGGGCGCCTTCAGCTCTACCTACAGCGCTAGCACGCCCACTACCCAGGGTTACGATCGCCCGGCCTTCACCTTCGGCACGCCGGCTACTTATTCTATCGACCAGCTGGCCTCGCGCTGGCAGGGTCAACTTGGGGTGCGGTACTCGTTCTAGCTTGCCCCCTGCGCTGCTTAAAAGCCGGCTGCCTACTCAGGCAGCCGGCTTTTGCTTTTTACTTCCCGCTTAGGCTCTCTTCCGGTAGCGGCTTATCCGCGGGTTCGTCGTGCCTGCCACAACTGCCCAGCCAGCCATAGTCCCAACGCGCCCGCGCCCGCCAGCAGCACCGCACGCTCGGGTAGCCAAGTAGCCAGCAGCCCGTGCAGCAGCCCCACGCCGAGCACCGCGCCCAGCAGTTGCCCGGCCCACGCTCCCCAGGGCACCAGGCTAGCCCACGGCACTCGCAACAGCCGGGCCGTGTGCCCCAGGTAGTAGCCGGCCTGAGCGTAGGTGCTCAGCACGAAGGCCAGCGCCACCCCCGACAACCCCAGCAACCGGTAAAGTGGGTACATGAGCGCCAGAGCCAGGCCCAAATCGAGCAGCGCTCCCCGACTGATGCGTCGGCCCTGCCCCTTGTGCTGGAGCAGGGCGGTGAAGTTGTAGGCGCGGAGCGGTACTACCAGCGACGACACGACGAACAGCGGCACCGCCGCGTCGTAGCGGTGCGCAAATACTACCCCGAACAGCTCGCGCCGAAAAAACAGTAAAAAGCAGAACAACGGAAACACCAGCCGCCCCAGCAGCGTGGCCGCCCCTCGCAGCGTCGCCACGCGCTCGGCCTCGGTGAGTCCCGGCGTGCCGAAGTGTAGCAGCAGGCCGCTGCCCGCCGCGCCCAGCAGCAGCGGGAGGAAGGGCACGTCGAGCGTCCCATTGAAATAAAGCGCGAACAGGGCGGCGGGTAGCAGAAAATTGAGCGCAAGCTTATCGACCCAGCGAAACAGCACCTGCACCGCGTCGTTGAGGGCCGTGTGCGCCCAGTGCCCGCGCACGGCGGGCCAAGCACCCGGGTCGGGCAGGACGGCGGCCCGCCCGACCCGGGCCAGGTAACTTAGCGCGCCTAGCCGCACCGCATTGGCAAGCAGCAAGCCACTCAGTAGCTGCTCCTGCGCAATTATCCTGGTCACCACCAGCCCGTGGGCCAGCACGAACAGCCCCGCGTAACCGACACTGATGGCCGCCACCGGCCGAAATTGCCGCTGCACCAGTGCATAAGCTTCGAGAATGGCCACGGGCACGTTCAACGTCAGAAACAGGCCCGCCTGCCACGGCGCAAACGCCGCGCCGCTCCACCAATGCAAGCCGCCAAAGCACCCGGCCAGCAGCAGCACCCAGCCCGCCAGCGCCGCCCGGTGGATTGGGCGAGCCGCCTGCCACAGCCCCCGCACCTGCGCCCCGGAGTAGGTGAGCACCAGTGTCGGCAGCCCCAGGCACGCTACCGTGTGCAGCACTTGCCACTGCACCCAGAAGCTTTGATAACGGCCGTAGTACGCCGCCGGTAGTGTGCGGGCCAGCCACACCAAGGCCACTACACTGGCCAGGGTGGGGAAAAAGCGAATTAGAAAAATGGCCGCGCTAGTGCCGAGCAGCGTGCCGGGCGTAGGCGCTTCGGGCTTGGGCATCGCAATCGTCGCGGTTTAGTTCTCGCAATACCCGGGCGGGATTGCCGGCTAGCACGCAGTAGCCGGCGGCGTGGCTGCGCGTAACCACCGCCCCCGCCCCTACCACCGTGAAGTCGCCCAGCTCTACGCCCGGCAGCACCACTGCGCCCATACCCAGCCAGCAAAACCGCCCGATGCGCAGGGGCGGGGCGGCCAGTTGCCGGGTGTTGTCCAGCGGGTCGTGGTTGGCCGAGAGCAGGCCCACGTGGGGGCCCAGGTTGGTGAAATCTCCCACGTACACGCCGTTATCGGCGTTGATGTACACGCCGGGCGAATCGCCGGGAAACGTCTCTTGCCCTACCACCAAACGCTGCGGGGTGCGAATAGTGCTGGTATGATGCACGGCCCAGGGTACCCCCGCATTCTGGCGCAGCACCCGCCGGAACAGCAGGTCGAGCGCATAGAAGCTTAGTGGCAACTCGGGCCGCAGCCCGGCCCGGCGTCGGAGTAGGTGAACGAGTGCCTGCATCATGCGCCATACGCGCCGGCCGTTCAGCCGCCCGGTCGCGCCCAAACTTACCACCGCTTCGCCCATCGACGCGCCTTTGCTACCGCGGGCCAGCCAGCTGCGCGCTTCGCCGCGGCCAGCCAACCACCCGTAATTTCGCGGCGATGAAAGTTTTGCGCTCCCTGCTCGAAGTGGCCCTTACCCTGGTAGTTTTACTAGGGGTGGCGCGCTGGGCGCTGGGGCTTTTCGGCAAAAAAACAACCGTGTACCGGCCCACGGCGGCGCGGCAGCTGGCGCTGCTCACTTGGCCGCTACTGGCCGTGGGTACCGGCCTGGCCGCCGCCGGGCCGGGCCTGTTTGCCGCTACGGTTGCCGAGCGCGGGCTGGCCTGGGCGCTCCTGCTGGCCGTACTGGCCCTGGCCGCGCCGGCCCTGCTGCTGCATCTGCGCTACTACACCTTCAACGCTGCAACTACCTTACTTTTCAATCCCCTCGAAGGTCGCCTGCAAGTAGCGCTCGACGAAGTGCTGGCCTATGACCCCGCCCGCCAGGGCTGGCCCGGCCCCGTTGAGTGGAGCCGCTGCCGCTGGCCCGGCGTATTCTGGCGGCGCTACGAGTACCTGCGCCTGCCCCTGCCCCAGGGCGACATCATCCTCACTTCCCTGCTCCTGCCCGACATGCACCCGCTGGTGCGCTACCTGCGCCATTTCGGCGTAGAAGTAGTGGAGCGCCGCCGGGCCTGGGCGTGGCGGTGAGTGGTGAAATGGTGAGTGGCGAGCGATGAAGGAGTACTTTCCAATTTGCTTAATCTACGTCATCCTATCTATTTGTTATAGCCTACCCGTATTCACTAGTTCACCACTCACCATCTCACCTCTCCCGTGTCTTTACTTCACTTTCTCGACCAGGGCGAGCCGACTGCTCGGCCGCTCGTTATTCTGCACGGCCTTTTTGGTACCCTTGACAACTGGCAGACGCTGGCCCGGCGCTGGGCTGAGGAGGCGGGGCTGCGGGTTATCAGCGTGGATTTGCGCAATCACGGGCGCTCGTTTCACTCGCCCGAGCACAGCTACGCCTTGATGGCCCAGGACGTACTGGCCCTTTTCGATCACTTGGCCCTCGACCCCGCCCGGGTCAATCTGATGGGCCACAGCATGGGCGGTAAGGTGGCGATGTGCCTGGCTCTGGGTTACCCCGAGCGACTGGCTCAGCTGCTGGTGCTCGACATCGCCCCGCGCTTCTCCGACATGGAGCACCAGACGGATATCGTAGCCGGTCTGCAAGCCGTGGACCTCAGCACCATCCAAAACCGGCAGCAGGCCGAGGCGGCGCTGGCCCGCACCATCCCGCAGGTGGGCGTGCGGCAATTCTTGCTTAAAAACCTGTACCGCCGCGAAGACAACTCCTTTGCCTGGCGCATCAACCTACCCGTGCTCACGGCTAACCTGGCGGCCGTGGGCGAGGAAATAGAATCGGCCCAGCCCTTCCTGAAGCCTACGCTGTTTTTACGCGGCGGCAAGTCGGATTACATCACCCCCGACGACAAGCTGACCTGCATTCCGGCCCTGTTTCCCAACTCGCAGGTCGTTACCGTACCCGACGCCGGCCACTGGCTGCACGCCGAGAAGCCCGACGAGGTATTCGAGCTGGTCAAAAATTTCGTGGGGCAATCGGCTTAGTTGCATGAGCCTGGCTACTGCCGTTGCTGGCTGGACTCGCACGCTGCCCCGGCGCGGGCGTGGGCTGGTTGTACCCTATTTGCAATCGCTACTATTTTTTACGGTAGCGTATGCCGGGGCCACGGCGCTCTTGCAGCCGTGGGGGCTGGGCCGGTGGTGGTCGCTGTGGGTGCCGCTGGGCTTGGGATTCGGCGCGTGCTGGTGGCTGTGGCGGCCCTGGGCGCTGCTAGCAACCAACAGCAGGGGCGAAAGCCGGCGCGTACCGCTGCTTTTCACTTGGCTGCTGCTGGTGGCGCTGGGCTGGCACCTGCGCGAATTGCTGCGCTACCGCTTAGGGGCCGTGCGCGACGTACGCAATGTGCGCGAACTGGCTCAGCCAGGGGAGGCCGTATTCTTTCGGCTGCGCGGCCCTTTCTACGCAGCCACCGCCCAGCTGGGCCAGTACGCGAAGTGGCACGTCGAAACGCTGAAGGGCGGCACCAAGCACTACTGGGCCACCAATTCCTACGCCTACCCGCTGCTGGCTACGGCCACCGATACGGCCACGGGGAGCCTGGCCCTATCGGCCCGGTCCACGCCCCCCGCCTGGCTGGCCTACGACTATCGGCAGCCGCTGGGCGACGACTTATCGCCGGGCGAGCGCGAATGGCGCTACGCTAATTTTGTGGCCCGCAGCGCCGCCCGGTTCGATTCAGCAGACGTCACCCACTTCACGTATCTCCTCCGCCTCGAAGGCGATAATGTCGATTTGCACCGGGCCGTGCGGGATAGCCGGCTGGCTCCGTACTGGGGCTCGCCGCTGCTGCTACGGCCCATTCGGGCACCCTTTGCCCAGCGCGGCACCCGCACGGGCCGCCGGTTGGGGTGGCTCGTACTGCTGGGCAGCGCCGCCGTTTGTGGCTTGCTATTGATCATGCCGCTTCGCCCCGCCGAGGTTTAGCCTCAGTTAGTTTCTTATTCCTTTTTCCGTTCTGTGCTTTATCTCATCCCAACTCCACTGGCCGAGGGCACCGCTTCGCAGGCGCTACCGCCACAGGTAGTAGCCGCCGTTGCCCGACTACCTTATTTCTTGGTTGAAAACCTGCGCACCGCCCGCCGCTTCGTAAAAGAGGTGGCCCCGCACCGCGTTATCGAGGATATTCGCTTCATCCTCATCGACAAAGACAGCACGCCCGCCCAGGTGAAAGCGGCCCTGGAGCCACTGGTAAAAGAAAAGCTCGAAGCCGGTGTGCTCTCCGAAGCCGGCTGCCCCGGCATTGCCGACCCCGGTGCGGCCCTGGCCCAGGAAGCCCACCGGCTGGGCCTGGCGGTGCGCCCGCTGGTGGGGCCGTCGAGCATTCTGCTGGCCCTCATGGGCTCGGGGCTTAATGGCCAGCGGTTTGCCTTTCACGGGTATTTACCCATCGAGAAAGGTCCCCGCATCGCAGCCATCAAAAGCCTGGAAAAAGAAGCCGGCCAGCGCGACCAAAGCCAGCTCTGCATCGAAACGCCCTATCGCAACGACCAGCTACTGGCCGACCTGCTGGCCCACCTCAGCCCCGGCACCCGCCTCTGCGTGGCTACCGACCTCACCGCTCCCACCGAGTACCTGCGCACGCTGCCCGTGGCCGAGTGGCGCAAGCTGCCCGAGCTACCCCGGCTGCACAAGCGCCCGGCGGTCTTTGCCTGGGGCAAGTAACCGGGCCGCTAGCCTCATTGCAGCAGCCAGACCTCGGCCGCGGCGTAGTCTTCAAACATCCGGTAGCTGAGATTCACGGCCTTGGCCTCGTGCACGAGCTGGGAGCTGGCCAGACGGGCAAACACGTCTTGCGGCAGCAGGATGGCCCCGCGAAATACAACTCCCCGCGTGAGCCAGTTGCCGCGGATCCATTCGCTTTCCTCGGGGGTGTAGGGCTGCATCAGGCGCTGGTCGGCGAGCACCTTGTCCCAGCCGCGCTGGGTGAGCAGGCGCACTAGCTGGGCCAGCAGGCCTTGCAGGTCGCTGAGTTGGCGCGGGCCGGGGCGGTACTCCACCACCGCGTAGCCCCGCGGGTGCTCCAGCAGACGGGCCACCGGGTTTTGAAAGTAGAACAATGGAGCGGGCAGATTGGCAGGCATAAAGGTGGGTAGCAGGTAAGAAAGGCCGGACTATTTTCTCCCAACCTCGCCCACTGGGCTAAGGTTGCAGCCCCACTGCGAACACCGTGCGGCCATCGGCTTCGCTCTCAAGCCGGAAACTAAAACCGTGGGCCAGCAGAATATCGCGCACCAGCACCAGCCCAATGCCCTGCCCGCCCGGCTTGGTGCTGAAAAAGGGCGTAAACAGCCGCTGGCTCACCTCGGGGCTGAGCGGTGCCCCGTCGTTGGCAATGCTGAGACTAAGCGGCTGGGCCGTGGTGCGCACCCACACGTGCCCCCCGGCCGGGCCGATGGCCTCCAAGGCATTTTTAGCGACGTTGAGCAGGGCCTGGGTGAGCTGCTGGGCATCGGCGGGCACCGGGAGCGGCCCGTCGTGGGCCAGCTGCCAGTGCCAGGTCACCCCCTGATCGGCGCTCCGTGGGGCCAGCAGGCGGCCCAGGTCGCGCAGCAGGGCGTGCACGTCGGTGGCCAGGCGCACGGGCGGAGGCAGGCGCACCAGCCGGGCGTAGCGGCCGATAAACTCGGCCAGCTGGGTGTTGCGGGCGATGCTCACGGCCAGGCCCTCGGCGTAGTCGGCGCGGTCGTCGGGGGCGAGCTGCGGGGCGTAGTGCTGAAAGCTGCCCAGCAGCGAGTTGACCGCCCCAATGGAGTTATTGACCTCGTGCGACATCAAGCGGATGAGCTGCTCGTAGGTCTGCTTTTCCTGCTGGCGTAGCTCCTGGGTCAGCTCCTCCAGCACCACGAAGCGCCGCTGAAAACCCCGGTCGAGAAAGTGCGCGGCGGCGGCGCGGTAGGTTTGGCCGCCGGGCAGGCGCACGGGCTGGGGCTGGCCAGCGGCCAGCGCGCCCAGCACTGGCCCCCAGGGGGCGGGGAGCGTTGCGGCGGGCTGGCCCAGCAGCGCGGGAGCCGGCTGGCCCAGCGCCCGGGCAGCGGCGGCATTGACGCTGGCTACTTTGCCGTCAAAATCCAGAATCAAAATGCCCGCCGGTGAGGCGGCTACTAACCGTTCCAAGAATACACTTTGCTCGTGCTGGCTCACGCGCTCCTGGCGTAGGGCGTCGAGCATCCGGTTGTACACGGCCACCAGCTGGTCGAGCTCGGGCTGGCCCACGGGCTTGAATTTTAAGCTGAAATCCTGCGATTGCAGCGCCGCTGTACCCGCTTCAATGAGGCGTACCGGCCGCACAAAGGCCCGGTAGAGCTGCCAGGTGAGGATGCTGCTGGCCACCAGCGTCAGCTCGCAGGTGACGAACAGCACCGGGCTGCTCGTGCGCACCTGCGCCGCCAGCGCGAAGAGCACGCCGTACAAGGGCAGTAAAAACAGCAGGAGCCGGACGCGGAAAGCCATCAATCGCTGTAGGGAATGCCGAATTTATCGAGGCGGCGGTAGAGGGCCCCCCGGCTCAGGCCCAGCGCCCGCGCCACCTGGCTGAGGTTGCCCTGAAATTGGGCCACGCTTTGGCGAATCATCTGCTCTTCGAGCGCTTCCAGAGTAAGCGGGGGCAGCGGGGAAATGGTGAGCTGAGGGGATGGTAAGTCTTTTTGTTGGGGTTGAAAGTCGGTGGGCGTGAGCTCGTCGTGGGGCGTGGTGAGCACGGCGCGCTCGACCAGGTTTTTGAGCTCGCGGATGTTGCCGGGCAGGGGCTGGGCTTGCAGCCAGTGGGCGGCGGCCGGACCCAGGCGCAGGCCGGGGCGGCGGTAGGTGGCTTGCAACTGGGCTACGAAGTGGCGGGCCAGCAGGGGCACGTCGGCGGCGCGCTCGCGCAGGGCGGGCAGGCGCAGCGTAATGAGGTTGAGACGGTAAAACAGGTCTTCGCGAAAGCGGCCCTGGGCGACCATCTCAGCCAGGTTCTTATTGGTGGCGGCGACCACGCGCAGGTCGAGGCGGCGGGGGCGGCTGTCGCCGAGTACTTCGTAGGTGCGGTCTTGCAGCACGCGCAGCAGCTTCACCTGGCTGGCCAGCTCCAGTTCGCCAATCTCGTCGAGGAAGATGGTGCCGCCGTTGGCCAGCTCGAAGCGCCCCACGCGGTCGGCGCGGGCGTCGGTAAAGGCTCCGCGCCGGTGGCCGAACATCTCGCTCTCAAACAAGCTGGCCGAGATGCCGCCCAGGTTCACCTTCACGAAGGGCTGGCCGCGGCGGTGGCTATTCTCGTGCAGGGCCTCGGCAATTAATTCTTTGCCGGTCCCGCTTTCCCCCTCAATCAGCACC
>JAAIGG010198117.1_pt1 | contig 19368 bp, 27 predicted proteins | sample 6487391 | NCBI WGS metagenome assembly JAAIGG01 (sample SAMN13974130, study PRJNA590717) | phyllosphere metagenome | biome: asymptomatic weeds; feature: pooled weeds collected from a community garden; material: weeds; isolation source: pooled asymptomatic leaves from various weed species from...
AACAGGAGGAATACGGCAGCTTCTACATGCGCAACGACCCTGGGTACTATGCCCTCGGCCAGGGGCGCTACTGGCTCAATGACCTGAGCTATATTGACAGTAAAAGTCTAGCCGACAGTACCCACGAGGTGTTGATGACACTGCCGCTGCGGGAGGGCACTTTTCGGCTGCTCAGGACTTTCACCGGCGACAGCCTACTCTTGCAGCAACAAGCTGCGGGCACCTGGCACAGTCAGCTTCATATTGTGCCGCGCGCTACTGCCGACTCGTTGCTGCACCACTACGGCCGCCACACGACTACCATCGACCTGTCGGCCCCGGTAGTGCTGCGCGCCCGCTCCGGCCGCTTACAGCTGCGTTTGTTCATGACCTCGCTGAATCGCAGTCAAATCGGTTCGAAAACGCAGTATACTTATTCGCTGGAGGGAGAATTGCAAATTCGGCCGTAGCCCAGCGGCACACCGAAATCGTTATAACTTTTATTTACCCCTACAAGCATGAGCATGATACTGAACCTGCTGCGGGTAACGCCGACCGAGTTGGCGACTTACCAGCAGGACAGCGAGGCACTGGAAACTCGCCTCGACGCCCTAGCTGCCGACCCAGCCCTTACTGACCTTGACAAAGCGTGGGACGGGATTATCTACCTGCTCACGGGGGCACCCATCACCCAAGCCCCGCACCCGCATCCGTTGGCTAAGGTGCTGTTCAGTGGCCAATTGCTGGACGAGGCGCAGGACCTCGGCTACGGCCCCGCGCATTACCTCACACCCAGCCAGGTGGCCAGCCTACATGCACAACTGGCCGCCATCGGCCCGGCCGAGTTGCGGACGCGCTTCGACCCCGCTCGGATGCTGGCGCAGGGCGTGTACCCCGACATCTGGGCGGAGGGCGAGGACGCGCTGGCTTACGTGCTCGATGGCTACCAGCTTCTACAGGAGGAGTATGCCACCGCCGCGCAGCGCGGCGAAGGACTGCTTACCTGGCTAAGCTAGACGCAGCTAATTCGTGGTAAACTCGCGCACTGGTTTTTACCGGCCCCAGGGCCTAACTGCTAAGCGCATCCGCCGTAAGCCAAGTAGTTTTTAGCCCCTTTTCTATAATGTCTTTTCGCCCTACCTGCTTCTTTTTAGCGGCGGTAGCCTCGCTAGCCAGCTGCACCGACCAGCCTGCGGCTACTACGCCCCCTACCGCGGCCGTCTCCCCGACTGCTTCAACTCCGGCGGCGGCTCTCGCCACCACGCGCTACGCTGGGGAGTACCGCTGGGACGAAGCCGACAAAGCAGACATGGGCGGCGTCCTAACGGTGTATCCCGAGTCGGATTCCACCATCATATTTAATATAGAATCCAACGGTGGGGAGCCGGCTTATAATATGGCCAATGTCTTCGGCCGCGCCCACCTGCGGGGCGATACTGCCACGTACTTCGGTAAAGCCCCGGAGGACGAGCACGGCTGCCGACTCAAAATTGGCTTCTCGCCTAAAGCGGCGAGCGTGATACTGGTAAGCCGCGGGGAAAACGACTGCTATTTTGGGGGCAACTTTACGCCGGAAGCCACCTATCGGCGCACGAGCAGCACCATTCCGCAGCAAGTAATCAGCGATGGCAATGACACCCTGCGCTTTGCCCATCTGCCACCCGATGCGCTGAAAGACAGCCACTAATCACTAGGTAGTTCTTTGGTCAAATCAAGCCTGCACTGCCGTAAACGCAGTAGGCGGGTGGGCAACTAAGCCTGTTGGTAGCAGCGCGGCTAGTACGGGTGCAGTAGGTAACGCTAGATGAGCACAAGGAGTATTGTTGATAAGTATCCGAATGTAAATCAAGTAAAACTCTGCCTGCGTAGAGCAAGAACGCACCCCTTTTCCTTACGCTATGACCCCTGTTCCTTCGCCGGCCTCACCCCGCCGCAAGCGGCTAGTTTCGCTGTACAGCGGGTACCTGCTGCTGGCCGGCGGCTATATCATGTACAGCACGTTTACGCAGACCGGACTGGGCGGCTGGGTGTTGGCGCAGGAGCTGGAATGGTTTGGCAGCGCCTCCTGGCAGCTGACCATCCTGCTGCTGCTGGCGGTGGCCATGCTGCTGCCGCTGCTGCTGGTAGCGCCATTTTTGCCCCGCGGCCAGCGGGCGCAGTTGGCGGGTCCACTACTGCCGCCCCAGCCCGCCACGCCCATTACCTGGCCCAAGCTGCTGCTGTTGGCCGCCATGCCGCCGCTGCTGGCGCTGCCTACTTATTACTACCTGCAAGGCCAGGCCGAGCGCGACGAAAGCCGGCCCGTGGTGCCGCTCGACCTCGTGGCCCAGCCCAACGCGCCCGTGCCGCCCGCTACCAAATACGCCCGGCTGCAAGCGGTGCTGCAACCCGACTACCAGTACGTGCTGCAAGAAACCAGCTACAGCCAGGTGCGCAAAACTGACCGCTACCTGCCCCTCACGGGCGCCGACTGGCAGCCCGGCCAACCCGTGCGGTTTTTTCTCAACACCAGCACCGATGTGTATTTCGATGAGGCCAACCGGCGCAGCATCGCCTTCGACAACGCAACTCCATTTCCGGCTACCTTCAGCGGGCAGTTGCACGCTGGCACGCTGCCTACGGTGGTGCAGCGCGAGTTTGCCCGGCACCGCGTAGTGGTGGCCGAGCCGTACTACGTGCTTGAAAACCTGTATATGCCCAACGGCCAGCCACCCCGCGCCGCCGTGCAGCAGTACTGGATTATTCGGGTGCTGGGAGTGGGCCTGGGGGCCGCCATCCTGGTAGGCGGCGGCCTGGGGATGATTATTCGGCGGCGCAGGCAGGCCCCGCCGCTAATTGACCCTGGGGTTCCTCGGTAGCTTGCGCAAGTGGACTACTGTAGCCAAAGCAACCTATCGGGCCACCCGGCGGCGGGCAGATAGCCCTAGAGCACGCAGCCCCTCCGATGGAAGCAGAAACCCGTCGTACGGTCGGCCATTCACCAGGTAGTCACCGTCGGCAAAGCGGCAGTCGTGGCTACCCAGGTAGCCCAGCATCCCGTAGTGTAGCGCTGCATAGTGGTGAAAGCCAGCGAGGTGATAGAAGTGCCTTGCGCGTCCGGCCGTGGCCACCACGATGGTATCGGTCTTATGAAAACGGGCAAACGGCACGGCGATGTTGAAACTGGCCAGCTCGTCTGCCGCAGGGCGGTTGCGCAGGGTGGTGTCCCGTACTACCCGCCCGCCCCGCACCAGATAAAAGGTCAGCGCCCGCAGCTCGGCCGGGGCGAAGCCGTTGAAGGAAATGGTGGGATGCTCAGTGATGCAGCGCGTGGTGTCGCAGAGGGCCGAATACCGCACCTCATCCAGCGCGGCCTGCCGCGCCCGGCGCTGCTTCGACCAGTAGTAACCGCCGACCATCAGCACCCCGGCCAGCCCCATCACCGCCGCCAGTCCCAGACAGCCCTTCAAAAACCAGCTTTTTCGTGCAGAAGTCGCCATAGTCTTTTTGTGGGCGGCAAAGTACGCCGCTGGCTGGCCAGTACGGCGGGCCACCGCCAGAGGCTGGCTGGGTAGTGCTGTAACCTGCGCCTTGTGGGGACCGTTGCCTTACGGCAGGCCGGTAGTGGCCTGCTGCTCATCACCTTTCCGCTACCCGTGCTCTGTTCTATTTGTTGTGGCTACTACGCCTACGTAACGCTAGGCAGTCAAGGCTCGTTAGCCGGGATAAGGCATGGAGCAATAGGCACTAAACGACTAACAAGTGATGGGACTATTCGACAAGCTGCTCGGTAGAAAAAATGCTGATAACCAGCCACTAGACCCAGAGCGACTGCGTCAGCCAACTACTAATCAGGAAGTCGAGTGTAGGCAGTTGAGCGCAGCGCAGCGCGAAGCCCTGGCGCACGCTACCCTGCCGCTGCTGGCTACTCAGCTGTATATGCACTACTGGCTACCCAACCTGCCCGAGGAAGACCCGCAAGACCAGACCTGGCGAAACCAAGTGCTGTATTTTTGGAAGGCCGACGAACCCTTCCCCAACAAGTCACTACCGCCGGTTTTTCAAACTTTTCAGAAGAAGACATTCATCTTCGCTGGCGATACCACTGTGCTGTCGGTGCAGGTTGGGCAAGCAGCGCCGTGGTTTGAGCAGCCGGGCGGGGGCGAAAAGCACCTGTGCCTGCATCGCGGCCAGGAAATATCCATTCCGACGCTGCACCGGCTGGGGCTGGTCGAGTACGTGGAGCAAGTGGAATTGACGCCTGATAACCTAGCCGCTCTGACCGACCACACCCACTATTTTTTTCTGGTCGATAGCCACCTCACCCCGTTCGAAAACGGCACTTTTTATTGGCAAGGTCAGCCGGTAGCATTAGAGGTGGCCTACAGCGTCGGCGGCCTGCAATTGGTCCGGCAAGCGGCACTAAGCTAGGGGTAGCCTAACAGCGACAGACGTATTCTCGATTCAAAATCGCTGTAAAACAGGGTTCTCCCCACCCTGCCTACCGCTGGGCCACCCTGGGGCCGGGGCTGGGCAGCGGCAGGCCATCGCGCAGCAGCGGGCGCACGGCGGCCAGGGGCAAGAACACGGTAACTTCGCCCAGGGCGTAGGCCGCAATGTCGTAGGGTGGGTACACGAACAGCACCCCGCCCGGCGTAAGGCAGACGTTGGGGGTGATGTGTATTTTATCTACCAGCAACTGCTCGCGCAGGGGCTCGGTGGCGCTCAGGCCGAGCGTCTGACGCACGCCCCGGTCGAGCAAGGGCAGCAAGTGCCGGCGAGCCTCGGGGCGGAAAATAGCGTCGAAGCGCAGCACCCGGCCGGTGCGCAGGTCGAAGCTGCGCACCTCGCTGCCGAAACTGCCGTGCGCCCCACCCGAGTACTCGTAGCTGAGCAGGCGCACGCTCAGCAGGTTGCCTTCCTGACACAGCACCGCTAGGTTGCGTTGGCTGGTGAAGCGCAGGCTGGCCTGGTAGGCTTCAAAGTCGGCCGAGTCGGCGGGGCTAGGGGCTGGTTCGGCAGTCATCTCGGCGGCCTCCCCCCGGTACATCTTCGCGAAGTCGGCCCGCTGCCGGGCCCACAGACGCGGCCACGCGGGCACGGCCTGGTTGGGCAGCGAGTCGCCGCGAAACTGCCGCCGCAGGTTGGTCGCCACGGCCAGCGCTACCAGCGAGGTGCCCACCGGCACCAGCGTTTGCAGCCCCACGTGGCCGTAAGGCGAGTGCGCCCGACCGGGAAAAGCGGCTACCGAGTCGGCAAACGACACCACGCTAAATGCCAGAACGGGGCGTAGGGGGCGCAGCCGGGCAGCCCGGCCCCCCACGATACCCGTGAGGTAGCCGTTTGGCTGGCGGCGCAGGCGCCAGCGGATGTCCTGCTGGTCGGCATTGCTCGCAAGCAGCGGCGGGCTATAATAGACCAGCAGCAGGCTATCAGCAGCCGCTGGCGTGGCGCTGCTCGACTGCGACAACTCGCGGGGCTCGCCGTCGGCTCCGTAGTAGGTGCCCCTCACCTCACCCACGGTCGGGCTGCCGGGCTGGATAGGGGCGATGGTGAGGTGCAGCGTCACCGAATCGGTTGCGCCCGCCACCAGGCCGTGGTAGACAGCGTAGCCAGGGCGACGAAAATCGGTTAGGGCGGTCACGGGGGCCACCGGGGCCACGGTCGTAACCGGCGAGTGGCCGGGCTGGGCGCTGGGGCAGGCGGTGAGCGCCAGCAGCAGGGGCATGGCCCCGAAGAGAGCGAACTGTTTCATGGAGGATATAGGGCAAAGCCGAGCGCCAAGCCTAGGTTACGCGGCGGCTAGTGGTAGGCGGTAGGGCTCCGGCAGCATTTTCAGCGTCGACGAAAAGTACGTTCACCCTGTCCAGTAGTACCTAGGTCAATCCGACTTAGCCCGCAGCGCTTCATAGAGCACCTCCTTTGTTTGCCTGATGCGCGACCTCCCCGTGCCGCTGCCAATTGCCAAAAGCCACCGGGTTGGAACCTGCGGAGTGCTTACCTGTAGGCTTGTCTAATTGAGGTGTTAACATACTTGATACAGGTGGCGGGCAGCTCGCAGAAAGGTATGAAATTGATTGAAAAGCTCTGCCTGGCGGATGGTCTAATCGAGCCTTTGCCCGGCTCCGCTACCAGCCATCATAGTCTTGCCAGCGGCTGACTCCTACGCCCGGCAGGCGGGCTAGCGCATCGGCCAGGACTAGTAGGGCCGGGGCCCCTAAGGCATCAGTAAGGCGTAGCGTGCCGATGTCAAGCTGCACGTAGCCCGGTCCGCGGCCCGGCTGTGCGGTCAGCAGTTCGACATCGGGCGACGCACCGGCGGGCAGTACCAGGGTATCCCACCGCGTGGAAACTGCCCAGGCGGCCCGGCCGGGCACCGGCCATAAGGCCACCTGCGCGGCGGCCAGGCGCTGCTGGAAGAAAGGCGGGGTTTCGAGTAAGTATTCGCGGTAGAGCGCCCGCAGCGCCCGGCGCCGCTCGTCGGTGGGTGGCCGCGACTGGCCATAGGTGAAGTGCGTGTAAGGCGCTTGTTCCCGATTTAGTTGAAATACGGTGGCCTCGACGCTTGGCCCGGCCAGCGCCGCTAGCTGCGCGGCCTCGCGGGCCGCCGCCAAAGCGTAGGGCTGGGCGGCCTTTAGTTCGTCTTCCCAATCTAAAAACAAGCCCGCGGCCACGGGCCCGCCCGCCTCATACCGCGTAGCCCCATACACTGACAGCGACAACCGCACTTGCGGCCCCAGCCAGCGCGCCGCGTATACCACCACGCTCAACCCCTCGGCCCCCGGCCGCTCGACTACCTCGGCCTGGGTGGGCGGCCCCAGCCGGGCCGTGAGGGGCGCTAGCCACCGGTTGGCCTCGGCGGGTCGCCCCGTGTAGTGCGGGGGTGCGGCCAGGTCGTAGCTGGCCCGCAGCACCGGCCGCGCGCGGGCCGGGGCCCGTAGGGTGCAGTTCGTCGCAGGCAAGCCCAGCGCGTGCGAGCAAGCCAGGCGCAGGTTGGGGCCGTCGCCGTAGGGCGGCCACCGCGAATAGGTCGCTAGGCGGGCGTCGGCCTCGGCCAGCGTGGTGCCCCAGGGCAGCAGTAGCTCGTCGAGAAAAAAACCGGTCAGCAGCGAAGAAGAAACCATGACCCGCAAAGTAAGGTAGGTACTTTGGAAACGAGTCGAGTAGCAACGGCGCATAAAGACGTTTAGCTTGCGCCGGGGCTAGCTGCGCGACTGAAAGCCTGGGCCGGGGTGCACGATGCCGCGTGGTGTGCCGACTTCGCTAGTGCGTAAGGGTGGCTCCTGGCTGGGCCGCCGGGCAGTGATAGCGCGGGTTGCAGCCAGCAGCGCGATGGCCGGTGGCGTAAGTTGCGGGCAACTTTTACTTTTAGCGTATGCTACTCGGCGTGTACTGGTACTATGGCTTCCCCGAAGGCCTCTACCATTTCGATTACTTCGCGTATCGTCCCGGCATCGGGGGCTCTTCGGGAGGGCCAGCCGAGCTAACGGCCACCGTGCAGGCCCCTGACCCGGCCGCCCTGCTCACGCAAGTGCGCGCAGTGGCCGCTCGCTACCCAGAGGGGTATATTTTTGGCAAGGCATCGGGCAGCGTGCTGCACCTGGAGCTAAGTGACTGGGCCCTGACTGACTACACGTTTCACGTAGCCGGCGAGCTGGAAACAGTGCTGCGCCAGCAGCAAGCTACGCTCACCAGCGAGCCGCTGCCCGCCAACACCCCACTCCTGCGACTGGCCGAGCCGCACGACCCTACGCCGCCCTACAGCTATGGCGATGGGGTGCTGCAAGCCGTCAGTTCCCGGCCGGGGCGGCACCGCGCCGAGGTGATGCTACTGCGCCTCGACTGCCACCTGCCGCTAGCCCAGCAGACGGGTTTTTTGGCCGGGCTCGAAGGGCTCTGCGGGCAGTTTGGCCTCGACGTGCTGTATTATTTCGACCGCAAAATCTCGTCTGAAGTCAATTTGATGCTGTTTTTCGGCAATGGCCGGCAGGGGGTGGGCGGCCAACCGTTGCGCTACACCGATACGACGGCGCACAAGGCGGCCGTGCTGACCTGCCTGGCTGCGCACGGCGGTCAGTGCGGGCACCTAGGCGACTACCCGGCCGACTATCCGCGCCGCGGCCCGCACGCCATTCGGATGGTCGATGCCGATTTTGTGCGCTGAGCAAGCCACCGCTTGCTGCAGCGCGATTACCGTAGTGCGCACCTCGTATCTGCGGCTCATCCAATTTTTTCAATTCTCCTCTTTTGTATCATGGCTACCTTCACCCTCTCCATAGTTGGCTACTTGGACACCCGGCCCAAACAAGCCGGGCTGACGTTAGAGCAAGTGAAAGCCAGGCTGGAGCAGCACCGGGAGCTGTATCCGGCGCGGGTGCGGCAAGCGCTGGCCTGGGCCGAAAACGCCAACTCCGGCGAAAGCTGGCAAACCAATACCGACCTGCGCGAATCAGACCAGGCCGACATCTACCTGACGAAAGAGTAGCCAACACCGCTCAACCTGCTTAACTGTCCGCTCGCTACTGCCTCGCTATGCCCTTTGACTTCTCGCACTTCCAGCAACAACTCAAGCAAGCCACTCAGGATGCTTTTCGGGAGCTTTTGGCCGCGCACCACGCCGAAGGCCTTTACAGCTTTGCCTTGTACAGCGATGAGGGGGCGCTGACGGTGTGCCCGTCGGCCAACTCGCTGGCGCACCTGGCCGCGCAGCCGCCGGAGGACCAGCTGTATGCCAAGTTTGAGCCCGCGGAGTGGGCCTACGAGATGCGCGGGGCGGAGGACCAGTTTAATGAGCTCAGCCGTCAGTTGCGCACGCACGTGTTGGGAGAGGATTTGCCAGCAGAAGCGTTCGAGCAGTTTCGCCAGCAGCTCTATGCCACGTGCGTGGCGGTGCTGGATGAGCTGCGGGAGCAGCGGTTTTTTGACCAGGCGGCGGGCCGCGAGGTATTTCTGCTGTTTAGCGTGTCAGACAGCGACCCGCCAGCCGCCGAGTTGGCGCAGCTCGTTAGCCAACTCAACCACAGTGCTTACCGCGCCGACTACCTGGCCTGGCTGGCTACATGGGGAACCTGATACAGCCTTGTTTAGCAAAGCTTTTCTGTGCACGTCATGTTGCTTTCTGCATGAAGCATTTTTACGCTATTCTCCTGGGCGGCTTGGCGGCAGTGGGGCTGGGCACTAGCGCCTGCCAGCCCGACTGGCAGGAGTTGCCGCCGCGCCTCAAGCCCCTGCTCGAAACGCTGCCCGCCTACTATCGCCCCCTCAACCGGCAGGATACCCTAGCTAGCTATTGGGTTCCCGATTCGCTGCTGGCCGATAGCTTGTTTTCGTACACCCCGGCCTACCGCAGCCTGGTCCTGATGCGCGTGCGCTTTGTGCCAGCCTCGGCGGCCGCGGCAGCCGGGCTCGATACGCTATCTTTTCGACGCCCCTACTTTCGGCCTGAGGAGCGCAACCGCCCCGGCTATTTCTGGGACTTTTATTCCGGCCGCAGCACCGAGCCCGACTTAACCGAAGCGGCCGGGGAGGTGCCGCTGCGCCTGGCCCTCACCTACACCTGGCGCTATGGCCTGTTTGAGCAGCGCCGCTGGCGGCACGAAGCGGCCGACGACCCGCGCACCTACGAGCGCAATGCCTACACCCTGGATTACCCCTTCGGCGTGGCCGCCGAGGCCCGCGTCAGCGACTCGGTGGCCTACGTGCGCGTGTTTCCGATGCGGCCCTACGTACCCCGGCCCGATACGCTGTACCCCTACACTGTTTATGGCCCACCCGTGCGACACCTCACCAAACATATTCCCCTCGTGGCCGACCAGCCCGATACGACCCGGCAGGCCCTGCTCCGCCTGAGCTTTCGGGTGCTCCACCACTCAACTCATGCAGAATAAGTTGTCAAATGGAAAACAACCTACGACGCCTAGCCGCGCACCTGGCGCGGCTGGGCTTCACCCCCACCTACCAGGGCGACCCCTACGGCCAGGGACTCGACTGGCTGTACTTCGACTGCTTCTTTGCGGAGGCGGCCGTGCGGCAGCATTTTGAGCTCGGCCCAGAAATACGCTACGTGGCCTACGACGGCCGGGCCGCCGGGCAAGAAGCGGGCTTTTACGACCCGCGCACTGGGTTTGGCCTTATGGGGCACCACCCCGCCTACGGCCGGACCAACGGCAAACCCGAAATTACCGGCGCCGAGCGCTAGCGGCGGGGGCCGCGCCACTTGCGTACCCTCCCAGGAAGCCGAAACCTCAGCGGGTTACTTTAGGCGGCCAGCGGTATCTACTGGCGACCGCTCGTACGGCATCTCTTCCCCAGCGTGCTATGCTTTATCCCGCTAACCAGTGGCCCCTGCCGGGCCAGGTCGACCCTCACCTGCTGCCGTGCGCCTTTTGCCGCCAGCGGCTGCGCTTCGGCGGCAAGCCCGTTTTTACTTCGTGCTCGTGCCAGGCCTTTGGGCCGTCCGTGACCGTGGCGGCGCTGGCGGCCGGGGCATTGGCGCTGCTGGGTGGCGCGTGGTGGCTGGGGCGGCGCAAGAACGACCAGAAACTCGCGTAGCAAAGTGACTCCACGTAATGGCGCGCTCCTTTCCGCTTTACTCAACCCTTGAGTTGCTAGAATGCCCTAGGTGCGGCAGCCCTAATCAGCATCCCTTCCGCGCCGACCTCTACCGCTGCGCCGACTGTGGGATGACGTACCACCTCGAGTGGGTGGGCAACCAAGTGCGGGTGCGTCAGCCCACGGCCCCGCACCCGTCGCCCTCGGCCCGGTGGGACTGGCTGCCGCTCAAAGTATTACTTCTAGTGGTGGGGGCGCTACTGGTGTTGGCGGCGTTCTCCTTTTGGGTAGCACCGGGGCAGTAGGTATCCAGGCACCCTAGGGGGCGGGTAGGTAGGCGGGTGCGTTAACCCTATAGTTCGTGCATTCGCAGGCCGACTAGCTAGCTAGTCGCGGCCCGCCACACTAGGTTGCAGCGTTTGAATGGTATGCCGAATGATAGGGTCCAGCGCAGCCTTGTGGGTGGCGGGGTACTCCCACTCGAAGGTAGTGAGGGTGCCGGCTTTAAGCACCGTTTTCTCATAAAAGATGCGACTCTTCACCGTGCCCGACAACACAAAGCCCGTACTGGTGTTCTGGTCGAGCACGATAGCGGCGTGCTGCTCCTGCCAGCGTTCACGAGCCATTTTGCGGTAAGCAGCCAGGCCGCCGTCGAGCACCTGGTAGCTGGCGTAAGCCGTGAGCACCGTTTGCCCGTCGGGCGACACGAAGCGGCGGCCGTCGCCGTTGGTAGGCTCGGGCTGGGGCTTGAAATCGGCCGGATAGTCGATGCGATAGCCGAAGCGAGCGTTGTGGTAGGTTTTGTAAGTGGGCGGCCCTACCAAGAGGGCCGATAGCAGCAACGCGGCCGATAAGCAGGAAGAAATCATCGCCAAAGAAAGTTAAGTACTAATTATTTAGCGGGGCAGCTCTACCTGTACATAGGTTTCGGGTGGCGGGGACGCTTCCTGGTTGGCGGGCTCGTAGTCCTGCTTCAGCAGCAGCGTGCGCGGCCCTAGCCAGCGCGCTTCGTGGCTGCCCCAATGCTGGGTGAGGCGCGTCCACAGCAGGCGCGGCCCGGCGGGGGTAAGCTGGTAAAGCTGCGTACCCACGTCGCTCTGGTCGCTGCCGTCGTTGCCTTGGTCACTGCGAGTGCTGAGCAGCAACTGTCCGTCGGGCGACACGGCCGGCCGGCCCGTTACGTCGGTGCGGCGGCCGGTGCGCTGGTCTATTAGCGTCGTGACGGACTTATCCATGTACATCGTCTCTACCACCCACAGGTGCGCCTGGGGCAGCTCGCCCAAGTAGATGGGCTTAGCTTGGTTGAGGACCGCGTCATCAGGGCCGGGGTCGTCGGAAAGCCGGGTAACGAACGTAACCAACGCGCCGTGCTCGGGCTGGAGAAGCAGCTCGCGGCCCACCCGGCGCACCCGGCCTGTGGTAGTAAGCTGCTTATCAAGGTCTGCGGCCAGTTGGGCGGGGGCCTTGGCCCAGGCCCCCGCCGTGCTGGGCTTAAGGTAGAGCACGCTGCCCCCGGGTACATGCAGCGTATCGTGTTCGGTGGGGCGATCGCCCGAGCGCAGGGGGCCGGTGGGCAGGGTAAAGGCCGGGAGCGAAGCCGCAGGCGGGTCGGCTGGCGTGGCGGGGGTAGCAGGCTGGCCAGCAGTGGTAGGCTGGTCGGGGTGGCAGGCCGTCGCGGGCAGCAGCAAGAGCAGTAGGTAACGCTTCACAAGTAACATACCGCCAGGCGGCTGAAGGGAAAAAGCAACTGTATAATAGTACGGGTAAAAAGACTCCGCCGTTAGGGTAGCAGCAGACCGGCTGGCTCGCTAGCCCGCTGCTCGCTTTATACCCAACGGCTAGCCGCGCGGCAACCGGCCTGGCCCGGGCTAGATAAAGCCCGGCTTCCTACGTCGTGATGTCGTCGGCACCACGCCCCAGGTAGTAAGTTGCCGAGTAGCCCGCGCCCAGCACCAGCAGCAGGAGGCCTACCGAAAAGCCTAGTCCTAATAGCCCGCCGCCCACCACCGCGGCAGCCCAGCTGACCCATAGCAGCCGGCGGGCCGTTGGGGTCAGGAAGAACAGCGGGCGACGGGGCGGGCCGGTTTTGCGCCGGGCAAACCGGCGCGCCACCGCGTCGAGCTGCACAGTGCCGGCGGGGTCGTCGGGGCGGGTCCCGAGCCGGTCAGCCAGGTGCAGCACCCGGCCGTCGGCCAACTCCAGGCGCAGGTGGCACTGCGCCACTACGCGCCACCGTAGCAGCCGCAGCCAGTATTGGTAGGCTTTTATGCTAGCCAGCGGAATGGTTTCGGTCGGCTGGCCTAGCGCGCGGTCTTGGCCCAGCGGTTCCAGGTGCAGGCCGTTGCGGTCGCTAGTTAGCAGCAGCGGCTGGTTGCGGCGGGCGACCTTGCCAGCAGTGAGCCCCAGCAAGCTTACGCCCAGCAAGCTGGCAATAGTAGCGCGCTGATAGCTACCCGTTGCCGCCTTCAGGGCCGCCAGCGGCAGCAACAGTAAGCCGAATATAAATAGGCTCGCTGCCAGCCTACTGCGGGGGTTGAGCACCACCAGGCAGCGCAGACCGGGCTGGGTAGCGGGCGCGGCGGACAAAGGAGTAGACATACGGAAATAGGAAGGAAATTTCAGCAGTAGGACAGCAGCGAGTCCCTTACCCTACTGCGACATGACAACCAAGCCAAGCGTTACGTATACGCGGGCTAGTTTTGACCGACTTATTTCCAAAAGTGCGCTACTTAATAAAAATAAAGCTACCGTTTGCGCTACCTCCTTCCAGCCGCATGGATACTCGTGAACTCGCCCGCCGCCAGCCGGTTTGGTTGGCCCTCTCCGAATTCTATTTGGACACGGAGTTGCAACCTGCCGACTTTAAGCGGATTAAAGCGGTATTTGACCAGAGTGGCTACTCGCTGCAGGAGCTTCGGCAGATTGACTACGACGAAGTAGGCCCCTACCTGCTGGCTAACCTGCTAAGCGTGGCGGGCGAATGGGCAGCGTTTGAAAAAAATGCCCTGCTAGCCGCTCTCACAGCGCGCACTACTAGCCAACCAAAGCGGTCGAGCTTACTCCCTTTAAGGTGGCTGTGGCGCAAATGGATTGATTTTTTCAATGACCGCTACTTCCAGCGCGTGTTTGCCAGCTAGATTTTCCGCTTTACTTAGGTCTTTTCCGCTCTTCGTTCAGCCAATCATCAGACGGTGCCTGACAGTACCACTTGGCCGCCCGCCGCAGCACGCGCAGCCGGTGATAAGCATCGCGCAGCCCTATCGCTACCCACCAGAGCAGCAGCAACGCCGCTACTGGGCTGCCGAGCGCCACGGCCACCAGCATTCCATATCCTAGCCGCGCACTCCCCGGAAAGGGGAACGCCTGCGTAAGCAGCAACGCCCCCAGCAGCAACAGCCAGGCTAGCAGCAGCCGACGAATAAGCCGCTCACTCTTACTCGTCTGCCTAGGCCACCGCCGGGGAGTAGCCGGAGTTGCTAAGATGGGGTCACTAAACGGGCGGCGTGACATGAGCGAAGGGTATATCCGAGCAGGTAGTCGATAGAATTTTTGTCGTGGTCGGGATAAGAAACTGCCGTCCCACCACCTAGCGCATTAGTTTAGTAATCAAGCAACTGAAGCAGATATCCACGCTGCCAAGCCAGCTACTTCAGGGCCGATGTGAGGCTACACTGGCTGTCGAAGCGCAGCAGTTCGGGGCTGACCTTGAAGCCCCGGCCTCCGAAGCTCTTGCTGTACAGCTCGATATCGGCCGCGGGCTGGTAGCCGTTGGTACTGCTGCTGGTGGGGCTGGAACTGTCGCTCACATCAAGCACCTCGCCCCGCGTGAGGTGCAGGGCCGCACACATCTTATCGGCCGTTTTGATGGCATCGGCCAAGGCCAGTACGTCGGCCTCGCGGCGCAGGCTGTCGGCCTGGCTGTGGCCGTAGCTCAGGTTTTTGATGCGGCTGATGGGCGTGGCCAACAGCTGCTCTAAGTAAGGCGAGAGGCGGCGCAAGTCGCCCAGGCGCACCGTCACCGACTGCGTGGCGCTGAAGCCGGCAAATACCTCTTTGTTTTTGACGTAGGTGAACTCCTTGTTGGAAGACGTGCTGCTCACGCGCACATCGTGGGGGCCGGGGGCGTAGGTTTTGGACACGGCCAGCACCTGATCCACCACCCGCTGCACCTCGGTTACGGCGTCGCGCAGCCGGGGCCGGGTGAAGGTAGCATCTACCGTCAGCTCGGCGTAGTCGGGGTACACCGTGACGGAGCCGTAGCCCACGCTATGCACCTGGCGCGGGGCCGCCGCTGGGGTGCCGGGTGCCGGCTGGCAGGCTAGGACAAGGCCCGCGAGCGCACCAGCCAGGGCAAAAGTCAGGAAAGGACGCATAGAGAAACGCTTCGTCACCTGGCAAAGCGCCTAAAAGTAAGCGACTTTGTAGAATTGCGCAGCGGAAGGCCGCTGAACTTGCCGACAGCTTTGGCTAGCACCCGGTGCGCGTGCCGGTAAAAGCTACCAGCGCACCCTACTTGATAATCTCCGCCCTCGCCTTAAATCTAGTAATGCCTTCCTATCACCCCATCGCCAGCAGTGCCAGCCTGCCGCCCGCCCGGCATTTTGTGGGCCTAATGCCCTTCAATAATAGATTATAGCTGGTTATCAAAACTGTTCGACCCGCTCGATAGGCTCATTTGCGGTATCAACTTGCACGTTATCCGTCCTGTAAATGGGGCTGTCTTGCCCCATGATGATGCCTTGGTCAAAGGTCTTCAAGTTAAGTACCCGAAACTTCTGCGAATAGATGGTAAGGGTCCGGGCCTGTAAATCCGCAACGGCCAGCCGTTGGTCTCTGCTTACGGTCCAGACTGGCAAAGCAACTCGGCGGCCGTCCGTTTCCCACACAGCAGGGCCACCCGCCCGGTCAGCTAGTTGCAGCTTCGAATTATCCGGATAAACCAAGAAGCATTTACCCCCGAGGGGGCCTCCCATCGCAATCTCAGAAAGCGCACTGTAGGCAAGCCGATGGTGCCCGCCTGGGGAAAACAAGTTTTTATCTTCGTTGCAAAAGTTCCAAGGAGTAGGGTTGCTAGTAGCCATGTAGTAAGTAGAGTCTAGTTAGCTGGTTTCCTTTGCTTACCCGCGAAGCAAGCTAAGATGCCAGCGCTTGTTTCAGATGCTCCGTACCGGGTTCGCTAGTTGACGGTTTACTACTGCTGGCGGCGTTGGCTGCTAGCCCTTGAGCTTGTCAGGTGATATCCGCTGAAAGCTGCCATTACGCAACTACTATTGCCAAGTTTTCGACTCGATACCGCTGACGTGCGGCAAAGCGCCGACGCAGCTGGGCACCACGGCATAGCACCGAATTTCGTACTCTCGGGCCAGCCCGTACACGCTTGCACGTGGTTGGGAGCCAGCGAATACCCATCGGCCCGCGCCCGCCCAATCCACGCAAAACCAATCACCAGGTAGGCTCGTAGGCGCTCATCGGCTTCACGCCTACCTCACTAGCCAAGCTGCCAGCTCTTTTTGCTTTCACGATGTTATTCCGCTTCGCTCCTGCTTGCTGCGCTGCTGCCACAGCTACCCTTACGTTTCCAGCCCTGATGCTGAACCTGCGCGCAGATGGTGACACGGGCAAGAACGTGCGTTACCCGCTCTATTACTCCAAGCAGAACACGGATAACACGGTAGCGGGATACCTACTCACGGCCTACCTAAAGCAGGAGGCTAATCCCAAGACCTGCACCGCCCGCTACAACCGCAAGCCGGCCGCCAGGTAGCCTCCGCGCCTGCCTCCTGCTGGCTACGGCGCTCGTTTTTAGCCTGGCAGCGTGCAAGTTCTCTAGCTTTGCCAATGAATGTAGGCACGAACCGGGCTCATCCATCAGCCTACGTACCTTCACCCCATTGGCTATCCATGACCATTGCCGAAGCGTTTGTCGAAATTCACCAGTTCTGGCCTAGTGGCCAGCCGTTTGTGTTCGGGCACGGCGCCGCGGCCGGGCGGTTGGCTGCCGAGTTTGACCGGGCGCTGCCCACCGAGCTAGTCGCCTACCTCGATACCTACGCACCGACAGCAGACGTAGACTTTGAAACCGCTGGCGACCCGCTGTGTCTGTATGGCCTGGGCAACCTAGGGGTGCGCCAGGCAGGCTACAACTGGAACCCGGTCACGCAGGAACCTATCGCTGATTGGCCGGCTAGTTTTTTTCTGCTCGGTAACGAAGGAGGCGACCCGGTACTGCTTGACCTAGACCACCCAGAAGTAGGCATCCAGAAGCTGTGGCATGGTGAGGGCGACTGGGAAGCTGGCGATGTCGTGGCCGATAGCCTCGGGCAATTTCTACTGTGCAGCGCGGCGCTGCACCACGCTCTCACCGCCTTCGGGCCGCCGCGAGTCTTGGATGGTAAGCGGGGCTTTGAACTAGCCCCGCAACCAGCGGCGTGGCTATTTCCCCGCCTGAAGCAATGGGCTGGGCCGCACTACGACACTTGGTGCGCAGCCTTTTGCAACGCGTAAACGTAGGACGCTCCGCTTCTCCCCATGCTTACTGGGTTGAGCAAAGCGCCAAGCGAGTGAGCAAAATCGCCTCATAATTCCCGTTTATGAACGGGGCAATAGTAACGCGGGTCGCAGGCCGAGACCAGGCAGCCGCGTAGCACTACCCGTCCTTGCCGGGCCTGGCGTTGGGTTTGGGGCGTGGGCCGACCGTACACTAGTGGCAACAGCCGGTCGGTGTGGCCGCCCACGCAGGCGGGGCGGCGGGTGGCGGGGTAGTGGTACGGACATGGCTCGGGGTGGGCGCTATGCTGCGCCGAGGCTGCGGAGCCAGTGCCCACTGCCATAAGTAAGACCATGAGTTTTCTTTTCATACGCGCCGGAGCTAGACACGCAAACTACCTGGGCTGCCAGCTTCTGAGGACGGAATGGACGCCCCAGGCGGTAACTTCCTCCTATCAAGTAGCCATAAGTTACCTTTTTAAGCTGCTGCCAGCTAGTGCACACGCTTCGTTTTTGCCTGTGGCACTGGTTGTTGCGGTTAGGGGTGTTGAGAAGCTGCCAGTCGCTGAAGCCGGCTGACGCATCACGGCCATGCTCGACCTCAAAACGCTGGGCGAAACCTACACCAGTGACCCCAATGGGATACTGCCTCCCGGGGCCGCGTCCGCCTCCACAGCCTCGGCCAGAGCGCCTATAAACGTGGTATTGGTGTGCAGCGTATATGAAACAGTACCTAAAACGGACACCACGGCGCTGTTCGATAGCACCACCTGAAATTTGAGGTGGGCTACGGCCTCAAAGCCGACCTGCTCTACCTTATACGGCCGCCATCACCCAATTACTCGTAGACTACCTCACACCCGCGTTCTACCAGGAAATTTCAAAATCGGACCAATAGGGTACTTATTTGTTTTGTTGTCTAGACCGACTTGAAATGCACGCTGCCCACCTAGCAGCTACCTGCGCCGGACTGTCGGCTAGGTTACTCTCCGCGAACGTCAGTGTCTGACCTAGCCAGCGATTTAACTGAAAGCGCAATGTCATGCTTACCAGTCTAGGTTGGCAACTCGCGTGCAGCTACTTGGTCAGCAGTCGAACCTAACCCGGTTTGTTTGTTTTTGACTTCGGCTAGCTTTTCCAGCAGTGGGCCTTTATGTTCTAGGGCAAAGGCAACGAATTTATCCTCTTTAACAGCTAAACGCACCACCATGGGCAGCCAGGGATACACGTTGCGGGCCAGCATTTCAATCGTTTCGTCGTGTTGGGCAGCAGCCAATGCTTTGTCCGCGTACGGCTCAATCTTGGGCCAGTGTTCGGCCATGACGGGTCCCACCGCACTCAACATTTTGCCGGTTAGGTCGCTACTTTCAGCGCCGTTATCGTTATTTATCAGGGAGGAAAACATCAGATTTTTTAGTAGTGCTTTAAAATTAACCTTTATCAGACAGACCTAATTATCAACTGCAAATGACTATTGCTTACAGGTGACAATAATGGACTTGAGGTGTTATTTTACAGGGCAGGACGAACTGAGCATGTTAGGGCAAAAGTCGAACTACCTCCTCTTTCAGGCCCGGCTACTGTAGTGAGGAGGCAGCTAGTATAAGATATTAAACGCTACGCCAAAACTAGCTTGTAGGTTAACAGACTATAATCGCTTCGGCCACGATGCTGGTTGTGGGGCCATCTTAATCGCTCTGTGCTTACCGAAGCTGCACCACGTTGTCCGAGCCGGACGCGGGTATTGCCAAGCCCGCACTTTCTTTAGGCATGGCTGATGCATTTCCTACATCTGACTATCCCCCGTCTTATCCTGCAACCGTTTCTAATAGGTGATGCCCAGGCGTTTGCTAGCTGGCTACGTGCCCGTAAAGCCTGACCAGGTCGGCACCCGCCATCAGTCGCCCGTCGAACAAATTGTCTGTCACGAAATCCATGCTCCAGCTTTGGTGTGGTTGTGTTAACGCTACGCGCTTCAAGCGGTGGGCCGCTGCCCAATTACGCCGCACGCTTGCTACGTCAATTCAAGCCTTCCAGGCCCGGCCATGCGCTTTATAGGACCAGTTGGAACGCGGCAAGCTCACTACTTGACTGGGCTACGTCTTCAACCCCGTGCGCCGGCGCGTGGTTGGAACGCGGCAAGCTCACTACTTGACAGGCTCGTCGGGCGGAGATACGATAAGCGTCGAGCAGGTGGTGAGTTGCGTGCCGACGCTGCACGGGCTTCAGCGCTTTTTTTGAGCACATCCTGGCGCATCTGTTTACCGAGGCTCATATTGGCCACCAACTGTTTAAGCTGCTGATTTTCCTCCGCCAACTGCTTGAGCCGACGTAACTCCGGTACACCCAGGCCCCTGTACTTCTTTTTCCAGG
>JAAIGG010416811.1_pt1 | contig 19360 bp, 10 predicted proteins | sample 6487391 | NCBI WGS metagenome assembly JAAIGG01 (sample SAMN13974130, study PRJNA590717) | phyllosphere metagenome | biome: asymptomatic weeds; feature: pooled weeds collected from a community garden; material: weeds; isolation source: pooled asymptomatic leaves from various weed species from...
GCCATCCCGCAGCGGGCCAATCGCGTGCCCAAGGGCTACCTGCGGGTGCTGGTTTTCACGCAGGACTCGGTGCTGGTGGACCAGCGTCAGTTCCAGCTCTCACAGGCGGCGCAGGGGCACTACGAGCGGCTGGGCGACACGCTCAGCATCCGCCGCGATGGCTACGTGAGCGTCTACGTGGGCAACGAGAGCCCCGTCGACGTCTTCTTTGACGAGCTTACCGTCGAGCACCGCCAGGGCCTGCAAGTGCAGGAAACCCAATACGATCCTTGGGGAATGGCTCTAGCAGGATTAAACTATGCTACACCAGGTATTCAAGGATTGAATAAATATCAGTATAACAGCTATAAATTATAGTCAGATTTAGGCCTCAATCTAACCGATTACGGAGCTCGCTTCTATGATGCTCAATTAGGGCGATGGCATAATGTGGACCCGCTAGCCTATTTAATGCGCCGGCATTCTCCCTATAATTATGGTTTTGATAACCCCATTCGTTTTGTTGACCACGATGGCATGGGGCCAGGTGAAGGTGCTAATAAGCCTGAAAATAGGCCTGGGCTTTTTGAACGACTGTTCAACGCTATCGCTGATTTAGGGGCGTATTTACGTCCTGAACGCAACGAGAATCTGAGCCCTACCAGCCAGCATACTGAAGACTTTCTCAGTGGCATGGAATTTATAAGCGATGCCTTATTTGTTACGCAAGTTACTCTTGAAATAGCTACTGAGCCTGGAGGTAATACAAAAGGCGTAGCAGCAGAAGTCGAAACCGTTGAAGAAGGTTTTGGTGGTGCTGGAAATGAAGCAGTCAAGGCGGCTGAAAATTCGATGAAGGAGGCCGAAGGTTTTAGTCCTGAAACAAATACCACAGGATGGGGGCCTGCCGATCCACCAATAAGACATCAGGGTCCTTGGACTCAGCGAGATTTGGATAGGGCAGCCAACGGTCAAGGACCATTGGACTTTATTCCTACTAAAAATAGTGCTGGTAAGGAAGTACCTTTGGAACTGCATCACGGAGACCAAATGCCAGGCTCAGCTGTTCACGAAGCGCCTCCATTTCATAAGAGGACAGTCCCACATCCTAGTGGCAATGTAAGCCAAGGTGTTACAGATAGAATGCGAAAGCAGGATACTAATATGCACTGATGGATGAGAGGAAGAGAAATGGGAAATCCATCGCCACCTAAAAATAAATAAAAATCATGACTTCTTATTTACATGAGCTAGAAGTCGTAGCACGGCTTTCTGCAGGAAAATCTGTAGCTCAATTCTTATCTGCGCAGAAAGAGAATGAATATACTATACTGAAGTGGCTAACAATAGGTGAAGGAGAAGAAAAGCCTTATAGCGTATACTACCATGAGGTATTTGACGAGGGTGATGAAAATAATTTGAATTTATTTGACTTTTCACCTTTAGATCCTGAAAACCTGCCTTTCGGATTAATTACTGAATTCGCCACGGCTAAAGAAGCATTAGACTTTGCCAGAACTGAATACAGTGCTTTAGATATTAAGTATGTACCTGAAAATGCAATAAATCAAGAATATAAAATATATTTTAATGCAAAATATAAATAAATTTTCAACAAATAATAGGCCAATAATCAATCTATTGTGGGGTAAATGATTTTGATGTACAATAAACATACGTTCTAGGGCAGGTGGTGCGCGAGAGCTTATGCACGGGCCGCCTGCACCAGGACGTGGACTACGCTTACAACATCTGCGGCTAGTTCACCAGATTCTTCTGAGTTTGCACTACGAACAGGGCTTCACTCGCAGCTACGAGCAGTACAACGGTAACCTGGGCCAGACTTGGCGCGGCTTATTTTAACGCAAATGAACTAAGCTCCTTTTAAGCGGTCATTCAACTTCTGTGACAAAGCTACTTCGAGGGGGAGTTTTGTCTTGGTGACCAATTATGTCGTCTAGTTCTGAGTCAGCACCGTCCGCCAAGGCCAGTCCGGCCTGGGCCTCGATGCCCAGCAAGCGGCGGTGCAAAAATTCCTACGCGGTGACGCGCAACTTGTGGCCAGCTTCACCGAAGTAGAGTCGGATAAGGAGAACGAGCGACCCCAACTAGCGGCAATGATTGCGCGGGCCAAGCAAGAGGGAGCAATGCTATTGGTTGCGAAGTTGGACCGCCTCGCCCGCAGCGTTGCCTTCTTCACCGCGCTCATAGAAAGGCGGTTCGCTGCCAGGCCATATACTTGTCCGCGGCTGATGGCTTACCTTGCACATTATGGTGGCCGTGGCGCAAAAGGAGGCGTCGGCGATTTCCACTCACACCCGCGATGCCCTCGCGGCCAAGAAGGCGCGGGGTGCCCAGCTAGGCATGCCAGCTAATTTGACCCAAGCCGCTCGGGAAAAGTTGTGGGGGGCCATGCGAGAGAATACCTAAGCAAATGTTAATAACCGGCAGGCTGCGTAGCTGGCTGCCTTGTTGCGGGCGATGGGGGCCGCATTGCACGCTATTGCAGAGCAGTCCAATCAGTCGGGTCACCGTACGCGGCATGGTAAGACCTTATCATCCCATGGGCGTGTAGCGTCTACTGCCTAAGCCAGCATAGCAGGCAATAACGTATATAAATTATTTTTTTATAATAAATAAAACGGCGTTTCATTATTACTGGCAGACTACCTCTCAGATTGGACGCCTCGTCGCACTCAACTCGTTCATTGGAATACGCGCTTTTTAAAATAAACAACCACGTAACCCTCGCTCGGCTTCGGTACCCTCATCGCCCAGCAAATAACCGCCATCATCGGCTACTTCGACAACCATAGCGACGAGGTCTGGAGCTAGTTCAACTGCGGTAAGTACAACTCAAATACTAGTAAATGGCTCTCCTAACCCGATACCCGCCGGGGAGTGCTCAGCACTCTCAGCTTCCATCATGCTGGCGAAGTCAGGTTTGGCTACGGCCCAAACAAACGGCATTTTTGAACCAGCAAGATATAGCTAACGGCTTAGCTTTCGTGGTCTGCGACCTCGTCGGCTTCTTGCAGGTATTTGAGCATCAAGTAATGTGCGCCAGAACTGGAAAATGCAAAGCCAATTGCGCAAAAATAACATAACTTATTCTGTAAAAGCGCTTTATCTTAGTGCGCCACACTGCCAATTTCACAGTACATTAGCAACATGGTTTTGACCACCTTACCAGCACATAAATTATAGTCAGCATGACTGCTAACTATACTGTGCTCTATCAAGTCCAGTTATTATGGCCAGAGGCCTCGCCTACGACCCACAAAATGCGCTCAACGCCATTTGTCCTTACTTTACAATGTTTCCGCTGGAGTACCCACTACGGGTACTCAGAAAACATAAACCGGCAAAGGCTAAAGTAATCGACCCTTTCTGTGGGCGGGGTACTACACTATTCGCGGCTCGCACACTAAAGCTACCAACCACCGGCATTGATGCTTCACCAGTAGCAGTAGCTATAGCCCAAGCTAAGTTGTGTCAGATTAATGCCGAAGCAGCTGTGGAGCTAGCTAGGGTATTTATAAATGATAATCCAGAGGTTGAAATACCCGATACGCCCTTTTTTGCGGCAGCTTACCACCCTAATGTGCTCCAAAAGATCTGCGCTATCCGCCACGGGTTGCTAGCGCTCACGCAACACACTGATGCTTCCATTTTACTGCGAGCAGCCATGCTGGGTTGCCTCCATGGCCCGCTAAGCAAAACACTAGAAAACCAGGCGTACTTTTCTAATCAGATGCCTCGGACTTTCTCCTCGAAGCCGGAATACTCAGTTAGTTATTGGCAACAGCGACAATTGGTGGCTCGTCAGCTAGATGTTTTGACAGTATTGCGGCGCAAGTTAGAGCGCATTCCGAGCAGCGCATTGGCTGCGGATAATAGCTTCAATGACGTGCGCTTAGGTGATGCCCGTGCTACTAATATACTTACTGACCAAGATCTGAATTTCTCCGTGGTAGTTACTTCACCACCTTATTACGGTATGAGAACCTATGTCGAAGACCAGTGGCTACGCAATTGGTTTCTGGGTGGGCTTGACTATGTGACATATGGCAATACCAATCAATTGCAGCACACGGGCAAAGCAGTGTTTGCCGAGTCACTAGGCCAAGTGTGGACTAATATGGCCCGCTCTACTACTGACAGCCTACACATGTACGTTCGGTTCGGCATCATCCCATCTGCTAAAACCGATGCCCGCGAGCTAATGCTTAATTCGCTAGAAGCTTCGGCAGTTGACTGGCGCGTCATTTCCGTGCGCAATGCCCAGACTGCCCACTCAGGCAAGCGCCAGGCTGCTCAAATGGCTGCCTCCTCTACTGCTGCTATCGAGTACGATTTCCACGTTGTCCGTCAATAAACAACTCTATCTACCTAGTGCCTACTCTCCCGCCCGCCAAAATAGGCAAGTCCACCTTGTCTATGTATCTGCGTACGAACTGTGACCGCGAACTATTCTTCTCTTTATTCAAGTCTAATGCACAAGCGGTGTTGGAGGCTGCCGGCATTCCAGTTCCGCTTAGTGCCCGTCCTAATATCCAACTGGTAACAGAGGCCGGAGTTGAGTTTGAAGACCATGAGTATAAGATGCTGGTGGATATGTTTCGCGCACCAACTGTGCAGTCGCGGTTGAAAGCTGATGGAAAATTTGACGAAATAGACCTAGTAAATTCACTGCGCGCAGTACCAATCCCCGGCTTTTGCCTCCAGCCAGCTATTGAGCCGGAGGACTTTCGTTCACGGCTGCTCGAACAAAGTTTAGGTCTTACCTCGACACAGATTATTCGCTTCCCTACTCTCCAAGGAATGCGCCCCGACATTGTGCTGGTACGCCCCAATGTTGGCCTGCTGTGGGAGGTTGCGCCTACGGGCAAGCGTCGTCGCTTACCAGCCGCCCATACACGCACTGCCCTGAGTGTAGTGGACGTGAAAAATACGGCCGAAGGCAACAAGAGCTACGCCGCCGAGGTGGTATTATACAGCATCGTTTTGGCTAACTGGCTCGAAGAGGAAGGCTTGCAAAACGATTATTTTGTATCTGACGAGTGCTTTCTGTGGACGCACCAGGAAAAGCCCGCCCTTGATGCACTACTAGCTAACCAAGCCGGAGCCACCACGGAGCAAAAACTCCAGGTTGTCCTTGATACTCTAGAAAAAATCGAGTTTTCAGTTGTTGCACCAAGCGTCATTCGCTTTCTCACACAGGATGTCCTACGGGTGCTCGACCAAGCAGCCGCGCACGGTTGGACTACTATCGATTACCATGTTTGCGGCCTGTGCAGCAACTGCGACTGGCTGGGCTTTGAGCGCTGGCTTTCCAGCGATGATAAAGCTAGGCTGCAAGCGCATCCCGACTGGTATTGCAAACCGGCATCTCTTACGTCCGACCACCTCAGCCAACTGCCGCAACTTAGCAAAGGTGCGAGGCAGGTGCTGGAAGGCGAAGGCACGCACAATCTAACCAGCGTTTGCGCCCTGCCTGCCACCGCACCCGTGCTGAAGGAGCACTCCTTTCTTAAGCGCGAACGCTCCTACTTGGCGCGGCGTGCCCAAGCAATCAAAACTGGCATCACTGATACCGACGCAGAAGCGGCACTAGCAGGTCTCGCCAAGTGGATAGATTTACAAATTTTTATAGTCGTCAACTTCGATGCAGCCGCTGGGTGCCTAACAGGTATTGCGTTTCGATACGTTCACTTCGTACGACAGCCTAATGACGAATGGCAGGTTAACCACAGCCAGTTCGAATCTACCGTTGAGAACAACAACCGGCAGAGTGAGTGGAACACGCTACACTCTTTTCTAGATAAGTTTCAACAAGTAGTAAGGGACGTGCAGAAAGTCCGGCGAGAAAATGGAAAAACGGGAGCGGATCTTATGCCTAAAACCCAGATTCATTTCTGGGAACCCCGGCAATTTGAAGAGTTGTGTGCCGCTGTTGGTCGGCATCTGCCAGTCATTATAGCCCAATCTGGCCGAGGTAGCCTACTACCTGCTATAGCTTGGCTGTTTCCGCCCGACGAACTACTACCCCGTGATAGCGCCATCTCGCCATACATCGTTTTCGTGGGAGAATTGGCGCGGCGTGTAGTATTCGGCCCCGAAGCTCATGCGTTTACACTGTGGGCGACCTACGAAGCCTATCATAAGCCCGGCTTTGATATGCGCATGGAAAGCTACTTTCAGGACCCATTTGGTAATGGTATCCCCCGCGAGCGCATCTATGAAGTGTGGAAGAACCAGGGTACTATTCGCAGCGGCAATGAGCTGAAAACAAAGTCTAAAGCCTCCGCTGATTATGCCAGCGTCCTAGCCAAGCAAGTACGAGCGCTAGGTGAAATCACAGACCGATTGCGCACCGAATTTCGCCTCCGCCTGCAAGGCGACGCTATTCGCCTCAGCCTTACCCAGCCCACAGGCGCCAGGGGTGTGGCCTTCGATTCCAAAGTTTGGATTCAATGGGCCGAGATTAGTGCCAAAACCGCTCGCCTGGAACGTGAAGCAGAATTTGTGTTACCTGCAGAAGCCTTGGAGGCCAGCTACAAAGCGCTGGTATTAACTGAGCTGCTTGAGGAATTTTCACCTACGACTTATCGCTACCGCGTTAGCCCAGAATCCCGCGAAACCAAGCTGGACGACAACGGAGGTTACTTTGTGCTGGGTGATGCCCAACGGCCCGGCCTACCGCTTGAAACGCCTAAGAGTTTAGGCTTACCTGAACCGCCGCCAGGCGACCCTGCTTGGCGGTTCTACCGTACCAGTATTGCTCAACTTATCCGGGTTCGCCTGCATTTAAATCGGGAAACGCTAGAGGCAGACATTGAACTGCTACCGCGATATCCAAACTCAGATGAACAAGAAGCATTGCTGAATGCATTGCTGGCTCAAGGCAGATTACCGGTAGACGGGCAGCTATTCTTGATGGATGGGCTACCTTACAGCCAGGATGAGGAAGTGCGTGACATTTTGAAAGCAGTTGGCAATCCAGCTTGCGCTACGCCCGACCCAGCTGCCGTCGTTACCCTCGGCAATACCCCCCCTGCCCGTCCTACTGGCACTCGCAGCGCTATTACCCCGCTGGCTGAGATTCTTTGGCAAGCCAGTACTCTTACTGTTGCCAATCCGCCGCGCACTGCTGCTCAAGCTGCCGCATTGGCCACCCAGGCTACCTATTACTCCGGCTTGCGCAACCCTGCTTATGCCCTCGACCCAAGCCAACAGCAGGCCCTTGAAACCGTAGCTCAGCAGCACCTGTCGCTGGTGTGGGGGCCGCCCGGCACAGGTAAAACGTCCACGCTGGTCGCCTACCTACTGGCCATTATCGATGAGGCCAACCGCAACAGCCGACCGCGCAAGATTTTGCTTACTGGTCCCAACTACCGCGCCGTAGAGGTGTTAGCGCACAAGCTCCTAAAAGAGCTTAACTATCTACCTACATTGCAGGCAGAGCTATTTGTAGTCTATTCGCGCAGCCGGGCTATCACGGAACTACCTGAACCGGCCGCCGCTCACCTGACGGCCGAAGCCGTGCGCCTGTCCGACCCCGCTACCGACCCGGAGCTAGTTGCTTCCTTTCAAGGCTCTGGCGTGTCCATCTTCGCCACTAGTGCTCACAATGTTCGCAAGCTGGCCCAAATCCTAACCAATGACGATAGCGACCTACTAGAAGCTTTCGACTTAATTATCCTTGATGAAAGCTCACAGGTTCCACTTGCCCTGGCCCTCATGCCCTTTGCTACGCTGGCCTCCGCTGCCGAGGTGCTTATCGTGGGCGACCCTAAGCAGATGCCCCCTATTCACGCCCTTGACCCGCCGGTTGGTGCCGAGCATTTGGTAGGTAGTATTCATAATTATCTGCTCACTCGCTTCCGCCTGCCGCAGCAGCAGTTGCTGGTAAACTACCGTTCCTGTGAGACTATTGTTGACTACGCCCGCACTCTGGGCTATCCGCAGGCTCTTCGCGCTAGTCAGCCTGACCTGCGCCTGGCATTGCGCCAGCCTTTGAATGCTATCACACTACCCGCTTCACTAGCAGCCATTGCCAATCTGCGCCCAGCTCTCGAAGCCGTACTTGACCCTAGCCGGGCTATTACTTCTTTACTCTATCACGATACTAGTTCCTCGCAGGCCAACCGTGTCGAGGCTCAACAGGTTGCTGCCCTAGCTTACTTGCTGCGCTATGCCGCTGCCGCGCAGCTGGCTCCACAGACAGCTGGTTTCGCTTTCACTGAGTTCACCGACGAAGACTTTTTCAAATTTGGTATCGGGGTGGTAACGCCTCATAAAGCCCAGCGCGCCTTAGTACTGGCACAACTGCGTGAACTGTTCCCCCTCGTAGAATACCAAACGCTTCAGGGAGCTGTCGATACGGTAGAGCGCTTTCAGGGTGGCGAGCGTCACACTATCATAGTCTCATATGGAGTCGGTGATGTAGACATCATTCAAGGCGAGGAGGAGTTTCTATTGCAATTGGAGCGTACTAATGTGGCTGTTTCTCGCGCTATAGCTAAATGCATTGTGCTCATGCCTTTCACGCTGGCCTATCACCTGCCCGCCGACAGTCAGGTCTCTCAATCCGCCAAAGCCATCAAGTCCTACCTAGAAGAGTTCTGCGCCAACCAGCAGCAGTTTTCCCAGCCTAGCGGTAAGGCGGTGGAAGTACGGTGGAATTAACCTCCGCCAGTATACATGTATAAATTTGACTTCGAACGCTTATTTTCTACTGGCCGGCCCGGTTCTACCAAGCTGCCCACCAGAACACCGTCGAGACTTCTGCACGCTTCCCCGCTCGGCAATTCTTGGCATGAAAATGTTAAACCACTTATTTAAATTATATGGAGGTCATAAAACTCAATGCTTGGTGGGGCCGTTGGGTATTGTAGTCGTGCATACACTCGGCCACTAGCTGGAGCACGCGGGTCAGCGAGCGAAACAAGAGAACGTCGAGCAGTTCACGGTGAAACGAGCCGTTGAAGCGCTCGATATAAGCATTTTGAGTCGGTTTACCTGGCAAAACCCAGTGCATGGTATGCCTTATTGCTCACACTATTCCCTCAACCGAGCGCTAATAGATTCAGGGCCGTTGTCGGTGCGCAGTTGCGCGGGGCAGCCATGGCACTCGACTAAGCGCGTCAGCACCTGTACGACGCGACTAGCCGGTAGAAAAAAGTCGATTTCGACGCCTAGCAATTGGCGATTAAAATCGTCGAGCACGTTTAGGGTCCGAAACCGGCGGCCATCGGTCAACATGTCGCTGGTAAAGTCGGGTGACCAGCACACATTGGCTGCCATCGGTACGACTAAGGGCTGCTTGACACAGGCCAATATGCGCTTTTTTAGGCACCTGGGTAAGTTAAGGGCAAGCGCTCAATAAATACGCAACGTGCATTTGCGATTGATTACCAGCTTATTTTTACGTAAGCGGTGGCGCAGCTTTCAAAAGCCCCAGCCGGTTGCACGGGCTTGTCTTTGCGCCCTAGCCTCACCGGCTGATAGCTAACGCGGGAGAGACCCACTAAGGCACATGCTCGCCACTGACTCCAGCCCTTACTTACTAAGCCCTGCGCTGCCTAGCGCCGCAGCGCAGGGCTGACTACTTTTTTCGCAGTATCTCTTTGATAGCCTGATTCTCCAAGCTCAGGTCGGCAGACATTTGCTTGAGCTTTCGATTCTCTTCTTCCAAGTGCTTGAGCCGAGTCAACTCCGCGACGCTCGCCCCGGCGTACTTGCTTTTCCAAGCGCAGAATGTCGCTTCGCTCAGGCCGTGCTCGCGCACAATTTGAGCGACGGTTTGCCAACTCTATTGTTGTTGCACAATGGCCACAATCTGGGCCTCGCTGAATCGTCCCTTTTTCATGTCTCGGTTGTCAGGTAGTGAAAATACACTTTTCTCTACTCACAACTGGCTCGTTTAAGCGGGAAGCGTACATTGCAACTGCTGTTTTGGCAGGAGTTAGAACAGGAAATGCAGTGGCTCAAACTGATGCTGGCGCTCGAGCGGAGCGATCACTATTGCCGGGAGCGCATTACCGACTGCTACCGCAAAGCTCGCAGCATCTGGTTCTACAGCATCGCCGTCGAATTGCTCCACAAAGCCCACGACCAGAAACAACTGGTACTATACGTGGAAATGGGCAAACACACCCTCGAATTTGGCGTTTACTTTTATCAGCAGGGCCACTACATTGCCGACCAGCTCGGCCTGGAAATAGAAGCCGATGGCGCACTGCTGAATCTGCCGCTCACCAAGTGCCCGCTATCATTCGTACCATTCGAGCTGGAAACTATGCAGCGGCTAGCCCAGCCAGCTAAGCGGCAAAAACTAGTTAAAGCCGATAATTAGGAAGATAAGAATCTCTACACCAGGCTTCCCTGCGCTTGAGGGGGCTTGTTTCTAAAACGAAGAGAAAATATCATGCTCATCTGATAGCCACGCAGGGAAGCATGACAGACGTTTTTTATCCTTTTCTAATTCAGGAACACACCTAACGAGCGAAACTCAAATCAGCACCAAGCTTTCCACTTCCTGCCAGCTCAGGGTTTTCAGGTGACTGAGTTGGTCCCGGTGGCCTTTTAAGGCTTCAAATTTTTGCCTGCGCGACCTCAGACCGACATCCAATTCGTGCCGGCCTTCCCGAAATAGCTCTGTAATAAACCCCAGCTCTAGGCAGTCAACCTGCTCTTTGTGGTAAGTGCGGTCAGCGTCGGCGCCCTTCCAGTGCTGGCGCTCGAAGGTACGAGGTAGTCTATCCTTCAGAAATTTAGCTACCACTGGCTCTACCAGCAGTTCGCGGCGGCGCTGCTCAATCCAAGGTAATAAGACCCGCACTTGGGCCTGCCACAAGGCCATTTCGGCCCGCTGCCGGGGTGTGATGGCATGAGGCGCACCCGGATGCCGCCAGGCGCGGACATGCCGCTGGTCAATCCAGCCGTGGGCCCACTGCTCAGTGAGGCCTAGGGCGGGTTTGGGTGCGACAGGCGGCCACCGCCGGGCAGCAGCGATGCGCTCCACCACCGCTTGCAGGGCGTAGGCATCGGGAGTGGGCAACTCGGCCACTTGCACCGCCGCTACGGGGTCAGTGCGAAATAACAGGGCAGCCAGTTCCTGCTGAATTTCTTCTACCAAAGACAATGGCTCCGCATTAGCTGGCTTCAGCAGGTGGGCTGCCACGTATAGATGCGCGTCTAGCTGGCCGCACCGCCCGTCGTAGCGGTGGATGCGGTACTGCGAGTCTTGCCGGGTGGGCAGTTCGGCCAGTATCTGTGGGTCTTCTACCACCAGGCAAAACAGGGTGCGGCGCAGCGCGGTGGTTTGCTGTGCCTGCTGAGCATACTCCACCAGAAAATTCAGCCACTGTGGCCAGTCGGCCAGCAGCAGGCCGGTAAGCACCACTCGCTTCCCAACCGGCAAATCGGCTTGCCGAGCCAGCTGCTGGGGGGTTAGGTCGAAGGGGCACTGGTCGTCGGGCTGACCTTGCTTCCAATAGTGCCATAGCCACTCGGCCGGCGACTGGTCTTGCGCCAGCTGCGGAGCGGGCGGAAACTGCCAGGCCCGGGCATCTACTCCCGGCCGCGCAAGGTGGGTGAGGTGGGGCAGCAAATCGGGCGGCGTGTGGGGCGGGAGCCCAACTACCACGTGTCGGCCCGCGGCTAGGTCGGCAGCTAGGTCGCGCACAAAGCGCTGGGGGCCGGGCATGGTCCACCAGGAAACTGAGGCGCTACTCATGGGCTTGGAGGGCCTGGGCCACCAGGGGTGTGTATTGATACCTGCCCTCCGACTTGGGCAGCACTAGGGCCAGCAGCTCGGCCCAGCGCAACCAGCGCGGTAGGTCGGCCGGGAGGCAAGGGCGGGCAGCATCCAAGTTGGCCAGCTCTACGTGCTCTAGGTGGAAGGGCTTGTCGGGCCACTCCTCGGCCAGCCGACGAAAGAAGTCGGGGGCCTCCGCCAGGCCCCACGCCGCCGTGTACGCGCCCTGCGCTACGCTATCCTGCACGCTGAACAGGTGCTGCTCGACATCCTGCACCGGCCGGCTGGCCGGTGCAGGCGTACCCGGCGCCGGCTGCTCGAGTTGAAAGAACTGGTGCAGCAGCATCTGCCAGCCGCCGGTGGCGGCATACACCTGCTCCCATTGGCGCGAGGCCAGGCTTTCGGCATCCAGCCACTCCTTCACGGTGAGCGGGTGCCACGGCACCAGCGGCAATAGCACGGCCCCCTGGCTTTGCAACTGGTCGAGGCTGAGGTCATCGGTCAGAAATCGCCACAGCGTAGCCGCGCCCATCATAAACACCACCTGCACGCGAGCAGCGGTATCGGGCCAGCGCTCCAACTCGGCCAGGGCCTGCTGCACGTGCTGGCCCGAGTAGCAGTCCTGCACCAGCACTAGGTGCTGGGTGCGGGTCTTTCTCTGCTGCCGCAGCTCGTCGAGGCGCACCTTCAGCTGCCGCTCGTCGGGCTGGCAGGCCACCTTATGCAGTTTAAACTTAAACGTAGTTGCCCGGCCTTCAAAGAACTCTTCCAGCAAATCGAGGCCCGCCGCCGCCGTGCCATACACGATGCTCACGCCCGGCAATTCCAGCTGCTGCAAGTCGGCCACGGTGAGCGGGCTACGCAGCAGGCGCGTGGTTTTGCCCCGCACCACAGGGGTGTCGGCGGGCAAGTATTTGTCGCGGGCTATGCCTACCGCATATTCCAGCGGGGGCGGCTCGGTGCTGAATTTTTCCAGCTCGTGCTGGATATCGGCCTTGGTGCCCAGCAGGGTGCGGACGTTGGCCGTGCGCAGGCGGTAGCGCGTCTGGTCGTAGTCGTTGCGAATGCGGATGCGGTCCAAGATATGCAGCCCCACCAGCTCCTCCAGCAACTGCTCTACGTAGTCGTGCTGGTGCTGTGGGCGCTCAAATCCCCGCTCGTAGTATACCCGGGCCATTTCCAACACCTGCCCCACCGTGGGCTCGGCGGGAGTGTGGGGCCGTGCGCCGGTCGTTTGGGCCGTCAACTCCGCCACTAGGTAGGCCAGCAGGCGAAAGCGCGGGTTCAAATCCAGCGTCAGGCGAAAGCGGTGCCGGATTTCGGGCTGGGCCCGCTCGGAGGCTTTCTGCACATCTTCCTCCGTGATGCAGTAGTGCAGGTAGTTATTCGAGTCTTCGCGCTGGCGCTTGTAGAGCACTTCCAGCAGCTTCGAGCAAAACTCCTGTATTAGGCTGGGATAATAGTTGGTTTCTACCCCAATCTGGTCAATCAGGTGCTCGGCCGGCTCGAAGCCAGTGGCGGTAACTGTGCCGAAGTAAAAGCCCAGGCTTTCGAGCGGCTCCTTAATCAGCGCCGTTCCTTCGCGGGGCGCAAGGGGGCCTATCTCGATGGGCTGCCCCAACTGAATGAGGGGCTGGTTGGGCAGCCGGTAAATGTGCTGCACGTTGTGCAGCCCGGACAACACAATCTTGATTCGCTGCTCGGTTTGCTCCATTACGCTGCGAAACTCGGAGACAATTTTGAAGTTATTGACCGAGTCGAGCTCCAGCAGGTAATCGGCCTCGTCGAGCAGCAGTGTCAGGCTACGCTTGGCCTGCACGCTGGCCCATTTGGCTAGCTCGTCGAGAATGGTGCTCAGGGCCGGCACGTCCTTTTTTTCCTGCACTACCTCCACGCCGGCCTCGCGCAGGTATCGCAGCAGCAGGGTGCTCACATCCACCTGAATCTTATCAACGGTGCTGTGCCGCAGGGGCTGCACGTCCACAAACAGCACATAGTTGCCAGCCGCTGGGTCGTGCGTCTGGTCGGCTACGCGGCGCAGCAGCACCGTTTTGCCTAGCTGACGCCCGCCGTACAGGATGCGGGCGCTGTCCTTGCTGCGGCTGGCCAGCCGGCGAAAATCGTTTTCGCGGCCAAAAAACATTTCCGGCGGCACTGCGCCACTGGTCACGAAGGGGTTGAGGTAGCTGAATGGCAAGGCCAATTGAAAGAAGAGACGGAGCAAGCTCTTGTTCGAGGGTGCGTCCTGGCTTATTACCTGTAGCCCGTAGGTGGCCAGGTGCAGCAGCAGCAGCTGATCTAGTACCAGAAAATCGCCGTATTGCTGGCGGCAGTATACGCCCAGGGCCTCACGCTGGTCCCAGGGAATCGGTGCCAGCACCACGACGATGACCGGGCGGCCCGCCTCCGGGTTGGAGTTATTGCGCACCAGGTCAAATAACTCGCGCGCAGCCGGCATGTGCCAGAGGCAAAGTAGCCGGTACTCGCCGTCGGCATCGGAGCCGTAACGGCCCACCGGGCAATGCTCGCGCCCTCGCAAGGGCTGGGTTTTCAGGTCGAGGTAGCGGCTGCGCCGCCCGCCGCCCGCTAGCGTACCTATGCGCTCTACCTGCTCTACCCGAAAGCCGACAAAGCTGAGCACTTGCTCCAGTGTACGCCGTAGCAAGGTCTGGTCTTCGGCACTAAGCTCGGTGAGCGCCCGCAGTTCGCACCAGCTTTCGTAGGCCTGGGCAGCCTGGTGACGCTGGTCAGCGAGCTTACTGCCGGCGGCCTCACCCTGGCCCAGCAAGGTGCCCGTGCGCAGCTGCGCCGGTACCTGGTAAGGCTCCAGGGCTTCAGTAGCATAGGTTATGCGTTGGAACTCGGCCTCTAGGGTAAGCAGCACGGGCGCAGGCGTAGGCGCAAACGGGCGCAGGCGGTGGCCACGCTGCAAGTGGCTCAGGTAGTCATCAGTTAACGAAAACCACCCTTCGGCCAGTGCTTGGTTGAGCAGGCGCTGGTCGTCGCGGCCCGGCTTTTCGTTAGCGGCCGCAAGAGCCTTGGCGATGGTGGCTTGGCGGCGAGTAGCTTCCTGCTGGCGCAGATTGGCCAGCACTTCGCGCAGCTGCGCCAGTTGGGCGTGGTGCGCCCGAAAATTGTACAGGTCGTCTTCCTCCTCGTCGCTACGGGTACCACTCAGGGCTTGCATTTGGTCCAGGGTAGACTGGGCGCGCACGCACCACTCGTCGTCGGGGTTGGCGTATCCGTAACGGCGGGCCCGCTCCAGCTCGCGCCGGGTCTGCTGCACCACTTGGTGCAGGCGGCGCTGCTGCTCGGCTACCTGCAAGTTCCGCTCGTGGCGAAGCTGCTCCAAAGGAGCAGGCAAGGCCCCCAGCCGGGCAGCGGCGATGGGTGGCAAGGCCTCCATCACGGCCAGCAGCCGGGCTGTCAACTGGTGGTCAGGCTCCGGGCTGGCAACCTGCTGCGCGTACCAGGCAGCCCAGGTGGGCGGCGGCTGGCGAGCAGCCACCAGCAGCTGAGCTTGCGTTTCGGGGGTATCCTGCTCGGGCTCCCACTGCTGGTTGAGGGGTGGGGCCGCCTCTAGCAGCAGCCACGGCAGGCCCAGCCAGTGGCGCGGGCTGGTCTCGCTGGTATCGACGCGAGCGGCGGGCTGGGCCAGCCAGTCGAGCAGGTTGGCGATGGCAACTTGGCAGCGACCCAGCGCTACGCGGCGGGGCGCATTACTTTCCGCGGCCTGCTGCTGCGCCAGGGCCGCCGCTGCGGCCGGCAGTTTTTCGTGCAGCTGTTGCAGCAGCCGGTGGTCGTCCTGCTCGCGCGCGGCGTGCATCGGGGCCGGGCGGCGCTGCACCAACTCGCGGTAGCGACGCACCAGTTCGGCCAACTCGGCTACTCGGTCGCTCAGCCAGACCCGGGCGTAGCGGTTACCCTCAATGGTTACGATATCATCGTGCGTGAAGCCCAGGCGACGCAGCTCGGCCCCCAGCGAAGACCAGTTTTCTAAAACTGCCAGCGCGCCGCTCAGGTCCCCCTCATCGTGGGCCAGCGGCTGCTCGTAGCGGCCCAGTACCTCCAGCACCTGCGCTACCCGGCGCTCGGGGGCCAGAAGCGCCTGCCAGAAGCGTGTAATCGGGTGATTGCGCTGGCGCCGAAATAAGGCTGGCTTCCGCTGCTCCGCGTCCCAGGAGTCGAGGTCGTCGGCCAGCCGCCGGGCCTGCTGCTGCCAGCGCTCCTGTGCCTGGGCCTGGCTCAGCTGCTCGCCCCCGAATGGCACAGGGCTATTGCGCGCTAGTATGTGCTGGCCGATAGCCGTGAGGTAAGGAAACTCGTGCAGCGTCGCCAGCACGAGCCACTCTCCCAGCCCGGTATCCGGCGCTAGCAACGCGGGCCGCAGAGCCCCTGCCCACGCCAGTAAGGCCCGGGTGCCGGGGGCCTCCCCGTCGCCCTCGCCCCATACCTGGTCGCCCGCGGCTAGTGCGTCATACGTCAGCAATTCGGCCAGCACCCCATACGCCGACCGGATTTGCGGCCCCAAAATTCCCACCCGCAGCAGCCAGGCTGGCAGCAGCGGATAGTCGGCCGGCGTTGCGAGCGCGGCCTGCCCCCGTGCTAGCTGATAGACCCAGGCGTCCCGGCCTTCCTCCAGCAACTGCCAGAAAGCGGCCGCCATCCCAGGCTGCGCTACTGCCAATACTGCCGGGGCGTGTCCGGCTGCAATTGATGGAACGCCTTCCGCCGTCTTTTCGCCGGGCAGCGGGCTGGTAGCCGGTACTTCGGACGAAGAGGAAAACAGTTCCTCAGCTTCGACCGACCTGGTAGCCAGCGTACTGAGCTCCGTTGCCGATTGCCCATGCTCGATTTCGGCTGCTGTCGGCGGGGTAGCCTCCTGGTGCACCGTGGCTGGTGCACTCGCATCGGCATCGGTAGCAAGCGGTAGCTGCGCAGGTATGTTTATGTCAGGTACTGGCTCCTCGAATGCGGTGCTGGTGCCAGTGCCCTCTGGTGCGGCTGGCGCTTCCGAAGAAGATGGCTTAGGGGCCTCGCTGCTTGGTATCAGTTGGTTGATGGCAGCTGGCTCAGACGCCGGCCCCTCTTCCAGCAATCCTAATACCCACGCGGTGTAAAGCTCCATCCCGCCGGGCAGCGCGCGTAGTACTTCGCCAGCTTCCGCTAGGGCAATCTCACTGTCGTCGGCTTGTTGCAGTACCTCGTACGTGGTGACCAATTCCACAAAGTGGGCCAGGGCGTGCGTTCCGCTTAGCAGCTCCGCACACAGCGTAGCCGCCAGTGGCGTATCATCGGCTAACTGGTGGGCGACTGCTTCTGCCTGCTTCTTAATCGCCGCCAGCGGCGCAAATACTACCTTCCGGCGATGACGGATAGTGGCGGCTCTGGCTAGTATCAATTGGGCTTGGGCTAAGGTGTTCCGCGCGGCTTCGGCCACTACCGCCGCTTGCACCAACTGCAACACCTCGCGCAAGGCAGGTAGGCTGTCGGCCTCTGACGGCCAAGGTAGCGCATGGAGTTGGGCCTGTTGCACCAGCGTCTGGGCAATTTCCTGAAAATCAGATGCCAATTGCGGTAGGTCAGCCTCAGTGGCTACTGGTGACTTACCTGCCCGCAAGGCTGCGGCCTGTAGCTCGGCCTCGCTGGCAGCAACGTGCATACGGGCTAGCACGTCGTCGATTCTCGCTGCTAGCTGGTCTAGTATCTCTTGGCCAGCTGTTGCGGAAGAGAGGCTCATCATTGGTAACTGACTGGGATTCACCGTATCAATGAGCACCAGCGCGACTGGTTTCCCTAGCTCAGTATCTTCTTGCCAACCTAAATCCTCCGATGCTGTGGTGACCGGCCGCACTGCCGGTGGAGGGGCAGCGGCTACCGGTTCTGCCTTGTATTGGGCACCGGCATGACTACCAGCAGACGGTTCGGCGACGGGCCAGCCCAGTAGCCAAGCCATTAGCCGACACTGGTCAAGCTCTTCCCCACTGCGGCATAGCCCGGGCGGCTCAGGGCTGGTTCCCAATCTGCCCGGCCGCAGGGGCTGGCTAAAGTCTGGCTCATGCACTGCGTGGCCAGCAGCGGCCAGCACTGGCCGCATGTAATTACCCAGTGACTGGCGCTCTTCAAACCATATTTTCAGCAGCGCTCGCAGCACCCATTCCTCTTCGCCGCTCAACTTGGCTAACTGCTTCGCTACGTCATTTTTAGTACCGTTCGCACGAACTGCGCCTTTCAGGCGGTCCAGTACCCTTATCTTAATCGGGGTGCCGCCGCCGTGCCGCTGGGCGGCCTTGGCTACTTTGAGCCGCAAGGCTTCGGGCAATTCCAGGGCTGGTGGCATGAAGGTACTGGGGGCGGTGGGAAGGGCCATAAAACGGGCAGAATGAAGCCAGCAGCGTAGTGGGCAGCAGAAAGAAGCTGCTAGCGGAGGTATATTTTACTTAATGGGGTGGGCAATTTACTCAGCCAGTCTTATAGGATGGTCTAGGTGAGCAGGAAAGAGTTATGCAATGCTAGAAATTGTTGGTGATGAAAATAGATAAGGCTCGGAAGTAGCTTTTCCTGTAGCGACAGCATTTGCAGCAGTAGTAGCCAAAATAGCTGGCGACGCTGGCTTGCCTGTCAACCAGAGCGGTGAAATAAGTTACTCGTAGGCTTTGAATAAATTTGTTTCAAGGCACGCCCACTGACTTGGCCTGCGCGCTGCCGTAGCACTCGCTGCGGCGGCTGAGTGAGAGAGGCTTGCGCGTTGCGCGGCAGCAGTCAGGCCCCGGGCTCAGCCGCCGCGATACCCTACCGCGGCTTTACTTTGTGGGTTACCCTACCATCGTGCCGCCCGCCCGCACCCCTTACCAGCCTTTCTTGTGACTTCTGCCCAATACACGGCCCTTGTAAACTTTATCTGGAGTATTGCCGACGACGTGCTGCGCGACGTGTATGTGCGCAGCAAGTACCGCGACGTTATTCTGCCCATGATTGTCATCCGGCGGCTCGATGCCATGCTGGAGCAAACCAAACATCGGGTGCTCGATACTAAGCTGCTGCTCGACAATAGCGGCATCACCGAGCAAGACGCGGCCCTGAACCAGGCCGCCGGGCAGGCGTTTCACAATGCCTCACCCTTTCGGCTGCGCGACCTACAGGCGCGCACGAAGAAAAGCCAGCTGGAAGCAGACTTTCGGGCCTACCTGGATGGCTTTTCGGACAACGTGAGCGAGATATTGGAGAAGTTTAAGTTTCGCAACCAGATACCCACGCTGCTGGATGCCGATGCGCTGGGCTTCTTGATTGAGAAGTTCTTATCGCCTACCATCAACCTTTCGCCGGTACCGGTGCTGCACGCCGATGGTACGGAGAAGCTGCCCGCGCTCGACAACCACTCGATGGGCACGGCCTTCGAGGAGCTGATACGGCGCTTCAACGAGGAAAACAACGAGGAGGCGGGCGAACACTTTACGCCCCGCGACGTGGTGGGCGTGATGGCCGACCTGATATTCCGGCCGGTGGCCGACCGCATCGGCAACGGCACCTATCTGGTGTACGACGACGCCTGCGGCACGGGCGGTATGCTGACCGTGGCCGAGGAGCGCCTGCACCAGCTGGCGCTGGCGCACCAGA
>JAAIGG010192950.1_pt1 | contig 19075 bp, 13 predicted proteins | sample 6487391 | NCBI WGS metagenome assembly JAAIGG01 (sample SAMN13974130, study PRJNA590717) | phyllosphere metagenome | biome: asymptomatic weeds; feature: pooled weeds collected from a community garden; material: weeds; isolation source: pooled asymptomatic leaves from various weed species from...
CTCCCCCTCTCCTTTTCGGAGAGGGGGCTGGGGGGTGAGGCGCTCACGCCTGAATAACGTCAAGATGTACACTGACTAGGAAACTGCGCTAGTGCCCTAATTTTAATCTTGATTAGAAGCTGTATTGCAGCATAAGTGGGATTGTTAAAAGATCGAGCATTCCCAAAAGGACCTACCCCTATCTTAGTATAATATTCTTATTATTAGCCTAATCCCCCAACTAATAAAAAGTGTCGCTCGAAACAGGCTGATCGCATCAGAATTCCGTGGCATGCGCTCCTAACTACTCGTTGCTACGCTATGCGAGACTGCTAGCTGCCAGGCATGGCTTTCGTACTAAGTTTCTACCCAGCCTCAAGCTGTTAACAAGGAGAGAAGAAAGTAACTTCTAGCAGATGACCTTTCTTAAAAATCAGTTCTAAGGAAGCGTCTGTCAGTACCCCTTGGTGATAAAAAGGCAGGCTCATGACTTCGCCTGAAGGGTAGGTTGTTGGCACAGTTGCCTGCTTAGCCGCCACCGGAAAGTAGCGCCGCACCTCCTCTAAGGTGGTCTGTTGATTGAGTACGAGCGGCCCGATTTTGGCTCTGAACTTACCCGTCGTAACATCAAAAGATGCGAGCAGGGCTTGGGTACCGCTCACCTCATACCAGGTTTTTCCGTAGTACCACGCATCCCCTACGGCACCGTCCATTTTATTGAGGCGGGCAAGGTCGCTGCCACATTCAACAACGCCTTTCGCGATGCTATCAGGCCGTCCTAGCTGGGCAATCAGTAGCTTAGTAGTAAGCTCTTGTCGAGGTTTACCATTAATAGTGAGCGCAGTTATGTCGATTCGCTCGGTCTCCAAGCGGTCTGCTACCGCCCCTGCAACGGATGGCTTAGCTTTGGCATTGTCCGTAGCTGACGCAGTAGGGGTAGATTGACAAGCAGTTATGCCCCAACACACAAGAGAAAAAAGTGCGAATTGCTTACTATTCATTTTTGCGTAGTGGCTTGGATAATGTTCGCCACCTGGGTTTTTGGTAAAGTAACTGGTATTACTACATCCGAGCTACTGCCTCCTGCTAAAGTCCGTGGAAAGTTAATGCATACAGCGGAGGCGACTAATAGGTAGGCAACGGACAGGTAAGGAATGGCCAGCTTTATACCTCTTTGGCTCTTCTATAAGCTCACGCAGAAGCTCATCACGACTTTCAGACTAAATTTCTCACCCAGGCCAAACTCAGCGTACCGGGTTAGCAGGGGGCGGCCCCAGCAGCGGCACGGTAACGGTGAAGTCGGTAGCAGTAGCCGCTACTAGCACGAGCTGGCCGGTCAGCAGGCGGTAGCGCTCGCGCAGGCTGGCCAAGCCCGTACCGCCGGGGCCACCAGGCGGGGTGCGCCGGGGGCGGCGGGGATTATGCACTTGCAGGGTACTGGCTTGCACGTCGAGGCAAATGAGTAGGGGTTCCGTGTCTCCCCCCTGATTGTGCTTGACGGCGTTTTCGACGAGCGTTTGCAGGGTGCCGGGTACGGTATAGAGCCGGGCGGGGTCGAGGCCCGGCGCCAGGGTGGTATGCACGGCATAGGCGGGGCCGAAGCGCTGCTGCAGTAGATACACGTAGTCGCCGAGAAAGCGTAGCTCGTCCGTAAGGGGCACGAAGTCGGTTTCTTGGTGCTGAAGCAGGTAGCGGTAAAGGCTGGCAAAGCAGTGCAGAAAGTGTCCGGCCACGGCCGCATCCTGCCCGATGAGCGTGTGCAGCACGTGCAGGTTGTTGAACAAGAAATGGGGATCTACCCGCGCCCGTAGAGTCCGCAGTTCGCTCTCGGTCTGAGCTTTCTGCAGTTGCAGCACCCGGCGCTGGGTTGCGAAGTAGCGCTTGCCTGTTACTAGCACGGCCAGCAGGCCGTAGCTCTTGGCGTGGGCCACCACCGCTAGCCCCAGCCCCAACGCCGAATGCACGACAAGCGGCTGCCCTAGCAGCCAGCCGTAGAGGCCGCGATAGGCTACCCCGCTCGCGGTCAGAAAAACGGGCACAAGGGCTAGGCCTAACCAAGGTCGCCCCTCCAGCAGCAGCGGCAGCAGACCGCCGACCAGCACGGTCACCGTCGCCGTATCGTACAGCATCGTGGCCGCTGCTAACTGGATGAGGTGCCCCAGCGGCCAGTGCGTATCAGCGCGGTATTGTAGCAGCAGCACGGGCACCACCACCAGCCAGTAGCCGACCACTAGCATGAGGTCGGAGCGGGAGGAACGCATCGTAGGCAGAGAAATGAGCATTGACCATAGGAATGGAGTAGGCTGGAAAATACTAGTGCTGTGTCAGGGAAGTTGCTTAACAAAATGTTCGACCGTAGCGCCTCACGGGACCCCTCTGGGGCCGGCCCCCTCTCCGAAAAGGAGAGGGGGAGCCGACCGAAAATTAGGTTAACTAATTTATCTGACACAGCACTAGTGGGCGGGGGCCGCGGCCGTAGCAGGGGGTAGCGGCCGGGTCATAGGTGAGTCGCGCAGCAGCAGTACGTACTGCACGTAGTCGGTAGCTGGTCGCTGAGATTGGAAGCCCAGTTGCTGCCCGGCTGGGATGCCGGGGGCGTAGCGCACCCGTACCGGCTGGTGCCGGGCTGCTGCCCCCGGCGCGCCCAGCCACCAGAGCGAGGTGCCACCGGAAGGGGTAGCGGCTTTCAGCGCTTCGATGCCCCCAAGTTGCACCAGCGGCCCATCATGATTGAAGATAGTGGCCGCCGTAAACGGCTGGCCAGGCGTGCGCAGCGTGGCGGGCAGCCCGGCCGAGGCCGTCATCATCTGGCAGCCCGAGTACGTGCAGAGGATGGACACAACCGCGTCGTGCCTCGGCAGAGTGCTTTGGCGCAAGCGGGCAGCCAGGGCCCGGTAGCCGCCCTGGGCCGGGCTTTGCAGTACATGCCCCAGGCCCCACAACCCGTAGAGCTTTTCGCCTTGCAGGTGCCAGAGTGGCTGGGCAGCTTCATAGTTGGCCAGCAGTTGAGCCTCGCGCTCGGGCAAAGTGCGGGCGTAGCCTAGATTAGTCAGCGCGTGCAGTACTAGCTCATGGCCTTGCGTACCCGCTGCCAGCAGCTGCCGGTGGGTGCGCAGGGCCAGGTCGGCTACGGCCAGCGGGCTGACCCCAGCCGGAGCCTGGCAGGCAGCCGCTACCGAATCGAGGCTGGTGGCTAGGGCAGCCGGCAGCGGCCGGCCGGTCGCTGGCCTACTGGCTTCCAGGTAGGTTGCCAGTAGGCGGTAGTCCTGCACCCCATCGATGCCCACAAGCCGGATGCGGCGGCGAGCGGGCAGCGTCTGGTTGAGCGCCCGAATGCGGCGAATTTTCGCCTGAAAGTCGGCATTTCCCCACTGCGCCTGCTCGGTTACCCAGTGTGCAAACACCCGGTCGAGGATGGCCTCATCACCAGTACGTAGATAGTCGTTGAGGTAGTAGGCCTGGGCGCAGTCCACCTCCGCCAGGTAGGTGCGCACCCCGGCCCGCTGATTGAGGTGGCGCAGCAGGGCAAAGTCCACGTCCTGCACCCGCTGCACGCCGTGCGACTCACCCAACAGAAATATCTGATTACGGTAAAAGGCCCGGTCGAAAATCGCGAAGCGGGGCGTGCCCGTTAGGTCGAGGACTTCGTGGGGGGCACGGGCGAATACGGAGTCGACCTGCTGGGCACGGGCCGGGGTAGCAACCCAGAGCAGGCCTGCGCCCAGCAGCAAGGCGTGGTAGAAAGAAGAAGATAGCATGACAGCGGCAGAAAAGAAGTGAAACGTCGAGCAAACCACGCTGTCCACGGCCGCGATTGGTAGTCCTGGCCGCTGAAGCCGCTGAAATCTCCTGCCAACCGCCTGAAAATTCCGCTGGGCCACCGCGCAAGTCCGTCACAGCGCTTCGGGCGTGCGGACGTAGATGGCCAGTTCCATTCAGCTAGCGGGGCGAAATCGAGGAGTAGGGTGGGAAGACTTATCATTCTTTATGTATAGCGCACACCGGGGGCCACCGCTACTTTACACCTTCAATTCCCTCGTTTAACTGCCCCACTTTCCTACTTACCTTATCCCAACAGGGGCGGCAGTTGGGTTCGCGGGATACCTGCGTAACCGGTTGGCTACAATTCACGGCGAGGTGCCCGCTGCTGCCTGCTTAGCTGATGGAAAGCCATTCGACATTATCGGTAGTCCGGCTGATAAATGCCGTGTAGCACAAACAGGGTGTGTGTAGCTCATACACTGACCACGCATATTTCTGATAATCAACATTCGGTCGGAAGCCCGGCCACTTGCCCTGCGCTAGCTGGCTCGCTGGTACGGGCAACGTAAGCGGTTGCCCCTGGTAGCTGAGTGGGCCCGCGAAAGATTCCGTAGGAAATACAGGGCGTGACTGGGTTTCCAACACGAGTTGCAACTCGCTGACTAGGCTGATTACGGGGTCGGCCCAAAAGCGTAGCCCCAATTGGTCGTAGAGATAGAGTGTGCTGGTTGCGCTCATTTCCCGGCAGCGAGTGGGAGGCCCCAACGCACCCAGTAAGTCCTTTACGGGGCAATTACGGAGCACAAGTGCCACGCCTCCTAACTCGACAGCGGTAGATGTAAGATGAATAGAAAGCATCAGCAGATGAGCACGAACAGACCAATTTAGCGTGAATTTGAATTTTGCAAACATGACCTTCAAACCGTCATGCTCTCTGGCGTCTGCTGGTCGAAGCATTTCTACTTCTTTGTTATGGCTGTTCAATGAAGCGATGGAGATGCTTCGACAAGCGGACGCCAGAGGAGCATGACCAAAGCTTGAAAAGCCAGATACGCTCTTGTTGCTGTTTACTGGTCAAGCACGTGAATTACAGCGTACATACCCGCTATTCAACTGTTAATCTTTGGTGCATTATCCATCCTCATTCGGCTGGACGCAGCCACGCCGAATACCTGATTCATCCTGCCCAATAAAGGGTAGCTTGGCTGAACGGCCGCAGGTGGCCAAGGAATCCCTGGCTGAGGAGGGTGCACTGGCCCTACCCATACCAAGCGCTTCAGCGCCTGCGTAGACTGACCTCGCAAGAATTTGCGCGGGCAGCAGTCGCAAAATCCTGCCAGCTTCCCTTTCAGGCGAAATAAGCTAAGGCTGGCGGGCCGCGCCAATTCGACGTAAGGAAGGGGTATGCGGATAGCACCGGTGGGCCACGTCGGCAATGGGTGGGCACGCTGGCTAGCGCCCCTGGCTTAGCTCCTCGACCTGCTGCAGCTCCAGAGCTACCGCATACTGGCGGCGGCCATCTGCGGTGTCGGCCGTTCGCTCGAGCGTGGCGGCCCCGAGCCAGCGCTGCACGCGGCCGCCCACCGGGGCCATGCCTACCGGGGGCTGGCCTTTGGTGGGGCGGGTAGGGCCTGTTGCATCAAAATTGCCCACCCATTGGGCATTATTAGCAGAGTAGGAATCATTATACACCTGGTAGGTGCCCAAGGGCCCCGTGTGGGCCACTTCAAACGAGTAGAAAAGTGGCGAAATCTCTGGCAGCTGCAAGCGGATAGCAAACGCATCGGGCCGGCGGGGGCCGGTAAGGGCGCTGGCCCCAAACGACTCGCTCGCCAGCACCGAAAGCTGCCCGTTGGCATCGAGCCGCAACTGCTGCGCGGGATACCCTTGCCGCCAGATGACGACCGGTTGCGCCGATAAGGGCTGGCCCTGCGCATCGCGCACCGTGAGGTGGAGCACGTAGGAAACGGAGCGCTGGCCCAGCGAAAAAACCCAAGCGGTACCACCCAAGGCAGCTATCGCTAGGCCACCCACTACAAAAAGTACTTTCAGCATAGCTTAGCGTGTGTTTGAATTTTGCAAAAATGCCCTTCAAATTGTCCTGCTCCTGCGGCGGCCGCTTGTCGAAGCATCTCTACTGCTTCGACAAGCGGCCGCCGCAGGAGCAGGATCAACACTTGAAAATCTACATACGCTCTTATCATGCAAACTATACTGAGAAAAAATAAGTAATGGCAACCCCGACAGAATACCCGGCTTATCTTTACAGTGCTCTGTATACTAATAAATTGGGGGAAGTAATCGGCCTCGACGAAGTGCAGCTCCTTGAGCCAGTCCCGGTCGAGCGCATTCCCAAGTTGATTGCCCACCTAGCCGATACCAATTCGTACCTGGCCTACCAGTGCGGGCTGGTACTGGCAGCTTGGGGTGTCAGGGAGGGTATTTTATATCTTCAGCGGTTGGTCGATACGCGTGCTGATAAGACGACTGGCTTTGAACCTCATCAGCTATGGGGAGAAGATAACTTATATGATGTAACTGCTGAAGCGCTTGGAATCGCGGTTCTGTCGGGGTTCGACAGGCGTGAAATAATGGAGATAATCAAGCGTATTCTGAAGCTCTACGGAGAGTGCTTTTTTGAAAGCAGGCTCAAGCGAGTTTTAATTGACTTTAACGAGCCGGAACTGCTTCCGGCCATTAAGCAAGCTATGTCTCTGGCGCTTGACTATAAACGTTATTATCAAGCCAGTCAATTACTTCCGGTACTAGCCAGATATGACAGTAGCTACGCAATGAGTCAGGTAATACTGTTTAAGAGTTTGGTTGCTCAAGATAGCCGCATCACGTACAATCTAGCGGAAATGCAAACCTACCTACCCACAACCCAGGTGTGAGGTGGTCGAGTAACTATGGACATCACAACGTCTCACCCTTCACTAATTATGCTCAATACAACACTTCCGAGCGGCCCGCCGCCTGCCCGCAAAACATTTAGGCATTAGGGAAAAGCAGCTGAAACTGACTGCCCATTCCCTCTACCGAATGCACCTGGAGGCTGCCCCGGTGCAGCTGCATAATCTGCCGCGACAAGCTCAGGCCGATGCCGCTGCCAGTGGGCTTGGTGGTGAAGAAGGGCACAAAAATCTCTTCCAGCAGCGCGGCCGGAATGCCCGCGCCGTTATCGGCCACTTCGAGTACTACGCGGTGCGGGGCCTGCACGTAACCCGCCAGCCTCAGCTGAGGCGCGGGCTGGACGTGCAGTGCCTCCATAGCGTTGGTAACTAAGTTAATAAGCACCTGCTCAATCAGCGCCGAATCACCTTGAATGCACAAGTCCGGATCAGCCAGCACCACGTCGGGGTCGATACCGCGCTGCGCCAAGGCGGGCTCGAGCAGCGTCAGCACGTGCTCAAACAGCGCCCACACGGGCACGGTGCGAAAAGTAGCCACCGTGAGCTTGCTGAGCTGCTGGTACGTCTGGGTAAAGTGCAGCAGCCCCTCGCTGCGCTGCCGAATCAGGGCAACGTGGCGGCTGATATCAGCGGGCAGCGGCCCGGCGGCCGGGGTGGCCGCCAGTTGCTGATGCAGCGTATCGGCCAACGAGGCGATGGGAGCCACCGAGTTCATGATTTCGTGGGTGAGCACCCGCAGCAGCTTCTGGTAGGCCAGGGACTCGGTTTCTTCCAGGGCCTCGCGCACGGGCTGGAAGGCCACTAGCAGCGAGCGACCGTGCGCGTCGGTAAAGGCGGTGGCCGATAGCAGCACCGGCTGCTGGTGCAGGCGCACCAGACGGCTTTCGCCGGGCTTCAGGGCTAGCAGTGTCTCGTAAAGCGCCGCCTCGCGACGGGCCAGTGCTTGGATGTTACGCAGGTAGGGCACGCCCAGCAACTGCTTCAGCGACTCGTTTAGCCAGCGCACCTCGCCGGGCACGGCCGGCGGGTCGGCCCCCGGCGCAGGCGTAGCGTGCAGGTCATAAAAGGCCAGAATACCCGTGTTGACCAGCGCCAGTACATTTTGCAAGTACTGATGCTGCACCTCCTTCTGGCGAGTTAGCTGCTGAAACGAGTTATTGAGTTGGTTGAAAGCCTGCCGCAACTGGCGGGCGCTGGCCGGCACCTGCTGCGTGTTGAAGCGGAGGGCGTAGTCCTCGTAGCGCAGCCCGTTCAGAAAATCAGTCAGGTCGCGGTTGCGGCCATCGAGGTAGTGTAGCAGCTCGGCCAGCAGCCCGGCCGTGAGGAGTAGGCCCGGCACCCAGTAGATGGGCTGGCGAGCTACCAACGCGGCAGCCACGCCCACCAGCGCGAGCAGCAGCAGGCCAGTGCGCACGAGCAGCGTCACGGGATAGGCGTGGCGCATGGCTTAGATGTTATGCTTACCCAGCCGCCGGTACAGAGCCATGCGCGTGATCCCCAACTCGCGGGCGGCCTGTGAGATATTGCCCTGGTGCTTGTCAATGACGCGCTGAATGGCCGTTTTTTCGAGCTCGGCCAGACGTAGCGAGGGCAGCGCGGTCTCGACCGAAGCTGTTTCGAGCGGCGAGAAGAGCAGGTCGGCCGCCAGTAGCGCGGGGCCTTCGGCCATGATGACGGCACGCTCCAGCGTGTGTTGCAGCTCGCGCACGTTGCCCGGAAAGGGGTGCGCCCGTAGCTGGGCCAGCGCCGAATCGGTCAGCGCCAGGCCCGGCTTGTGGTACTTAGCGGCGTAGTGCGCCACGAAGTGCCGGGCCAGCAGCAGCACGTCGTCGCCCCGCTCGCGCAGGGGTGGCAGCGTAATTTCGATGGTGTTGAGCCGGTAGATGAGGTCTTTGCGAAACTGCCCTTCGGCCACCAGCTGGTAGAGCGGCGCGTTGGTCGACGACACCACCCGCACATCGATGGGTACCGGGGCGTTGCTGCCCAGGCGCAGTACCTGGCGGTTTTGCAGCACGGCCAGCAGCTTGGCCTGCTGCGGCAGGGGCAGGTTACCAATTTCATCCAGAAACAACGTGCCGCCCTGCGCGGCCTCGAAGCGACCCGGCCGGTCGTGCCGGGCGTCGGTGAAGGCACCCTTGAGATGGCCGAACAGTTCCGCCTCAAACAAACTGTCGGCCACGGCCCCCAAATCGACGGCCACAAACGGCCGGGCGGCCCGTGCCGAGGCTTGGTGCAGCAGGCGAGCCACCACATCCTTACCCGTCCCGTTTTCACCCATGAGTAAGACGTTAGCATCGGTGGGAGCAATTTTCTCTACCTGACGGCGCACGGCTTGCATGTTCGCTGACTCGCCCAGCAAGGCTGCCGCGCTGCCCGCCGGGCGCGTGGTAGCCAGCGCCCCGCCCACCCGGCTCAGTGCTTCGGTGAGGGTCGCCACCAGCTTGTCGTTGCGCCAGGGCTTCAGCACGAAGTCGGCGGCCCCGTCTTTCAGGGCCCGCACGGCCAAGTCGATGTGGCCGTAGGCCGTCAGCAGCACCACGGCGGCGCTGGGGGCCAGCTGCCGGAGCTGAGTCAGCCAGTAGAGGCCCTCGTGGCCGGTGTTGGTGGCACGCTGGTAGTTCATGTCGAGCAACACCACGTCGTAGCGGGTTTGGCGCAGCAGGGCGGGCAAACGCTCGGGGGTTTTCTCGGTCGTAACCTGGCGCACCAGCGGGCGCAGGAGCGCGTCCAAGGCGAGCAGCACAGCGGGGTCGTCGTCCACGACGAGCAGGGTGGCATTTGCCAAAGTCAGGGCATGAGCCATGGGGCAGCAATCGGCAGATTATATAGCTCAAAAGTAGCCCGCGCCCCTTTCTTTGCGCTACTTATTTTTATCAATTCGGTTTCACTACCGGCGCGCTGGGCAGCTACCTATATTTTAGGCATGTCTTACCTTGCACGTATGAAACGGCTAAGCTGCTGCTGCATTTTATCCTTCGTCTTTGCTACTTGTAGTGCAGACCCTATGCCTCCCTCACCTGCGGTGCAAAAATATTTGGAGGAGGTAGTCCGTATTATGCAAGCCAATTTCGTTAATCGGTCGGCCATAAACTGGGTCGTTTTCAAGCAGAACCTGCTAGCGAAAGCAAGGGGCGCTAACACCATTGAGCAAGCCTATCCAGCGGTTGAATATGCCGTTGCTGCTCTTGGCGATAAGCATACACAGTTTTATTGCGCCCGCCCGATAAAAGGAGCCGAAATACCTCCTGCTAAGCTATTCCCACCGTACCCCGACGAGCCGGTTCCTGAAGACATCGGCTACATCCGAATTTCCTGGGTTGTCGGCAGCCAGGAAAAGCTAGCCGCGTACATAGCCAACATACAGGCCCAAATCAAGGAGCAGGATAAGCCAGCGTTAAAAGGCTGGATTGTAGACTTGAGAGGGAATATGGGCGGGAGTATGTCGCCGATGCTCGTGGGGGTAGGGCCGGTTTTGGGAGAAGACACGGTCGGCTATTTTTTTGACTCGAATAATACCAAAACCGCGTGGCGATACGAAAAGGGCAAAGCCTTAGTGGACGGCAACATAGAAGCAGAAACAGCCATTTATTATACGCTGAAGTCTGCCAACCCGGTAGTGGCCGTACTGACCGATACCCTAACGGCTAGTTCGGGCGAGGCCGTTGTAGTGGCCTTCAAAGGCCGAAAGCATACTAGAAGCTTTGGGGCGGGTACGTGCGGGGTATCGACCAGCAGAAGCCGCTTTTACTTGTCCGATGGGTCCGTTCTCTTGCTGACAACCGCCGTATTTGCCGACCGCCGCCTGGTACGGTATGGCCACTCCATAGCCCCCGACGAGCCGCTCAGGCCAGCCGAGATAGTGCCGCGTGCCATTCGCTGGATTAGAGCAGAATACAAAGCGAAGAACTGAGTGGCAGCCTCCCTGAGCAGGCCGAACAGGTCAACAAGATGGGGCCAGCAGAATGCGCAAGTGGTTCCACTTTCTGGGCCCGTTTCCATCGGCATAACAGCCACCAGTTGGCGGGTGCTGGCAAGGTGCTCTTTTTTGGCTCCTACCTCCACGCGATAGGATGCGCTGACACGCCTGCCGAGTGACCGCTCGTTTAATATTCGTACCAAACTTTTAACCAGGGCCTCGCTTGGCCCCGCGTACTTCCCCTCTCTCCCTCAGCCTGCCCGTGCTCACGCTGCATCACGCCCACAAAGTGTACCGCACTGGCGGCTGGCTGGCCGGCGGCATCGAAACGCCGGCCCTGCGCGACGTGAGCCTGCACGTGGCGGCCGGCGATTTTGTGGCCGTGATGGGACCCTCGGGCTGCGGCAAATCGACGCTGCTCAACGTGCTCGGGCTGCTCGACACCCTGGACCACGGGCAGTACGTGTTCGACGGCACCGATGTCACGCACCTGCGCGAGCGGCAGCGCGACCTGTTTCGGCAGCCGCGAGTGGGATTTGTATTTCAAGATTTTAACCTGATTGACGAGCTGACCGTGTACCAGAATGTAGAGTTGCCGCTGGTGTACGCCCGCGTGCCGGCCGCCGAGCGCCAGCGGCGGGTAGGGGCCGTGCTGGAACGCTTGCAGCTCGGGCACCGGCAGTTGCACCGGCCGGCGCAGCTGTCGGGCGGGCAGCAGCAGCGGGCGGCCATTGCCCGCGCCGTGGTAAGCGAGCCCAGGCTGCTGCTGGCCGACGAGCCCACCGGCAACCTCGACTCAACCAACGGCGAGGCCGTGATGCGTCTGCTCACCGACCTCAACGAGGCGGGCATGACGGTGGTAATGGCCACCCACTCGGAACCGGATGCCCGCTACGCCCACCGCACCGTGCGCCTGCACGATGGGCAGGTACTGCTCACCACGCACTAGCGCCGTATGCCGTTTTGGTTTTCGCACCTGCTCCACACCCTGCGTACGCTGCGTCAGCACCCCGCCTACACCCTGCTCAGCGTGGGCGGTCTGGCCCTGGCCCTGGCGTGTAGCCTCTTGCTATACTGGTTTGTGCGCTTTCACCAAAGCTTCGAGGCCGACCAACCGCAGTTGCCCCGAATCTACCGCCTGGTGGCGGAACTGCACCACCGCGACACCACCTACTGCGCGGGAATTCCCACGCCCGTGGGACCGGCGCTGCGGGCCGCAGCCCCGTGGCTGCCCGTCGTGGCCATGAGCATCGGGCAGGAAAACCAGTACGTGCGGGTACTGGGGCCGGCCGGGCAGCCGGGAGCCAACTACCGCGAAGACTCGACGGTGGCGTTCGTGGAGCCGCAATACTTTTCCGTGTTGGCCTACCACTGGCAGGTGGGCACGGCGGCGGGGGCGCTGCGCTATCCTTTCACCGCAGTGCTCACGCGGCGGCTGGCCCGCAAGTACTTCGGTGCCGCCAATCCGCTGGGCCACTGCCTGCACCTCAATAACTCGCTTGAGGTGACGGTGACTGGGGTGCTCGCCGATATTCCAGCCAACACCGACCAGCCCTACGAGCTATTTATTTCCTACGCCACGCTGCCTTATTATCGGCACGCGGGTACGCCGCTCACGGCCTGGGACGGCATTAGCTCCCTGACCCACGCCTGGGTGCTGCTGCCCCCCGGCGGTACCCCCGCCCGACTGGCGCACGCACTCACCGCCCTGCACCGGGCGCACTCACCGGCTACCCTACTCACCACGTGCTATAAGGTGCTGCCCCTGCGCGAGCTGCACTTTTCAGCGGGCTATAACCCGGCCCGCTACGTCAGTCGCGCCACCCTAGGCGTGCTGATGGGCATTGGGGCGCTGCTGCTGCTCACGGCCAGCGCCAACTTCGTAAACCTGGCCACGGCGCAGGCCCTGGGCCGGGGGCGTGAGATGGGAGTGAGGCGCACGGCAGGCGCTACCAGCCGGCAGCTTTTCTGGCACTTTTTGGGCGAAACCCTGCTGCTGGTGCTGGCGGCGGCCGGGGCCGGGCTTGTGCTGGCCCACGCCAGCCTGCCCTGGCTGCACACCTGGGCGGGTACGCCCCTGCCGCAGCCGCTCGACGGGGCCACTTGGCTGTTTCTGATCGGGCTGGTGATTCTCCTCACGCTGGGGGCCGGCTGGTATCCTGGCCGGGTGCTGGCGGGCTTCCGGCCGGCGCAGGTGCTCAAGGGGCAGGCTCCTACGCTGGCGGCCGGGGGGCTGTGGCTGCGCCGCGCGCTGGTCGCCGCGCAGCTCACCCTCACGCAAGGATTTATTCTGGCCGTGCTGGTGATGGTTCACCAACTAACCGTGTGGCGGAAAACCGACCCCGGCTATGCCACGAGCGGGCGGGTGGTGCTACCAATGCCCCGGCTCCAGCCGCCCGTGTCGAAGCAGCTGCGGCAGGAGCTGGCGCGGGTACCGGGCGTGCTGGGCGTCAGCTTTTGCTACGATGCCCCCGCCATTGACGTCGTCAACAGCGATTATTTCCAGTACGATAACCGGGAGGCACGCGAGCCCTTTTTGCTGGCACGCCTGCCCGCCGATGCGCAGTACGCGCCACTGTTTGGCCTCCAACTGGTGGCCGGCCACTACCTGCCCGCCAGCGACACCGTGCGCGGCTACCTGCTCAACGAAGCCGCCGTGCGCCAGCTAGGCGTGCGCCCCGCCGCCGCCATCGGCCGCCACCTGCGCCTGGCAAATCGGTTGGCCCCCTCGCAGGGACCGATTATCGGGATCGTGCGCGATTGGTACCACAGTGGCTTGCAGCAGGGCGTCGTGCCGATGATTCTCTACACGAACCAGGTCGAGTATCAATCGCTGGCTCTGCGCCTGGCTTCCGGCACCGGCCACTCGCCGCTGCCCGCCGTGCGTGCCATCTGGCACCGCTACTATCCCCATCAGCTGTTCAGCGTGCGGCGGCTGGAAGACGTGGAGGCAGCTTTTTACCGGCGCGAGCGGCGGCAACTGGCCTTCCTGCGGCTGGCGTCGGGCGCGGCCATCGCCATCGGGTGCCTGGGGCTGTACGGACTGCTAGCCTTCCTGGTGCAGCGGCGCGCCCGCGAAATCGGTATTCGCAAGGTAGTTGGGGCGCGGCCGGGGCATATTATCGCCGCCTTCGCGGGCGAGTTCGCGGGCTTGTTGGCGGTGGCGTTCGGGGTGGCGGCCCCCCTCACGGGCTGGCTGATGCAGCAGTGGCTCGGGCAGTTCAGTGCCCACATCCGGCTGTCGCCCTGGCTATTCGAGGCGGGCCTGGGCTGCACGGCCCTCGTCATGGTCCTCACCACTGGCTACCTCACACTGCGGGCGGCACTGGCGCCGCCCGGCCCCGCCCTGCGAGCTAAGTAGTGGGTGTAGACTGCTCGCTAGCGAACACATACTGTTCGTTTTCGAGCACTTGTTACAATGCGGCTCGTTCGTAGATAACTGCTTATAAGGCGTTTAAAAGCGTGGCACAGGTTTGGCACCGCCTAGGTTAGGTCCGTTCTGAGTGGGCCCGCTCTTCCTGAAGCAGTCTCTTATTTTCCTGTTCCTCGCAGCCGTTCCCTTTGCCTTTAGGCAATGGCTCCTCCGGATGCCCTTTCACCGGCAGGGTAGTACGCTCATCGGCTGGCACTTTGCTGGATTGGCCTTGGCAGTGCCGCTAGGCTTCGTCAGCCTACACCGCAGCTTCAAGATGCTGCGGAATTTGGGAACCGTAGCCACGCTTATTCACGGCAATGTTATCGTGCCGGGCTTGGGGAAAAGCTCGCCCGTAGGTGCGGCAGCCTCAGCTGTTTCGGGTGGTGGTACGGGTCATGCCAGCCTTCATCGCGCCGTGGCGAATGCTGGTCGCCAACACCGGCGCGGTGCCACCCGGCAGCAGACTGTTGGCCTGGGCATTCGCCCTAGCGAAGTACTGAGCACTAACCTCCTCCCTAAATCTGCTTCTATTAAAGCGCATTACCACTCGACAAATAAGCTTTCTAGTAAGCCGCTTCTATGAAATTACTACTACCCCTACTCGTGCTGCTCCTGCTGTCTTTCGATAGCTGGGCACAGGCGACGATACCATACAGCGAAAGCTTCGAAACTGACGGCACACTCCCTAGCAATGGCAGCCGCTATACCGTCTACTTCCCGGCAACGCCAGCCTCCAATCAGTACTTTGAGCGGGCTAGTAATACCACGGTTCGCGGCTTTACCAACCCGGTTAGCAGCCTTGCCGGCTCAAACAATGGCACCTTCTTCTGGGCCTGTGAAAACGTGCGGGGCTCGTCGCTTGCGAGCCCTGCTGGCAACGTCACGCTACAAGGCATAACGATAGGGTCTTATTCTAATCTGGAGGTAACCCTGGCAATGGCCGACCCCCGCTATTCCGCTGGCAACCGCTCAACGGCCCGGGTCGCAGACTCGGTCAAGGTGCAGTATTCGTACAACAACACCAATTTCCGGACTATCGGCTATTTTTCAGGCCTCTCCTCCTCGCAAGGCGAAAACTGGCGCAAGGGCGGGGCCAGCAACTCAAATTCGGCCGACGAGCTGACCACCGTGTTCAAGGACTTTACCTTCAGCATCGGTACTCCCCCAGCGGGGGCCACCACCCTATACGTACGCGTAGAAGCGAAGTACGGGGGTTTGAGTAAGGAGATTGCCTTCGATAATATTCGGGTAACAGGCACCGTCCAGACAGTGCCCCCGCCCGTACTTGGCGGTGCGGGCAGCACCTTCAGTTACGCCGAGGGGGGCGCCCCCATCCAGATAGCCAGCGGTCTGACGGTGACTAACCCTTCTAATACCACGCTTAGCGGTGCCACGGTGCAGTTGCAAGCCGGCGCGGGCGTTCTGAGCACGAACGACGTGTTGAACTTCACAACACTCAGCGGCAGTGGCATCAACGGGGCTTACGACAACGCAACGCGCAAACTCTCCTTTACCGGCACCTCGACCACGGCCAACTACCAGACCATCCTGCGGTCGGTCACGTACGCCAACAGTGATATCTACAATGCCCGGCCGGGCACCCGCCAGGCCGAATTTACCGTCTTCGACGGGTCGCGCATTAGCGCCTCGGTTTCACAAAGCATCAACGTCACCGCTTCGCTGAACGCGCCGGCGTCCCTCCCCTACACCGAAAGCTTCGAGGCCGTCGCTAACGCGGAAGGCACGCTCTACGGCTCTAACTCTTTCAATCAAAACTCTCAGGCGTTCGCGCGCACATCGCAGAACCCGATACCTGGTATCAGCAGCACGACGTTCACCAACATTGAGCAGACAGGCTATTGGTACGCCGAGGGCACCAAAGCTAATACGACCCTTGGCAAGGGCGTACTGCAGTTGCGGCCGGTGAACGCCACCAATTTCCGCGATCTGCATTTTACCTGGCGCCTGGGCCGGGGGGGCAATATCTACTACGCCAGCGACTTTGTCCGGCTGTACTACGACCGCAACGACGGGGCGGGCCCGCAGCTGTTCGGCGCGTTTTATGGCAATGGTACTGACCTCCGCCGCGATACCGACCTCGATGGCACGGCCGATGCCAACGGTACCCAGATAACTACCGCGCTCCAGGATATTGACTTTACCCTGCCGGCGGCGCTGAACAACCAAGGCGACATCGACTTCATCGTGGAGGTAGGCAACGACGGCGGCAAGGAGCTGGCCTTCGACTACATTCGCATTACCGGCGTGAGCAACCGGCCGCCCGTCATCACTGCTCAGGCATTTAGCGTGGCCGAAAACTCGGCCAACAACACCGTGGTGGGTACCGTGGCCGCCTCCGACCCCGACGCGGGCCAGACGCTGACCTACGCCATTACGGCGGGCAACACCGGCGGCGCGTTCGCCATCAATAGCAGTACCGGCCAGCTGCGGGTAGCCAATTCGGCGGCGCTCGATTTTGAAACCAGGTCTTCCTTTGCCCTCACGGTGCAGGTGACGGATAATGCGTCATCGCCCCTGAGCGCCAGTAACACTGTCACCATCAACCTGACCAATGTGAACGAGGCTCCGGTGGTAGCCGCCCAGACGTTCAGCGTGGCCGAGAACTCGGCCAATGGCACGGTGGTGGGCACAGTCGCGGCTTCCGACCCCGACGCGGGCACCACGCTCACCTATAGCCTCACGGCGGGCAATACCAACGGCGCGTTTGCCCTCAATGCCGCCACCGGCCAGCTGACCGTGGCCAATTCGGCGGCGCTTGACTTTGAAACCACGCCCACCTTCGCCCTCACCGTGCGCGTGTCGGACGGCGGGCTGGCCGCCACGGCCGTTGTCACCGTCAACCTCGTTGACGTACCCAACGCCGCCTACCTGAGCAGCACCACCGAGCAGAATACGCGCGGCGTGCTGGCCGGTGCCACCGACCAGGTTATCCTGCGCATTGCGGTGGTGCTGAACGGCAACACCGATCAGCCGCTGTCGGCCACGTCCTTTACGTTTAGCACGGCCGGCACCACCGTGCCCGCCAACGTGGCCGCGGCCCGCATTTACTACACGGGTACGAGCGGCACATTTGCCACCACCACGCTGTTTAGCAGCGTCACGGCGCCGGGCACGGGGGCTATTGTGGTGAGCGGCAGCCAGGTGCTGCAGCCGAACACCAACTACTTCTGGCTGGCCTACGACGTGGCTCCCACGGCCGCCACCGGCAACCTGCTCGATGGTACGCTGCCCTTCCTCACGGTGGGCGGCACCAGCCGCACGCCCACGGCAACGGACCCGGCCGGCGCCCGCACTGTAATTGACCCCAGCGAGGTGGCCGGCACGGCCCTGCGCTTCGGGGGCACGGCCGCCGGCTACGTCGACCTGGGCACCGGCAACCCCAACCTCGTGCTCGGCCAGCAGTACACGATGGAAATCTGGGTGAGACCAACCGCTACCAGCGGTACTACCCTGAACGGGGTACTAGGCAATGACCCCGGCCCGGCCGGGCAGCGCTCTCCCTATATCTCGGTTTCGGAAAATAACCGGGTCGAAGCGGGCTACGGCAACGGTACCAGCACGGTTTCCATCAGCACTACCAACAATGCGATAACTATGGGCCAGTGGAACCAGCTGGTTGCCACCTTTAGCGGCAATGTACTATCCCTGTACGTCAATGGCGACTTGTCGTCTCAAACATCGGGGAGCGGACTACCCGTCAACACGGCGGTGCGCTACCTGGGCACCCTGACGCCCGCCGCTACCACTTTTTTCAAGGGCGACGTCGATGAAGTAGCCCTGTGGACACGGGCGCTGACGCAAAGCGAAATCCGCCTGCGGCGACACCTGCTGCTAAGCGGCGGCGAGAATGGGCTGACCTCTTACCTGCAATTCAACGAAGCCAGCGGCAACGTGCGAGACCTCATCAGCGGAGCCGCAGGGCCACTGACGGGCACGGACATAACCCGCACGGTGAGTACGGCCCCGGTGGGTACGGGGGTCAGCCTCCTGCGGGCGGTAACAGGCTCGGCCAACGTGACGTTTCCCGGGACGGGCGCAAACATCAACTTCACTGGCTCGGGCAATTATGCCGTCAGCGTGGCCCGCCTCAATGGGCAGCCCCAGGGCACCCAGCCCAGCGGCCTGGCACGCTACTACAACCAAGCCTATTGGATTATTAATAAGTACGACGCGGGCACCTTCTCGAATGCCGCCGTTACGTACTCGCTCAACCCCACAGCAATGGCCATCAGCGCGGGCGACGCGGCCAGCCCGGCCGCGACGCTGCGCCTGCTCAAGCGCGACAGCAAGAGCGACGGCGCGTTCGACACGCCTATTCCGGCTACGGCGGCCAACCAGGCGGCGGGTACGGTCACGTTCAACGTGACCTCCTTTAGCCAGACGGTGGTGGGCACACTCGGCTCTTCCCCGCTGCCCGTGGAGCTGACGCGCTTCACGGCGGAGCGCCAGGGCACTGCCGGCCTTCTGCGCTGGGCCACGGCGTCGGAGAAAAACAGCGCCTACTTCGCCGTGGAAAGCAGCTTGGATAGCCACAATTTTCGGGAGCTGAGCCGGATACAAGCGCAAGGCACCAGCGCCCAGGCCCACGACTACCAGTTTGTGGATGCGTCGCTGACCCGCTACGGGGCCAAGACAATATACTATCGCCTGCGCCAGGTCGACCAGGACGGCAACGTGGTCTATTCGCCCGTTCGCACCCTGGCCCTGCCCACAGTTACGGGTCCTGCGCAGCTGCTGGCCTACCCCAACCCCGCGCACGACCAAGTGCGGGTACTCCTGACCGGTGCCACCGCTACCTCACTGGAGCTGTTTGATGCCGTGGGCCGCCTGGTACACTCGCAGTCGGTACCGGCTCGCGACCCGGAAACGACCATATCCCTAACTGGGCTACCCGCTGGCGTGTACGTGCTGCGCTGCGGCCCGTTGAGCCAACGAGTAAACATAGAGTAACGCTTGGTTAAAAAGACGTTACAGCGATTTCCGGGTCAGTGTACACGTTGTTTTTAACCCAGGCTTGGGCGCCTCACGAGACCCCTCTGGGGCCGGCCCCAGAGGGGTCTCGTGAGGCGC
>JAAIGG010466055.1_pt1 | contig 18799 bp, 13 predicted proteins | sample 6487391 | NCBI WGS metagenome assembly JAAIGG01 (sample SAMN13974130, study PRJNA590717) | phyllosphere metagenome | biome: asymptomatic weeds; feature: pooled weeds collected from a community garden; material: weeds; isolation source: pooled asymptomatic leaves from various weed species from...
AAATGTAGGGTAAGCTTTAGCTTGCCCGGCGCTAGGGGTACGTTCCCTCACGCCGGGCAAGCTAAAGCCTACCCTACATCGGTCAGTAACTCAGCTAGGCGGGTGAATAGCACTTCGTTGCCGGCTTGCTGGTAGCTGGCTAGGGCGGCTTCGAATTGCGGGAGGTCGGCCAGGAAGGCTTGCACGTTGGTCGCCGTGATGGCTTCGAAGTGGCGGCCGTAGCCCAGTTTCTCGATTTCGGCCGCGTTGAGCCACTGCTCAAACTGGGCCGGGATGGGTACCGCGCACACCGGCTTGTGCAAGTACACGGCCTCCGAAATCAGCGAAAAGCCGCCGTTGGTGAGCACGGCGCGGCAACCAGCCAGCTCGGCAATGAAGCCAGCTTCGGAAAAAGGGCGCAGCAGCACGTTGCCGTGGGCCTCGTCCTTGTTGAAGCCGTACACCCGAAACTCCTGCCCGGGCAGTTGCTGCAAAATCTCCACTAGGTCGGTTTGGTTGGTGGCCGTTTGGTACACCAGCACGTAGTCGCCCCGGCTGGGCTGGGCGCCTTGAATTTCGGGGCGAATAATGCTGGGTACCAGCGTCGTATTTTCGGCGTAGCGCAGGCGCAGCGGCAGCTCGAAAAAGGTAGTGATAAGGTAATGCCGGGCGCGGGGCAGCTTGGCCCGCACAATGTAGCGGGCGAGGTCGTAGTGCTCGCGCTCCTCGTCCGGAACGGTTACGTCGAGGTGGGTACGGCTGATGATCTGCATGTTGTCGATGCTGATTACCGGCACGCGCAATAGCTTCGCGAAGAAGTAGCTGAACGACTCAAAATCCGAAATCACGACCTCGGGCCGGAAGCCGTGCAGCAGCTGCCGGTACTGCCGAAAATTAACTTGCAGCGCTTCGGGCGCATTGCGCAGCGTGAGGCTGATGGTACGCGATTTTGATACCGCCAACTCCTTGTAGGCTAAGTGGAAGCCTTTGATTTCGAGCACCCGGCCAGGAAAGGTCTTGTCGAGTAGCGCAAAGGCGCGGGAGCTGCTCACCACGCGCACATCGTGCCCTTGCTCTAACAGCCAGGCGATGAGAACTTTGCTGCGCGTGGCGTGGCCGAGGCCCTCGCCGGGTACGCCGTAGAGAATGGTCATGGAAGGAAGAAGGAAGGAAAGGCCGGCAATTACGGCCCTGCTACTACGTTGGGCAACCGGGCCGGGTCGGGAAAAAGCGGCCGCTGGGCGACGCCGACGGGGTGAATGTCGGCTGAATTGTTTCTTGCGCCACCGCCGGAGCTGGCTTGGCCCGGTTTTCGATTTGCGGGTTCGGTGCTGTTGCCTTCTCTGTTATGCTGAATTTTTCAACTCTCTGTTCTGCGTCGCGAGTGCCGCTGGGTCGCGCCGCGCTACTTTTTCTGCTGGGGGCTACGGCCTGCACTGCCCCACGCGGCATCACGACCTCGGGCAAGGTGACGCCCCAGGGCGAGTTTCGGCTGGCCTATAACCAGGGTTTCAACGTGGGTACCGCCCCGCTGAGCAAGGCCGGCTCGGCCGTGCGCGATGCCGCCAGCCGGCTCGGCAACCAGGCTAGCAGCGGCGATACCGTGCGCTACTCGGGTGCCGTGAGCAACGTGCAGGAGGCGGCCCTGGCTTACCTCCTCGACCCCGTGCAAACTACCGCCGATTTCAGCATTCGCTACGGTGTGGTGCCGCGCCTCGACGTGGGGTACAAATACGCTTTCGGCTCGCACGTATTCGATACGCAGTACCAACTGCTCGGTCCCACGGGCTCGGTCGAGGACCCTGCCCGCGGGGCAGCCAGCGGCACCACCTATGCCAGCGTAGGACTACAGTATGCCATTCAGCGGGCGGCGCTGCCCAGCCTGCCGTTTCTGTCCGACCTCAACAATCTGCTGGGTCTCTCCGCCTCGCGCCACGATGTCCTGATTCCGCTCACGGTCAGCCAGTCATTCGGGCCCGAAGAATCTATCGGGGCCATCAGCTACGGCGCAGTGTATGCCCACTCTTGGGTAAGCTATGGCTTCACCCCGAGCAACCTCTACGACCGCGCTGGCGGTCGCAAATTACCCGAGTTGCCGAAGCAGAGTCGGAACTTCTCGTCCTATGGAGTATTTCTGAACCTGAAGCTGGGCTACAAATACGTGTACGTGGTGCCCGCTCTCAGTATCTACTACCAAAATTACGGCACCTACACCTTGGTCGATGGAAGCACGACCTCGCTGAGTGGCGCCACGTTCGTACCCTCGTTGGGCTTGCAGTTCCGCATTCCCAACCTGTCGCGCTAGGGAGAGCTTACTTCGCTATCTTACTATTTATTCCTTTTTCTGCCAGTGCTCTTTCGTCCGCTATTATCCATTCATCCGTCATGCTGAGCCTGCGAAGCATCTGCTCACGTCTGAACGTACCATCCCAACCTGACGAGATGCTTCGCAAGCTCAGCATGACGGATGAGTGGGTAATAGCGTAGGAGTAACTGATAATTAGTGAATTATTTCAACAGAAAAAGGCCCTGACTCTTGCGAGTCGGGGCCTTTTTCTGTTGAGTGAAATTACTATTCTGGCTAGTTGCTAGGCCGCCTCGCCAGTCACCCCGCCGGCCACTACCGTCAGCATGTCGGCGGGGTTGAGGTAGGTGCGGGCTAATTCTTGCAGCTCGGCGGCAGTAGCGGCCTGCGTGCGGCGCACGAGCTCGGCGTAGTAGTCGGGGCGCAGGCCTTGTAGCACCACGTAGCGGTAGCGGTCGGCCTGTTCAAATACGGTGGTGGTTTCACCCAGCAGCTTGCCCAAGGTGTAGTTTTTGACGGTTTCCAGCTCATCGTCGCCCAGGGGCTCGGTCTGGAGGCGGGTTAGTTCATGGGCGATTTCGTGGCGAGTGGCGGCGGCGCTCTCCCCGTTTACATCGGTGCCGATCACCAGGGCTACAACTTCCTCACGGGCCACCGCACTGGCGTGGATGCCGTAGGTAAAGCCCTTGTCCTCCCGGATATTGCGCATCAGGCGCGAGCCAAAATAGCCCCCCAGGATTTTCACTAGCAGCAGCAACTCCGGCGTCTGGTTTTCGGTGAGGGCCGGCCAGCGGCGCCCCACTCGTAGTGAGGCTTGGATGCTGCCCTCTACCGGTACCGTAACGAGACCGGTGGGGGCGGTAGGCAGCGCCGCCGCCGGTGCGGCCGGCGCTGCCTCGGGGCCGGGGGCGGGTTGCCACCGGCCCAGCACGGCAGCTACCTCGGCCGCGTGACCAGCCACGTCGCCGCTCAGAAATATTTCGGCGCCCGCCGGTGCGTAGGCCGTGGCGTGGAAGGCGCGCAGCTCGTCGGCCGTAAGCTGGCTAAAGGCCGCCTCGTCAAACAGCCGCCCGTAGGCGGAGCCTGCCCCGAAGAGCTGGCGATTGAATTCCTCGGTGGCGCGGTAGCTGGTTTTCTGACGCTCCACGCGTGTGTTCTGGCTCATGCGCTGCTGGGTTTGGCGCAGCTCGTCTTCGGGGAAAGCGGGCGCGGCCAGCACCTCGGCTACCAGCGGCAGCAGAGCGGGCAAGTGGCGAGCCAGGCAGTACAGCGTAAGCGTGGCGCGGTCGGGACCCACCTCGCAGTCGAGCGAGGCCCCGTAGAAGGCGACGGTATCGGCAATTTCGCGGGCCGAGCGGGTGGCGGTGCCCTCGGTGAGCATACGGGCAACGAGCTGCGCGAGGCTGGGCTGCGGCTCGTAGCGCTTACCGGCGGGTAGCACTACTTGCAGGCGTAACACTGGCTGGGCATCGTGGGCCAGCACGTGCAGCCGGGCGCCATTGGGCAAGTGGCTCACCGTGTGCGTGGGTAGTACGAGCTGGGTGAGGGGATGGGTGGGTGGTGGCTGAAGTCGGTTGAGCACTTTGTTGAAATTATAAATTGCAAATTATGAATTATGAATTGTGGCAGAGGATGGCCTAAAACTAGAAATTGGGATGAGAGAGCAGAGGGTTAGGCTCCCCTGTTCTCTCATCCCAATTTCTAATTCATAATTATCAATTCATAATTAATTAGGCAGCGTACCCTGCGTACCTCCTGCGCCGCGCTCGTCGAAAGCGTCGGCCAGCTTATTGAGGTTGAAGTGCAGCGACACCCGGATGGTGTTGGCCACAGGATTGGCCTGGGAGTTGGGCACGAGGTAGGTGCCATCTACGCCAAATACCGACAGTCGGGCACCCAGGCCGAAGCTCAGGTACTGGCGGTCGCCAGCGTTGGGGTTTTCGTAAAAATAGCCCACGCGGGCCGCGATGGTGTTGTTGTACCAGTATTCGAGGCCGGTGTGCAGATTGATTTCTTGCAGCTCCCCCTTAAAGCCAGCCGGTGAATCGTGAAACGAGCTGAAGATGCCCGACACGATACCTTGCTGCTGGCGCTCTATATTAGTTTGGCGCACGCGGTTTACCTGCGTGGCGTCGCTGGCGTTGTAGGGGTCCTCGTAGTAGGGCGAGGGAATGAGCAGCTTGGTAGCGTCGAAGGCCAGCGTAATCTTGTTGTACGAGTCAATTTCGCGGGTCAGGGCCGTGCCCAGGCGCAGCTGCGTGGGTAGGAAGCTGGCGTTGCTGGGGTCGGCATACACCATCTTGTTGCCGAGGTTGGAAATTGCCGCGCCGAAGGCCAAGTTGTACACGCCCGTGCCAATGGTAGCATCCTTGCTGTAATACGCACCAAGGTCGGCGGCAAAGGAATTGCCCGCCTGCGCGTCGTTACCCGTCGTGTTGCCGGCTAGGTTGGAGCGTACGTAGCGGGCCGAAATACCGAGGCCGAAGTTTTCGCCCAGCTTTTGCCCGTACGACACGGAGAAGGCATATTCCTTGGGGTCGAAGGTACCGTTGGGCAGGTTGTTGCCGTCGCGGTAATCGATGCGGCCCAGGCTGAAATACATGAGCGAGGCCGCGATGGCACCCCGGTCGCCCACCTTGCCATAGCCCGAGAGGTAGCTCAGGCTCATGTCGTCCGTTATCTGCCGTAGCCACGGCGAGTACGAGGGCGAAGCCGCGTACTTGTACTCGACAAAGCCCAGCTTGCCGGGGTTGTAAAATGCCGCGTTGGCATCGGGCGAAGTGGCTACCCCGGCATCGCCCAGGGCCGCGCCCCGGGCGTCGGGGCTAAGCGTCAGAATGGGCACCGCCGTGGTAATGGTGCGAATAGTAGTCTGGGCGAGCGCGGCCGAGGAGGTAAGCAGCACCAGCGCCGGCGTCAGACGTAGCGTACGAGAAAAGGTCATATAAGTCGGCAAATAGCTCGGTTACAAGAGGAGGCTGGCCGCTGGCCAGAAGTTGCAAGTGAAAAAGGACGCGGCCAGCGCGAGTGCCAACAACGTTAACTGGAAGAACGAGGTTAATTCAACAAAACTAGCTTCTCAAACTTAGTGGCGGCCTGGCCATCGGGTGTCCGTACGCTTACGCGGTACACGTACACGCCGCGGGCCAGCTGGTCGTTGTAATCGTCGCGGCCGTTCCAGGTTAGCGCCGCATCCTGCAAGGTGCTGGGGACGTGGCTGGTACTCGCCGGGATGGTAGTGCGCAACGTCTTGACTAACCGGCCCGCCACCGTAAAGATTTGCACCTGCACGTCGAGTTCCACTCCGGGCCGCGATTGGTCGAAGTGAAAGGTGGTGATGTTACTGAACGGGTTGGGATAATTCAGTACGTGATCCAGGGCCAGCTGAGCCGATTGCTCCGCAATGAAATCAACCGTTCCTTCGGCCGAATTATTGTAAGTATCCCACGCTTTTAGGCGAATGGTGTGGGGGCCGGGCGCCAGATCCTTGTACAAATAGCGCACGCGCCCCGACATAAAATTATCTAGGTCAGCGGTATATGAATCATTGAGCGTCAGTATTTTGGTTGGGTCGTTATCAAGTGTCGCCGTGATATCGTGCCCAATGCCCGCGTTGGAAGTATTGACGCCGGACTTGTCAGTAAGCCGGGCAATAAACAGCGGGCTCAGCCCCGTAACGCCGCCCGATACGAACGTTTCGTCGGTCATGAAGAGCTGCACCTGCGGGGGAGTAGTGTCGTTGGGGGCCAGGCGGGAGGCGCCGCCCACCGGGGCCGGCTGGTAGCCCTGGGCGTCTACTTTATTGGTCAGGTCGGCGGCGTAGAGGCTGATTTTACCCAGGCCTACGTTGTAGGCGATATCCTTGGGTACCACAAACTTCACTGCGAAGCGACCGGCCCGCACGCTGGCTTGCCCGCCGTAGATAACGTTTTCCTGGGTTGCGACTTGCACCGGGGTCGAGCCCGCGTCGCCCAGCGTGGTTACGGTTACGGGCTTGTCGAAGATGGTAATATCGGCCGTGCCGCCGAAGCCGGTATTCAGCACCCCGGCGCGCTCGATGTGGCCGCTCAGGCGCACCTGGGCCAGCGCCTGCAACGTATCACCGCTGGCGAAGGTGTGGAGCGGCTTATTATCGACCTTGATGGAATCGAGTACCACGCGCTGGCTGGGGTAGGCCAGGCGGGTGGTAGGGTCGGCGAGCAGGGTATAGTTGCGGTTGTTAATGTCGCCGAAAGGCGATTGGTTTTTGGCCGCCCCGGCGGCAAAGCCCAAGTAGGGGAGAGCCCCGGTGGCACTGCGGGTCAGTACCTGCGTGTAAAAATTATTGACAACTTCCGTGTTGAAGGTTGAATACACTACCCGCGTGGTAGTAAACAGCCCCACCGCACCGCCGCTGGGATTGTCGGTGAGCGCCTGCTCGCCGGCCGAGGTCAGCTCGGGGTTGTCGTAGGTGCTCAGGTCGCAGGTGCCGGTAACGAAGAACGTGAGCCGGTTGAGGTTGCGCAGAGCCAGCAGCGACGGCACCGTGATCAGCTGCTCGTCGGCCAGGAAGCGCGGGCCGCCGTGCCCGGTGTAGCCGAGTAAGAGGGAGCCTTGCTCCAGCGCTTCATCGATGGCTGCCACGGCGGCCGGCGAGCGTTGCCCGGCCGCCACGTTCACCTGCGGAAAGAGGTCAAGGTAGGCCTTCCGGATGTTATAAGCCGGCTCGCGCTGCTTGATATTGGCGGCAAAAATAGTTTCCGACTCGGTGGCGAACTCGTTGGTTTTCTCCGCGTCCGTGTCGTCGGCGGTGAGCGTAATGCGGTTGCGCCATTTGCCGAAGCTAGCCGGCGAATCGTAGTTAATCAGCTTGTCGACTACCTGTTGGGCCTGGGTAGCGTCGGCGCGCTGGCCCACGGGCGTCCGCACCGGCAGGCGGCCGATGCCGATGTCAGTAGTTTCAAACGTGCTGCTGTACGATTCCAGCCATTCGCCCTCGCTGTCATCAAGTAGCCCGTAGTAGTCTTCCGAAGAGTAGCTGCTTTCGCCCTCTATGTTGGGGCGTCTGTCGCCAAACGGCTGCACTGGCAAGAATGATTCGCGCGACTCGTAGGTAGGTACGAAATTCTGATTGGCCGCGTCGAAGTTGGGTGTGTTGGCAAATGGCCGGCGGCTGGCCCACCACGCGGGCTCTTGGCTAGCGTCGTTGTAGGGCGACGATTTATAATCGAACGACGCGTCGCCGAAGAGCAACAGGTAGTTGCGGCGGCTGGCTGGGTTGGGGTTGCGGTCGTACACCTGCTTCATCAGGTCGCGGATGGCCGTGGCATCCTGCCCGCCCGAGCTGTACTCGTTATATACTTCCTTGGTTGTCACCACCTGCACTTGCAGGCCGTTGTAGTCGCGCCGGTGCTGGGCCAGCCGCTCGGCCTGCTGCCGGAAGGGCGGGTAGGTCACGATGACCAAATCGAGCTTGCCATCGACGTTGAGGGCGTGCAGGTTCTGATTGGTAATCTTACCAAAGAGCCGGGGGGACTCAAACGTACCGCTGGGCTGTACGGCCACAAACTCGCGCAACGAGTCGGTATACGCCACGAAGCTACCGCCGCCGTCAAGCGTCTGTGCCTGGGGCCGGCGCGGGTTGGTAACCTCCCACACCTGCGCGCCGCCGGTGGCGTTGGCCAGCATGAAAGTGCCTACCGTGCCGGGTCCCCGCTTGTTATTCAGGGAATTGAATTCTAAAAACGATGCGCCGAGGCGCAGCTGACGCTTCACGACCAATTCCAGGTAGTCTAGGTAACCGGTGCCCAGCGGGTCGAATGACGTAAAGGAAAGCGTCACTTTGGGATCGGTGAGGCCGCTCGGCGTAGTTACCGTGAAGGTGCGAAAGTCCTCGTTGGCCACCGTCGTAAAGGAGCCGTTGGGAATGCCCGCCAGCGCTTGCGTACCCAGGGTCGCCCCGCCCAGGGCCACCGTAAATGTGCTGCTCTGCAAGGCCGTGCTAGCCGTAGCCACGGTCAGGCGGAGGGTGTCGCCAACCACGAGGTCGGCCAGCGCCGGGTTGCCGTCGCCACTGAATACAAAGTCGCGCGTGGTGGCCGAGTTGGTAAATGACTCGCCCAGCCAGCGGCGGCCCGAGCGCAGAATATTCACTAAGTCGTGCTCGTAGAAGCGGCGGTCCAGAAAAGTGGTAATGGGCGCGCCGGTGGCGGCTCGCGTCGGCGTGGCGGCGGCGGTAATGCGGCGCCCATCGCGGCTACCGACCGTCACGAAGTAGTAGGCCGTATCCGAATAAAAATTGTTGATGTGCTTGAAGCGCCCACCTTCACCCAGCAGCCCGTACATGCCCGCGCTGGGTTGTGTCAGGGCCGTGGCGGCGGCCCGCGCCGGTTGGCTGGCCTGCCAGGTATGCGGCCCTTTAGCGTAAAAGAGAAAGTATTCGTTGGCATCGAATACCGCGTCGTTGTTGCCCACGAACAGGATATTGTTTTCCACTAGGTCATCGGGGCGCGGCGTCGCGTTGGCCTGGGGTAGCAGCCCTACCGCGTTGCCGTACAACTGCACCCGGCGCGGGTCGAGGTTGCCCACGGGCAAGCCCAGGCTGCGCAGGGCTGCTTGATCGAGCTTGTACACGCCGCTGCGCGGCACGCCGATTTTATACCAATCGCCGTTGCGTAACACCGAGTTTTCGGCGTGGGGGCGGGTCGCGGCGGTGCGGCTGGCCGCGCCGTTGGTTTCGGCCTGGTAGGCGTAGCTAAACGAGAGCAGGCGCTCGGCCTGGCCCGTTTGCGGGTTGCGACGCACGGGTTGCAGCAGCACGTAGGAGTAGGGCCGGCGGGCCTCGGTGCCGTAGCGCAGCTGCGTGACCGGGGCGGCGGGCAGCGTCGCGTTGCCCAGCAGTTTCACGTCGGCATCCGAAAAAGGCTCGTACACTGCATCGCGCAATTCGCTGCTGGTTACCGTGCCCGCCAGCCGCAGGGTATACGTACCCACCACCTGGCCGGGGCCGTGGTAAGCGCCCACAAAGCTGGGTACGCGGCGCGGCGCGGCATCGGGGCTGGCGGCCGGGTTGCGCAAGCTAGCGTAGGTGGTCCAGCTGAGCGTTACGGGTACGGTTTGCGGGCCGCTGCCCTGGGCGCGGGCGGGCCGCATAAAGCCGGCCAGCATCCCCAGCAGCAGCAACGAGAAAAGGTTTCGCATAAATACAACCGACTAACGTCCGTGGGCAACCCTCAAAAATACGCCGCCGTTCCCTGATTCCCGCGCTCCCTAATTGCGGCAAGGCTCAGGCTATTGCGGGGCGCTGGGATTAGCTTCCAGGCCCTCGCGGCTGCGCACCCGGCCCGGTACCGACAGCAGCACGTACAGCAGCACCGCCAGTGGGATCCCCGCCGCGCCCAGCGTGAGTACCAGCACCAAGGCCAGCGCCACGAAGATGAAGCGCCGCCGATTACCCACCCATTTCAGATTCTTGAATTTGAGGGCAAAAAGCGGTAGCTCGGCCACGAGCAGGCCGGAGAGTAGTACCGTCAACCCTGCAAGTAGCCAAGGGTTGAGGATAATATTTTTTAAATCAAAACTGTCCTGCGATAGAATAAGTGGTAGGGAAGCTACTACTAGGGTGCAAGCAGGTGTGGGCAGGCCAATGAATGAAGTAGTCTGCCGAGTATCATTATTGAATTTTGCCAGCCGTAGAGCCGAGAAAATGCTGATGAGGAATCCAAAATAAGCAACCGGATACCAGTCTGATCCAGTCCCAAATTGAGCCCAGGAGTTGGGTAGATAGTCTTGGTGTAGTGTGGCTGCCTCGTGCGTCTTGTTCAACAGGGTATACATGATAGCCCCCGGCACTATCCCAAACGACACCATATCAGCCAGCGAATCAAGGTCTTTGCCGATGGGCGACGACACGCGCAGCGCCCGGGCCAGCAGCCCGTCGAAGAAGTCGGCCACGGCGGCAATACCCACGAGATAGGCACCCGTCACCAGCTCGCCCCGGAAGATGAACGTGAGCGCCAGGCACCCGCACAGCAGGTTGAGGCAGGTGACGGTATTGGGAATGTATCGTTTCAAAGTAGTGTCATCCTGAGCACAGCGAAGGACCTTCTCACGCCCGCGCCGCTGGGGTTGCTAATTTCTGCCGAAAGCTGCCGTGACCAGATGCTTCCTTCGTCAGCCTGACCGAAGTGTAGGCCGGAACCTACGTCAAAAACGGGTTGCTCCGACGCTCGGCCCCGATGGTAGTAGCCGGGCCGTGACCGGGATACACCACCGTCGCATCGGGCAACGTCAGGAGCTGGCTCTTGATGCTCGCGATAAGCGTCGTGTGGTCGCCGCCCGGCAAGTCGGTGCGCCCGATGCTGCTCTTAAACAATACGTCGCCTCCAATAAGCTGCCCGCCCGCCGCGTCGTAAAACACCACATGGCCCGGTGCGTGCCCCGGCGCGAAGCGTACTTCCAACTTGCTGTCGCCAAGCTGGATAACCTGCCCGGCCGTTAGCTCACCGGTGGGCTCGGCCGGCTCGTAGGCCGCGAAGCCGTAAGGGCCAGCGTACGTAGTCACGGCCCGTAGCGTGGGTAGGTCCAGTGCGTGCAGCAAAAAAGGTAGCTCCGGGTACTGTCGTAGCACGTAAGCATTGCCCAGCACGTGGTCGATATGAGCGTGGGTATTAAGCAAATACTTGACGTCCAACTTCTCGCGCTCGATGTACTCGCGCAGCGTCCGCTGCTCGGCGGCGGAGTAAGCGCCCGGGTCCACGATGGCCGTAGCCCGTGTGGCTTCATCAATGAGCAGATAGGTATTTTCGCTGAACGCGTTGAAAGTGAAGGAGACAATCCGAAGCATAGCGCAAAGGTAGGAAACGGTGAGGTGGCGAGATAGTGAAATGGTGAGATGGTGAAATGAGTAGCAAGGCTATTCGAAGCCGTAGCCCAGTGCACTAGGTTAGGACTTTCCATAAATAATCTTGATACCGGTTTCACCATCTCACTGCTCACGATCCCACGCTCACCATCTCACCACTCACCATCCCACCACTCACCACTCACCGCTCACCATCTCACTATTTCACCACTCACCACCGCCGTACCTTGCCGGTGCGAAATGATGGATCCTGCTATCTACGACTACCTACTCATTGGTCACGGCATTGCCGGGGCCGTACTGGCCCGCGAGCTGCGCGGGCGTGGTCACCGCGTGCTCGTTTATGACGAGCCCCGGTCCGAAGCCGCCTCGCGCGTAGCCGCTGGCCTTATGAACCCCGTGGCCGGCAAGCGCTTTGCCTTGACCTGGCGCGCCCACGAAACGTTGCCCGCGGCCGTGGCCTACTACCAGGCGTTGGGGGAGGAGCTAGGCGAGGAATTTTTCCAAGCGAATACCATTCTCAAAGTATTTGGCTCAGCCCAGGAGCAGGCCCAACTGCTGGCCCGCGCCGCCGAGGGCGACCCCTGGCAGGGCTTCGTGGAAAAAATAGAAACGACGCCGATTGAGCGGCCCGGCCTGCTGGCTCCCTATGGTGGCGCGTGGCTGCGGGGCGGCGGCCACCTGCGGGTAGAGGCTTTGCTGGCGGCCCTGGCCCGCCAGGGCCGCGTCGCGGGCTGGCTGCGCGAGGAAACTTTTGACTGGGCTGCGCTCGTTGCCGAGGGCAACGGCGTAGCGTACGCGCCGGGCCAGCTACGGGCGCACCACGTGGTATGCTGCCAGGGCGCGGCGGCGCTGGCCTGCCCGTACTTTGGCTGGCTGCCGCTCACGCCCAACCAAGGCGCGGTGCTCGACGTAGCGGTGCCAGGCCTGAGCCCGGCGCAGGTTCTCAATCGGGGGGCCTACGTAGTGCCGGGGGTGGTACCCGCGCAGTTTCGGGTGGGAGCTACGTACCGCTGGCCTCCCTTCGCGACCGAGCCCGATGGTAGCGACCAGCGCGAGCTGCTGGGGCGCCTGGCCGACCTCACGCCGTTGCCCTTCGCGGTGACGGACGAGCGGCGGGGCGTACGGCCCGCCGTGCGCGACCGCCGGCCGCTGCTGGGCCGCCACCCGACGCTGCCCTGGCTCAGCCTCTTTGGCGGCTTCGGCTCGAAAGGGGTGAGCCTAGCCCCGCGCCTGGCGAGCCAACTAGCCGATTACCTGGGCCATGGCACCGAGCTGTGGCCCGATGCTAACTTAGCCCGCTACTACGCGCTTTACGTAGCGCCGTAGGCCGGTCGGACACCAGACCGGACCGCCCCCGCGTTGAGTAATAAAACCCGTGGCCCGAGCCCCTTTACGAGGTTTTGGTTTCGCTTGATCCCGTTCCTTCTGCCATAACCTGACGCTATTTGCTGTGAATTTTTTCCAATCTTTCGGCCGGCGAGCAGCTGGCATTCCTCGGGAGCGGGTTGTCGTGCTACTTGGCGTCGTGGGTGGGCTGCTGGCCTTGCCCGCCCAGGCGCAGACTGCGCAGGAGCCATTTGGCCGGGTCCGCATTCAATACAAGAAGTTTGAGTGGCAGCAGTTTTCAACTCAAAACTTCAACGTCTATTTCTACGCCGGGGGAGAAGCTAGCGCCCGCCGCACGGCCGCCTATGCCGAGCAGGAGTTGCAGCGCATTACGGCGCTGGTAGGGTATTTCCCCTACAGCAAGACTACCCTGATGCTGTATAATTCGGTGGGCGACCTGCGGCAGAGCAACATCAACCTGCCCGTGGCCAACGCCGTGAGCGGCGGCGAAGCCCAGTTGGCCCGCCAAACTAAAGTGGAAGTAGCCTTCACGGGCCGCCAAACCGATTTCAAGCGTGACCTGAGCTATCAAATAACCCAGGTGCTGCTCAACGACATGATGTACGGCGGCTCGCTGCGCGAGGTGCTCCAGAGCAATTACCTGCTTCAACTGCCCAGCTGGTTTGTGGAGGGGGCCTCGGCCTACGCCGCCGAGGGCTGGAGCATTGACATGGATGCTTACATGCGCGACATGGTGCGCGAACATCCCAGCGGTAACCGCACGGCCCCGTTCTTCCAGCGCAATTCGCGCCTGGCGGGCCACAGCATCTGGAACTACATTGCCGAGCGCTACGGCTACGGGGCAGTGCAAAACGTGCTGAATCTCACGCGGATTACCCGCGATGTAGAAGTAGGAGTCTCGTCGTCGCTGAACGTGCCGTTCAAGCTGTTTTTGCGCAACTGGGTAAACTACTACCGCGATATCAATACCGGTGGTACGCTGGCCACGCTGGTGGTACCAACCGATGCAAATCGCCTCAGCAGCCGCAACCGGCGCGGGTCCGAAGTGTATTCGCAGCCCGTTTTTAGCCCCGATGGGCAGCACTTGGCCTATGCCGTGAACGAGCAGGGCCGCTACCGGGTGGTGGTGGCGCGGCGCGATGGCTCGCACCAGCGTACGCTGCTGCACGGCGGTTACCGTACTCCCGACCAACAAGTCGAAACCCGCCTCCCGGTGCTGGCTTGGCGCGGCAACTCGCAGCTGGCCGTGGCCGAAATGCTGCACGGCCGCATGGTCCTGCGCCTGCGCGAAGCGCTGGGCCTCGATTTGGCCGGCCGCCTGGGCCGTACTTTCCGCCTGCGCCAGCCGACTACCATCTTCGCCCCCTACGACCAGGTGCTGGACATGAACTACTCGGCCGATGGTAAGGCCTTGGTGTACACGGCGGTGCTAGACGGGCAGAACGATATTTACTTGCTGCGCGCCGGCAGCCGGCAGCCCGAGCGTCTCACCAACGACCTCTTCGACGACCAGCAGGCCGTGTTTCTGCCCGGGGGGCAGGCCATTGCCTTCAGCTCCAACCGCTACCTCGACTCGACGGGCCGGGCGCGCCCCGCTACGTTTCCCAACGTAGTCAACAACTACGACCTATTTCTCTGCCACCTCGACGGCCGGCCCATTCCCATTGAGTCGCTCGTGAGTACCATCTCCAACGAAACCCGGCCCCGGCCAATTTCCGACGACGAGATTATTTACCTGGGCGAGGAGAATGGTATTCGTGGCCTCTACCGCTACTCGCGCAAAACCGGCCAGCACAAAGCTGTCAGCAACTTCGCGACTAATATTCAGGATTTTGACCTGAGCCTGCCTACTGGGGCGCTGGCTTTCATTCCGCAGGTAAAAGCCCGCGACCTGCTCTACCTCTATCCGCAGTTCCCGCTCACTACCGATCAGGTGCTGAGCAAAACCTCGCGCCAGCGTATTCTCGAGAATCGCTCGCAGCCGGCCCCGGCCCCCGTGCGGCCCGCAACCACGCCTGCTACCCCAGCCCCGGGCAGCGCCGCGTCTAACGCTGCGCCGGCTCCCGTTGCGGGTACCCCGGCAGCTATTGCGCCCCCCAACAGTACAGCCCCGCGGCGTGGGGCCGCCACGCCCGTCAACCCCAGCAACTACCAGTTTGAGGAAGACGAGGACGTAGCCCCGGTGCGGCCCCGCCGCAGTAGCCGCGCCGCCGCTACGCCACCCAAGGCCGGCCAGCCCTCAACGGCCTTGCCGGCGCTCAGCGGCCCGTATCGCTACGATACCCGCTTCATGGCCGACAACCTGATAACCGGTGTGGCCATCGACCCCTTGCTCGGCTTTGGCTTTTCGTTGCAGGCTAATTTGTCGGATGCCTTTGAAAATCAGCGCTTCCAGGCTAGTGTATTTGCCCTGCTCGACCTGCGCACCAGCAACATCAACGTGTCGTACACCAACGTGACGCGGCGCTTCGACTGGTCGATTGCTTACCAAAAGCAGGCGTACTACCTAGATAATGCCGCGGGCTCCTCATCGCGCTACGGTCGCCATTCGATAGCCCCTACGCTGGTTTACCCGCTCACGCACAGCCTGAGCCTGCGCGGCGGTCCGCGCTACGATAATATCGCGCGCTCGTTCGCGGGGATTACGCCGCCGGTAAACGAAGAAGATATCACCCGCAACTACGTAGGCTTCAACGCTGAGCTGGTGTACGATAACTCCCGCGTAACGGGGGTGAACATGCTGTTGGGTACGCGCCTGAAAGCCGGGATCCTACAAATGAACGACCTCGCTTCCAAGGCTAACGGCTTTGGTAAGTTTTACATCGACCTGCGCCACTACCAGAAGATCCACCGTCAGCTCGTATGGGCCAACCGCGTCAGCTACGGCCAGTATTTCGGCAATGCAGAGGCGGGTAATAATCCGCAGCAGGTATTCCGACTGGGTGGCATGGACAACTGGGTCAACCAGCAGTACGCTGGCGACCGACTTTTCAAGTATGCCAACCAGCAGATGCCCGACCCCACCGGCGTCTTCTATCAGCAGTTCGTTACCAACCTGCGGGGCTTTAGTCTCAGCCGGCAAATAGGTACTCGCTACGTGCTGCTAAACAGTGAGCTGCGCCTGCCCATCGTGCAGTACCTTTCCAATAAGCCCATCTATTCGGGCTTCTTCCGCAACCTGCAATTCACCGGCTTCTTCGACGCGGGCACGGCTTACAATGGTACCAACCCGTTTGGGGAGAATAATTCCAATACTACTACCACTTTTGGTAATCAGCAAAGTCCCTTCACGGGTACTATCACCCGGTTTTCCAGCCCCTTCCTGCTAGGCTACGGCGTGGGGGTGCGGTCTACCGTGCTGGGTTTCTACACCAAATTTGATCTGGCCTGGGCTTGGGAAAACTACGTTACCTCGAAGCCCCGGCCCTATTTTACCCTCGGCCACGATTTTTAGCGAGGGTATACGTGCTGAGATAAGGAAGCGAAGGGGCGAGGAAGAACCGGGGTAGGCAAGCTACTCGCGCGTACTTCTTCGCCCCTTCGCCTGCGTACCCCGGCACCCTTTCGTACCTTTGCGTGCGTGTCGCTACCCGCTGAAATTTGGCTTTTGCTGCTTAAAGACCTGCGCCTGGAATGGCGACAGCGTAGTGCCCTGGGGGGCCTGCTGCTCTACGTGGGCGGCACAGTGTACGTGAGTTACCTCAGCTTCAGCTTTCGCGGGGGGACGCCGCCGGCCCCGGCCTGGAATGCTTTGTTTTGGGTTATCCTGCTTTTCGCGGCGTTAGGCGCGGCTGGGCGCGGGCTGGCCCAGGAGTCGGCGGGCCTGCGGCTGTACTATTACACCGTAGCCCGGCCCGAAGCCGTAGTACTGGCCAAGATTATCTATAACGCACTGCTGCTGCTGGCGTTGGCCGTGCCGGGGCTGCTGCTCTACACGCTACTGCTCGGCAACCCCGTGCAGGACTGGCCCACCTACGCGCTCAGCATTGGGCTGGGGGCCGTGAGCCTGGCCTCGTCGCTTACGCTGGTGGCGGGCATTGCGGCGCGGGCGGGGCAGGGGGGGGGCGGTACGCTGCTGGCCGTGCTGGGCCTGCCGGTGCTGGTGCCCGTGCTGCTACTCCTGGTGAAGGTGAGCAAAAATGCCCTCGACGGCCTGCCCTGGGAGGCCAGCCAAAGCTCCATGATCACGCTGGTGGCCTTGAACTTTATCGTGGGGGCAGTGTCTTATCTGTTATTCCCGTTTCTGTGGCGCAGCTGAGCTAGCACATTCAACAACTACCATTTAGCATTTAACAGCTGCTTCGTGCGCACCGAATACTAGCTGCTAAGTGTTTACTGACGACTGATAATTGCTACCTGTTAGATGTTAAATGACCTTCCCCCGCAGGCTTTCGCTCGTCGCGACGAGGCACCCGACGCCGAGTTTTATCGCTTCGAGCGCTTGGTGACGCACATCGACGATGCGGCGGTGGCGGCCGTCACGCAGCTTTACCGGCAGTTGTTGCCGCCCGGCGGGGCCATCCTCGACCTGATGAGCAGCTGGGTCAGCCACCTGCCGGCCGAGGTGCAGTACAGCCGCGTGGCGGGCCTTGGCATGAACGCCCGCGAGCTCGCCCAGAATCCTCGTCTCACCGAGCCGGGTATCGTGCAAAACCTCAACGAAAACCCGCAGCTACCCTACGGGGATGCGGAATTTGATGGGGCTGGCATTTGCGTATCGGTGCAATACCTCACGCAGCCAGTGGCAGTATTCAGAGAGCTGGCCCGGGTGTTGCGGCCGGGTGCGCCGCTGGTCGTTACGTTTTCCAACCGCTGCTTTCCCGATAAGGCCGTGTACGCCTGGCAGGCGCTCGACGACCTGGGGCACGTCGGCCTGGTCAAACAGTATATTGCCGCCGCCGGCTTCGGCCCTACTGAGGTATACGCCCACCGCCCCCAGTATGGCGATCCGCTCTACGGCGTAGTAGCCAGGGCCCTCAACTCCTAATTCACAACCCCTAACTCCTAACTCAACATGAAGTGGTGGAAATACCTGACCATCGGGCTGCTGCTCTACACGGCGGTGATGGGCCTGCTGGGCCACGTGCCGCGCCTGGCCATTCTCAACGAAACGGAGCGTAACCTCTATTTCCACGTGCCGATGTGGTTCGGGATGACTATCATTCTGCTGGCCTCGGTGGTCAATTCCATTCGCTACCTGCGGGACCCCAGCCCGCGCCTCGACACGCTGGCCCACGAATCGGCTAAGACGGGCATCTTGCTGGGCGTGTTGGGCTTGCTGACCGGCAGCCTGTGGGCGCGTTACACCTGGGGCACCTGGTGGACGACCGACGTGAAGCTCAACGGCGCGGCCGTAACTATGCTGATCTACCTAGCCTACCTAGTGCTGCGCGGGGCCGTGCAGGACGAGCAGCAGCGCGCCCGCCTCTCGGCCATCTATAATATTTTTGCGTTCGCGGCGGCTATTCCGCTGCTGTTCATTATGCCCCGGCTGGCCTCGGCCTCGCTGCACCCCGGCATGGGGGGCAACCCCGGCTTTTCGAAATACGACCTCGACAGTGCCATGCGGCTGGTGTTTTACCCCGCCGTTATCGGCTGGACGCTGCTCGGCGTCTGGATCACCGAAGTAGCTTGCCGCTTTGCCTTTGTAAAAGAAAAGATTTATGAAAAACAAGAAAAACAACTGGCTTAGCCGGGCTTGCGCCCTGATCTTGCCGCTGCTCCTGCTGGCCGGGACTGCCCTCGCCCAAACCCCCGCCGTCGCCGACCAGCCCGAAATGGCCGACGCCCTGCGCGCCAGCGGTAAAATCTACGTGGTCGTGCTCGTTATTGTCATTATCGTCAGCGGGTTGTTGTTGTACCTGGTGCGCCTCGACCGCAAGGTGAGCCATCTGGAGCGCGAAGTAGAAAACCGGTAGTGAATGTGCAAATGGGGAAATTTGAAAATGTGTAAATAGGTACCCGGTATCTGAAAAAACACCTTCCGTCCCCATCAGCACATTTCCTCATTCAGCACATTTTTACATCAACTATTATGAAGAAGTCACACCTTTTTGTGCTGGTGGTTATTGCGGCGGCGGTCGGCATCATCATCAGTACCATGTCGGATGCCAGCACGTATTCGACCTTTGCCATTGCCCGCCAGCAGGCGGCGGCTGGCAACCCGGCCAAAGTGCACGTGGTGGGCACCCTGCCCCGCGACGCCGATAAGCGCCCCGTGGGCCTGGAATACGATCCGATGGTGAATCCTAACTATTTCGCCTTCACCATGATTGACACCCTGCAAGTGTCGCAGCGCGTGGTGTACCGCAATCCCAAGCCCC
>JAAIGG010073424.1_pt1 | contig 18771 bp, 16 predicted proteins | sample 6487391 | NCBI WGS metagenome assembly JAAIGG01 (sample SAMN13974130, study PRJNA590717) | phyllosphere metagenome | biome: asymptomatic weeds; feature: pooled weeds collected from a community garden; material: weeds; isolation source: pooled asymptomatic leaves from various weed species from...
ATGCGCATCCTCGCCAACCTGCGCCTTGCCGCGCAGACCGAACCAGGTGCCGATGGTGGCGCCGTTCCACCAGGTGAAGGGATTGAGGTTGATGCCCATGACGCGCCGTGTAGCCCGGCTGTCGCCGCCCTTCAACCGCGTTCGTACCGGCAGGGCGCGAGGGCGTTGCTCATTCCCTCGCCTAGAGCACCCTTCTTTCGGCGGGAACGACGGGGGCCGGGGCGCGCCTGGCGGCAGATGACACGCTCGGTGAGACACCTTGCCCTCCCCCAGCCCCTCCCGCTTGCGGGAGGGGAGAGGCCGGAGGTTTGCCTTGGGAGTTACACCAAGCCGTCAACCCGAGACCAAAGCTGTAGATAGTGCACGCTGTATGCCCAGAGCACGCCCCTCCCGCAGGCGGGAGGGGGTGAATTTTGGGGAGCGCTGGATTACCCCGCCAAAGCCTTCTTCAGCAGGTCGTTCACCACCGCCGGATTGGCCTTGCCGCCCATCGCCTTCATCGTCTGCCCGACAAAGAACCCGAACAGTGCCTCCTTACCCCCACGATACTGCCCCAACTGGTTCGGGTTCTTCTCCAGAACCTCGGCGATCACCGCCTCGATCGCGCCGGTATCGCTCGTCTGCTTGAGCCCCCGCTCCTCGACGATCTTCGACGGACCATTGCCCGTCTCCAACATGATCTCGAACACCTGCTTGGACAGGCTGCCCGACAGCGTGCCATCGGCGACCAGCGCCAGCAGTTCCGCCGCCTGAGCGGGCGACACCGGGCTCTCGGCAATGTCCTTGCCCAGCCGGTTCAGCGCGCCGAACAGCTCGGCCGCGACCCAGTTCGCCGCCTGCGCGGGCTTGGCCTGCGAGCCTTCCAGCGCCTCCAGCAGGGTATCGAACCAGCGCGCCGTCTCGACCTCGGCGGTCAGTACGCCCGCATTATACGGGGTCAGGCCCAGCGCCTCGTAACGGCGACGCTTGGCGTCGGGCAATTCGGGCAGGCTGGCACGGCATTCCTCGACAAAAGCGTCGGTCAGCTCCAGCGGCAACAGGTCGGGATCGGGGAAGTAGCGGTAATCATGCGCATCTTCCTTCGAGCGCATCGACCGCGTGGTGCCGCTCTCGACGTTGAACAGGCGCGTTTCCTGGACGATCTTGCCACCATCCTCCAGCACCGCGACCTGACGCTTGGCCTCATATTCGATCGCGGCCATCACGAAGCGGACCGAGTTGACGTTCTTCGTCTCGGTACGGGTGCCGAATTCGTCACCGGGCTTGCGGACCGAGACGTTCACGTCGGCGCGCATTGAGCCCTCTTCCATATTGCCGTCGCAACTACCGACATAGCGCAGGATCGCGCGTAGCTTGCGCAGATAAGCTCCGGCTTCGGCGGGCGAACGCATGTCGGGGCGGCTGACGATCTCCATCAGCGCCACGCCCGAACGGTTGAGGTCGACATAGGAGCGCGTCGGATGCTGGTCGTGCATCAGCTTGCCCGCATCCTGCTCGACATGGATACGCTCGACGCCGATCGACTTGGTCGGGCCGTCGGGGTTCTTCTCGTCCAGGCTGATCTCGATCGCGCCCTCCCCCACCAGCGGGTGGTAGAGCTGGCTGATCTGATAGCCCTGTGGCAGATCGGCGTAGAAGTAATTCTTCCGGTCGAAACGCGACCATTTGTTGATCTGCGCGTCGATCGCCATGCCGGTGCGGACCGCCTGGCGGATGCACTCCATATTGGGCACGGGCAGCATCCCCGGCATCGCGGCGTCGACTAGCGAGACCTGGGTGTTGGGCTCCGCGCCGAACGCGGTCGCCGCGCCGGAGAACAGCTTGGCGTTGGAGGTAACCTGGGCATGGACTTCCAGGCCGATCACGACCTCCCATTCTCCGCTCGCGCCCTGAATGCGATATTCGCTCATGTTCGATCTCGATGATGAAGATAGTTGATCGCCGTCAGGACGGCGTTGCTGCCCAGCAGCGCGACGATCCAGCAGCCCGACAGGATACGCAGGATCGCGGTCTCGAAACCGAGATGCCGCGCCTCCATCAACCCCACATAGGCCGCGCCCGCCCCCAGCAGCAGGAAGGCGATGCCCAGCCGGAACTCACCACGCAGGATCACGCTGTTGCCCACGCAAAGGCACAGAATGAAGCCTGCCACGCCCAGGAAGAAGCGCGCCAGCGTGTGATGGTCGAAGGGGTGATTGTCGATATTGCTCAGGGACACGCCGACATAGGCGCTGAGGATCGCCCCGAACGCGACGTTCAGGGCACCCTGCGCCTCGCGCAACACGGCGGTGTTGCGCGCGGAAAAGACCTTGTCGCTTACCACCAGGCATCCGGCCGGGCGGTGAACCCGGCGCGGTGTTCGATAGCGAGCCCGGCGTTCAGCACGCCCTGCTCGTCCAGCGGCTTGCCGATGATCTGGAGGCCGAGCGGCAGCCCGTCCTTGTCCAGCCCGCCCGGCACCGACATGGCGGGCAGCCCGGCCAGCGAGGCGGGCACCGTGAACACGTCGTTCAGGTACATGGCCAGCGGATCGGCCTGCTTCTCGCCCAGCGCGAACGCCGCCGAGGGCGCGGTCGGGGTGAGCAGGACGTCGCATTGCTCGAACGCGCGCTCGAAATCGCGGGCGATCAGCGTGCGGACCTTCTGCGCCTGCGTATAATACGCATCGTAGAAGCCCGCCGACAGGACGTAGGTGCCGATCAGGATGCGGCGCTTGACCTCGTCGCCGAACCCGGCGGCGCGGGTCGCGGCGTACATGTCCTGTAGCCCGGCCCCTTCGGGCAGGTCGCGCAGGCCGTAGCGGACGCCGTCATAGCGGGCGAGATTGGACGACGCCTCGGCAGGCGCGATGATATAGTAGGCAGGCAGCGCGTATTTGGTGTGCGGCAGCGAGACCTCGACGATCTCCGCCCCGGCATCACGCAGCCAGTCGATGCCCTGCTGCCACAAGGCCTCGATCTCGGTGGGCATCCCGTCGACGCGATATTCCTTGGGCACGCCGACCTTCTTGCCCTTCAGGTCCGCCGACAGCGCGGCTTCCCAGTTCGGCACGTCGAGCTTCAGCGAGGTCGCGTCCTTGGCGTCGAAGCCCGCCATCGCCTCCAGCATGATCGCGCAGTCGCGCACGTCACGCGCCATCGGCCCCGCCTGATCGAGCGAGGAGGCGAAGGCGATCGTGCCCCAGCGCGAGCAGCGGCCATAGGTCGGCTTGATGCCCGAAATGCCGGTAAAGGCGGCGGGCTGGCGGATCGAGCCGCCGGTGTCGGTGCCGGTCGCACCGGGAGCGAGGCCCGCCGACACCGCCGTCGACGACCCGCCCGACGACCCGCCGGGGGCGAGCGGGGCGGTGTCGTTGGGACGCCGCCAGGGCGAGATGACGTTGCCGAACGCGCTGGTCTCGTTGGACGAGCCCATGGCGAACTGGTCGAGGTTCAGCTTGCCCAGCATCCCCGCACCGGCGTTCCACAGATTCTGCGACACCGTCGATTCGTAAGGAGGCACGAAGCCTTCCAGGATCTTGCTGGCGGCGGTGGTCGCGACGCCCTTGGTCGCGAACAGATCCTTCATGCCGATCGGCACGCCCGCGAGCGGCTTCAGCGTCTCGCCGGCAGCGCGCGCGGCGTCGGCCGCGTCGGCGGCGGCGAGCGCGTGCTCCGGGGTCTTGACTAGGAAGGCATTGAGCGCGTCAGCGCCCGCAACCTTGGCGTTGAACGCCTCGGCGACTTCGCGCGCCTTGAACTGGCCTTCGCGCACGCCGTCGCGGATGGCGGCGATGCCGAGTGTGGTCAGGTCGGTCATGACGCGAGGTTTCCCTTGGGGATGGAGATCCCGGCCTTCGCCGGGATGATCGAATGATGCCCGGTCCCGGTCATCATTCGATCACCTTGGGCACCGTGAAGAAGCCATGTTCGGCCTGCGGCGCATTCTGCATGAGGAGGTCGCGGATGCCGCCGTCATTGACGACGTCGTCGCGCAGGCGAAGCTGGTTCGGGATCACCGCGGTCATCGGCTCGACCCCTTGGGTGTCGACCTCGCCCAGTTGCTCGATCCAGCCCAGGATATTGCCGAGTTCGGGGGCGAGGCGCGTCGCGTCCTCCTCGGTGATCGCGATGCGGGCAAGGCTCGCGATCTTCTTCACGGTTGCGGTATCTACGGACATGGATTTGCGGCTAGCATCGCCGCAAGGCTTCGCGCAACGCTTTTGCCATCTGGGCGATTGCATGGGGGACAAGTGGGGCATCGTGGATAGCAGTTGCAGGCCCCAAGTTTTTGCTGCACCGCACAACGGAGTGATGATTTGGCGCGCAAATTCCTGTATGTCGTGGCGGCGCTCATCGTGCTGACGATCGCGGCTGCCTTCGCTTATCGTATGTTCGGCAACCAGTTGCTGCGCTGGTCGACGGTGCCGTCCGAGTCGTTCCGCGAACAGGCGGCGCCTCCGGCCGAAATCTACAAGCGGCGCGTCATGTGGCTGGCGCGGCCGGACATCCCCGGTAATCCCGCGCTATGGACGCCCACCGGCTATACGCCCGGCCAGCCGGGTCGGGGTGCCGCGGTCTTCTTCATCCACCCCACATCCTACATCAACAAGGCGCACTGGAACGCGCCGATCGACGATCCCGACACCAATGCCCGCGCCGAGCTGTTCCTGCGCGGCCAGGCGAGCGCGTTCAACGGATCGGGCGACATCTGGGCACCGCGTTACCGCCAGGCGACCTTCGGCGCATTCCTGACCAGCGTGTCGGACGCCGAGCGAGCGCTCGATCTGGCTTACCGCGACGTGGACGCGGCCTTCACCGCCTTTCTGGAACAGGTCGATCCCAAGCGCCCGCTGATCCTGGCCGGGCACAGCCAGGGCGGGCTGCACCTGTCGCGGCTGCTGACCGACCGGGTGGCCAAGGACCCCGCGCTCAAGCGGCGGATCGTCGCGGCCTATGTCGTCGGCTGGCCGATCTCGATGACCGCCGACCTGCCCGCCATGGGCCTGCCCGCCTGCGAGCGCGCCGACCAGACCGGCTGCATCCTCAGTTGGCAGAGCTTCAGCGAACCCGCCGATCCGTCGCTGATCCTGGAGGTGTTCGACAAGACCCACGGCTATACCGGCGCGCCCCGCAAGGACAGCGCGATGCTGTGCACCAACCCGCTGACCGGCACGCCGAACGGCGAGGCACCCGCGACCGCCAATCTGGGCACGCTCTTCCCCTCGTCCGACCTGAAGACCGCCGAGATCGTCGCGGGCAAGGTTCCCGCCAAATGCGAGGGGCGCGGCATCCTGACCATCGGTGAAGGCCCCAATGTCGGACCCTATGTGCTGCCGGGCAACAATTACCACGTCTATGACTATAGCCTGTTCTGGGCGAATGTCCGCGCCGATGCGGAGCGCCGCTTGAAAGCCTTTCGATGAGCCTGATCACCACCGACCGCAGCGAATTCCGCGACGCCCTGCCCTCCGGCGGGCGGCTGATCGGGCTGGACGTCGGCACCAAGACGGTCGGCACCGCTTTGTGCGATGCCGGATGGAGCTTCGCCAGCCCCGCCACGCTGATCCGCCGGACCAAGTTCACCAAGGACAAGGAGCAGTTGATCGCGATGATCGCGCAGCAGGGGGTGAAGGGGCTGGTCATCGGCCTGCCGTTGAACCTCGACGGCAGCGAGAGCCCGCGCTCGCAATCGACCCGCGCCTTCGCGCGCAACTGCACCGACCTCGGCCCGATCCTGTTGTGGGACGAGCGCTGGTCCACCGTCGCGGTCGAGCGGACCATGATCGAACAGGATATGAGCCGCGCCAAGCGCGCCGAACGGATCGACAACCTCGCCGCCGCTCATATCCTGCAAGCCGCGATCGACGCGCTGGTCATGGCCTGACCCCAATTCCTCCCTATCTCTCGATGGGGAGGAATTGGGTTGCCGACTCTGCTCCCGCCCGCTACCCGGCGGCTTTAATGCACATCTCGGATCATCGCCCCGGCACGCTCATTCAGGGTGGCGCCGTTTTCCCGCACCGGCATCTGACCGGTATCGACGGCCTTCAACCGCATGAGATCATGTTCCTGCTCGACGAAGCGGAACATTGGCTCGATCGCGGCGCGACCGACACGCCCGACACGCGGCTGGCCGGCCTCACCCAGATCAACGCGTTTTTCGAGAACTCGACCCGCACGCTTCTGTCCTTCGAAATCGCAGGGAAACGCCTGGGCGCGGACGTGGTCAACATGCATGCCGCGCAGTCGAGCGTGAAGAAGGGCGAGACGCTGATCGACACGGCGATGACGCTGAACGCGATGCGCGCCGATGTGATCGTGATCCGCCACATGGCGAGCGGCGCGGTCCGCCTGATCGCCGACAAGGTCGACTGTCCGGTCCTGAACGCAGGCGACGGGCGGCACGAGCACCCGACGCAAGCGCTGCTCGACATGCTGACCATCCGCCGCCGCCGGGGCAGCGTGGCGGGGCAGAAGGTCGTCATCTGCGGCGACATCCTGCATAGCCGGGTCGCGCGCTCGGATATCCTCGCCCTGACGGCGCTGGCGGCCGAAGTGCGGGTCTGTGCGCCCTCCACGCTTATGCCCAAGGGGATCGAGCGGATGTTCGTCACCCCCTTCACCGACTTCGACGAAGCGATCGAGGATGCCGATGTGGTCATGATGCTGCGTGTCCAGAATGAGCGGATGGCGGGCGGCTATATCCCCTCCACCCGTGAGTACCGGATGCGCTACGGCCTCACGCCCGAACGCCTGAAGCGCGCCAAGCCCGGTGCGCTGGTCATGCACCCCGGCCCGATGAACCGGGGTGTCGAGATCGACTCAGAAGTGGCGGACGGCCCACAATCGGCGATCACCGAGCAGGTGGCGATGGGCGTCGCGGTGCGCATGGCCTGTCTGGACGTGCTCACCCGGCGTGCCCGCAAGCTGGAGGGTTGGGCATGAGCATCACCGCCTTCACCAACGCCACGCTGATCTGCCCGGTCGGCGGCGAGATCACGGGCCAGACCCTGCTGGTCGAGGATGGCGTCATCATCGGCACCGGCGATGTGCCCGAGGGTGCGTCGGTCATCGACTGCGGCGGCAAGCTGCTGGCCCCCGGCATCGTCGATCTGGGCGTGTTCAAGGTGGACCGCGGCGCCTTCCGCGCGAGCGGCATCGTGCGCATCGGCCTGATGCCCGACCAGTCGCCGGTCCTGGACGATCCGGGCGTGGTGCAGCGCGCCGCGCTGATCGGGCGGCCGGACCTGTGGATTCACCCCATCGCGGCGGCGACCCGCTCGCTGGCGGGGACCGACCTGGCCGAGATGGCGGTGTGCGTGTCGGCGGGCGCGAAGGCGGTCGGCACCGGGCGCGGCTGGATCGCCGATTCGGGCGTGATGCACCGGGTGCTGGCCTATGCAGGCGATTTGGGCCTGACCGTCATTTCCCATGCCGAGGATGGTGGCCTGGTCGCCGATGCGGTCGCGACCGAGGGCGAGACGGCGAGCCGACTGGGCCTGCCCTCCGCCCCGGCCATCGCCGAGTCGCTCGCCATCGCGCGCGACCTGATGCTGGCGGAGGAGACCGGCGCAAAGCTCCACATCCGCCAGGTGACGACGGCCTCGGGCTTCGACCTGATCCGCGCGGCCAAGCGGCGCGGCGTGAAGGTGACGTGCGGCATTACGCCTGCGCATCTCCACCTGTCGGACATCGCGATCACCGATTTCCGCACCTTCGCCCGCCTGTCGCCGCCCTTGCGCGACGAAAGCGACCGGCAGGCGGCGCTGGCGGCGGTCGCGGACGGGACGGTCGATGTGATCGGATCAGGCCACGACCCGCATGGCCCCGAAGCCAAGCGCCTGCCCTTCGTCGATGCCGAAGCGGGCATGGCGGGGGCGGAGACGCTGCTCCCGCTCGCACTGATGCTGGTCCGCGACGAACGCATCACCCTGCCTCGCCTGTTCACGCTGCTGGCGAGCAACCCGGCCAAGGTGCTGGGCCTCGACACCGGTACGCTGGAGCCTGGCAAGCCCGCCGACCTGATGCTGTTCGATGCAGAGACGCCATGGATGGTGTCGGGCGACGCCTTCGCTTCGGCGGGCAATACGCCGTTCGACGGTTTCCCGGTTCAGGGCCGCGCGCTGCGGCTGTGGAAGGCGGGGCGGGAAATCCTTTAAACGTCCGTCGCCCTAGCGCAGGCTGGGGCCTTTCTTGGCTTTTAGCGAATACCCGCCAAAGGCCCCAGCCTGCGCTGGGGCGACGGTACGAAAAAGCCCTCCCCGAGACGTCTCGGGGAGGGCTTTATGCTTAACGACGCCTTGGCTTAGCCGCGACGGGGACCGCGCGGGCCGCCTTGGGTGGGGCGCGGCGAGTAGCGGCGCGGGCCGCCGCCGGGCCCGCCGGCCGGGCGACCACCCATCGGACGATTGCCACCGCCCGGACCACGACGCGGACCGCCATGGCCCGAACCACCGGCGGGCGGGCCGTCGGCCTGCTCGATGGCGATATCGTCCTCGGCATGATCCGCCTCGGTCCGCTTCAGCGCGGCGACGAAGCGCGACGCCAGGGCGCTCGGGATTTCGAACATCGTCTCGTCCGGCTGGATACGGATCGCGCCGATCTCGTTGCGGGTGATGTGCCCGCGACGGCAGATCAGCGGCAGCAGCCAGCGCGGATCGGCATTCTGGCGACGACCGACGCTCATGCGGAACCACACCGTATCGTCAAAGCCTTCGCGACGCTCGCGCGGCGCGGGCGCATCGCCCTCGACCAGTTCCTCGGCCTGGGGCAGCGCGGCGCGATGCGCGCGGACCAGCGCGGCGGCGATGTCCTCGGCCGACTTCTCGGCGAGCAGGCGGGTCGCCAGTTCGCGATCGGCGTCGTCCACCTCAACCGGCGCCAGCAGCGCGGTCAGCAGGCGCTCGCGATCCTGCTCGCGGATTTCCTCCAGCGTGGGCGCCCGACGCCATTCGGCGTCGATCCGCGCGCCGCGCAGCATCCCTTCGACCCGGCGACGGCGGGGATAGGGGACGATCAGGATCGCGGTGCCCTTGCGGCCCGCACGGCCGGTGCGGCCCGAACGGTGCTGAAGCGCCTCGGCATCGCGGGGGATCTCGACGTGGATGACCAGCGTCAGGCCGGGCAGATCGATACCGCGCGCGGCGACGTCGGTCGCGACGCAGACGCGGGCACGGCCGTCACGAAGGGCCTGGAGCGCATGGTTGCGCTCGTTCTGCGAATGCTCGCCCGACAGCGCGACCGCCGAGAAGCCGCGCTCGACCAGGCTGGCATGCAGGTGGCGGACATTGTCGCGCGTCGCACAGAACAGGATCGCGACCTCGGCCTCATGCAGGCGCAGCAGGTTGACCACCGCCGCTTCGATATCGGCAGGGGCGACCGTCACCGCCTGATAGGCGATGTCGGCATGACCCTTGTCCTCGCTGATCGTCTCGATCCGCTTGGCGTTGGTCTGGTAGCGCTTGGCGAGCTGCACGATCGGGCGCGGCATGGTCGCCGAGAACAGCAGGGTGCGGCGCTCCGACGGCGTGCCGTCGAGGATCTGCTCCAGATCCTCGCGGAAGCCCATGTCGAGCATCTCGTCCGCCTCGTCGAGCACGACGAACTTCAGCGACGACAGGTCGAGAGCGCCGCGCTCCAGATGGTCGCGCAGACGGCCGGGCGTGCCGACGACGATATGCGTGCCATGGCTGAGCGCCCGACGCTCGCGCGAGGCGTCCATGCCGCCGACACAGGTGGCGATGCGGGCACGGGCCCCGGCATAGAGCCATTCCAGCTCGCGGCTGACCTGCAGCGCCAGCTCGCGGGTCGGTGCGATGACCAGCGCCATCGGCGCGCCCGGCTGGGGCAAATGATCGCCACCGGCCAGCAATTCACTCGCCATGGCGAGGCCGAAGGCGACGGTCTTGCCCGAACCGGTCTGGGCGGACACGATCAGGTCACGCCCTTGCGCGTCGTCCTCGATAACCGCGGCCTGGACGGGGGTGGGCGCGGTATAGCCGCGCGCGGCGAGAGCAGCCGACAGGACCGGCGGCAAAGCAGAAAAAGGCATGGGGACTCCAACAGAAAAAGGAGCGCGTACCGCCGAACCAAGGGACCCATCCCTCTCGGTTGGCGGATACACCCATGCGGCACGGGTGAATGTTTGCGTTCCGTGAAAGCGTGGGCCTTTACACCAATCGGAGGAAAACTCAAGCCGTGCTTGCGGCCAACCGCTGCGCCCGCCATGGACCCGCGCCATGTCCATGAGCGTTGATCCCCGATGAGTGTCGCCTTTCGCCGCGAATCCGATGAAGAGCATCTCGAACCCAAATTCGAGCTGCCCATCCCGCCCGGCCCCAATTGGGTCACGCCGCGCGGCGCCGAACTGACACGCGCCAAGGTCGCCGAGGTTGAGGCGGCGCTGGCGGCCGCGTCGGACGAGGAAGAGCGCACCCGGCTTCAGCGGGAGCTCCGCTATTGGAACACCCGCGCCGCCACCGCCGAACCCGCGCCCGCTCCGGCGGAGGATGAGGTCGGAATCGGCAGCGTGGTGACGATCCGGCTGAACGGCCAGACCAAGACGCTGACCATCGTCGGCCATGACGAAGCCGACCCTACGCATGACCGCATCGCCTATGCCGCGCCGCTGGCGCGGGCGCTGATAGGTGCGATGGCGGGCGACACGGTGGCGTTCGGCGGGAAAGTGGACGCGGTGGAGGTTGTGGAGGTCTCATAATCCTTCTTCCTCCCCTCCCGCAGGCGGGAGGGGATCGAGGGGAGGGAAAGGAGTCTCATCGAGACCATTGCCCGTGGCCCGCCCTCCCCCATCACCTCCCGCCTGCGGGAGGGGCGTGCCTGTGGCGACGACGGGAACGATCACGATGGCGGATGGCCTAGCAGCCATACGCTCCCCTCCCGCAGGCGGGAGGGGAAGGGGGAGGGCATGAGGTCTCACCGAGACCGTCGACAGCGACGAAACCCGCCCCCTATCCCCCCAACCCGATCCCCCCTAAAGCCCCCTCATGCAATCCTATGACGCGATCATCCTGGGCGCGGGCGCGGCGGGGCTCATGGCCGCCGCGACCGCCGGGCAGCGCGGGCGGCGCGTGCTCGTCCTCGACCATGCCGACGCGCCGGGGAAGAAGATCCTCATCTCCGGCGGCGGGCGGTGCAACTTCACCAATATCGGCACCGCGCCCGATCGCTTCCTGTCCGCCAACCCGCATTTCGCCAAATCGGCGCTGGGCCGCTACACCCCGACCGATTTCGTGACGCTGGTCGAGGCGCATGGCATCGCCTGGCACGAGAAGACGCTGGGGCAGCTCTTCTGCGACGGATCGGCGCGGCAGATCGTTGCGATGCTGCTCGACGAGTGCGACAAGGCCGCCCGGTCCGGCGGCGTGGTGGATATCGCCTTGGGCCAGCCGATCGACTCTGTTGCGCATGACGGAAGCGAGTTCCGCGTCACGCGCGGCCGCAAGCCCTTCACCGCCCCCCGTCTGATCGTCGCGACCGGCGGCCCCAGCATCCCGAAGATGGGCGCGACCGGCTTTGCCTATGATCTGGCTCGCCAGTTCGGATTAAAGGTGGTCGAGCCCCGCCCCGCCCTCGTCCCCCTGACATTGGGCGGCGAGGAAACGCTGTTCCGCTCGCTCTCCGGTGTCGCGTCGGACGTGGTCGCGCGGATCGCCAAGACCCGGTTCCGCGAGGCGGCGCTGTTCACCCATCGTGGGCTGTCGGGCCCCGCCATCCTGCAAATTTCATCTTACTGGCGGCATGGCGAGGCGATCGGGATCGACTTCCTGCCCGATTGCGACGGCGACTGGTTGCTTGCGTTGAAGCGCGCCGCGCCCCGCACGTCCCCTCGACGCGCGCTGGGGCAGCATCTGCCCGACCGGCTGGCCGAGACGCTCGCCGACCGGCTGGCCCTACCGCCCGAACTGGGCGCGGCGACCGACAAGATGCTGGCGGCGGCGCAAGCCCGGCTGGCCGACTGGCCCTTCCACCCCAATGGCAGCGAAGGCTATGCCAAGGCCGAGGTGACGGTCGGCGGCGTTTCGACCGCCGGGCTGTCGTCGCGCGATATGGAGGCCAAGGCGGTTCCCGGCCTGCATTTCGTCGGCGAGGCGGTGGACGTGACCGGCTGGCTGGGCGGCTATAATTTCCAATGGGCCTGGGCCAGCGGACGCGCGGCTGGCGAGGCCGTCTAGGCCCTAAAGCGCGGCCAACCCCATACCGGGACGCGCCCAATGCGCCATGCGATCGTCGGCTTGTCGCCGCACGAAGCAGGCGCCGCCCGCCTCGCGGTAACGCTGGCACAAAGTGTCGGCCTCCGCCCGCGCCAGCCCGCCGACCGACAGGCGATAGAGGTTGCCGCCGGGCCCCCGCACCGTTCCGCTCTGGGGGACATAGTCCGACAGGCCGGTAAAGCGACGGGTCAGTTGCGCCCATGCCTTTTGCGCGCCGTCCTCCTTGCCGAACGCGCCGATCTGGACGTTCCAGTCGCCCTTGGGGCGGGCGAGTTGGCGGCGTTCCTCCGCCCGACGCAGCAGTGCTGGCGTGGTGACAAGGCCGGGGGCGAGGCGCGCGACGCGCGTTGCGGGGGTGGCGGGGGCGTCCTCGACCTGCGCCAGCATCATGCCGGGCAAGGTGCGAGCCGATGACGGTTCGGCGGGCATGGCCAGCGGCTGCACCACTTCACGCCGGGCGGTGAAGAGGATCGGCGTCTCGGCCGGAACCTCCGACGCGGTGGCGGCCTGCACCTCGACCGGCTGCGGCAATGCCTGCACCATGTCCTGCACCACCGCGGCGGAGGGCGCGGCGTTGAGCGCCAGAGCCAGCGGTTGCCCCCCATCGGACGCACGCCGAATGCCCAGCAGCGAAGCGACCTGATCCCCCGGATTGGTGGTGGCGGCGAACGCGGCCCATTCCTGCATCCGCACCTCGACATCGGCAGGCGCCATGTCGGCGGAGGCGGCCATGCGCGCCATGTCCCATTGGCCCGACAGCGCGAGCGAGAGAGCGAGATTCTGCCGCGTCTTGACGGTCGCCCCCTGTTCGCGCGCGGCGGCGGTCAGGATGCGAACCCCGTCCGCCGGAGCCCCGGCCAGCGCCATGGCCAGCCCGAGGTCCGCCGCCGGGATCATCGCCGCATGGCGCTCCAGCAACGCTCGCGCGCCCTCGCCATTGCCACCCGCGATCATCGCCAGCGACAGGTTCAGCGCCGAGCGGCCATCCGCCGGATCGAGTTGCAGCGCATCGGTGAAGGCCTGTCGCGCGGAGGCGAAGCGCCCGGCCTGAAGATAGCTCTGCCCGAGCAGCGCGCGGTACGCCGCCTGATGCGGCTCGGCGGCGACCAGCCGTTCGGCCAGCGCCACCGCGCCGTCCCCGTCATGCTGGGCCAGCACGCGCCGGGTGTGGTCGGCCAGCTTTGCGATCGCCCGCGCGTCCTCCGCCCGATCGCTCAGCCGCGCGGTCCGCGAGCCGGTCGCCGCGCACCCGGTCAGGGCGCCGCCGACGATCAACGCGCCGACGCTACAGGTGATGAAAGTGCGGATCGTTATCATTCTGGTCATCCGTCATGCCCGGCGGATGGCATGCCCCTGCCCCATCCTGCCCATTTCGGACGGACGCTAAGCCTGAACGGTCTAAGGAAATGTTAAATCCGCCCGACCGCTTTACCCGCGCCCGGGGCCGGGGCATGGATGGCGCGAACCATCTTTGCGGGAAGGACGAAGGATGATGCGCAAATTCCCGGTCATCGGCGCGGGGCTGACCGCCATCGCGGTCTGTCTTGCCGCCACCCCCGCGCTTGCCGATGTGAAGGCGGGCGTCGATGCCTGGGCGCGGGGCGATTATCGCCAGGCGGTCGAGGAATGGCGCGGTCCCGCCGTCGCGGGCGAGGCCGATGCGCAGTTCAACCTGGCCCAGGCCTATAAGCTGGGGCGCGGCGTGCCGCTCGACCCCGCGCTGGCCGAAAGCTGGTTCCGCAAGGCCGCGATGCAGGGGCATGTTCCGGCGGCGGACAATTACGGCCTGGCGCTGTTCCAGGCGGGCAAGCGGGCCGAAGCGCTGCCCTGGCTCGAAAAGTCGGTGGCGCGGGGCGAGCCGCGTGCCGAACTGGTGCTGGGCACGATGCTGTTCAACGGCGACGGCGTGACCCGCGACTATCCGCGCGCCTATGCGCTGATGACGCTGGCGTCGCAGGCCGGCTTGCAGTCCGCGTCCGAAACGCTGGCGCAGATGGACCAGTATATCACACCCGCCGACCGGCAGCGGGGCACGCAATTGGTGCAGGACTATAGCGCAAGGTTGGCCGCGACGCCCGCCCCGGCTCCCGGTGGGCCGACCCGGGTAGTGGTGGGTGGCGAACCGCCGCGCGCGACCGGCACGCCGGTCGCCGCCGCGCGTCCGGCGGTCCAGCCGGTCTCCGTCGCGCCTTCGCGTCCCGCCGGGCCGGGGGCGAATTACCCCGTTCCGGGCGCGGCGGCGGCGGCCCCGGATCGCGGCGCCGAGGCTCCGAAAGCCGCCGCCCCCCGCGCCACCACCCCGCGCAGTGTCGCCAAGGCTCCGGCGAAACCGGCCCCGGCCCGCAAGAGCGGCGGCGCATGGCGTATCCAACTCGGCGCGTTCCGCGACAGGGAAAATGCCAGCGCGCTGTGGCAGAAGCTTCGCGCGCGTCTCGGCGGCGTGGAGCCCTTCTATGTCACGGCGGGCGGTGTCACGCGGTTACAGGCCGGGGGCTATGCCAGTCGCGGCGAGGCGCAGGCCGCGTGCAGCCGTTCCGGCCAATCCTGTATGGTGGTGGCGCCGTAACGCGACGTTCGATTACGCCGTGACCCACTCGGCGCTCGGAATCCCCTGGGCATAGAGCAGCGCGGTCAGGTCATTATAATCGACTCGCGCCGCCGCTGCACCCGCGACGATCGGCTTGGCGCGATAGGCGACACCCAAGCCGGCGCGGCGGATCATCGCCAAGTCGTTGGCTCCATCACCCACCGCCATGCTGGTCGACGTATCGAGCCCCAGATCGGCCAGCGCCTCGACCAACGTCTTTTCCTTGGTGTCCGAACCCACGATCGGCTTGCGCACCGTGCCGGTCAGCTTGCCGTGCGCGATCTCCAGATAATTGGCGATGGCGCGGTCGAAGCCGATCTCGGCGGCGACCGGCTCGGCGAAGCGGGTGAAGCCGCCCGACACCAGGATGGCATGGCCGCCGCGTGCCTTCATCGTGCGGATCAGCGTCCGCGCCCCCGCCATCAGCGTGACGCGCTCGGCCAGGCACTGTTCGATCACCGCCTCGTCCAGCCCTTCAAGCAGCGCGACCCGCGCATCCAGCGCCGCCGCGAAGTCGAGTTCGCCGCGCATCGCCCGCTCGGTCACTTCGGCGACCTGCTCCTTGATCCCGGCATAGTCGGCCAGTTCGTCGATGCATTCGACGGTGATCATGGTGGAGTCCATGTCGGCGACCAGCAGCCGCTTCTCGCGCCCTTCGGCGGACTGGACGATCACGTCGGCCGCATCGAATTTGCCCTCCAGCGCCTCGCGCGCCGCCAGCGGATCGCCGGTGAAGTCGAGATCGGCCGCGACCCCGGTGTCGATCCAGCGAGTCACCGAGACGGTGCAGCCCGCTGCCGCCAGTTTCTCCTGCGCGGACGACAAATCCGCATCGGCCAGTCGGCCCTTGGCTGCTATCAGCGTGGCGATGAACATGGCGAACTCCTCTGACCGTCCCAGGGTCGCGCTCATCGCAGGGCCGACCGCCAGCGGCAAGTCCGCATTGGCGCTCGATCTGGCCAAGGCGACCGGCGGCACGATCATCAATGCCGATTCGGCGCAGGTCTATCGCGACCTGTCGATCCTGACCGCCCGCCCCTCGGCCGAAGAGGAAGCGCAGGCCCCGCACCGCCTGTTCGGCCATGTCGACGGGGCGGACACCGGCTATTCGGCGGCGCGCTGGGCGGCCGAGGCGCGCGCGGCGATCGAGGATAGCGTCGCGGCGGGATCGCTGCCCATCCTGGTCGGCGGCACCGGCCTTTATATGCGCACCCTGCTCGACGGCATCGCGCCGGTGCCCGAGATCGACCCCGCCATCCGCGCCGAGGTCCGTGCCCTGCCCGTGGCGGACGCCCATGCCGCCCTGTCGCGCGAAGACCCACAGGCCGCTGCGCGGTTGAACCCCGCCGACACCACCCGCGTCGCACGCGCACTGGAGGTGGTGCGCTCTACCGGCCGCGCGCTGCATGAATGGCAGGCGCGGAGAGAAGGCGGCATCGGCGAGCGCATCGCCCTGTCCGCCGTCATCCTGCTTCCCGACCGCGACTGGCTGAATACGCGGATCGACACCCGCTTTGGCGAGATGCTGGACGAAGGACTGGACGAAGCCGCCGCGCTGCTCGCAAGATCAGACCTGCCCGCTGACGCGCCGATCCGCCGCGCCATCGGTGTGCCCGAGGCTGCCGCGCTGCTGGCGGGCACCATGACCCGCACCGAAGCCGAGGCGGCGGGAGCACTCGCGACAAGGCGTTATGCCAAAAGGCAATTTACCTGGTTCCGTCACCAGCCCGGCCCCGGCTGGACGGCGATTTCCGACACCGCGCCCGGTGCGCGCCGCAGCACAATAGAAACTTTATTGCGCAATTGACGGTTGACGCGCACTTTTTAAACTTGTAGCCGCGCCATTCCCGACAAGCCCCGTCAGTGGGCACGGACGCAGAAGGACGAAGACGATGACCGAGAAAAGCGGAGCCGATATCCTGGTCGAGGCGCTGTGCGATCTCGGCGTGGAGGTCGTCTTCGGCTATCCGGGTGGTGCGGTGCTGCCGATCTATGACGCGCTGTTCCGGGCGGCCAAGAACGGAGGGCGCATCCGCCACATTCTGGTCCGCCACGAACAGGCGGCGACCCATGCGGCGGAGGGCTATGCCCGCTCGACCGGCAAGCCCGGCGTGGTGCTCGTCACCTCCGGGCCGGGCGCGACCAATGCGGTCACCGGCATCACCGACGCGCTGCTCGATTCGATCCCGATGGTGGTCATCACCGGCCAGGTGCCGACCGCGCTGATCGGCACCGATGCGTTCCAGGAAGCCGACACGGTCGGCATCACGCGCCACTGTTCCAAGCACAATTATCTGGTGAAGGACCCCGCGCGCCTGGGCGAGGTGGTGCATGAGGCGTTCCACATCGCGACCTCGGGCCGTCCCGGTCCGGTCGTGATCGACATCCCCAAGGACGTGCAGGTCGCCACCGCCCGCTATCAGAAGCCGGGTCCGATCCGTCACAAGACCTATCGCCCGCAGGTGAAGGCCGACCAGGCCCAAGTCGAGCAACTGGTCGACATGCTCGCCGCAGCGGAGCGTCCGATCCTCTATACCGGCGGCGGCATCATCAATTCGGGTCCGGCCGCGTCGCAACTGCTGCGCGAACTGGCCCGCATCACCGGCGCGCCCGTGACATCGACCCTGATGGGCCTGGGGGCGTTCCCCGCCAGCGACCCGCAATGGCTTGGCATGCTGGGCATGCACGGCACCTATGAAGCCAATATGGCGATGAACCAGGCCGATCTGGTGGTCGCGTTGGGCAGCCGGTTCGACGACCGCGTGACCGGCCGTCTGGACGCGTTCAGTCCCAACAGCCGCAAGGTGCATGTCGATATCGACCGGTCGAGCGTGAACAAGAATGTTCGCGTCGACCTGGCGATCATCGCCGATGTCGCCCACGCGCTGGAAGATGCGGTGCGCATCTGGAAGTCGCGCCAGCATCCCAAGCCCGACACCACCGAATGGCAGCGCCGTATTGCGGGCTGGCGCGCGGTCGGCTGCCTCTCCTTCCCGGAGAATGGCGACGCGATCATGCCGCAGCGGGCGATCCGCGCGCTGTACGATGCGACCAAGGCGCGCCAGCCGATCATCACCACCGAGGTCGGCCAGCACCAGATGTGGGCCGCGCAGCATTTCGGTTTCGAGAAGCCCAACAAGTGGCTCACCTCGGGCGGTCTGGGCACCATGGGCTACGGCCTGCCCGCCGCGATCGGCGCGCAGCTCGGCAATCCGGGCGCGCTGGTGATCGACATCGCCGGTGAAGCCTCGATCCAGATGAACATCCAAGAACTGGCGACGGCGACGCAATATCGCCTGCCGGTCAAGATCTTCATCCTGAACAACGAATATATGGGCATGGTCCGCCAGTGGCAGGAACTGACCTATGAAAGCCGCTATGCCGAAAGCTATTCGGACTCTCTGCCCGACTTCGTGAAGCTGGGCGAGGCTTACGGGTGGAAGGGCATCCTGATCGAGCACCGGCACGAGCTGGAGGACGGCATCGCCGCGATGCTGGACCATGACGGGCCGGTGATCGTCGACTGCCGCGTGGCCAAGCTCGCCAACTGCTTCCCGATGATCCCGAGCGGAGCGGCGCATACCGACATGATCCTGCAGGCCAATGAGGTATCGGGCACCATGGACGACGAGGCCAAGGCGCTGGTTTGACCCAGACGGGTTGAAGGGAGAGTGTAGCCCTCCCTCGCCTGCCCTCCCCCGGCCCCTCCCGCCTGCGGGAGGGGAGAGGATATCCGGCCCGTCATCACGGGTGCGCAGAAAGAAGACCGATGCACATCAAGACCGAACAGGTGGAACGCCACACGCTGGCGGTGATCGTCGACAACGAACCGGGCATTCTCGCCCGGATCGCCGGGCTGTTCACCGCGCGCGGCTACAATATCGAGAGCCTGACCGTGTCGGAGATCACCGCCGACAAGGCCGTCAGCCGCATCACCATCGTCACCAGCGCCTCGCCGCCGGCCGATGGGAGG
>JAAIGG010510745.1_pt1 | contig 18726 bp, 19 predicted proteins | sample 6487391 | NCBI WGS metagenome assembly JAAIGG01 (sample SAMN13974130, study PRJNA590717) | phyllosphere metagenome | biome: asymptomatic weeds; feature: pooled weeds collected from a community garden; material: weeds; isolation source: pooled asymptomatic leaves from various weed species from...
AGAGCTTGAACTCGTCCTGTTCGTCAAGCAGCTTCACGAAGACGCGCACCACGATCGCCAGAAAGACGAGGGCGATGATCGAGCAGGCGATCAACCCGAACTCCTCGCCGATAACCGAGAAGATATAGTCGGTATGCGCTTCCGGCAGGCCGAACTTCGCCGAGCCGCCGCCGGGTCCGGTGCCTGTCCAGCCGCCCGCAGTCAGCGTGTTGTGCGCGGCGTTGACCTGGAAATGGTCCGCCGCGCCTTCACCCTCGACATCGGGAAAGAGGAACGCGTTGATGCGGTTCCGCGCGGTGCCATAGAACATGTACGCGGCGGTCAGCCCCACCGGCACCATCGCCGCCAGCCCCAGCATCACCCGCATCGGCGTGCCGGAGATCATCAGCAGCGCCGCCCAGACCAGACAGAAGACGATCGTCTGCCCGAAATCCGGCTGCATCATCAGCAGCCCGGCGATCAGGCCGGTCATGCCCATGGTGATGAGGGTGGCGGGCAGGTCGCGCTCCTTGGCCTTCAGGGACAACAGCCAGGCGGTGGTGACGATGAACATCGGCTTCAGGAATTCGGACGGCTGGAACTGCGCGATGCCGAAGCCGATCCAGCGCCGCGCGCCGTTGATCTCCACCCCGATAAAGGGCGTCACGGCCAAAATCGCGATCAGGATCGCCGTGCCCAGCACCGCCATCCGCCGCGCGGTGACGACCGGCAGCATCGAGACGACGAACAGCACGGGCAGCGACACGCCGACCCACATCACCTGACGCCAGAAATAATAAAGCGGCGCGAACTTCTTGTGTTCGCCCGAATAGCGCATGGCGGTGGCCGGGCTGGCGGCGGCGACGGCGATCAGGCCGATCGCGATCAGGAACAGGGTGAGCAACAGCAGCACCCGGTCGATATCCCAGAACCAGGTGCCCAGCGGCGAACGGTCGCCCCGCCCGCCACGGCCCTTGATCGAACCGATCAGGCCGGGACGGGGGACGGGCTTTGCAGTGCGATCGTTCACGCCAGAGCCTCCACCGCCGCGCGAAAGGCATCGCCCCGCGCTTCATAATCGCGAAACTGGTCGAAGCTGGCACAGGCAGGCGACAGCAGCACGGTATCCCCCGGCCGCGCCGCCGCCGCCGCATGGGCGACCGCCGCCGCCAGCGTGCCCGACTGCTCGACCACGGGCACCTTGCCCTTCAGCAGATCGTAGAAGAGCGGGGCCGCCTCGCCGATCGTGTAGGCCGCGACGATGTGATCCAGATGGGCCGCGCAGGCGTCGAGATCGTCGCCCTTGCGCTTGCCGCCGACGATCCAGTGAACGCGCGGGAATGCGGCGAGCGCGGGGGCGGTGGATTCGGGATTGGTCGCCTTGGAGTCGTTGACGAACGCGACGCCGTTCCGGGTCGCGACATGCTGCATCCGGTGCGGCAGACTGGCATAGCTGGCGAGACCTGCCTCAATTGCGTCTTCGCCGATTCCCAACGCGCGGGCCACGGCGATGGCGGCCTGCGCGTTCTGGGCGTTATGCGGGCCTCGCAGCGCGGGCCAACGGCTCTGGTCGAGCGGGGCTTCGGGGGCGATCGTCGCGAGATCCTCCGTACGTCCGGCGAGACCTTGGGCGATATTGGCCGAGGCTTCGTCGCCTGTGCCGACCACCGCCACATGCCCTGCCGACTGCATCGCGAACAGCCGCGCCTTGGACGCCGCATAACCCGCAAACCCGTCATAGCGGTCGAGATGGTCCGGCGTGATGTTCAGCAGCACCGCCACGTCGCAATCCAGGCTCTGCGTCAGGTCGATCTGATAGCTGGACAGCTCCAGCACATAGACCCCGCCCTCGGGCAGAGGTTCCTGCCCCAGGATCGGAAGGCCGATATTGCCCCCCATCAGGGTGGGGACGCCCGCCGTCTTCAGCATGTGGTGGACCAGCGCGGTGGTGGTCGACTTGCCGTTGGTGCCGGTGATGCCGACAACCTTGTGCGGCGGCAGGTCGTGCCGCGCCTGGGCGAAGAGTTCGATGTCGCCGATCACCGGCACCCCCACCGCACGCGCCTTCGCGGCCAGCGGATGAGTGTTGAGCGGAACGCCCGGCGACACGATTAGTGCGTCGAAACCGGACAGGTCATCGAGCGGCGCGATCTTAAACCCCTCCCCTTCAGGAGCATCGGGTAAACCGCGTCCCGCGCGGTTTAGATCAGGCTGGGAGCCTGATCGACCCGATGCTGGGTTGGGGTGGGGGGGTGCCTCGGGCACTGTGGCTCGTGGCAAGGCCCCACCCCCGGTCCCTCCCCTTAAGGGGAGGGGAGCAAGGGCCTCGCGCTTCTCCGCATCGCTATCCCAAGCAACAACGCTCGCCCCGCCCGCCAGCAACGCCGAAACGCTTGCGGCGCCGGAGCGTGCGAGCCCCAGCACCGCGTAACGTTTCCCCGCCCAGTCGCGCGACGTGATCATCGCAGCTTCAACGTCGACAGGCCCGCCAGCGCCAGCACGAAGGCGATGATCCAGAAGCGGATCACCACCGTCGGCTCCGACCAGCCGAGCTGCTCGAAATGATGGTGGATCGGCGCCATGCGGAACACGCGCTTGCCGGTCCGCTTGTAGAAGAAGACCTGGATGATCACCGACATCGCCTCGACCACGAACAGGCCGCCGATGATGCCCAGCACGATCTCGTGATGCGCGACAACCGCGATGGTGCCGAGCGCGCCGCCCAGTGCCAAGCTGCCGGTATCGCCCATGAACACCGCCGCCGGGGGCGCGTTGAACCACAGGAACGCCAAGCCCGCCCCGACCACTGCGCCGCAAAAAATGGCCAGCTCGCCCGCACCCGGCACATGCGGGATGCCCAGATAATCGGCGAACTTCACGTTACCCGCCAGGTACACGATGACCATGAACGCCACGCTGGCAATGATCACCGGCATGGTCGCCAGCCCGTCCAGTCCGTCGGTCAAATTCACCGCATTGCCGAACGCGACGATCGTGAAGGCGGCGAACAGCGGGTAGAAATAGCCGAGGTCGATATACATGCGCGAGGTGAAGGGCAGATAGAGGTGCGGCCCATTCTGCCCCATGACGATCCACGCCGCGATCCCCGCGATCGCGAACTCCAGCAGCAGCCGGGTCCGCCCCGAGATACCGGCGGTCGAGGCTTTCCGTACCTTGTCATAATCGTCGAGGAACCCGATCGCGCCGAAGCCGAGCGTCACGAACAGGCAGGCCCAGACGAACGGATTGAACACGTTCATCCAGATCAGGATCGACAGCGTCATGCTGGTCAGGATCATCAGCCCGCCCATCGTGGGCGTGCCACGCTTGGCAAGGTGGGTCTGAGGCCCGTCGGCGCGGATCGGCTGTCCCTTGCCCTGGCGGACGCGCAGCCAGCCGATGAAGCGAGGCCCGATGATCAGGCCGATGAACAAGGCGGTCGCCACCGTCGCCCCGGTCCGGAACGACTGGTAACGGATGAGGTTGAGAAGCCCCGGAAAACCGAGATGCTCCGCGATCCAGTACAGCATTAGCCTTGCGCCCCGCCCGTTCGCCGCTCGTCACGAAGGGCCGTCACCACGCGCGACAGCCCCACTCCGTTCGATCCCTTGATCAGCACCACATCGTCGGGCGTCATGATCGAAGCCAGCGCCTCATGCGCGGCCTTAGCATCGGTCACATGGACGAAATCCACCCGCCCCTCAAGCGCGGCCGCCAGCGGGGCCATCGATTCACCGACCAGCAACGCCCGTTCGACGCGCGCCGCCAGGATCGGCTCCGCGAGCCCGGCATGATAATCGGCGGAATCCACGCCCAATTCGCGCATCTCGCCCAGCACCGCGACATGCCGCCCCGGCTCCTCGGCCAGCACCGCCAGCGTCGCGCGCATCGAGGCGGGGTTGGCGTTGTAGCTTTCGTCGATGATCAGCGCGCCGTTGCTCGCTCGGAACCGCGCGCCGCGACCGGCAAGCCCGCCCAGCTCGGCCAAGGCCAGCCCGGCCAACCCCAGGTCGCCGCCCGCCGCATCGACCGCCGCGAGTACGGCGAGCGCATTGGACACCCAATGCTGCCCCGGCTGGGACAGGGTGAAGTTCAGTTCCCGGTCGCCCAGTCGGGCGGTCACGAAGCTGCCCCCCATAGGCCCACGCATCGCCTCGACCGCGCGGACATCGGCGGCGGGATCGAAGCCGAAGGTCACGATGCGGTCCGCATGGGGCCGCGCCGCCGCGATCAGGCGGTCGCGATGCGGGCTGTCATAGGGGACGATGGCGGTGCCGCCGGGCTGAAGCCCCTGGAAAATCTCACCCTTGGCATCGGCGATGGCGGACTCGTCCGGGAAGAATTCGGTATGCGCGGGCGCGATCGCGGTGACGATCGCGATATGCGGGCGGACCATCGCGGTCAGCGCGGACAGCTCGCCTGCATGGTTCATCCCCATCTCGAACACGCCCGCCCGCACGTCGCGCGGCATCCGTGCCAGGCTCAAGGGCACGCCGGTATGGTTGTTGTAGCTCTTGACCGAGCGATGCACCCCGCCCCGCCAGCCACGGTCCAGGGCGGCGAACAGCGCTTCCTTGGCGCTGGTCTTGCCGACCGATCCGGTGACGCCGATGATCGTCGCATCGGTCCGCGCCCGCGACGCGCGCGCCAGATCCTCCAGCGCATGGAAGCTGTCGGCGACGCGAACATGGGGATGGTCGGTATCGTCGCTGACCAGCGCGCCCGCTGCCCCTTGCGCAAAGGCCTGGTCGAGGAAGCGGTGCCCGTCGGTCGCATCGCCCCGCATCGCGACGAACAGGTCGCCGGGTCCGACCTCGCGGCTATCGAAGGCGACGCCCGACACGGTGAAATGGGCGGACGCGGTGCCGCCGGTCGCGGCGGCGATCTCCCGTGCGGTCCACAGGGTCATGGGCGCTCCCCGCCCGACTTGGCGCCATAATGAAGCGACAGCTTGGGACGCGCGCGAACGGGCGTTTCCGGCTGTTCGGCTTCCGTCTTCTGCACCGGGGGCGTCTTGGTCGTGGCCGTTCCGCTCATGCCGCGCACTCCCGCGCGACCGTGACATCGTCGAAAGGCAGGACGAGGTCGCCAACGATCTGGCCCTGTTCATGCCCCTTCCCCGCGATCAGAACGATATCCTGCTCGCCCGCCTCGGCGATCGCGGCGGCGATGGCGGCGCGGCGGTCGCCGATCTCGATCGCGCCGGTCGCCCCGCGCATCACCTGCGCGCGGATCGCGGCGGGGTCTTCGTTGCGGGGATTGTCGTCGGTCACGATCACCCGGTCGGCATGCATCGAGGCGACCTGGCCCATAACCTCGCGCTTGCCCGGATCGCGATCGCCCCCTGTGCCAAACACCACGATCAGCCGCCCGCCCGCATGGGGCTTGAGCGCCGCGATCGCCGCTTCCAGCGCGTCGGGGGTATGCGCATAGTCGACATAGACGGGCGCACCGCTGCGCGCGATCGCCGCGCGCTCCAGCCGCCCGCGCACCGGCTGCAACCGGGCGAGGTTCGCGATGGTCGCCGCCACCTCGCCGCCGGTCGCCAGCACCAGCCCGGCCGACACCAGCGCATTGGCGGCCTGATAGGCACCGATCAGCGGCAACTGTACCTTGTGGGTGACGCCATGCTCGTCCTCGATCACCAGCCCCTGCCCCAACAGGGTCGGATGCCGCTCGACCAGTTTCAGCGTCGATCCGCGCGTGCCGACCGTGACCAGCCTGTTGCCGCGCGCGCGGGCCAGGTCGATCACCCGCCCGCTCTCGACATCGTCGGCCCAGACGACCGCCGTGCCGGTGGGCGACAGCACCTCGGAGAAAAGCCGCATCTTGGCCGCCAGATAGGCGCCCATATCGCCATGATAGTCCAGATGATCGCGCGACAAATTGGTGAAAGCCGCCGCCGACACCTCCAGCCCCTCGGTGCGATATTGGGTCAGGCCGTGGCTCGACGCCTCGAACGCCAGATGGGTCACACCCTCGCGCGCCAGCCCTGCGACGTTGGACAGGAAGGTGACGACATCGGGTGTGGTCAGCCCGGTATAGGTCCGCTCGTCGGCGGTGGTCACGCCCAGCGTTCCGATCGAGGCGGCGTGATGCCCCGCCATCCGCCAGAGCTGGCGCGTCATCTCGACGGTCGAGGTCTTGCCGTTGGTGCCGGTCACCGCCACCGCGGTCGCCGGGAAGGGCGCGAAGAACGCCGCCGCCAGCCGGGCGAAGGCCGCGCGCGGTTCGTCCGAGGCGATGTGGACCGCGCCCTCGACCCTCACGCCGGGCCGCGCGACGACCGCCACCGCGCCGCTGCGCACCGCATCGGCGATGAAGTCCTCGCCATTCACTCGCGCGCCCTGGAACGCGCCGAAGATGGTGCCGGGCGCGACCTTGCGATGGTCGATCGCGAAACCGGAAACGAGGGCGTCACCGCCCTCGCCCATATCTTGCCCGGTCAACTGGTTCAGCTTCATGCCGCCACCCTCATCGTCCATCCACCGGCGGCGCCTTGGGGTCTTGCCACAGGGTCGGCAGGATGTCGGACACATCCACGTCCTTGTTCGCGTCCGGCACGACGCCCAGCATCGCGCCGACCCGCGTGATCGTCCGCCCGACCACGGGGGCGGCGTTCCAGGCTGCGGTCTTCCACCCGAACGTCTCCTTCGTACCCTTTGGCGAGTCGAGCATCGCCAGGACCACATAGCGCGGCGCGTCCATCGGGAACGCCGCCGCGAAGGTAGCGACGTTGCGCGACCGATCATAGCCGCCCGCCACCGCCGCCTCGGCCGTGCCCGTCTTGCCACCGACGCGGTAGCCCGGCGCATCGCCCTTGCGCCCCGTGCCGCGCATCACGATCAGGCGCAACATCTGGCGCATCCGCGCGCTCGTCGCCTCGCTCAGCACCCGACGTCCGGCGGCCGCATGCCCCGGCTCGACCTTCATCAGCGTCGCGGGCCGCCAGATGCCGCCATTGACCAGCGCGGCATAGGCCGACGCCAAGTGCAACGGCGTCACCGCGATGCCATGCCCATAAGCGGTCGTCATCGTCGTCGTCCGCGCCCAATAGGTGGGCAGCAGCGGACGGCCCTTCTCGCGCAGTTCGATATCGGGCTTGGTGTCGAAGCCCAGCTTCTTGAACATCGCCTGCATCCGCTGCGGCCCGATCTCGTCGGCGATGCGCGCGGTGGCGATGTTGGACGAATAGATCAGCGTCTCGGCCATGTTCAGCCAGCGCTTCGGATCGCCCTGTTCGTCATGGATGGTATAGCCGCCGACCTTCAGCGGATGGGTCGCGTCGAAACGCCGCGCCATCGAGGTGACGACGCCATTCTCCATCGCCGTCGCCATGGTGATCGGCTTGAACGTCGAACCCAGCTCGAACACGCTTTGCGTCGTGATGTTGCGCAGTTCCTCGGTACCCGCCATGCCCACGCGATTGGGATTGAAGGTGGGCAGCGAAACCATCGCGATCACCTCGCCGGTGTGCACGTCCAGGATGATGCCGCCACCCCCACGCGCCGCGAAGGTGTTCATCGCGCGGCCCAGTTCGCTCTCCAGCGCGGCCTGGGCGCGGGTGTCGATCGACAGTGCGACGGGCTTGCCCGCATGGGCCGGGCTGAGCAGCCGCTCGTCGAGCACGCGCTCCATGCCGCTCATCCCGTGCCCATCGGTCGACAGGAAGCCCAGCGCATGCGCCGCCAGCGTCGATTGCGGATAGAGGCGCTGCGTCTCGCGGTCGAAGACCAGGCCGGGCTCGCCGATCGCGTTGACCTGCTCGACCAGCCCGGGGCTGGCGCGGCGTTGCAGATAGACGAAATTCGCCTTGCGGGTCAGTTGGTTGTAGAACCAGGCCTGGTCGCCGCGATCGGGCATCAGCGCGGCGAGGCGCGCGGCGATCTCCATCGGATCGCCGATCAGCTTCTTCGGGTGGACCGCGATGGTCCAGCTATCGATCGTGCGGGCCAGCGGCGCGCCGTTGCGATCGACGATGTCGCCCCGCGCGGCCAGCGTCGCGGTACGCGCCGCCGCATCGGCGGGCCCCGCGAACACCGCCAGCATCATCAGCCGCCCGATCACGACGAACACCGCCGCGCCGAATAGCATCATCAGCATCATCAGACGCATATGCGTCGTCGCGACCAGCGCATGGCGCTGGCCGGCGGTACGTTGGGTTCCGGCGGGACGGGCGACGAGTACGCTCAACGCCGCCGCCGCGATTCGCTCTTGGCCCCCTTCAGGATGTCGCCCAGCGTCGTGTCGGACAGGAGCTGGCGGTCGAGCATCGCCACGGCCTGCGGACGCACCTTGGCGACGGCGGCGGCGGTGCGGACGGTGGCGATCGGGGCGGTCTTGGCGGCCTTGGGCGCGACGATCCGCTCGGCCACGGCCTTCACCACCTGCGGCTGGGGCAGTTCGACCTTGGCCAGACGCACGACGGAGGCGGGCGCGACGGGCTTGGCGGGGGCAAGCTGGGCGGGGGCGGCCTGGGCGACGGCGGCCGTGGTCACGACCGGCTGGGTGACCGGAACCGACTGGGCGGGAACGAGCAGCGCGGCGGTCTGGACGGCACCGGTAGCAGGCCCGCGCGTCACGTCCAGCGAGGCGAGCTGCGCCTCGTCACCCACGAACTGCCCCGCCACCGGCGCGGTCAGCGCCAGCGTGTCGCCGTTCCACTTTTCCAGCTGGACCAGATTGGCGCGGGTGTCGAACTCGGTCTCCAGCGCGCGAATGTCGCGCTCGGCGGTGCGGATGCGCGCATTGACGTCGTCGAGCTTCTTGCGCTCGGCCGCCACCTGCAAGGACACCAGGTAAAAGCCCAGGACCACCGCGACGCAGCTCCCGAACCAACCGATCCCCTTCAACCGATACGCCGCCGTCATACGCCCAACTCCTGACCCAACTCGCCCCCCGGCGCCCGTCCCAAACCCGTCCCCTGCCCCGCCGACCAGGCGGGTGATTCCGTTCGTGTCGCGAACCGCAGCGTCGCCGATCGCGCGCGCGGATTGCGGGCCAGCTCGACCTCGCCCGCGCGGATCGCCTTGCCGACACTCGCGAAGCTGGGCGCGCGCGCCGCCGCCTGTTCGGGCAGGTGGCGCGAGCCGCCCGGCATTTGCCCGGCGCGTTCGCGGAAGAAGCGCTTGACCATGCGATCTTCCAGGCTGTGGAAGGTCACCACCGCCAACCGCCCACCGGGCTTCAGCGCCCGCTCCGCCGCCGCCAGACCGTCGGCCAGTTCGTCCAGCTCGCGGTTCACATGGATGCGTATCGCCTGGAAGGTCCGCGTCGCCGGGTCCTTCTTGTCATGCGGACGATAGCCAAGCGCGCGGCGCACCACGGCGGCCAGCTCGCCGGTGCGGGTCAGCGGACGCGCGGCGACGATCGCCTGCGCCACCCGGCGCGAGCGCGGCTCCTCGCCATAATGATAGAGGACGTCGGCGATCGCGCCCTCGTCGGCGGTGTTGAGGAAATCCGCCGCCGATTCGCCGTCCTGCGCCATCCGCATGTCGAGCGGCCCGTCGCCCTGGAACGAGAATCCGCGCTCCGCCTGGTCGAGCTGCATCGAGGATACGCCGATGTCGAGCACGACGCCGTCGACCGGCGCGGCCAGTTCCTGGTCCAGACCCGAAAATTCGCGGTGGACCAGGGTCAGCCCCGGTTCGGCGGCGACCAACGCCCGGCCATTGGCGATGGCGTCGGGATCGCGGTCGAAGGCGATGACCTTCGCCCCCTGCCCCAGCATCGCACGGGTATAGCCGCCCGCGCCGAACGTGCCGTCGACATGCGTCTCGCCGGGGGCGATGGCGAGCGCGTCGAGCACTTCGTCGAGCAGGACCGGGATATGGGGGGCGTCGGGCATCACGCTCACAGCGCGATCCCCTTTTCCTGGCAATGGAAACGCGCGGCCGAGATCATCTTCGGGGGCAGGCCCGGCGTGTCGACCAGCGTCTTGGGATCCCAGATTTCGATATAGTCGAACGTGCCCCAGAAAAAGGCATGGCCCGCGATCCCGGCATGGAAGCGTGGAAAGCCCGGCATGATGAACCGGCCCGACCCGTCGAACGGCACCGCCTCGCCATTGGCGAGGTCGCGCTTGATATTATAATCGATCCGGCCATCGGGCCCGCGCGACATTTCGGTCCGCGCGTCGAGTTCCTTCTTCAGCACGGCGACATAACCCGGATCATAAGCGATCAGACAACGCTCGGTTTCGTGGACCGCGATGATGATGGTCCCGCCATCCTTTCCGTCGGGGCGCGGCGCATTCTGAGCCAGCGTGGAGCGGAGTGCATTGGGGATGGCGACGCGGCCCTTGTCGTCGACAAGGCCGATGCCACTTCCCTGATACAAACCCCTTTCGGACACGCCAACCTCGCCCATGGCGCGCATGCCCCACCGTTTCGGAACCCGACCCGCGCCGCATCCCGACCATTTCTGGATAACAGTGAGCCTGCCCCTCTGTTGGAAATGGGTTTACCTATAGCGCAGGCGGGAGGCAACGGGATTTTTGGGGATAACCGGGGAAACCACTCCTAAAACACGGAATATGCGACGAACGGCTGGGCGACGGGCGGGATCACACCATCGGGGAAGTATCGGCAGAGTGGCGAAATTACGCCCCGAAGGCGGGCTTTCCCCGATTTTCCCCGGCCATTTCGAGCGCACGAAGAAAATATAGATCATGATGTGCATTAACCATGAATGCAGCACGGAGGGGCGGCGTTCGGCCAGGAATCGGGTCCGACATGCGGTCGACGCGCATCGCCGACTTTACCGATTCTCGTCGTGTCACGCCGCCCCTATCGCGCTTTGGGCGGCCTTTACATTTTAGGGCCGATCAGCATTCGAGCTGCTCCTTCTTCCCTCTCCCCTGGATAGGGGCGAGGGAAAAGAAGGGCATATCCGATCGCCCCGCGTCAGCGTGCGGGGTCGGCAGGGGCCTGGGCGTTGACCGGCGCGGGGGCGATGCCCAGTTCGGCCAGCGGCTCGTTGCTGGGCGTGGCGGTGCTGTTGGTCATGGTCATGTCGGCGACCATGTTGGACTGGGCCGCGCCAGCGGCGGCGACCGGCGGCTCGTCACGATTGAGCGAGCCGAGAATCGTGCTGGCGATCGCGATGAGCAGGATAACCGAAGCCAGTCCGATCATACCGACTTTCACGCGCTGCATGATATGATGATGGTCGGGTGATTTCATGAATGCGATATTGTAACCTGCGTCAGGCCTTCTGTCGACCTTTGGGCCGAGGCGACCATCGCCTACAGACCCTTTTCGGCCCGCCACGCCGGATTGTGAAGCGTGGAGAGGTAGCGAAACCCCGTATCGCACAAAATGGTTGCGATACGCTTATCGGGCCCCAGGGCCCGCGCCAGGGCGACCGCTCCGGCCACGTTGATCCCCGATGACAGGCCCAGGCACAGCCCCTCCTCGGTCAGCAGCCGCTGCACCCAATACCAGCCCTCGGCATCCGAGATACGAAACTGGGTATCGACCGGTGCGCCTTCCAGATTGGCGGTGATCCGCCCCTGGCCGATCCCTTCGGCGACCGACGACCCTTCCGACTTCAACTCGCCATGCGCGTAGTAATCGTAAAGTGCGGCACCATGCGGATCGCTGAGCGCGATGGTGATCGATTCGTCATGCGCCTTCAGCCCCAGGCCGACGCCCGCCAGCGTGCCGCCCGTGCCCGCCGCACAGGTGAAGCCGTCGATCCGCCCGCCCATCTGGTTCCAGATCTCTTCGGCGGTACCCACGATATGCGCGCGGCGGTTGGCGATATTGTCGAACTGGTTGGCCCAGACCGCATTGTCCGTCTCCTCGGCGATCCGGCGCGAGGTGTGGACGAAGTGACAGGGGCTGGAATAGGGCGCAGCGGGCACCAGCACCAGTTCCGCTCCCAGCGCGCGCAGCGTGTCCATCTTTTCGCGGCTCTGCGTCTCGGGCATGACGATGATCGTGCGATAGCCCTTCGCATTGGCGACCAGCGCCAGCCCGATCCCGGTATTGCCCGCCGTCCCCTCGACGATGGTGCCGCCGGGGCGAAGCTGTCCCCGCGCCTCGGCATCCTCGACGATGAACAGCGCCGCGCGGTCCTTCACGCTGGCGCCCGGATTGGCGAATTCGCACTTGCCGTAAATGTCGCAGCCGGTGGCTTCGCTGGGGCCCTTCAGGCGAACGAGCGGGGTGTTGCCAATCAGGGCCAGAGTGTCGGGGGTCACGTCCATAGCCGCTAGATGGCCCCTGCCCCGCGACACGGCAAGCAAAGCCTTGCTTGGGCACGGGCAAGCGCGAGCCATAGCGGCGCGAAATGTCGGTCATTCGACAGGGCAAGCGCACGTGGCGCTTGACGCCGGGTTGCTGCATTTGCGAAGCAACACATCGCTATGAAAAGCCTCCTCCCCGTTTTCGTCGCCGCACCGCTGCTCGCACTCGCAGCGTGCAATTCCAAGCCCAGCCAGCCCGAGGTGGTCGACACCAACCCCGACCCCATGGCCAACATCCTCGCCAATCGCGCGCCGGTCGAACTGCCGCCCGCGATCAAGGCGGACAAGAGCTTCCGCTGCAAGGACAACAGCCTCGTCTTCGTCACCTTCTTCCAGGGCGACAAGCAGGCCAATGTCCGCCTGAAGGAAGGCGACACGCCCGTCGTGCTGAAGGCGCCTGCCGCCGGTGAGCCGCTGACCGCCGAAGGCGGCTGGAAGATGACCGGTGACGAAAAGGCGATCACCCTGACGACGCCCAACAAGGCGGCGCAGACCTGCCATATCTGACCCATATCTGACTCGGTCGTCGGTTCGCCGACGATTGGGCCTTGATCGAAAGCCGGCCGGCGGGGATATCTCCGTCGGCCTTTTTCATGGCGTATCATCAGGGAGGTCGGGACGAACCGTGGCCGCGATCGCGATCTACAGCCTGAAAGGCGGCGTGGGTAAGACCAGCATGGCCGTCAATCTGGCCTGGTGCGCGGCCATGCTGTCGGCCAGGCGGACGCTGTTATGGGATCTTGACCCGCAAGCCGCCTCGACCTGGCTGCTGGGCGGGGCCGCACCGGGGGACCGGGCGCAGGCGATCTTCTCCCGCGATGTCGATGTCGACCGGCTGATCCGCGCGACCGCCATCCCCCGCCTCTCGCTGATCGGTGCGGACGAGTCGCTGCGTGGCCTGGACCTGCTGTTCCACCGGATCGACAAGAAGAAGCGGCTGGGCAAGCTGATCGAGCGGCTCGACGGCTATGACCGGGTGCTGCTCGACTGTCCGCCGGGGCTGACCGAGACGACCGAGCAGGTGCTGCACGCGGCCGACCTGATCGTCGTGCCGGTCGTCCCCTCGGCCCTCGCCACCCGCGCGCTGGAGGTGGTGGACGGGCATGTCCGGGGCCGGGTACCGTTGATGCCGGTGCATGTCATGGCGGACCGCCGCCGCAGACTCCACGCCGATGCGCTGGCCTCCCATCCGGACTGGCCCGTCATCCCGATGGCCAGCCTGGTCGAGGCGATGGGGCAGCACCGCGCGCCCGTCGCCAGCTTCGCCCCCCGCAGCGCCGCGGCCAAGGCCTATGCCCAATTGTGGCAGGCGATCGAACGGCGACTGGCCGGGGCATGAGCCGCCGTGCGGGATCCGGCGCCACCGAGCGACTGACCCCCCATCTGGTGCTGGGCGCCTATGCCGTCGGGGTGTTCCCGATGGCCGACACCCGCGATACCGAGCATGTCTATTGGGTCGAGCCGCGCAAGCGGGCCATCCTGCCGCTCGACGGTTTTCACCTGTCGCGCTCGCTGCGCAAGACGGTGGCGAAGGATCGTTTTCGGGTGACGGCGGACACCGCGTTCGAATCGATCATCCGGCTCTGCGCCGAAAGCGTGGAGGACCGGCCCGAGACCTGGATCAACTATGCCATCGAACGGGTGTTCATCGACCTGTTCGATATGGGGTTCGCCCATTCGATCGAATGCTGGGACGGCGACGAGCTGGTCGGCGGGCTCTATGGTCTCAGCCTGGGGCGCGCCTTTTTCGGCGAATCGATGGTCAGCCGCCGGACCGACGCGTCCAAGGTCGCGCTGGTCTGGCTGATCGCGCGGCTGCGGGCCGGCGGGTACAGCCTGCTCGATTGCCAGTTCCAGACCCCGCATCTGTCGACCATGGGCGCGGTCGAGATCGGGCGCGACGATTATGTCGCGCTATTGTCCGATGCGTTGGCCGGGGTCGTCGCGCCGGGGGCATCCGCCTCGGGCGTGTCCGCGCCGGGCGACTTCGCCGCGCTCGACCGCTTGGGAACCGTGCCGGGCGTCGCCGCCGGGACCGTATCGGGGCCGGTTTCCGGCCAGGACATCGTGCAGCTCTTGGCCCAGACGTCATAGACCGGGTGCTGGACGACGTTGAGCGCGGGGCGTTCCTTGTACAGCCAGCCCGAGAAGACACGCTGCCACCGCTGATCCGCACCACGCACGTCGAGCTGGACGAAGGCACCGGTCAGTTGCTCCGGCTCCCAGGAGGCGGTCTTTTCACAGGCACGCAGGCGGACGACGACATCGCCGACCCGGATCGCCTGACCGGGCTTCAGCGTCAGGTCGCGCGACACGCCGTTACGCTTGTTGAGCAGGCCGACCACCGCGACCCGCTGCGCCATCGGCGTGCCACCGGTGGGGAGGGTCGCCTGTCCGGCGTCGACCGATTCGATTCCCGAACCGCCCCCGGGGCGATCGGGCAAAATCTGGCTGACCGCCGAATCGTCTCCGGCGGTCGTGTCCTTGTGGGTCAGCGACTGGTATCCGAACCAGCCTCCGACACCCAGTGCGGCGGCCAGCACGGCACCAGCCAGCCAGCGAGCCGTCTTCACCCCTCGGGCGTCCAGGCTTCATAGTCGCCGGTCGCGGCCTGACGCTGGCCGCCCTTTTCCAGCGCACCCGACGGGCGATAGGCCAAGGCGGTGCCGGTCATGTTGGGCAAAGCGGGCTTCTGCCACGCGCGACGCGGCGGCAGCGAGCGATCGGGCACGTCCTCGACCTGATGATGCAGCCAGCTGAACCATTCCGCCGGGACCCGGCTGGCATCGTTCGGGCCGTTATAGATCACCCAGCGGCGCGGACGACCGGCGGTGTCGCGACCGCCCTCGTAATAGACGTTGCCGTGCGCATCCTCGCCCACCTGCGCCTTGCCGCGCAGACCGAACCAGGTGCCGATGGTGGCGCCGTTCCACCAGGTGAAGGGATTGAGGTTGATGCCCATGACGCGCCGTGTAGCCCGCCTGTCGCCGCCCTTCAACCGCGTTCGTGTGTGGTGGGCGGGACGTGGGGGATGAGAGCAACTTCTGTTCGTCGCCTGCAACGGGAGGTGGCAGGGCGATGCCACAGGCAGGATCGCCTGGGGCCGGGCCCGGCCCCATCCCCTCCCGCCTTCGGGAGGGGGGCGTTTTGGGGCGACGGTGTTGTATTATCCTCCGAGCGTCCGTCGCCGCGTCAGCGCGGCCAGGAGACCGAATCGCCCTCCGAAATCCCCAGTTCCGCCGCGCGGCCGCCGACCAGTTCCAGCACCGCCGCCACCGGCTCGCCCGAGGGGATCTTGCCCTCGCTGAACGGCGGCGTGTTCTCCGCGATGCGCGCGATCGTGCCGTCCGCGCGGATGAACAGGATGTCGAGCGAGGTCGGCGTGTTCTTCATCCAGAATTCCGCCACGCGCGGGCCCCCGCCCTCCGGCGGATAGGGCGCGAACAACATGCCGCCATCGGGCTTCAAATCGGTGCGGTACATCAGCCCCTGCGCCTGTTCGGCGGTGGTGCGGGCCGGTTCGACCTGAAAGACATGCTTGCCCTGCGCGGTGGTCACGGTGACCGGCACGGTCGCGGCCTTCTGCGCTGCCGCAGTCGAGGAGGATGAGGCGTCCTTGGAACAGCCGCTCAACCCCGCACCCGCCAGTATCAGCGCCAGCGCCGCCGCACCGCCAGCCCTCTTCATCCGTGTCATTCCCGATGTCTTTCCGTCACGACGACCGCCAGCGGCCCCTTGGGCCCCTCGACGATGCGCGCGGCCAGCGACTGGCCCGGCTCGACATCGACGATGCCGCCGCGCCGCAGCGTTTCCATATGCACGAAGATATCCGCCCCGTCACGGTCGCGCAGCAGGAAGCCATAGCCCTTCAGCCGGTTGAACCATTTGACCGCGACCGGTTCGGGCTCCCCCGCCTCCGCCACCAGCGCGACGGGGTCGACCCGGTCGGTCGCGCGCGGGCGCTTCGCCGGCTCGGGCACCGCATGGGTCAGGTCGATCGAGAGCACCTGGCGCGCCTGATAGCCACGCCCGCCACGCACCGCCAGCACCTCGACCCGCGCCCCTTCGGGCAGGCTGCGGCGGCCATGCGGCTGCAACACGGAAAAATGGACCAGCACGTCCCCGTACAGCGGATCGTCCGCCACGACGAAGCCGAAGCCCCGCGTCACGTCGAACCATTTGACGACTCCCGCCAGCCCTACGGCCGTATCCGCCGTCTCGCCGTCGATGCCGCCCCCGTTGATTGGCGTTTCATCCAGCATCATCGCACCCTTGATGCTATTGCTAGCACCATTGTTCGCGCCTGCAATGCGATGCCGCCACTTTTGCTGGTCCGGACTGGGACGGAACCGCGTCTTTCGGACCTCAGAAAGATGCCATCTTGTTGTGGATCAATAACAATCCTCGTCGATGACCTCGCCGGGGGCCGCCGCGACGATCCGGCGGGACAGCGCGCTGCCATGCCCCGCCCGCATCATCGCGGCGAATTGCTTCTCGCGCGTCGCCCGGTCCGCCTCGCCCTGGCCGAAGGGGCCGATTCGCTTGCGCCGGGCAAAGGCGAGCGCCGCGTCGCGCGCGGCCTCGGCCAGTTGCGGGGCGATCGCTTCGTGATCCTCCGCCCCCACGCGCGCCGCCTGCAACGCCTGTCGCACCCGCCGCGCGCCCAGCCCGCGACGCGCCAGCGACGCCGCCTTCGCCTCGGCATAGGCGCGATCGTCGATATAGCCGAGCGACACCATCCGCGCCGCCAACTCGCGCGGGGCGGGCGAATCCGCCCCCGCCCAGCCCCGTTCGCGCAGCTTTCGCACCAGATAATCGACCAGCTTGCCCTCGGTCGTCGCAAATCGCTCGACATAGCGCAGCGCGAGGTGCTCCAGGGATTTGGGATCAAGGGGCTTTGGCGGGCGACGATCGGCGGACACGCCTTGTTTGTGCCACAGTGACACCGGATTTAGAACGCGGGAAGCCGCTATCCGCGGCGGAAAAGATTCATTCGTCCTCGCCACGTGCGATGCGGGGACGCAAAAGCATAAGGAACGAAGGCAAGGCCATGACGATCGAGCACCATCAGGACGACGCGCGCGCCATCATCGCGACGCCGACCGAGGATGCGCGCCCCCGCCGCTTCGCCGACTTCGACACGCTGGGCGAGGCGCTGGACTATGCCGCCTCGGGCGCGCGTGGCCTGAACTTCCACGATGCGCGTGGGGTCCTGGCCCGCGCCTATCCGTTCGCCGAACTGCGCGAGGACGCGCTGGCCTGCGCCCGCCGCCTGATCGCCAGCGGCATCGCGCCCGAGGACCGGATCGCGCTGGTCGCCGAGACGGGGCCGGAGTTCGCGGCGCTGTTCTTCGGCGTCATCTATGCGGGCGCGTGGCCGGTGCCGCTGCCGCTGCCGACCTCGTTCGGCGGGCGCGACAGCTATATCGAGCAGCTTCGCGTCCAGCTCGCCAGCTGCGACCCCAAGATGCTGATCTATCCGCCCGAACTCGCCCAGATGGCGGGCGCGGCGGCGGAAGCGGCGGGCTGCGAGGGCGTCGACTGGGACAGCTTCGCCACGCGCGCCGCACCCGAAACGGAATTGCCCAAGGCCGATCCTCAGGCGATCGCCTATCTGCAATATTCCAGCGGCTCGACCCGTTTCCCGCATGGCGTGGCGATCACCCACCATGCGCTGCTTAACAATCTGGCCGCGCACAGCCATGGCATGAAGATCCAAGAGAGCGACCGCTGCATCTCCTGGTTGCCCTGGTATCACGACATGGGTCTGGTCGGCTGCTTCCTGTCGCCGATCGCCAACCAGGTCTCGACCGATTATCTGAAGACCGAGGATTTCGCGCGCCGCCCGCTCGCCTGGCTCGACATGATCAGCCGCAATCCGGGCACCTCGGTCAGCTATTCGCCGACCTTCGGCTATGACATCTGCGCGCGCCGCATCTCGTCGCAGACCAAGGCGTCGGATCGCTTCGACCTGTCGCGCTGGCGGCTGGCGGGCAATGGCGCGGACATGATCCGCCCCGACGTGATGCAGTCCTTTGTCGACGCCTTTGCCGATGCGGGCTTCCAGGCGACGGCCTTCCTGCCGTCTTATGGTCTGGCCGAGGCAACGCTCGCCGTGTCGATCATGCCGCCGGGCGAAGGCATCCGCGTCGAACTGGTCGAGGAAACGCAGTTGTCGGGCGGCGCACGCGGCACCGACCGGCCCCAGCGCTTCCGCGCCATCGTCAATTGCGGCAAGCCCGCGCGCGACATGACGATCGAGATCCGCGAGGAGGACGGCACCCCCCTGCCCGACGGCGCCATCGGCAAGGTGTGGTGCAAGGGCCCATCGGTGATGGTCGGCTATTTCCGCGACCAGGCCGCGACCGACGCCTGTCTGGTCGATGGCTGGCTCGACACCGGCGACATGGGCTATATGTCCAAGGGCTATATCTACATCGTCGGCCGCGCCAAGGACATGATCATCGTCAACGGCCGCAACCACTGGCCGCAGGACA